>Ga0307478_10001340_pt1 | contig 21497 bp, 15 predicted proteins | sample atmos_gasesECM4C_2_FD_203713 | JGI IMG/M metagenome (GOLD analysis project Ga0307478, IMG submission 203713) | Hardwood forest soil microbial communities from Morgan-Monroe State Forest, Indiana, United States - atmos_gasesECM4C_05 | ecosystem: Environmental > Terrestrial > Soil > Temperate... | reverse complement strand
ATGTTGCACTATGAGTTACCGCTGAATGAAATCGTCCTCGATTTTTATGACCGCCTCAAGTCGGTCTCCCGCGGCTACGCTTCGCTCGATTACCATCTCGCCGACTATTGGGAGTCGCCCATGGTGAAGCTCGATATCCTGGTGGCCGGCGAACCAGTCGACGCGCTCTCCATCATCGTGCATCGCGATTTCGCCTACGAGCGCGGCAAACTGCTGGTCTCAAAAATGCGGGAACTTATTCCCCGCCAGATGTTCGAAGTTGCGATTCAGGCGTCCATCGGCGCAAAAATTATCGCCCGCGAAACGGTTCATGCCATTCGCAAAAACGTGATCGCAAAGTGCTACGGCGGCGATATTTCGCGCAAACGCAAGCTCCTCGAGAAACAGAAGGAAGGCAAAAAACGAATGAAGCGGATCGGTCGCGTCGATATCCCGCAAGAGGCGTTCTTGGCAGTGTTGAAGGTGGGGGAAGATAGCGACTAAATTGACGATCGAGTTTTATGGGAAAAGCTTTCCGCTGTAAGCCGACGCGATTGTAACGGCCAAAAATATGGTACCTATTCCAAAAGCCCAGAAAGCACACTTGAAGGTCATGAGCACTTTGTTGTCTAGACTCCTTACCTCTTCTCGCGATAATTTGTCCTGATGGTTGCACGCTCGTCTAGCTGTTTCGTGGAAATCGTCATAACGAGCACGGACACGCAAATATCCAGATACTGCAGAAGCAGAAAACGCAAGCATCGAGAAGACGATCATTAGCTTCGTGCACGGCGTCGGGTGGAAGTCATTGTCTTTCAACAGCGCAAGGCAGAATCCTAAGGCGGCTATCGCGGAAGTCAAAAAAAGATTCAAAGCGTACGTCAACTGCTCCATTGCGACCTTCCGCCATCGCAGACATTTTGACGATTCTTCGCTCATTTCTGAGGATGCGCTTTGACTTCCCATTTCCACGGCCTAGGATCATACTCACGAGTGGTCGAGCAAGCAAGGGTCAAGAGCCTAGGGTACTGTCTTAACACTGTGTTGCCGTCCTTTTCGTTAGTTAAGACAGCACCGAGCCTAGACGTACCGGGGAGGCCTTTTGTGCCGTCTGATTCCTAACCCTCACCTTCGCTGCTCCTGTATCATTGACCACTGCCATTCTAGGCTCACGGTCAGCGTAGTCGCGAAAGTTGCTCCAGAGCCATTTGCTCCGACTCAGTGATCATGGAGCCCCGGACGCCCTCGTCCGGGGAGGCAGCGGCACGGATTCTCCCCTCGATAGCATTGCCACCGCCACGGCGGACGAGGGCGTCCGCTGCTCCATGGTTCGTTTTGGGAAGTGGGTTGTTCTTTCACAAGATTTTGTAAAATCCTTTCCCGCTTGAGTGACACAATCTCCGCATGCAGTTCTATCGTCGCAACTTGCCGCACATGCAGCGCGACTATACTCCGCACTTCATTATGTTCTGCACGAAGCTGCGTGAGATTCTTCCTGACTGGGCACGCGACATTGTCTTAGGCTGTTGTGTTCATGACCACGAGCGTCGCTACCGGTTGCGTGTTGCCGTTGTCATGCCGGATCACGTTCATGCGATTCTCACGCCCCTAATCATTGAATCGATCGATGAATCGCACTGCACGATCACCTCACTGGTGGAAATCATGAAAGCCATCAAGGGCGCGTCGTCTCATGCGATCAACCACAGAGTTTACAGCCGCCGTACTGTGTGGCAGGAAGAATCATTTGATCGCGTTGTTCGATCATCGGAGAGTCTGGATGCGAAGGTTTCCTACATTCTTGAGAATCCCGTGCGTCGCGGGCTGGTGAGCGACTGGCGGGAATATAAGTGGACTTGGCAGGCACCAGAAAAAAGTCCGTTTAAGCCAAGATAATGGAGTCCCGGACGCCCTCGTCCGGGGAAGCAGCGCCACGAATTCCATGTTGAGAGCATTGCCACTGCCACGGCGGACGAGGGCCTGCCCTGAGCTTGCCGAAGGGGCGGCCGGCCGCTCCACTTGAGGCGTTTCAAACCGGAAATGTGCAAATATCGAAATCCGAAATCGGCCTAGGTTTATAGGTCCTAGGTTCTAGGTCTTGGGCTTCCTGAGACCTGCGACCTATGACCTGACACCGGTCCAGGTGTGGTGATCAGTCAAGTAGCAGAATCAGAAGGTCAGAAACGGGAAATGTGCAAAACCTCGAAAACCGGAATTCGCAACCATTTCCACAGACGCCAAATGTTAATGCCAAGTGAATTGCCTAACTGGTTACTACTCAGAGCCTTAGGGGTCCGGAAAATCATGCTGCAGTGACCTGCATCACACCTTCTTGTAGCTGGCTTTTTCGGCTGGCCATCCATTCCACAAGCTTTTCCACAGGAGATTGCGAATCGCCAAACCTAATCGGATAAGGTACTTACCGCCTAAAAGTACAGGAATTGCTGTACCTGCGGACTTAGTCCTCAGGCGCCAACCCGCCCTCAACCATCGTCTCAAATCTCGTGCAGTTTTTCAGGAATGCCAGATTGACTCTTCCGATCGGACCGTTGCGCTGCTTCGAAATAATGATCTCGGCTTTGCCCTGCAGGTCAGGATCGTCCTGCTTATAAACTTCTTCGCGGAAGATGAACATCACCAGATCGGCATCCTGCTCGATCGATCCCGACTCGCGCAGGTCGGCGAGCTGTGGACGATGATCGCCGCCACGGCTCTCCGGCGCACGGCTCAGCTGTGAGAGCGCGATCACCGGCACGCTGAGTTCTTTGGCCAGCGCCTTCAGCCCGCGCGAAATTGCCGACACTTCCTGCGTTCGGTTTTCATAGCGCTTGCTTCCGCCTGACATCAGTTGCAGGTAGTCGACAATCAGCAAGTCGAGTTTGCCCTGCGCCTGCTTCAGACGCCGCGCCTTCGCGCGCATCTCGCTGATCGAAATCCCCGGCGTGTCATCGATAAAAATCGGCGCATGCGCCAGCTGCTCCATCGCGCGAACTACTTTGCGCGTATCATCCTGCCACAGCGAACCGGTCCGCATTTTGTGCGCATCCACTTTCGCCTGCGAGCATAGCAAGCGCATCAATAATGCCTCGCGCGACATTTCCAGCGAGAACACTCCCACCACCTGCTGATCTTCGACCGCGGCGTTCTCCGCGATGTTCATGGCAAATGCCGTCTTGCCCATCGAAGGCCGCGCCGCAATGATCACCAGATCCGACTTCTGCAGCCCGCTCGTCATTTCATCCAAGTCGGTATAGTGCGTGGCCAGCCCCGTAATGCGCTGCCCACGTTGCAGGAGCGCATCCACCGATCCAAACGACTCGCGCACAATCTCCTGCACGCCCATGAAGCCGCGCCCAATGCGCTTCTCCGACAACTGAAAGATCGCAGCCTCGGCATCGCTCAGCACCTCTTCAGCCGCATCGGATTGATCGGCCGCGCGCGCAATCGCCGTATTCGCCGCGTGAATCAGGCCGCGCAGCAACGCCTTGTCGCGCACAATCTTGACGTAGTGCTCAATGCTTGGCCGGTCCGGCACGCCATCCAGCAGGCTCGACACGTAGCCCACATCGCCGATCGGCTGCAGGTCCTTGTGCCGATCCAGTTCCTCGATCAGCGTAATCATGTCGATCGGCCGCGACGATTCCGCCAGGTCCACCATCCGCCCATAAATCCGCCGGTGCGAATCCAGCGAGAAATCCTCAATGCGCAAATGCTCTGCGGCCTGGTTGTAAGCAAAATTGTCGAGCAGGATCGCTCCCAGAATCGAGCGCTCCGCTTCTACGTTGGCGGGAAGTGTGCTGATGCTGTAGTCCGTGGTTGCCATGCGATGACTACTTTGGCCCATTGCTGCGCCCATGATAAGCGAAAGTAAAGCGAACCGCCAAATGAGTTGTGAACAAGCTGTGAAGTCCGCGAATATACTGTGGAAACTCCGCGAAAACTCGCCCATCGTCCGGCGATTCCCCCACTTCGTGTCATCCTGAGCGTAGCCGTTTTTCAGGCGAAGCGAAGGACCTCCCGCTTCCCTGGCCTCGCGCGTAAGCTAAAATGCAGAGGGCATCAAGACTAGAAAAACAAGACTAGAAAAACTAAGAATTAAGACTGGAAGAATAAAGGACTAGGAAAAAACTGGGGCAGGTACAGTTGGCTTCTTTCACTTCGTGTCATCCTGAGCGTAGCCGTTCTTCAGGCGGAGCGAAGGATCTCCCGCTTCCCTGGCCTCGCGCGTAAGCCGAACTGCAGAGGGCATCAAGACTAGGAAACCGGAAACAAGACTAGAAAAACTAAGAATTAGGACTGGAAGAATAAAGGACTAAGGAAAAACTGGCAGCTTCCCCAGCTTCGCGCATAACGAAGAAAAAATTTGACCGCTCCTCCCCGCATGGGTTCCAATGGCTTTCCTCATGCCCTCCGGTGCTTTAGCCATCCCAGACTCCGGCGCACAGAAACTGCTCCGGCCCTTCATGCCGGAACTCGACACGCTGCGCGGCATTGCGGTGCTTGGAGTCCTTCTCTATCACGGCTTCTATTGGCGCTACGGAAGTTCGACATTTGCGCCGTGGGTCCGTCCCTTCATGAACGCCACTCGATTCGGTTGGATCGGCGTGAACCTGTTCTTCGTGCTCTCCGGCTTTCTGATCACCGGCATTCTCCTGGATTCCAAAGAGAAACCTTACTTCTATCGGCGCTTCTACACGCGCCGCGCCTTGCGCATTCTGCCCGCCTACTACGCCCTGCTGATCCTCCTGCTTGTGTTTCGTACATCTTCGGTGGCGTTTGTAGGCCTCAGCTTTTTCTATTTGGCAAACATGACGGAATTCTTCGGCGTTTCCTGCGCCTACGGGCCGTTGTGGTCGCTGGCGGTCGAAGAGCACTTCTACCTTCTGTGGCCAGCCGTCGTTCGCAACGTGACCACGCGCCGGCTTGCCCTGGTTTCAGCGTCGATCATAGTGTTTGTTCCCGTCCTGCGCGCCGTATCGTTCGCCCTCGGCTATGGCGGCGGATTGGATTGGTACACCTGGTTTGTCGCCGACGGTTTGGCAGCAGGCAGCCTGCTTGCAGTAGTCCTTCGTACCGCGATCACCAGGAAGCAAGTCTGGAAACTGTGTTGCGTCTTATTGGCCTCGGCCACCGCTCTGGGCATAGCAGCGCAACCATTGGGAATCGACACACGCAGTCGATTGCTGGGAGCGGGCCTTCAGTTCACTCTTATCAACGCATTCTTTTCCGGCATTCTCCTGCTTTTTCTGCTCGCAGGAACGAGCGCCTCAAAGCGCTACGTGAACGGATCCGCCCTTCGCTTCCTCGGATATCTCAGTTACGGACTTTATCTCAACCACTTGCTTGCATTCCGCATTTACGATTGGAGCTGCGCGCGCTATTTCCCTCCACTTGCTGCTCCGGGCAGCGATTTCGCGCGCATCCTTCTGCGCTTCGCGCTGGCCGGCGGCGGAGCCACTGCCGTCGCCTACCTCTCGCGCAAATATTTCGAGGACCGATTCCTGCGCTTGAAAGATTCTCTCGTCCCTCAGACACCTCCATCAGAAGGAAAAACGATAAGCACTACGAACCAGCCAGGCACCACCGAAGCAGCGTAACCAGAGATGAAAGGGAGATTAAGAATAGGAATGAAGGTCGAAGCTCGGAATCAATAAAAGATTTAAAAAGTTAAGGCAGGTTCTAAATCCTCGCGCACTCGAGATATCGCACTCTGAAAAAACAAATGCGGCGCGAGGCCAGCCACCTTGCGCCGCATCGTTTCGTGGAAACTCCGTTCTGCGTTCCCTGCCGCCTGGAGGCGGCAGGATGACTGTACTGGGCCGAAAGCGCTCATCCACCGAAGCGGGGAGTGCCACATTTACCAGTACTGGCCGCGGATTCGCGATTCCGAAGAACCCCTTCTCCGCAACCCGGCGTTGGCCAGCGGCCCATCCCGCTCAAAGAGCAAGAAGTTGAGGAGGCCGCAATGCCCGGGCAACCATTCACGCACTCGCGCGCGTTTCCGATTTTCCCCCGGCGATTCACCCTCGAGAATCGCCAGCTGCCACCGGCGTCGCCGCATTCGTCATTCAGCGAGTCCGAAAGCTTCTCACGTATGCGCTGGAATCACTGTGCGGCACAATATCGCGCGCCGCAACCGAAAACTATTTGTCCCCTGTGAACAAACTGTGGACGATGAGACTCTCCTGTGGAGCCCTGAGGAAAACCGGAGAGAAATCGCGCCGAGATATCACGCGGTCGCTCTACAACTCTTACCTTCACTTAATCGGTCGAGCTTACGCATTGCTGTTCACCTCGGCAACGACTACCGCGCATTCGCTTTCAGCATGAAGTCGGCGAAGGAACGTCTTACTTTTTCCGGCCAACCGTAACCAGACTCACGAGCATCCATGTTGGGCTTGGGTTTAAATCCTGATCAAATGGAGATCGATATGAACACGCACCGTGTTCTCAAAGCCAGCATTATTGCGCTTAGCCTGTTAGCGATTGGCAACCTTGCCTTTGCTGTCGCGGCTAAAAAGCAAAACCATCATGATGGCAAACGCCTGATCGCTGCAAAGATCAAAACTGACGGCCACCACGACGTCGAAAAGAAGGGGCACTATACCGCATCCGTCGAGAGCAAGGGCGGAAAGATTTCAGCTTTCCACGTCGTCCACGACACCAAGGGACAGATTCCCGTCAAGAAATACAAGACCCACAAGAAAATGGTGCAGGCCACCGCTCCGCACCTCACCTACGCCGCATTCGCTTTACCTCAAGACACCGACATGGGTACCGTCTACATTGGTTATTCCTATGTCGATGATGACGGCAACGAGGAAATTTACTGGGTCCCAGAAGAAATGGTCCTCGACGGCGATACCGGCGCGGTCGAATACATTCCACTAAGCAGTTAGCGAACTAAGCGGGGCCGCTCCACTAATAGACACAACTTAAAGATAAGACACAAGAAGGACTAAGTGACAAATTGCTAAGCGACAAAGTGGACGGCCCCCACCTCCGAATCCTTCATTCAGCAGGCTCAATCGCGTCCGTCTTGCGGCGCTTACGGCTCCCACATCTTCATGCCGGCAGAACTTCCTCCGCGCACGCCTGGATGCTGTCGATCTGACCCGGCGAGTGTGCAGCGGGACCGAGCAAATGCCACGCCTCGCGATAGTTTTCGTACTTGGCGTTCGACGATTTGGGGTTGAGCGCAACGGAGTCCTTTTCCCAAATTTCTTTCTCTGGGATGATGTACCAAGCGTTTTCGTGAACGACGTAGGCGGCGAGAAAGTCGAAGGACCCGGGCGGATACGGCTTGTGTCCGCCACGCACGGTGCAGAGATAGCCTGCGCCTAATTCGACTATCGTGGATTTTATCTGCACGGCGACGAAGCGGCGGGGGCGGCCAACGACGAAGTCGTAGCTTCTCATCTCTCCCCAAGGCTTGCTCAACTGCAAACCCTGCTCGGCGGCGCGGACCATGAAACACAGTTCCGCCCACTCGCCGCGGAGTTTCTTGTCGGTAATCTTTGGGGCCGGATTGTTGTGGTGTCTCCGGTTTTTACGTTTTCTCATGGCTACCTCAGAACGGAAAAGGCGGCATTCGGAGGAAAAGTCGCGAATGCCGCCTTATGTTTCTATTCGACAGGAATGAGAAGTCGAGGGCAAGAGAATTGAGGGGACGATTCCCAGAACAGGAACTCAGTAGGTCAGCACTTTCCATTCAAATATCCCCGATTGACCGCGTGTATCGTGTATCGTTACACTATACGAATGGAAGTCATGAGCCTGCACAGGAGCAATGCACAGGAGCAAAGCGGATGCACAATCCACCACATCCGGGTTCGGTTCTCCGCGAATATCTGGGAGACCTTGCCGTAACCAAAGCCGCAGCCCATCTGCGGATTACACGCGTGACGCTGTCGCGCGTGCTCAACGGCAAGGCCGGAATCTCCGCTGCCATGGCAATCCGGCTGGCAGCCGCCTTGGGCACCACGCCAGAGCTGTGGATGAATATGCAGTCGCAGTACGATTTGTGGCGGGCACGGCAAGGCCGGCAGCCGGCGGTGCGGAGATTTGCTCATACCTCGGAAGCCGCTGCCAATTTCTTCAAGACGCGGGCTGGAAAGGCAACCGGAGCAGGCTTGATGAAGTTTCTGCGCACCGCGCAGAAGGTTGCGTCGGAACCTGGGGATGAAACCCGGTGAGCAAACGTCCAGGAGAGCACGAAGCTAGGGCAAGGCGCCGGTCAAAAGAGCGTGCAGCTTTGCAAATGGAGGCTATTGCAGAACACATTCTCTACGTGGTTGTACTGCCGGAGAGAGGCTCAGGCGAATTTTCGCCCTTCCAAGGTTTCAGCATCAACACATTCCCCGTTGTAAACACCATTCAATACATTTGCAATCTTCCAACTACTATTAGCGAGCTCTTCCGGACGAGGAATGAGGCGATTAGATGGCGTTCGATTGGATTAGCTGGCTATGCGATAGCGCTGATTGAACTGGAGTTTCTCGAAGGCTTCGAGGGAGGCCTTCCTTTTACCTGCTTCATATCAAGCACAGATACTCGTGAAAAGGTCGAGCAGCACATCGCGAAGAAAGGTCGGCACGGATGGCTGCACTTAACGACGGACGACCAAAGCTCATCGATTCCAAAGCTATGGAGCTTTTCGCGCGCGAAAATGTTCGCTTGGAGCCGGACTGTAGCCGAGGTTGCGCTGAGGAAGAAATCCGCGAATACCTCTACCCCAACTAGCTTAGCCTGGCACACTTTTGTTCAGTGGCGCAAGAGGAATGCTCACCTTGAATCGAGATCCCACAACATTACACTTCCCACTGAAACCGCTCTTGAATCATTCAATTTCAAGCTCGCGAAGGCGAGAAAACCTCTTTCAGGAAACACCGATGATGAGTTCGCCCTCGCGCTTTCGATTGCCGCCGACGAGCTTGAACGTGTTCGCCATCACGCCAAGGCTGACCTCCACCGCATCCCCGGTAGTCCGACCCTGATCCTAGCGGCGCCCTCAGTCTACCGTCACCTATCCCCGAACCAGCTTAGCCGGAATGCGACTCCTGCTATTAAGGCTGCAGTCCGCAGCATACTCCGCCAACGACAATACACGGCGATACGGATGGAAGGGGACGAAGTCGAGCGGCGCGGGCATGAGTTCAAGCAAATGCTCGAAGATCGCACAGCCACGGCTTTAATGGGCATCCGCGCCGAGGAGCTCGCAGCGTACACAGCAGCTTTGTCTGTTTCCGCGGCCAGCCTCGGCGTTCCCGTCCTGCGATGCCCGCCCCAGGTTGATCGCGTCCGCGAATTACTGACTCGGCTTTCGGGCATGAGCCGAAGCGGAAATCCCAACCTAGAGCGGCGCAACCAGCTTGCGCGCAGCATTGGGAAAAGCCTCCGCGATACCATACCGAATCCGCTTCTTTTGCGAATCGCACAGCGCCAGGATCAGGGGATCAAGCTAATTGGCGATACGCCTTTGGAGCTGATCCCCATAGATGACTTACCCCTAGGGCTCCGGGCGACAGTGTCCCGAATGCCTACGCTTCCGGGAAATCTATTGATGCGTCAGAGCCTGCTTCGAACTCCGCTCCTGCTTCAAGCGGAGGACCTGGGTCGAATCTTGATAGTCCGGGCTTTCGACGATGATGATCCGCTCCGCGACGTGCTCGTTAATGCAATCCAGTTGATCAATTCTGAAAGTCATAAAAAGATTGACCTTCAGGTTGTGGATGTCGCTACGAAGGACGAGTTCATCGCAGCGTTCAACAACTTTGATGGACGTTTAGCGATTTTCGATGGTCACGGCAGGCACGACCGCTCCGATCCCCAGGGGACGATACAGATCGGCTCGATTCGGGTTAATCCGTTCGAACTCTACGGGCAAATTCACATTCCGCCAATTCTGTTCCTCAGCGCTTGCGAAACACATACCCTTGAGGGAATCGAGTCGAGCGTCGCCAGCGGCTTCCTGATGATGGGGGCGAGATCGGTTCTCGGAACAATTGTCCCTATAGACGGGCTGAAAGCAGCAATTCTCATAGCACGGTTTATTTTCCGTTTCACGGACTTCGTTCCTTACCTAAAAACAATGATTTCCTGGTCTCAAGTCGTCAGCGGAATGTTGCGCATGTCTTACGTCACAGACGTGCTGAGAGCAATGGAAAAGCGGTTTCCGCTCGATGAGGATGCTTATAAACGAATCCACACCGCAGCAAATATTGCGATTAATGAGTTTCGACCCGGATGGTTCGAACAAGTTCTTACGTCAGTCTCGGAGGCGATTTCTACACCTGAAATGCAAGTCCGGGAGTCATGGCTCCGCACGTGCTACTTTACAGACACCCTTCATTACGTTCATCTTGGGCAGCCGGAGCATCTTTTTGTGGTCCCGGAGCGGCGGCTAGCCGTTCCACCTGAGCACGCTGGCCTCTTGCGCCATCAATGAACGTCCGCCGCGAGCGCGAGGACGCCGCATTGTAGGCCAAGCACTTGATGACAGCTGGACGAATGCCTGTCAACTCCATCGTACCGGCCAAGACGACTACGTCAATGTCATTTGCCGCATGACGCGGAAGCAGGTTCCTCACCGGGCCTTCGGCCCGATTCGGAATGACAAGCGTGTGAAGGGGTTCGAGTGACATCAGAGGGTGAAGGAACCCTTAGTTGCTGAAGCCACTCGAACACGATGACCAGGCGTTCATCTAGTACCCACTGGCACCATCCTCCAAACGACCCTGTTGCGTAGTCGATTGTATTTTGCGGGTGAATGTATTTCACGATCAAAGACAAAATATCTCTAGGTGCGATACCGGTTTGGGAAATATAAAACCCGGGCCGCGCATGCGTCGTAGTTGCTGTTAGGGGATCCTTCGACTCCGAATATAAAAACGAAAGCCCCGAGAGTTTTACTCGGGGCTTTAAAAGTACCGGACGCTGTTTGCCAAACACTATCCATGATAGATCAGCCACGCGTCCTGTCAAGCTACTTTGGTAAGTCGAGTGACGCGAGGAGGGCAAGGGAGTTGAACCCTAGTGGCTGAAAAGCCACTCGACTGTTTGGCAAACAGCGTCCAGTACCCACTGGCAATACCCTCCTAAACACTGAGTGCCCATGACGATTGTATGAGCCGCTACGCCAGATTAGGGGAACAAGCGCGCAATATTTCGGGAGCGCCTACCAATTCGGGAACGAGGATCCCACAATCGCATTCCGCTAAGGTTCTCCTCCGTTGCTTCGCCCAAAAGCAAAAGCCCGAGATACTCGCAATGGATCGAGAACTTGGGAACTGACTGCAGATCGGGGAGGATCTGTGGTCAAAAGCGGGCGGACGAATGCGTCCGCCTCTTTGTGGATCGACTAATCCGTCACTCCTCAGCGCTCTTGCTAAGGAGGTATTGTCCCGTCAAGGGCGTAATGCGGACAACCCTTCTCCCCGTCGCTGCCTCTCACAGTCGCCGTATTCAGGAGGCGGCTTCTGTGGCGTACAGTTTTCGCATCGTTTCTCTCTTTCTATTTCTCATCCTGTCGTTCCCTGTTGTTTTCGCACAACGCATCGTCGGCAGTATTGCGGTTGGCGACGAGCCTCGCGGCGTCGCGGTGAATCCGTTTACTGACCTGGTTTATGTAGCCAACGTTCAAAGTGGAACGGTCAGCGTGCTGCACAAGAACGCGCTTGTCGCTACCGTCCCGGTGGATACGCTTCCTTTTGTTGTGGCCATCAATCCCTTGACCAATCTCATTTATGCCGCCGGATGTAACTTTCTTACCGGCGCCGGCAGCATGGTAGTGGTGATTGACGGGCACACCCATAAAGTACTCAAGGATATTGTTCTGAACCAATCGTGCAGTCTGGGCACACAGGGGATCGCAGTCAACCCACTGACCAACCGTGTTTATGTGAGTGACTATGATGACAGCCAGGAAGTGGTGATAGACGGCGCTACAAACCAGATTGCGGGGCGCATCAGCCTGGCCGGGGGTCTGCCGCTTGGGGTCGATGTTGACTTGTCGGCGAATCAGGTCTGGGTCGCGCTGGATGGGCCTGAGGCGCAGGTCGACATTCTGGACGGAGCTACCGACACTGTACTCGACACTGTGACCGTGACCAGCGGCAATATTTTTATTGAGGGTGTAGCCATCGATTCAATCACACACCGCGCGTATATCTCATCGATCAGCAGTCCGGCGAACTTATATGTTTTGGGTACGCGGCACCGTAACCTGATTGCGACAGTGCCCATCGGGCAGTTTGCCAACAGCGTAACTGTCGATGTGCTCTCGAACCTTATCTTCGTGACCGACGGCCAGGCCAACACCGTGGTGGTGGTGGATGGCAGCGACAACCAGGTGAAATCAACCGTACCTCTGAACGGAACTTTTCCGTCGGGAGTGACGGCGAATCCGGTGACGCGGTTGGTTTACGTCACGGAATTTGATTCGGGGCAGGTGGAAGTGATGACGGAACATTGATTGCATGCCTCGTAGACGTTTCGGTGAGATATCTCCCGGAATGAATTCAATAGAAGGGCACGGCCGAAGCCGTGCCCAGAACGAAAGCAGGTTCCTCACCCGGCCTTCGGCCATGTTCGGAATGACAATGGTGCGAATTTAGTCCCTCACCCCGTCCATAAACGCGCGCAGCTTGCGTGAGCGCGACGGATGACGCAGTTTGCGCAGGGCTTTGGCTTCGATCTGGCGGATGCGTTCGCGGGTTACGGCGAAGCTCTGTCCGACTTCTTCGAGAGTGTGCTCGCTGCCGTCTTCGAGGCCGAAGCGCATCTTGATCACTTTTTCTTCGCGCGGGGTCAGCGTGCGCAGAACCTGTCCGGTCTGGTCCTTGAGGTTCACGTTGATCACGGCTTCGGCAGGCGAAACTACGGCGCGGTCTTCGATGAAGTCGCCGAGATGCGAATCTTCCTCTTCGCCGATTGGCGTTTCGAGGGAGATTGGCTCCTGCGCGATCTTCAAAACCTTGCGCACTTTCGCGACGGGAATATCCATTCTCTTGGCGATTTCTTCGCTGGTAGGTTCGCGTCCCAGCTCCTGCACCAGCTGCCGCGAGGTGCGGATCAGCTTGTTGATCGTCTCGATCATGTGCACCGGGATGCGAATCGTACGCGCCTGATCAGCAATCGCACGAGTAATCGCCTGCCGAATCCACCACGTGGCATACGTCGAAAACTTATAGCCGCGGCGGTATTCGAATTTGTCGACGGCTTTCATCAGTCCGATGTTGCCTTCCTGAATTAAGTCGAGGAACTGCAGGCCGCGGTTGGTGTACTTTTTTGCGATCGAAACCACGAGACGAAGGTTGGCCTCGATCAGCTCGCGCTTGGCCTGCTCCGCGTCCATGTCGCCCTGGATGATTTCGCGCTGCGTGCGCTTGATCTCCTGGAACAACAGGCCAGCTTCGACTTCGAGCTTTTCAATTTCGCTGCGGACGGCGCGTGCCTGCCGGCGGTATTCTTTTTTCTGATCTTCGCTGCGGGTGGCGTCGGCCTTGCGCTCCAGATTGCCGGCCTGACGGTCGAGCGAACGCATGCTGTCGACGGTTTTGTTGACCCGGTCGATCAGGCGCTTGCGCTCGGCGTTGGTGAATCCCAACTTGCGCACCGCGCGCGAAACCCGCACGATGGCACGCGCCAGATTGCGGCGGGCACGGCGATGATCCTTGGGACGCTTTTTCTGCGAGACTTCGGCGTACTTTTCCTGCACCACGGCGACTTTTTTGTAGAGCTTCGCCATGGCATCGATCTTGCCGGTAAATTCGTTCAGCCGGTTCTGCAGAATTTCGTCGGTGATCTCTTCCTCGTCGAAGGTGACAACCTCCTTGATGGAGCGCACACCTTTCTTGAGGTCTTCGCCCATGGCGAGCAGTTCGTGGATCACAATCGGCGACCGCGAGAGAGCCTTGAGCACGCGCAACTGGCCGCACTCGATGCGCTTGGCGATTTCTACTTCGCCTTCGCGGGTGAGCAGTGGAACAGTCCCCATCTCACGCAAATACATGCGGACGGGGTCGTTGGTTTTTTCGAGCGCACCGGGTGTGAGGTCGAGCTCAACGTCCTCGCCCTCTTCGATTTCGTCACTTTTGTCGAGCGCCGCGGAAGGCAGCTTGGGGCCTTCTAGCACATCGATGCCTTGCGTACCGATCGTCGTCAGCAGGTCGTCGAGGTCTTCGGGACTGTGCACGTCATGCGGTATGAGATCGTTTACCTGGTCATACGTGAGATATCCCTTTTCTTTACCGGCATCGACCAGCTTTTTAATGTCATCGTACTTGTCTTCAAGAGCCAAAATGAGGTGTCCTCAAATTCATCAATTCGCCCGCGAGGGAGCGTATGGTAATGTCTTTACTGGTGGGAATCTGGGTTAGCGCGGAGTTGTGCACCTAGCACAAACTTTCAGAGTTTAGCACATAAGTGCTGGCTCGTCTATCAGTTGCCGCGTCGATCTTCCCTTCGCCCGCCGCTATCTCTAATTCTGCTAAATACTTAGATGGTCTGAGAGGCCATTTTGTTTCATGCGCTTTTCTGGTTCCCGAGGCCGTTTCTCAACCCATCTTCCGCGAGGCTTGGATCTCGTAGCGCACGGTTTAGCCGCTCCACTTCAACTAGCAACTCTTTCATGCGGACGCGGTCGTCACTGAGGCCGGGCTTTTTCAGCTCGCGCTGAGTTTGCTCCAGCTTGCGCCGCAGATGAATTTTGCGCAGAGCGCGCACGGCTCCCTCCAGCCGCTCTGCTGTAAGTTCCTCATCTTCTTTCAACAGGATGGAAGCCAGCATCCGGCGCTCGGCGTCTGAGCAGGGCACTTCCATCACATCGGCAACTTCGGCCCCGGCATTGAGCAGCGCTTCGACCAACGACTCGGTCGTTAAGCCGCGATGCAGTCCTTCGCCGTGGAGCGCGTACTCTGCCTGGCGAGCAGGGTCAAATTCTTCCTCAGCGCCGTCGCGAGCGGAAAGATGCTCAGCTCCGGGTTGCATCTGGCGAGCCGAAGCCAGTGCGCGGACGAGAATGCGCTCGGCAGGGGTGATCTGCGCCTCCGCTGGAGCCTTCACGGTTGCCGCTGAACGCTGTGCGGCGACGTGACGTAACTCTTGCCGCAATACGGCAGAATCGATGCCCAGCTTCTGCGCGATCTCCTGACTCAGTTCGTCGCGCACGATCCGGCTGGGCACGCGCTGAATGTGGGGCAGCAGGTAATTCACCGCTTTCACTTTGCCTTCTGGGCTGCGCACTTGAAAATGCGCGCGCGATCGGTCGATGAGATAATCAAAATATTTTTGGGAGCTGCGCAGCGCTTCGCCGTAAGCTTCTTTTCCTTTACGGCGAATGTAAAGATCGGGATCGAATCCCTGTTCGAGTGTGAGCACTTTGATGTTGAATTCTTCTTCCACAAGCAATCCCAGGGTACGCTCGGTGGCCTTGGCTCCCGCTGTATCGGGGTCGAAGTTGACGACGGCATTTTTGCTGAAGCGGCCCAGCAGCTTTGCCTGGATTTCGGTGAAAGCCGTGCCCGAGCTGGCGATCACGTTGTGAAATCCGGCGGCGTAGACGGAGATGCAATCCATCTGCCCTTCGACCAGGATCGCGTAATCCAGCTTGCGGATTGCTTCTTTCGCGTGGTCGAGGTTGAACAGCACGCGACTCTTGGAATAGATTCCGGTCTCGGGCGAATTCAAATACTTTGGGCCGGATTTTTCGTCGGTGGCCAGCGTACGCCCGGTGAAGGCGATGATCTTTCCGGCGTCGTTGGCAATGGGAAACATCACGCGGTTGCGGAATTTGGAGTACATCGCCTGACGAGCTTCTGGCTTCTGGCTGCTAGCTTCTGGCTCTCCAGATTCACTGTCATCCCGAGCAGAGCGAGGGATCTTGGTGGAGTCTTCCTGTTTCCACGAGAACAGCCCGCTCTCACGCTGCACCTCTTCGCTGAATTCGCCCGCGAGCCGGTCGCGCAGCAGGAAACCGGAATCCGGGGCGTAGCCGATGCGAAAGCGCGCGATCGTTTCTTCATTCAGCCCCCGCCCGAGCAAATACTCGCGTGCGCGCGCTCCTTCGGGGCGCTTCAGGCATTCCTGAAAAAATGCGGCGGCACGCTCCTGAATGTCGAACAACTGCGCGCGCAGCTTGCCCGCTCTGGCCTCTTCCGGGCTCGAATACGTAACCTTAGGCAGCGGAATCCCTAGCTTCTGCGCAACGAGACGGACGGATTCAGGGAAGGTGATGTTCTCGATCTTCTGCACGAAGCTGAACACGTCTCCCGAAACGCCGCAGCCGAAGCAGTGATAAAACTGCCGCGTCGCATGCACCGAAAACGACGGCGTCTTCTCCCCGTGAAACGGACAAAGCCCGGAATAGTTCGACGCCCCAGCCTTCTTCAGCTTGATGTAATCGCCGATGATGCGGACGATATCCGCCTGCTGCTTCACCGTCTCTTTGAAATCGTCTGTGGGCATGGATGGATGGCAGCGTTCGACACTTCTCCCCTTGGGATTGTGAGTGAGAGAGCTGCTGTTGGGAATATACCGGAGCCGGATTACTGTGGAGAAGCTGTGGAAAGACGGAATGAGGCGAGGATTCTTTAGGAAGGATTGGCTTTGTCTCTGGTTTGAGCTTTGCCCTTGGGGATAAGGTGCTGGTAGTTGGCTAGAAGTGGGATTACCAATCCGCCCGCGGCTCAGGCGTCGTCAGGGTAAAATCGCCGTACACCCAGACTCGCAAATCATCGTAAAGACGAGTCAACGCGGGCTTGGCATTGCCATTCTTATCCCACGGCTGGAGATCACCGTCCAGTTCGCAAAACGCAAGATCAGTTTCCCCTTCGTTTCTCAGGTCCTCGCCTCGAACCAAAATGGCGGCTAATATAGAATTGTCAAATGGCTTCAGCTCGACTTCAGTTGCCAAGGACACAGATTTTTCCAGCATCCGTGCGTTCAAAGGGAAAATGTCCAACCCTTTCTCCGCTTTTAACTGCTCTAGGCGCACTTCCAGATTATCCAGGTCTTCTTTGACAAGTCCCTCGAATTTGTCCAGCACTTGACGAGTGGACTCCACCTGTTCAGTTTTAAGATGTCCGCTCTTCTTCGCCCATTTCAGAAATTCGCGCAGCCGATTCGCTTCCGTGGGTTGAAATTTAGTTCTGATTACAGCCCGCGCTTCGGTGAGGCATTGTGCCGGCAGATGAAGACTGATCTTCCCTGAATTGGCATCTTCGAGGAGTTTCACTGCTGCCAAGACACGCCTATGAGCGGGCGCACAGTAGTCAACGACCCAATTCGTTTCGACGAAAACATGTTTCATCTGCGCCCACTGGAATCTAACGGGGCCCTGCGGCACGTACGATGCCGCTTTCCACAGCGGGTAGGATGTAGTGATTGACGATTTCCCGCAGTTTGGGATCGATTGGCGGATTTCGGGTGACGTTGACGGAAAGATCCTCGAGCCACGCTTGAACAGCATTTTCAAACGCAATGGTGTCGGCAACAGCGGACGAGCCGAATCTCATCAGGCCCGAGATATCGAACTCCCCGAGCTTCTCAATGGAATCTTCCGAGTCCGAAGTGAAGCGGTCTATGTAAATCCAGAGGCGTTCAGGCGAAATCAAGAGACCCAAAGGGCAGCGCATCAACAACATAAAATTCTTAAGCTGCTTCTCCGCCGTTTGCATATCAAATCTGCGAAGCTTGGCTTCGACAACCAGCTTAACTTCGGTCGAGTCTGGGCTGCTGACGATAATATCGGCTTGGGCGGGCATCCAAGATAAGGATACTCCATCCTACAAAGTCTGCGAATCCTCTGGGGGAGACATGGAGGCGACACCACAACACCACCACCGTAACCCAACCCCCCGCCTTCATTCTGCAGAGGCTCGGCTACTGATTTCACGTGCGGGTGCTGTTGCTGAGCCTAGATCAGGGCTTTGTGCCCATGCCGCTGCTGTGGACTACGCGCACAGCAGGTCCGAAAAATGCACGGTCGACGAACTTTTCGACTTCGCTGGTGGCGTCGTCGACGTTGCAGTTTGGTGCTATTTGCTGCGCCGTGAAACTAAGAGACGCACGGACGGGGCGCCTTTCATATTCTCCATTCTCCGCAATTGCAACCTCGCTAGGGTAGAAGCTGAAACGAGAAGTTGCTGTTGAGCGTTCCGCCGGGGGTCGCGACCTGGATGATGCCTGAGGTTGCCCCGGTTGGAACTTCCGCCTCGATGTAACTGTCGGAGACGAGTTTGAACGTTGCCGCAGTGCCGTTAAACGTGATGCTCGTTGTCCCGGTTAGATGGGTTCCTAAAATTCCAATTACAGCTCCAACTTGCGCCCAGGGCGGGTTCGACTGCACAAACGGTCCCACGCCCGTCGACAAGCTGAACGCCGTCCCGTGGCCATGGGCGCCGCCGCCTTCCGTCGTGCCGTACAACGTTCCGTTCGTATCTTGCATAAGGCTCAGTGGGTTTTCCCCGTCCAGACATGGCGTCTGGGCGCAGAAACTGTAGAGAGTAGTGAGAATCCCGCTCGGAGTGATTCGAAAGATTGTACCCGCGTCGTTGTCCCCGCCGCCGATGGTGATGCCGTAGAAGTTGCCGTCGCCGCCCTGAAGCAGTCGGGTGGGTCCCCCGCCGTCCGCGCAGCCTGTGTTGGGGCAAAAAGAGTAAAGGGTCGTGAATTTGCCTTGTGGTGTGAGCCTGAAAACAGAGCCGGCGCCTTGTTTGCCTTGGAAGCGGGTAGTGCCGTAAAAGTTTCCGTCCGCACCCTGGATCAGCGTCGGTTCCGCGCTGGATTCGCCTTTGGGAAAGTTGTAGATCGTGACCAAGCCTCCTGCTGGCGTAAAGGAGTACACGGTTCCGGAACCGTGCGCGCCGCCTGCGTTCGTTGTCCCGTAGATGGTTCCGTCCGCCGTTTGAAATGGGGAGGAAACCGGACCCTCGCCGTCGACGCAATGTGCCTGCGCGCAAAACGAATAGAGCACGGTGAATTGGCCGGCTGGGGTCCACTCGTAAAGGATGCCCTTGTTGTCGTTCAAGCCACCCCCGAAAGTGGTGCCGATCACACCTCCCTGAACCGTTGGGGACGGGCCCGAAAAGGGATTCCAGCCATCGGTGCAGTTCGACTGCGAGCAAAAGCTGTAGAGCACCATCAGTTTGCCGTCGAGGGTGTATTCATAAAGCACTCCCTTACCGTTAACCCCGCCAAGTTCGGTCGTACCGTAGATAGTCCCGTCGGCAGCTTGGAATATTCCGACCGGAAAGTTACCGTCGGCGCAAGTGTTCTGCAAGCAAAAGTTGTAGACCTCGGCCTCGCCTCCCTTCAACCCCATCTCGATAATCGACTCCGGGTGGCCCTGGTCGACTCCCAAGAGCACGCCGTCGTTGGCCTGAATGAGGCCCTGAAGATAATAGTCCGCCTCGTGGAGATTAGAAATTGTGGTGAACGTCTGCGCCGCGACAGACACATTCATGGCATAGAACAGCGCGACGACGCACGCAATCTTGGCCAATCGGATACGAATCATAAGGACCTCCTGGTGCACTTGCGAGATTGTATGCGAAGAAGTGGGCGAGAGCCGCCCTGGGACCTGTTTTGGGCGACGAGGCAGCATTATTGCCTGTCAGTTATCGCCTGTCAAGTGTGTGTACTCGTTTTTCTGAACGGGTAGAGTGTGTGCCAATTGCATACCGTTCGCGGTTTAGAGCCTTAACTCCACGACGGTTGCGCCACCTCCACCCTCATTCTGCGGAGGCTCGGCTACTGACTCCACGTGCGGGTGCTGTTGCAGCGCCTGGCGCAGGGCTTTGCGCAGGATGCCCATGCCGCTGCCGTGGACCACGCGCACGCGGGGCAGGCCGGCGAGAAAGGCGCGGTCGACGAACTTCTCGACTTCGCGGGTGGCGTCGTCTACGTTGTAGCCGATTACGTTGATTTCAGAGGGCGCGTTCTGATCGTCGTTTTCGTTATTCAGCGAGACGGAAATTCCGCGCGCCCGCGCCGCTTTCACCGGAGAGTCCCCCGAGCGGGCGGAGCTGAAGGCCTTGCTTATCACTTCGGCAATATCGTCGCGCGCGACCTTCATCTTCATCACGCCCATCGACACTTCGAAGTGATCTTCATCCAGCTTGCGCGAAACTCTGGCGGAACGTCCGGTTGACTTCAGCTTGACGTTGTCTCCTTCGGCAACCTGTTTCACCACCTGAGGCTGGGCATGCGGATCATCGCGGTCGGCGCCGCTGGCGTGCGCTACTACAGTGGAATCGAACTGCTCGCGAAATTCGCGGCGCAATTTGGCGATCTGGCGCTCGGCGCTCTTGGCAACTTTCTGGGCAGCTGCTTTGTCCTGGATCGCGTTGACCGCTTCGCGCGCGTGATATTCGAAGTCGTGCAGCACGCTTTCGAGTTTCTTTTCCATCTCGCGGACCTTCGACTGCTGGTCTTTTTTTCCTTCAACTTCGAGGCGCGTCTTTTCCTGGTCCAGTTCGCGCTCGCGAGTTTTCAGACGTAAGCGCTCGGTCTCCGCTTCGCGCAGGTTGGCATGAAGGCGGTCGAGAAATTCGCCGACGTCGCGGGCCTGCGTGCCCAGACGCGCTCGCGCGCCGTCGATAATTGCCGGATTCAGTCCGAGCCGCTGCGCGATGTTAATTCCGGCAGACGCTCCGGGCACTCCCATTTTTAGTTCGTAGGTTGGTTGCAGCGTGGTTTCGTTGAAGCCCACCGACGCGTTGATCACACCGGGAGTGTTGGCGCCGTAGACTTTCAGCGAAGTGTGGTGCGTGGAGATCACGGTCATACAGCCGATGTGGCCAAAGTGTGTGGCAATTGCGACGGCGAGCGCCGCGCCTTCTTCAGGATCGGTCGCGGAACCGAGCTCATCGAGCAGAACCAGCGACTGCGCGGTTGCGGTGCGAGAGATGAAATCGATGTTGGTCACGTGCGCGGAAAAGGTTGAGAGATTCTGCTCGATCGATTGATAGTCGCCGATATCAGCCAGCACGGCGTCGAATACCGGCATTTCCGCGCGATCGGCGGGGACTGGAATTCCTGATTGCGCCATCAGGGCGAGAAGGCCCATGGTTTTTAGCGTGATGGTTTTGCCGCCGGTGTTGGGGCCAGTGATGACTAGCTGACGGCGGGTGCCTTCGAGTTCGATTGTGATGGGGACTACGGTGGCGTTTTTCAGCTTTAGATTTCGCTCCAGCAGGGGGTGGCGGGCGTTGTGCAGGAGGAGGCGAGCTACGCTCGCGGACGGGCGAATGCGCCCGTCCCCACGTGAACCTTCCCCACATGGAGCTCGCTGGCTTTCGGCAGACGTGTTCAATTGTACAGCTACGCAGTTGTAATCTTCGGCGAAGCGGGCTTTGGCGAATTGCAATTCCAGCTCGGCGAGTGCTTCGGATGACGCGAGAATCTCAGTTGCATGCTCGCCGATACGGCGAGTCATTTCGAGGAGAATGCGATGAACTTCGGCGAGTTCGTCGTCGAGCAGGCGAACGAGCTCGTTGTTCTGGTCGATGGTTTCGAGA
>Ga0307478_10001338_pt1 | contig 21542 bp, 14 predicted proteins | sample atmos_gasesECM4C_2_FD_203713 | JGI IMG/M metagenome (GOLD analysis project Ga0307478, IMG submission 203713) | Hardwood forest soil microbial communities from Morgan-Monroe State Forest, Indiana, United States - atmos_gasesECM4C_05 | ecosystem: Environmental > Terrestrial > Soil > Temperate... | reverse complement strand
CGCGACATCAGAGCCGCCGAGAAAATTCTCAATGACGAGCATTACGGCCTGGAAAAGGTTAAAGAGCGCATCCTCGAGTTCCTCGCCGTCCGCCAGCTCGTAAAGAATCCCAAAGGTTCCATCCTGTGCTTCGTCGGACCTCCCGGCGTCGGCAAGACCTCGCTGGCCATGTCCATCGGCCACGCCACCGGCCGCAAATTCGTCCGCGTCTCCCTCGGCGGCGTTCGCGACGAAGCGGAAATCCGCGGCCACCGCCGCACGTATATCGGCGCGCTGCCCGGCCAGATCATTCAAATGATGAAGAAAGCCGGCACCGTTAACCCGATTTTCGTCCTGGACGAAGTCGACAAAATGTCCACCGACTTCCGCGGCGACCCGTCCGCCGCCCTCATGGAAGTTCTCGACCCCGAGCTGAATCACGCCTTCACCGACCATTATCTTGACGTCGAATACGATCTCTCCAAAGTCATGTTCGTCTGCACCGCTAACGTCCTGCACACCATTCCGCAACCGCTGCAGGACCGCATGGAAATCCTTCGTCTCCCCGGCTACACCGAGCAGGAAAAGCTCGAAATCGCCAAGCGCTTCCTCGTCCGTCGCGCCCGTGAAGCCACCGGGCTCACCGACAAGAATCTCACGCTGACCGACGAAGGCTTGCTCCACATCATTCGCCACTACACCCATGAAGCCGGCGTGCGCAGCCTCGAGCGCGAAATCCAAAACATTTCCCGCAAAATGGCCCGCAAAGTCGTCACCGAAGGCGTAGACGCCAACGTCAACGCGGAGATTACTCCCGCGAACGTCAACGACTTCCTGGGTGTCCTGAAATTCCGCGAGTTCTGGCTCGAAAAGCACAACGAAGTCGGCCTCACCACCGGCCTCGCCTGGACCGAAGTCGGCGGTTCCGTGCTGGCCACTGAAGCCACCTTGATGGAAGGCAAAGGCCGCCTCACCCTCACCGGAAAGCTCGGCGACGTCATGCAGGAATCCGCGCAAGCCGCCATGAGCTACATTCGCTCGCGTTCGCACACCTTCGGCCTGCCCAAGGATTTCTACCGCAACATCGATATTCACGTGCACGTCCCCGAAGGCGCCATACCCAAGGACGGCCCTTCCGCCGGCATCACCATCTGCAACTCCATCGTCAGCGCGCTGACGAAAATTCCCGTCCGTTGCGATGTCACGATGACCGGCGAAATCACTCTGCGCGGCAAGGTTCTCCCCATCGGCGGCGTAAAGGAAAAACTCCTGGCCGCCCATCGAATGGGCTTGCGCACTGTGCTACTTCCGAAGGACAATGAGAAGGACTTGGCGGACATCCCGCAGGAAATCCTCGCGGCCCTTACGGTTAATTTTGTCGAGACCATGGACGAAGTGCTGCAGGTTGCGCTCGAGCGGCCCATCGTGCCCATTGAGCACGCTGCCGTTACGCCCGTTGCCGCCGATTCTTTCGTCGCCGCTGAGAAAGATAAGAGTTTGACGAACTGAATTTGACCGACTGAGTTTAACTAAGCGAAGTTGGATCAATCGAAGTTGAACCAAGGGAAGTGGCGCTGCCTCGGCCGAGCCTGCACTGCGCGCGCACCCGATGCGGTTCGAATCGTGAAAACGAATCGCTAGAAAAAGTTTCGGATCGCCAGTCTGATTCGAATCGCGTCTCGCGAAAGCAGGCGCTCGTTTGCTCCGGTTCGGCGCTGCCTTCGGTTTGTCGGAAATCTGAAATCTGGTTTGCCATCCTGGCCCGGTTCTTGCCTGCCAGCACCTGCCTACCGCAGGGAGGGCAGGCGGGTTCACCTGCCAGTTCGGTGACGCCGCCTCGTAGAGTAGTCCCGGAATTTCAGGTCGATTTCACAATCAGAACGTTTTGCATCACGTCGAATCCAGGTGGAAAGCCTCAGAGTTAAGGACATATGAAAGAAACAAGCGTTGAAGGAAACAATCAGATGAGTATCAGTCTCGCCGAGCTGAAGGAAAAGAACATCACCGACTTGGCAAAAATCGCCAAGGAGCTGAACATTCCCGGCGCCAGCGGCATGCGTAAGCAGGAGTTAATCTTCCAGATCCTCCGCGCGCAAACCGAGAAAAACGGTCTAATCTTCTCCGAAGGCGTCCTCGAATGCCTCCCTGACGGCTTCGGCTTTCTCCGCGCCCCGGAGTACAACTATCTCCCCGGCCCCGACGATATCTACGTCTCCCCGTCGCAAATTCGCAAATTCGATCTGCGCACCGGCGACACCGTCTCCGGCCAGGTCCGCCCGCCCAAAGATGGCGAGCGCTACTTCGCCTTGATCAAAGTCGAAGCCGTCAACTTCGAGGATCCCGAAGTCGCCCGCAACAAGATTTTCTTCGACAATCTGACGCCGCTTTATCCCCAGGGCCGCCTCAAAATGGAAACCGCCAAGGAATTGATGACCGGCCGCGTCCTCGATCTTCTCTGCCCGGTCGGCAAGGGCCAGCGCGGTCTGATCAACTCCCCGCCACGCACCGGAAAAACCATGATGCTCCAAGCCATGGCCAACGCCATCGCCACCAATCATCCGGAAGTCGCGCTCATCGTGCTCCTGATCGACGAGCGCCCCGAAGAAGTCACCGACATGCAGCGCACCGTCAAGGGTGAAGTCATCAGCTCCACCTTCGACGAGCCGCCCCAGCGCCACATCCAAGTCGCCGAGATGGTCCTCGAGAAAGCCAAGCGCCTCGTCGAGCACAAGCGCGACGTAGTCGTGCTGCTGGACTCCATCACCCGTCTCGCGCGCGCCTACAACGCTGTCACTCCGCCCTCCGGCAAAGTTCTCTCCGGCGGTATCGACGCCAACGCACTCCAGCGCCCGCGCCGATTCTTCGCCGCCGCACGCAACGTCGAAGAGGGCGGCTCGCTCACCATCGTAGCCACCGCCTTGATCGACACCGGCAGCCGCATGGACGACGTCATCTTCGAAGAGTTCAAGGGCACCGGCAACATGGAAATCTATCTCGACCGCCGCCTCTCCGATAAGCGCGTCTTCCCTGCCATCGACATCCAGCGTTCCGGCACCCGCAAAGACGAACTCCTGCTCCCCCCCGACGAGCTAAGCCGCGTCTGGGTCCTACGCAAAGTCCTGAGCCCGCTCTCCACCGTAGAAGCCATGGAGCTGCTCCTAAGCCGTCTCACCAAAACCAAATCCAACGGCGAATTCCTGGCCTCCATGTCCGCCCCCACCTGATTCGCCCTGTCAACGCAGCAAGTATCTGCGCGACACGAAACTAAAAAAATTGGGCGCCGCCCGAAACTCAAAAGCGGCGCCCTCTTTGTTTTCTCGAGCCGCTACAGCCCGAACCTACCGGTCAGGGTCCAACCTCAGTCCTTGTCCCCGCCCTCATCGTGGTCGAAATGGAAGAAGTCGAACAGGTCGCCAAGCGCCGGGCTATTCGTCGGCACATAAGGATTCTCATCGTCTGCAACCGGATTCGGGAAATTATCCCGGCTCCGATGCGTCAGCGGTTTCAAATCCCAGTTCCGCTCGATGAACTTCAAGATCGACACATGGTCCGTGTACGTGTGATTGATGTGCCCGCCCTTGGTGAACGGCGACACAACGATCAGCGGGATGCGCGGCCCATCGCCAAAAAAGTCCAGCGGCTGGATGTATCCCGAATCATAGTAGCCGCCGCCCTCGTCCATCGTGATGATCAGCGCGGTTTCCGCAAACAGCTCCTTGTTGGCCGTAAGGTGGTCCATGATTTTCTTGACCATGCCTTCAAACAGGTCTTCCTTTGACGATGCCGGGTGGCCATCCAAAAGCCCGTCCGGCTTCACGAAGGAGACTGCCGGCAGCGTGCTGTTGTCCACCGCGGCAAAGAAGTCGGTGGCGTCCTTGATGTGCTCTGCGCGCTGCGTTGCATTGCCCATGATGGACGTTGAATAGGATTCGAAATTGCAAATGTTGCAGTACGCCGCGCCAATCAGCACGGCCGGATCGGTGCTGGTCGGATCGTGCTGCAGCGCAACCGCCGCGTTGTAAGCCCCTCCGTAATAAGCCCACGAAATTCCCTTTTCGTTAAGCGCATCGCCAAGCGTGCGCACATTGGTCGGGGGAACGGAACCGCCCTTGGCGATTCCCTTGGTGTCCACTGTGCCGTCCGGTAGAAAGCCCGGGTTGTCGTTGTTCACCATATAGAAGCGACCAGGTTCGCACTTGGAGCTGGGATGATAAGGCAGCGACGCCAGGTAATCCGTAATCGGCTTGATTCCCGGCTGTGTCGTGTCGCCGCACTCGCTAAAGTTGCCGTCGAAAAACAGGTCCACGGTATATACGTCGTCGGTTCCCGGCAGCGGATCGGGATTGGCGATGTGTGACGGCGGTGTCGTCGGATTGCCTTTGCCATCGCTCCAGAAAATCGCGTCCCCGGTCCCCAGCATCACGTGGTTCGCGCCCGTCCCGCCCATGACTGATTGATGAAAGTTGTCGCTCATCGAGTATTCATCGGCCAGGCCCTTGAGCACCGGAACGTCTCCCGCCTGCATATTGTAGAACGCCATCGAGTTGCCTCCGCCGTTGTCGTCGATCGCCGGAGGGGTGTCAAACGGATCGATCTGGTTCGTATAGTTGGTGATGACAAACGGATAGAGATCGCTCAGGCAGCCCGAGGGGTTCTTGCGGCTAGCATTGGCGATGTTGCAATCCGATTGCTGCCACATCTCGAACAGCCGGTGCGTCGTATCACCCGTGTAGGAATCGTAGGGCAGCTTCTCGCCCTTAAGCGGGAATGGCCCGTTCGGTAAGCTGCTGAAATTCGCGACGCGCGTATCGAAGTCGGGAACTGGGGTCAGTACAAACGTGTTGTTAGCGCCGGACGCCCCGGTAGTCAGCAGGCCGAGATCGGTGGCTTCCAGAGACGGCTCGATTGCCGCCAAAATAGCAGTCGGCGTAGCCGGGGGAAAAGGAGGCGGCTCGGTGGCAAAACCGATGATCGAGGCGTCCGGGCTGGGCGAAAAATTCAGGGTGGGAGCCGGCAGCGTTGTGTAAGGCTCCTTCTGGCTGTTGTTCAAACTAATGAAGTATTCCGTCTGGAACGGTTTAACCGCCTGGAATTGCGCCGCCTTCGAGAAATGCGGCCCTGGCGTCCCGTCCGCCTTGATGATTCCCTCCGACAGCAAGTTCTTGACGCTATCTCCGCTCTTTGGCTTATACGTCGCGAAAAGATGATCGAAACTCCGGTTCTCCCCGATCAGCACAATCACGTGCTTGATCGGTGTACGCGTCTTGCCATGTTCCTTCGCTTCGGCGGAGCTAACCAGCAGCCCTCCGAAGCTGAACTGCACAATCGTAATTCCCACGAAGATGGTCTTCACGCATTGCAGACCTTTCGCCAGCACGTCCTTCAAGCACATGGTTTCTCCCCTTTTCTCTTTCTCTGCGGAACGCGCAGGCCACTCCCTGCGGCGCCGCAAGACGATGCGCTACGCGAGTTACTTCTCGATTGCTCGTATATTAATTGCAGGTGACACTACCCCGAATCCCCGCGACAATTGCGTGACAATCTTCCCCACATCACGTTCCGCCGTCAACGTACAATTAACCGCCACAACGCCCATTACGCCCAGTATCCCTCGCAATTCTTCTCAGCGAACTCTGTGCTCTAACCTCCGCGCTCTCCGTATTAAATCTTTTTTCCTCTGCGTAACTTTGCGTTCTCAGCGTCTCTGCGTTATCTTTTCTCCTGCCTCATCCTTCTTCGCTCACTCCTCAAAATAAAACCGATAATGTTTGCTGCACCCAGGATTAAACCCCGCCCCACACCCCGGACACCGCGCCTCGCTCTTCATATACTCCCGAATCGTCATCTCCAACCCGCAAGCCCCACACAAAACCGCCCGCGCATCCCATTCCCCCCGCCCCCAAACCGCAATAGCATGCCCCGCCAACTCCTCATGACAATCCTTGCAAGCCCAATACACCCCGCAACAAGCCATCTTGATCGCAACAATATCGACCGCCGACCGCCAATGCACACACCGCGTCGCCGAGTCCACGTCGACCCCGCGCACCTCCCGCTGCCATTTATCGGGAATATTCCCCCCCGTTCCTAAGTTGTAGGGGCACGGCACAGCCGTGCCCGCGCCGAGCCTCATCGGCTTCCTTGCCTTCCGATCGACGTAGCGGACGCGGACTGTGGCGGGCGCTTTCCCCGCCTCGCCCGTCAATCATCGCCACTCAATCCCACGCCCCTGTAGCGCAGGGCGGAGTCCTCGAAGCCCTGCGGCCCTTTTCTTCTCTTTGTGTAGCGGCCACCTTCAGGTGGCACGTCTCCCGAAATTGTCCCGAGCCTGCCTGCCGCAGGCGGGCGCAGCCGAGGGACCTGCTTTTGCCCCGCTGTCATCCCGAGCGAAGCCAAGGGACCTGCTTTTTTCTCGCGCTGTCATCCTGAACCCGCCGCATTTTGGCGGTGTGAGGGATCTGCTTTCGGGGGTCGGAGCTTTAGCTCCGACATCAAACAACAGCACAAGTGGGCTTCAGCCCCTGAGGAAACGTCTTGTCTGCACCCGCAAGATCGCCCTGCAAACATACGAGCTTTCACGATTTCCATCCGCCTCAGCCTCTCTGCAAATCCGTATCCGGCGCCGGATAACCCAGCGTCCGCAACATCGCCACCGCTTGCCCCTTATGATGAAACGCATGCGTAACAATGTGCAGCAAAATAAAAGCCGGACTCTTCAATTCCCCCACCCATTCCCGCGGACGCTCCGTCAGCGTCCGATTCAGCTCCGCATCGCTCAAGCCATCCAAATAAGCCCGCGTAGCAAGCCGCACCCGCTCTTTCTCAGCCAGAAGAACGTCCATGCTCGCGCAATCTTTTTCACCCCATGGCCGCCGCGCCTTGCCCTGCAGATCGCACACCCACACCTCTTCCGCTTCCACGATGTGCACAAGCTGCTTCCAAACGGTAGCAATGCCAAATCCCGCCAGCGACTCCCGCAGCCGCTCTGCCGGAACGGTAGCAATATGCCGCAATAAAATATCCAGACTCCCGTGCGTCCACCCGTGTAGATCCATAAGGCCGTCGCGTGTAAACATGCGAACCCCAGGGCGCGCCGGTTGTGGCCCGAATCATCTTACAGGACCAAGAAGGTGGCATTCCGGCGTGATTTATTGATAGCCACGGTCTATGATATCGCCCATTTGCTATGTCCGCCGGAGTTGCTATCGCTCCGCGACGTTCTGTCGCCTTGTTCGCTCTCCTCGCGATCGTAATGGTGGTCGCCTCGTATGTTTGCTTGATTATTCTCGCGGCCGCGTGTGTTTACCTACCTTACTGGATCCTCGAAAATGCAGAACACGCACCCGCCCAAGCGCTCCTTTTGCTCGTCGGCGGGATTGTCCTCGCCGGGGCCGTGGTGTGGTCACTAATACCCCGGCGCGACATATTCGAGCCTCCTGGCCCGTTGCTCCAGCGCACTTCGCATCCACGTCTTTTTGCTGAACTCGACAACATCGCCGCCTCGCTGAACGAGCCGCTTCCCCGCGAGGTTTACCTGATCGGCCAAGTCAACGCTTTTGTTGCCGACCGCGGTGGCATTCTGGGGCTTGGTAGCCGCCGCATCATGGCCATCGGCCTGCCCCTACTCTCCACCCTCACAATCTCCGAATTTCGCGGCGTCCTGGCTCACGAATTCGCCCACTACTACAGTGGAGATACTAAACTCGGCCCCTTTGTTTATAAGACGCAAAGCGCCATGATTCGCACTTTTCAGAATATTGGTTCCATCCAGGAGCTCGGCCGCATTGGAATTATCAATCTGCTGTATTCCGTTGTTACGGTAGTGCTCAAGAACTACTTCATCCTGTTTTTGCGTGTAACGAATTTCGTCTCGCGCAAGAAAGAATATCGCGCCGATGAACTCGCCTGCTTCGTCGCCGGCCCTGAGCCGCTCATCCAGGGTCTGCGGAAGATTCACGGAGCAGGGATGGCCTGGCCGGCATACTGGAACGCGGAAGTTGTGCCCGTGCTAAACCAGAGCTGCATGCCCGCTATCGCTGACGGCTTCGCGCGGTTTCTTGTGGTCCCAGAGATTGCCGTTCAAGTGGCAGAAGGCATAGGGAAGGAGATGGAGGAGGGCAAAATTGATCCCTACGATACGCATCCGCCTCTGCGCGATCGCATCGCTGCCATCGAGCAACTCACCGTCACACCCAACGACCTGAACAGTGCGCTCGCCCTGTCCTTGCTGGACACTCCAGAGGACGCTGAGCTTCAGTTTATTGCCTTTGTGAACCCTAACCTGGAGAAAGAATCGCTCCGCCGCGTGGACTGGGACGAGATCGGCCAGGTAGTGACCATTCCTTGGTGGAAATCCATGGTCACAGAATACGCTTCGCTCTTGCAGGGCATCACGGCCGAGGCTGTCCCGGATTTCGCCCAAAAACTTCCGGAGATTGGATCGCGGATGCGGGACCCCAAGGGCATGCTGCTCACCCGCCAGCAGCGAACGCAGCACGCAGGCCACCTCGTGGCTTCGGCCCTCGCTCTCGCCCTGCTCGACAACGGTTGGAGTCTCGAAACCAGGCCCGGCGAGTTCTATTTCCAACGCGGCACCGAAAAAATCAACATCTTCGCTCTCATGGAGGGCTTACTCGCCGGAAAGATAACTAGAGAGGGTTGGGTCGCTAAGTGCACCGAGGCGGGCATCGGCCGTTCCGTTCTCGTACGGGTCGACAGCCCGACACCCGCCGGTCTCCACTGAGAATCAAATTGCTGTGAAGCGCATCTGAGCGCCGCGCTTGACGCCAAAGCCTGAGGGAACACGGTGCGTAGGTCGAAGTAAGCCCGCAGAAACAAAAGACTTATATTATTTACTTGACAATCTCAACGAATATAATAAAATGGTTAAGGCATGTCGGCGCCGTCCCTCGCCCCGGCACCCACTTTGGGCGTCCGCTGGACTGATCTTCCAACCCCTTTAGACTCGGCCCTCCCAAGCTGTTAGCTTTCTTATAAACAGAGCGTCGTTTTGTCGCCCCTTTGTTTTCATGGTCTTACGAATTGCTTTTCCCGCAACTCCTTTCTTTTCACATCTATCTGCGTTGCCCCCTGGTGTTTCCCCCTTCTCTGTGATCTCTGTGCTCCAAACCTCTATAGCCTCTGTGTTGAGCAGTTTCCTGCAATTGCTCAGGCTCCTCGTTTTCAGCAACTTACGGACTCTTTCGCGCTCTTTGTCCTCTTTTTCACTCGCGAGCCGGTTTCTTTTCAAAGACTTACAGACTCTTTCTGCAAAACACCGCGGGTAGGGGGTGTCGCTTATTCTCGCCAGTCGGCCGCTCGCCGCTTCACCGTTCTTGGGAGTCAATCCAATGCTTGACGTGTGGCTCCAGGAGGCTAAGCGGCACGGCGCCTTGTTCCAGGATGCTGTCGTGAAAAGCGCGGATGTTGAATTTGGCGCCCAGCCGGCTCTCCGCTTCCGATCGCAGCTCCCGAATCTTAAGCTGGCCGAGTTTGTAGGCCAGCGCCTGCCCCGGCCACACGATGTAGCGATCCACCTCGACGGTAATGTCCTGATCCGTCTTGCCGGTGTTGTCCTTGAAAAATTGGATGGCTTGCTCGCGCGTCCAGCCCATCGAGTGCATCCCGGTGTCCACTACCAGCCGCACCGCGCGCCACATCTCATAACTAAGCTGTCCAAACTTGGAATACGGATCGGTGTACAGCCCCACGTCCTCGCCGAGCCCTTCGCTGTACAGCGCCCAGCCCTCCACAAACGCCGAGTACCCGGCGTGTTTGCGAAACTCCGGCGTGTTTTCCAGCTCCTGCGCCAGCGAAATCTGCAAATGATGCCCGGGCACAGCCTCGTGCAGCGAGAGCGCCTCCATCTCCCACTTGGGCCGCGCCCGCAGATTGTAAGTGTTCACGAAGTAGCAGCCCGGCCGGCCCGCCTGTGGCGATCCGCCCTGGTAATAAGCGGTGGTCTGCGAAGGCGCCTTGAAATCGGGAATAACGCAGACGCCGTAAGGCAACCGCGGCAGCTTACCAAAAAGATGCGCGAGTCCGGGGTCGATGCGCTTGACAATGATGCGGTAGCCATTCACCAGATCTTCCGGCTTGTCGTAATAAAAACGCGGATCGTTGCGCAAGAATTCCGTGAACTCGTGAAAGCTGCCCTGAAATTTCGTCGACGCGATCACCTTATCCATTTCGGCGCGAATGCGTTTCACTTCGGCCAAGCCGATTTCGTGAATTCGCGCCGGCGTAAGATCGGTCGTCGTTTGCCAGCGTACGTGAAAGGCGTACGCCGCATCACCGTTAGGCAGCGCTGTAGCCGCGATGCTTTCCCGGCAAGCCGGGTAATACGTGCTCGCTACGTAGTCGTGAAGCCTGCGAAAAGCGGGCGCAACCGATGCCGCGTAGATGTCCTTGGCCTTTTCCGTAAGCCGAGCCCGCTCGGCTTCGGGAAAATTCGCCGGAAATTCAGTGAACACCTGCAGCAGCGGGCTGGCCAGCGCATCGGCCGGTGTGAGGTCGGCGATTTGCTTCGCCACATCGCGCAGAGCGATCTTCGGCGGCGTGTACCCCCGCTTCAGCCCATCTTGCAGCAGCGCGATTTGCTGGTCGACCGCGGCAGGAAGCGCCGCCAGCCGCTTGAGTATCGTTTCGTACTCCGCGACAGTTTGGTGCCGCTGTATCGCAAGGGTATCGGCAGCCTCCTGCTGAAAGCCGCTCATTTGATTCATCGGCATCCATAAATTGCGTGGCACGACATTGCGGAGCGGAATCTGATCGTCGCCGAATTGTTGGCCCTCGCTGGCGCCTTCGAGCAGATCGAGGTAAATGTCGTAATTGAGCTGCTCGCTCACCGGCAAATCGCCGCGAGACATCGCTTTCAGGGCGGCAAGGCTCTCGGCGAGATGTTTCTTGCGCTGCGCAATGCCCGCGGGAGAATCGTCAGTCCAGCGATCGTCCTGGCCCGGAAAGCCGACATGGGTAGCGTGCTCCGGATATTCCTCCATCCAGCGCCGCCAGTCAGCGTCGAGGAAGTCACGGAACTTTTTTGCGGCGGCAGATTCCACATTGGAGTTGGGTTGCTGCGACTCTTTTGCCCCGGCAAGAGAAAGAAGTGGGATAGCAAGGCCAGCACCGCAAACAGCCACAGCCAGCAACATAAGCAAGCGAATCATTACAGTTTCCTCCCCGCGGTGGCCAGTTCCCTTTCGCGTTCGCGCGCGAGCACGACGATAAGCCGCGCCGTTTCCGCCGCGTCCATCGCGGTATTATCCACCAGCACCGCGTCGGCGGCGCGCAACAGCGGCGAAACTTTGCGCTCGCGATCGCGTTTGTCGCGCTCGCGCACCTCTTCGAGCACTTGCGCGAGCGTCATGTCTTCGCCCTTTTCCTGGTGCTCTTTCCAGCGCCGTTCCGCGCGCACTTCCGGCGACGCTTCAAGAAAAATCTTCAGCTCGGCGCCGGGGAAAACGACAGTTCCGATGTCACGCCCTTCCATCACCACGCCGCCGCCGGCTCCGGCGCGTTGCTGCTCCGCGACAAGCACGGCGCGCACCGGCGCGATCGTAGCCAAACGCGAAGCGGCTTGCGCAACCTCCGGCGTGCGAATTTCCTGCGTGACTTCTCGGCCGTCAAGAAAGACACGGTTCTTTACTCCGGCTTTTTCTTGCTCAGAAGTCGGCGAACGCAGCTCGATGTGCGTTTCGTTTGCGAGCTTTGCCAATTGCGTTTCGTCGTCGAGCGGAACGCCGCGTTGCAGCGCTTTTAACGCAAGCGCTCGGTACATCGCACCGCTGTCGAGGTAAAGATAGCCAAGCGTACTCGCGACGAGTCGCGCCACGCTGCTTTTGCCGGAACCGGCAGGTCCGTCGATGGCGATGGTGAGTCTGGGCATTGGGCTGGTTGCTGATTCTAAGGTTTCGCTCGCGGTCCGTCACCGTATTTTGCGCGCAGTGGGATTCGAGATCGTCGGAGTAGCGCCTAGAGGCTGTGCTGCAAGGACATGAAAGACTTTTCACCTTCGACTTTAGACTGTGAACTGTCGACTTCCTAGAAGCCCATGATGTTGTAGCCGCAGTCGACGTAGATCGTTTCGCCAGTGATGCCTGAGCCCGCCTCAGAAAGCAGGAACGCAGCGCTGGCGCCTACCTCGGCGGCGTCCACGTTGCGTTTTAGTGGAGCGCGCTCGGCTTGGATTTTCAGCATGTCGCCGAAACCGGAGATGCCGCGGGAGGCCAGGGTTTTGATGGGGCCGGCGGAGATGGCATTGACGCGAATGTTTTTGGGTCCGAGATCGTTGGCCAGATAACGCACTGTGGCTTCCAGCGCGGCCTTGGCCACACCCATCACGTTGTAGCGAGGAACAACTTTTTCCGCGCCGTAGTAGGTAAGTGTGACGATGCTGCCGCCGGTATTCATGAGTGGGAGCACTCCGCGCGCCACAGCGATCAGCGAATAGACGCTGATGTCGTGCGCGATTCGAAAACCTTCGCGGGTGGTGTTGACAAAATCGCCTTTGAGGTCAGCTTCGGGGGCGAAGCCGATGCTGTGTACCAGCCCGTGCAGGACGCCGTATTTTTCTTTCAGATCCGAGAAGAGACGCGCGAGCTGATCGTCTTGGGTGACGTCGCACATGAAGCCGTCGGCGCCGGGAAGATCGGCGATTAGATCTTTGGCTTCGAGTGCCAGGCGCTCGTTTTGATAAGTGATGGCCAGGCGCCAGCCGGCTTGCTGAAGTTTTTGCGCGATGGCCCAGGCGATGCTGCGCTTGTTAGCCAAGCCAAAGATTACTGCGGTTTTTTGCGTTTGGGTCACGTTTCCCTCTTGGCGTAGACGTCGGCCAGTCTAAAGACTGGCCACTACATCGTCAATGCAGGCGCGTCGCAAATGCGGTTCATCTCAAATGCGGTGGAAGGCTTTCTCGATTTCTTTTACCGAATAGCGGAGGACTACCGGGCGGCCGTGGGGGCAGCTCATGGGGCAATCGGTTTTGGCGAGGGCGGCAAGGAGCCATTCCATTTTCGTCTGGTCCAGCGGCATGTTGACTTTGATTGCGGCGTGGCACGCTGTACTCGCGGCGATTTTTGCTTGAAGCGTTTCGATGGAGATGGCGGCATTTTCACGCTCGATGCCGTCGAGAATTTCGGTGAGTAGTTTTTCGGCGTCGCTGCCGGTGATTCCGGCGGGTGCGGCCTGAATTGCAACGCTGCGCGGGCCCATGAGTTCGACTTCGAAGCCGTTGGCGCTTAGTTCTTCGGCGATTTTTTCGTAGGTGACCAATTGGCGCGGGGAAAGCTCCAGAATCATGGGCATGAGCATGCGCTGGCTCTCGACTCTTCCCGCGCGGCGCGCTTCCAGGTGCTGTTCGAACAGGACGCGCTCGTGTGCGACGTGCTGGTCAACGAGCCACAGGCCTTCGCCGTTGACGGCCACGATGAAGCTGGAGCTGACTTGGCCGAGCGGCTTCAGGTCGGCGATTTGGTCCGGGTGCGGGAGAGTCGCGGGAGCGCTGCCGTTGCCCGCTGCAAAATTTGCGGCCCAGTTTGGCGTGGGCGGTTCTTGCGGCGCGCTGGGCGCCCCAATCGCTGGACCGGGCTCAAACGAAAAACGCTGTTCGACAGGTTGGAATGGCGCGCCGGTGAGATCGAAACCGCCGTCGGAACCTACGCCGCTACCCAAGCCGATCTCTTCCATCGCGGGGATGATGGCGCGGGGAACGATGGACGGAGATGTTGGATCCATGGACGGGGCGTTGGATAGGGACGCGGCGTTTGCGTTCTGCGATCCCGAGGAGGCAGCCGCCGCGGCGAAACTGGCGATGGGGCGCACGGCCATCAGCGCTTGGCGAATGGAATCGCGGGTGAAGTCGTGAACGAATTGCGAGCGGCGGAAGCGGACTTCGATTTTTGCGGGGTGCACGTTGACGTCGACTTCGTCGTAGGGCATTTCGAGGAAGAGCAGCGTGGCGGGGAAAACGTTGCTAGGAAGAATGTTGCGATAGGCTTCATGGATGGCGTGGAGAATCAGTCGATCGCGCACGAGGCGGCGATTTACGAAGATGTAGATGCCGTTGCGATTGGGACGCTGAACTTCCGGGCGGGAAGTGAAACCGTAGACCGTGAGGCGGGCTTTCTCTTCGCTTTGTTCTAGTTCGAGTTCGGTGATGGCGGCGCGGAAGGCGGCGCTGGCTACGGGAATTTCGATGAGCTCATCAAAGGATTGCTTGCCGAAGAGTTGGTAGACGCGTTCGGCAAGGCGCTCGACAGGCGAGCAGTCGACGATTTGCTGCGTCGGCGTGGCGAGGACGAATTGCTTGCCGGGATTGGCGAGCGCGTAGTGGGTGACCAGTGAGGCGATGTGGCCTAGTTCGGTGGTTTCGGACTTCAGGAATTTGCGGCGGGCGGGGACGCTGTAGAAAAGATCGGCGACGCTGACCGTGGTGCCCGCGGGAAGGCCCGCAGGTTTTACGCTGACGAGTTTGCCGCCGGCGAATTCCACTCGGGTGCCTTCGGCGTCTTCTTCGGCGCGGGATTCTAGTAGCAGGCGCGACACAGCGGCGATCGTGGGGAGGGCTTCGCCGCGGAAGCCGAGCGTGGGGATGGAGAGGAGATCGTCGGCGGAGCGCAGCTTGCTGGTGGCGTGGCGCTCGAAGGCGAGTAGCGCGTCGTCGTGGGACATGCCGTGGCCGTCGTCGATCACGCGAATCATGCGCTTGCCGCCGGCTTCGACTTCAACGCGAATGGTTTTTGCGCCGGCGTCGAGGGCGTTTTCGAGGAGTTCCTTGACGACGGAGGCGGGACGCTCGACGACTTCGCCCGCAGCGATGCGGTTGGCGACGGCTTCGGGGAGAATGCGGATACGGCTCATGCCTTGGCGACCTTCCCCTGAGGGTGCGCGCCTTTGATCTTGCTGTCCTCTTTAGGGGCCAGGGGCTTCAGCCCCTGCGTAAACGGAGGCGTGGTTTGGGCTTTAGCCCCTGAAGAAAGCTTGAGGAATTTGTCTGGAATTGTATCGAGAGAGAATTTTCCGTTGGCGGAGGAATACGGCCAGTCTTCGGGCCTTTGGACCAGCTTGGCTCGAACTGGATTGGTGTGGATGTATTCGCGCTTGATCTGCCAGTCAGTGGCATCACGAAGGGTCCAATCGTGGAACCCAACTTGCCAGATTTCTATTTTTTGGTTGCGTGCCTTACGGATTTGGTGAGAGCTGCCGCCTTTGATTAGCTGAATCGCTTTTTCGAGGCTAGTTGTTGCGCCCGGAGTGAGCAGGAGATGGAGGTGGTCGGGCATAACGACGAATTCATGCAGGAGATATGCGCGGCGTTCATGATAGTGAAAGATCGTTTCGATCAAGGTTTCAGCATTTTCGGGGATTTGGAAAACGGAGCGGCCTTGCCAACACTTTGTGGTGACGAAGTACGAGGTGCCTGGTGCGGTTCGGTGCTTCGGTGTTGACATCGAATAAGCTTTCTTCAGCGGCTGAAGCCTGTTTTGTGGCTGATTGTTATGCGGGGGCTACAAAGCCCCCGCCTCCTAAAGAAACCGCAAGAGTAGCGCACGCAGCCGCTGCATGGAAATTCTTTGTGACTCAACGTCAAAAGCTTTCTTCAGCGGCTGAAGCCGGTCTTGTGGATGCTATTTACGCGGGGGCTATAAGCCCCCGCCTCCTAAAGAAAAACCTGACGCGGGCATCGTCCCCGCGGCCTGAGTTCCGACCAAATCGCAGATTAAGGATATCATTCGGCGGCTTTCTTGGCGCTTGGCTTGATGGCGATGCCTAGTTGGTCTAGCTGGTCGCTGTCTACTTCGCTGGGGGATTCGGCCATTAGGTCTTGGGCGGCGGTGGTTTTGGGAAAGGCGATTACTTCGCGCAGGGATTTTTCACCCGCCAAGAGCATGGCTATGCGGTCGATGCCCAGGGCTATGCCGCCGTGGGGCGGGGTGCCGTAGGTTAGGGCGTCGAGGAAGAACCCGAAGCGGCGGCGGAGTTGTTCTTCGGTTAGGCCGAGAGCTTTGAAGAGACGCTCCTGGATGTCTTGGCGATGGATTCGGATGCTGCCGGACCCTAGTTCGTTTCCATTTAGCACCAGGTCATAGCCTTTGGAGCGGACTTCCCATGGCGCGGACTCTAGTTTTTCCAGATCTTCGTCGACGATTCCGGTGAATGGGTGCTGGGCGCTTACCCATTGCTTGTCGGACTCGCTCCATTCGAAGAGGGGGAAGCCGGTGATCCAGAGAAATTTCCATTGGCTCTTGTCGATCAGGTTGAGAGCTTCGCCTAGTTGCAGGCGGAGCTGACCGGCGATGAGCGCGGCGGCTTCGGTGCCTTTGATTTGCTGCTTGGCGCTTACGGCGACGACGAGATCGCCTGGCTTTGCGGCGGCGGCTTCGGCTAGCTTCTTAACGTTTTCGGGTCCGATTAGTTTTTCTACTGTCGAGGTTGTGCCTTCTGGCGCTACTTTCACAAAATACGCACCGCGTGCGCCGAGGGACTTGGCTTTTTCAGTGAGGTCGTCGAGCTGCTTGCGGGAATAATTTGCCGCGCCGGTCGCGGCGAATGCGAAGACATTGCCTTCGATTTGCAACTTTTGCTTTGCTTCTTGGGGGAAGCAATCCGTCACTTCGTGCAGTTCCATGGCGAAGCGCAGGTCGGGCTTGTCGCTGCCGTACGTGCGGATGGCGTCTTTGTAGAGCATGTGCGGGAAGGGGTGTTCGGCTTTAACCCCGGCGACGGCGCAGGCGCGCACCATCACGTTCTCGATGACTTCAAAAATGTCTTCCTGGCGCGGGAAGGACATCTCGAGGTCGAGCTGGGTGAATTCGGGCTGGCGGTCGGCGCGGAGATCTTCGTCGCGAAAACATTTCACGATTTGGAAGTAGCGGTCGAGCCCGCCAATCATCAGGATTTGCTTGAAGATTTGCGGGGACTGCGGCAGCGCGTAGAACTGGCCGTAATGCACGCGGCTGGGGACGAGATAGTCGCGCGCGCCTTCGGGAGTGGAGCGGGTGAGCATGGGCGTTTCCACTTCGATGAAGCCCATTTCGTCCATTACTTTGCGGATTTCGAGGACGATTTTGTGGCGCAACGCAATATTGCGATGCGGCTTCAAGCGGCGGAGATCGATGTAGCGATAGCGGAGGCGCGTTTCTTCGGCGGCGGTGATTTGGTCTTCGATCGGGAAGGGTGGCGTTTTGGCGTTGTTGAGAATGTGCAGGTTGGTGGCGACCAGCTCGACTTCACCAGTGGCTAGTTCGGGATTGGCTTTTTGGCGCTTGATGACCTGACCTTCGACGGCGACCACGAATTCGCTGCGGGCTTGCTCGGCTTTGGCGTGGGCTGCGGGCTGCGTTTCTTTGTTGAAGACGACTTGCACGATCCCGGTACGGTCGCGGACGTCGAGGAAGAGCAAGTTGCCGAGGTCGCGGCGGCGATGGACCCAGCCCATTACGATGGCGGGTTTGCCGGCGTCGGCGGCGCGCAGGGCGCCGCAGTAGTGGGTGCGTTTCAGGTTGCCGAGAAAATCTAGCACGGTGCTCACCTTATTGCGGGCTCAATCGAATTGTCATCCCGAAGGAAGCCGAAGGACCTGCTTTCTCCACCGTAAGCACATCGCGCTCGTGTTGGCGAAAAGCCTCAGGTCCAAAATGCGGACCTGAGGTACAGGTTTCCAATGGAACGCCGGCGTTAAGTCAGGCGTTGAAACCGTCCGCTATCCTTATCGGATAGCTTCAGGATGACACATTTTTCTGCTGGCGCAAAAAGTCGATGAGTTCAGGCTCGGGAAGTTTTTGTTGCTCGCCCGTTGCGAGAGTCTTTAGGGTCCAGAGGGCTTCGCTTACTTCGTTGTCGCCCAAGATCAGGGCATATTTTGCGCCTAGCTTGTCGGCTTGGCCTAGGGCTTTGCCGAATTTTTGTTCGACTGGCGGGAGGTCGACGCTGAAGCCCGCGTTGCGCAAATCTTTTGCGGCGCGGATGGCGGCGGCGTAGGCGCGTTCGCCCATCCAGGCGATGTAGACGTCACGGCCCTGCTGAGTTTGGCCTTTGCCGCTTTCTTGCAGGGAGAGGATCAGGCGGTCTTCGCCGATGGCGAAGCCGATGCCTTTGGTGGGCGGGCCGCCGAGGAGTTCGACCAGGCCGTCGTAGCGGCCGCCTCCGCAGACGGCGTTTTGCGAGCCGAGGCCGGGGGCGGTGATCTCGAAAGTAGTGCGCATGTAGTAGTCGAGGCCGCGGACCAGGCGCCAGTTTTCCTGGTAGAGGACGCCGCGGAGTTCGAGCTGGCGCTTTACGGCCGCGTAGTGGGCTTTGCATTCGTCGCAGAGGTGATCGGCAATGTGCGGGAGTGTGGCGATTACGGGTTGCTCGCTTTCGAGCTTGGAGTCGAGGACGCGGAGCGGGTTGGTGTCGATGCGGCGCCGGGAGTCTGGGCCTAGCTTGTCTTTCACTTTTTCGAGGGCGGCTTTGAGCGTTGCGACATAGCCGCGGCGGCAGTTTTCGGCGTTGTGGCCGATGGAGTTGATGTAGAGCGTTGCGCCTTGCAGGCCGACTTTATCGAAATAGGTCATCAGCATTTCGATGACTTCGGCGTCGATGGCGGGGGCGTCGGTGCTGCCCAGGATTTCGGCGCCGATTTGATAGAACTGGCGGTAGCGGCCTTTTTGCGGGCGTTCGCGGCGGAACATCGGGCCGGTGTAGTAGAGCTTTACCGGCTGGGGCAGTTGCTGCATGTTGTGCTCGATGTAGGCGCGGCAGACCGAGGCGGTGGCTTCGGGACGCAGGCTAAGCGACTCTCCGAGTTGTAGACCTCGGACGATGTATGACCAGACTAAGTGGGCTCGTTCGGCATCGTCCGATCTGGCATCGTAGAGGCTCAGTTGGTGTTTCAAGATCTCGAGAATCTTCCTATTCGGATCGATCGTCGGGATTTGGCCCGTTCTTAGCGCGTGCTCGATAGCCGCCGTATAGTCCTCAGGGGCCACATCAGCCGGATCAGGTAGACCTCCGGGTTTGTCCTGGAATGAATACATTTCCTTAGAGACGATGTCGGTCTCGCCGCCAACTGCACGGGCGAACAAATCGGTGAGCTCGAAAATCGGTAGGCGGATTTCGCCGTAGCCGAAAGCGGCGAAGATTTCGTGGGCCGTTTGTTCGACACGATTCCACAGCTCGGTTTCCGGCGGCAGGAGATCGCGGGTGCCGCGAATCGCCTGGAATTTGCGGCGCTCTTCTTTTTTTGCTGTGGCGTCGCTCACTGAGTCCCTTCTCCTGCGATTGCAAAACACAAGAGTGTTTCTTCAGGGGCTAAAGCCCACGACCGGGGCAGCTTGATATCGGAGCTAAAGCTCCGATCCCCTAAAGAAGATACGCGCTCGAAGCCATCGCGCGGACCACCTTCCTTGAAGTCGGCATCCGGGCAAGCTGGGGCACAACATGCTGTGCCCCTACAGGAGACGGGCACGTTCGCGCCCATCGAAGAGCTGTTAGCGCGCATCGGCCGGTTCCTCGCGGTAGATGTTTTTGTATTCGACGTAACGCTTCGCGTAGGCATCGATTGCGGACTGGTCTGTGGCGGTCAGGGGGCGCTTTACTTTGCCGGGATGGCCTACTACCAGGCTGTTGGGGGGGATTTCGGTTCGCTCCAGGAGGAGAGTGCCAGCCGCGATGATGCTGCCTTGGCCTACTTTTACTCCGTTGAGGATTATGGCGCCCATGCCTACGAGGCAGCGGGACTCGATGTTGCAGCCGTGCAGGGTTACGCCGTGGCCGATGGTTACGTCGTCGCCGAGCAGGAGGGGATGCTCGTCGCGCATTACGTGGAGGACGCAGCCGTCCTGGATGTTGGTGCGGGCGCCGATGCGGATGTAGTGGACGTCGCCGCGGATTACCGAGCAGGGCCATACGCTGGAGTCAGGGCCGATGACCACGTCGCCGATGATTACGGCGGCGGGGTCAATGTAGGCGGAGGCGGCGATTTCGGGGCGCTTGCCGCGGTAGGGTCGGATCATTGTATCCCTGTGATTTGCGCGGGGTTGCTGAAGGGCACGGCTTAAGACGGGCACGGGTGTCCCGTGCCCCTACATTGCCGTCGCGCGTGAGTTGGAACGATAACATTTGGGCGGCGGGGCTGACAAGGAACGGGCGCAGCTGCTACTCAACAGATGGACGCGTCTCTTTTCTGAAGACGAGATACGCCGCGCCAAGCGCGGCGTAGAGCCCGGAGTTGAGCAAGCCGATGATCGAAAACATGAAAATACCGGCCCCGGTGCCGACTTCACAATCAATACAAAGGACGGAAAGTAAAGAAGGAGGGCAAAGGACGAGAAACATCGTGGCCAACCAGAACTTGATTCCATTCATCGGCTTCGTGTAATCGACAGAATCGTAGTAGACGTACGAGATAGCGGTGATCGCAAAGCCAAATAATGCTGATCCGAGAATGACCTGCCAAGGCTTGCGCATCGAAGGCAATTACATCACGCGTCCGTGCAGGCAGCAAGACTTACCTGTTCACGTTGATTACAGAGTGATACAGCAGAGAAACGGAGAGCACTTAGTCGATTTGGACTTGGGGGCCGGTCGTGGTGCCGGCTAGTTGGTCTAGGCGCGTGGTTACGGCTCGGGCTATGTCGAAGAGACTTTTCGCGCCTGCGGCGTTTTCGCCTTGCAGGGCTACGGGCTTGCCGGTGTCGCCGCCTATGCGGATGCGGGGGTCGATTTCGATTTCGCCAAGGACCGGGACGCCGTAGGCTTGCGCGGTTTTTGCACCTTCGCCGTGGCCGAAGATGTCGATGGGCTTGGCGCAGTGGGGGCAGGAGAAGGTGCTCATGTTTTCTACTACGCCGAGGACTTCTACGTTGACTTGGCGAAACATTTCGATGGCTTTGCGGACGTCGGCGAGGGCTACCGTGGAGGGCGTGGTGACCACGACCGCGCCGGTTACCGCTACGGTTTGGATTAGCGTTAGCTGGACGTCGCCGGTGCCGGGCGGGAGATCGATAATTAGGTGGTCGAGCTCGCCCCATTGGGCGCTGCGGAGGAATTGGGTGATGACGCTGTGCAGCATGGGGCCGCGCCAGATCATGGGCTTGTCGCCGGGATTTAGCAGGCCCATGGAGAGCATTTTCAGGCCGGCGACGTCGATGGGGATGATGCGCTTGTCCATGGTGGCTAGCGGCTCTTGCGTGGTGCCTAGCATTATGGGGACGTTGGGGCCGTAGACGTCGGCGTCGAGGAGACCGACTTTGTGGCCTAGCTTTACCAGGGCCAGGGCTAGATTGACCGCTACCGTGGTCTTGCCTACGCCGCCTTTGCCGCTGGCTATGGCTATTAGATTTTTCACGCCGGGGATGGGTTGGCGTTCGGGCATTTGTTGCTGTTGCGGTGCGCCTGGAGGCATTTGGGTTCCTATCTATTTAGAGAGACATTGTTGCTTGTGCTGGTGCGTTAATCAACTGCGCCATCTAGCCAAGCGCGTGGGAAAAACCGCAGGGCTGCGGGGACTCCGCCCTGCGCTACAGGATTCGGCGCACAGACTGAAGTCCGTGCTACTGAGATCATGCGGTGGCGCCGTGGCA
>Ga0307478_10001336_pt1 | contig 21553 bp, 21 predicted proteins | sample atmos_gasesECM4C_2_FD_203713 | JGI IMG/M metagenome (GOLD analysis project Ga0307478, IMG submission 203713) | Hardwood forest soil microbial communities from Morgan-Monroe State Forest, Indiana, United States - atmos_gasesECM4C_05 | ecosystem: Environmental > Terrestrial > Soil > Temperate... | reverse complement strand
TCGCGAGATTGCCGCGATCTACCAGCTTCGCAGCGCGGCGCCGCCGGAGGCCATCGCCGCCGTCCTCGCGTTGGTGATCGGGCCGGGTGAGGAGCTTTTCTGGCGGGGTCTCGTCCAGCGCGGCTTGATGCGGCGCTTCGGCCGGCTCCGTGGGACCTTGCTCGCATCATCTATCTATGGGGCGATCCACCTCGTCTCGGCAAATCTGACGCTCACCGGGGCGGCGGGCACCGCCGGCCTCTTCTGGGGCGCCGTCTTCGCGCGCGAGCAACGGATGTCGCCCTTGATCGTGAGTCACGTCAGCTGGGATATCTGGATTTTCCTGATCGCGCCGACCGGGTAGAGTTGACGATGCCATTCTGCGCACCGAATTGAAACTAGGCCGCGAGTTGATCAGCGCCGACGCCATCCAGCAGCGCGTCCGCGAGCTTGCCGACGACATCTCACGGGACTACGCGTCCGCCCCGAAGCCGCTGATCCTGCTGCCGGTGCTCAAGGGATCGGTGTGCTTTGCGACCGATCTGAGCCGCAGCCTGACGGTGCCGGTGAACTTCGATTACGTTGCGGTCAGCAGCTACGGCTCGGGTACCGAGTCAACCGGTCACGTCCAGCTGCTCAAGGACCTGACGATGGACGTCGCCGGCCGCGACGTCTTGATGGTCGAGGACATCATCGATACGGGGCTGACGACCTCCTTCCTCTTCGAGCACGTGCGCCGCCACGGGCCCGCCTCGATCAATCTGTGCGTCCTGCTCAACAAAGAAGAGCGCCGAGTAACTCCCGTGCCAATCGCCTACAAGGGCTTCGACATCCCGAATGAGTTCGTCGTCGGCTACGGCCTCGACTATGACGAGCTCTACCGCAACCTTACCGCCGTCCACGTGCTCGAGCCGTAAGTCTTCGGCGGTGGCGCGCTACTGGTTGGCGCCGCCCTCGAGCGAGCTGAGCATCTGCTTGACGACGTTCACCGGAATTGCAAATCCGATCCCGACGTTGCCCTGGATCGGGCTCTCGATCGAGTCATTGATCCCGATGACCTGGCCCAGCGTGTTGAGCAGCGCGCCGCCCGAGTTGCCTGGGTTGATCGGCGCGTCCGTCTGGATCAGGCCGGAGAGTCCGGATCCCGAGTTTTGCCGGTTGAGGCCGGAGACGATCCCGGCCGTCATCGATTCCGCAAGGCCAAACGGCGCACCGATCGCGTAGACCTGGTCACCGACCTGCACGTTGTCGGAGTTTCCCAGCGTCAGCGGATGAAGGCTGGCACCCGGAGCCGACACCCGCACCACGGCGAGGTCCGCGGCGGTGTTGGAGCTGACGAGCGTCGCCGCCAGGCTGGTGCCGTCATTGAACGTGATCTGGATCTGGTTGGCTCCGGCGACCACGTGCGCATTGGTCAGGATGTCGCCGTTGGTGTTGAGCACGATCCCCGATCCGGTCCCTTCGCCGAGTCGTCCAAAGCGGCCGGCGACCTCTGTGGTGATGGTGACGACGCCCGGGGCCGCTTGCTGATAGATCGCCGACGCGGCGGTGGGGGTCTGTGCCTGGGTAACGCTCGAGGTCGAGGTCGACCTGGTCACCGCCGCCGGTGCTGGGGCCGGGGTCCGGTTGAGGATCGCTTGCGCGCCGAGCGCTCCGCCGGCGATACCCCCGATCACGAACAGCGCTCCCGCTGCGATCGCCGTTCGGTTGCGAGACGCTCGGGGACCAATGGGCGCTGGCGGCGCGACCGGCTCGCTCGGCGGCTCGGGCGGCTGGTATGGGAGCGGGCCGGTTACCACGTCCTCATGATGCGCGCCCCAACCTTATAGAAAGATGACGGTAGGCTAAGACGCTTCTAAGACTTTTCGGGTCGCGTCGTGGCGTCCGCGATTCAGCAGGACGTCCCTGACGGTCTCGCTGAGCCGCCTCGGCAAGACGTGCGCCTTGATCAGGTAGGCCGCGGCGCTGAGGCGTTTTGCCTCTTCGACCAGCTTTGGACTGTCATCCTCGCTGAACACGACCACCAGCAAGTCACGGGTCGCCTCATCCTCGCGGAGCGTGGCGAGCAGTTGCAGCCCGTCCAGATGTGGCAAGTGTACGTCGAGCAACGTGACGTCCGGCTTGAACGTGCGCGCCATCTGCAATCCGGAGACACCGTCCGCCGCCACGGCCACTCGATAGCCTTCCAGTTGCAGCTTGAGCTGATAAAGATCCGCAATGTCGGGATGGTCTTCGACCATCAGGACGCGAGGTTGTGGTGGCATGGCCTCTCCCTCCTGGGGACTCCAGCCTAAGCCCGACCAGGAACCCGGTCAAGCCACCTCCTCAGGGGACAAATGCCCCTATGACCGACTCACGTTTTTTGCGCGTTCACTTGCAAGGACGACCGGGGCCGCGCGGCGTTGGGGCGCTGCGCTAGTGGCTGCAGCCGTGGGCCGTGCCCGCGTCGCCGCCGGTGTCGAACGAGCTACCACATGAGCAACTCGAAACCGCGTTGGGGTTGTGCACCGTAAAGCCGCCGCCCATCAGGCTGTCCACGAAATCGATCTCCGCACCCTTGATGTACCGGGCACTGACCGAATCGACGAACAGCCGAACGCCGCCGACTTCACTGACGGCGTCGCCCTCTTCTGGCCGGTCTTCGAAGCCCATGCCGTATGACATGCCCGAGCATCCGCCCGGCTGGACGAAGACGCGCAGACCCATCTCGGGGCGCCCCTGCTTCTGCAGAAGGTCACGCAGCTGGCCGAGGGCGGAGTCCGTGATGCTGATCAGCTGGGTGTCGTCCGCGATCTGGGTGTTGTATTCGTGATCGATCATTTCTTGAGCCATGTGAAGCCATTATACGGCCTGATCTCGCGGCCCCGGCCAGTTTCAAGTTGTAACAGGCCCGCTACGGAAACTGCTGCTTCGCCAGCGGGCGGACGGCGTGGGTGTGTCCAACCGGCCGCCATCGTGCCGCAACGACGGCGTCTCGAACGGCCGCCGGCACCTCGCCATCCCGACCAGGGCCGATCACCCCCGGCCGTTCTCCAGAGCGGGCGCCCACCCGCCGCAGGGCATAAACGTACCGCCGTCGGCCCCGATAGGTGAAGAAAGGCGGCTGGTCCGGGTGCCCGGCTCGGACGAGCCGTTCGATGCGCACGAACGGCTGATCCCAATCGAGCTCCGTTTGCCGAACCGGCGGCTCGTAGCTTCCCCGCTCGAGATCGGGCGTGACGACCCGGGCCTCACCCGCCTTCAGCCGTGACAAGGTCTCACCGAGCGCGGGAAGGCCCTCCGCCACCAATCGCTTGCTGAGCGTGCCGGCATTGTCGACATCGGTCACCGCAACTCGGCGCTGCGCCAGGATCGGGCCGGCGTCGATGCGCGGCACCGTCTGGTGGATGGTGATGCCCGCCTCGGTATCGCCGTTGACGATCGTCCAGTAGATCGGCTCCGGCCCACGGTGCCGCGGCAACAGCGAGGGATGGATGTTGAGCCATGCCCGGGTGGGGACGGCGAGCGTTTCCGCGGTCAGGATTTGATCGAAGCTCGCCATCACGACCACGTCCGGCCGGTAGGCACGCAAGGAGCGAACAAAGGGTTCCGAGTTGGCATTAGCGGTGACCTCGACCGGGCGGCCAAGGTGACCCGCGATCCGGGCCACCAGGTCGGGCTTTGGATGGGTGCGCTGCCAGCGGGTACTGCAGACGGCGGCGACCAGGTTCACGCGTTGCTCGATCAGGTACAGCAGGAACGACGTGCCGTAGTCAGAGGGGATGCCACAGAACACCACGCGTTGGCCCTGTTCATCGAGGCGAGGACCGGCATACGGTCCGGTCGGGACCGCCTCCAGGTCGATCGGTACCATCGAGAACTCGGACTTCGACCAGATGCTGGCCGACAGCTCGTCGAGCCAGGGGTCGCCAAGGGCCGGCCTCCGCTCGGCCGCATCCGTCACGCCATGGCCCGACGGACGACTGGGGGACGCTGGTCGTCGTCCCCGTACGCCCAGCCGAGCAGGTCCATCACGTGGACCAGCGGGATGTCGTGGCCGGCACGCTGCAGGCCCATCGAAATCTGCAGAATGCAGCCGGGGTTGGCAGAGGCGATCACCTGGGCGCTGGACTCCACGATGTTGCGCAGCTTCCAGCCCAGCGCCTCTTCGGCGATGTCGGGATGTGTCAGGTTGTAGACACCCGCCGAGCCGCAGCACCAGTCGGACTCCTTCATCTCGACCAACTCGATGCCCGGGATCATCTTGAGAACCTGCCGGGGTTGCTGTTGCACCCGTTGACCGTGCAGGAGGTGACACGGATCCTGGTAGGCGACCTTGAGACGAATCGCCCGCATCGGCGGCCGCAGGCCGTTGTCGACCAGGAACTCGGAGGCGTCTTTGACGGTCCGAGAAAAGGTGGCGCCCGCCGCCTCCCGTTGCGGGTCCCCGCGTAGCTGGAGCTGGTACTCCTTCATGTTCGAACCGCAGCCGGCGGCGTTGACGATCACCGCATCCAGACCCTGACCGGCAAACGCGTTCATGGTCCGGGCGGCCAGCTGTTCCGCGGTCTTCGCCTCGCCAGCGTGCGAGGCGAGCGCGCCACAACACACCCTCGCCGACGGGATCACCACCTCGTAACCGTTTTGCGTCAGCGCCAGCGCGGTCCGGCGGTTGGTGCCGTGAAACATCTCGTCCTGGATGCACCCGGTCAGCAGACCGACGCGAGCACGCGGAGTGCCCTTCGCCGGCGAGAGCGACGGCAGGGCCGCCTGGCGGGGACTCGTGTCGCCCACCGGGGGAAAGGCGGCAAATTTCCCCAGCGGCATGATTTTCCAGGCGCCGCTGCGCCGTAGTAACGTCGCCAGGCGCGCGGCGCGCGTCGCCCGATAGAGCCAGCCGGCGACGCGGAGGCGCCGCGGATGGGGCAGCAGTCCGTTGAGGAGGAGTCGCCGCACCATCCGGTCCCGGCGGTTCTGCGGCGGCGTCATCGCCCGCGCCATTTCCATCACCGCTCCGAACTGGACGCCCGACGGGCAGGCGGTTTCGCAGGCCCGGCAGTTGAAGCATTGGTAGATGTGCGCCTGGAACCGTGGGTCATCGAAGGCCGTTAGTCCGAGCGTGGCTTCCTTGATCTGCCACATGCGGCCGCGGGGACTATCGCCTTCGTGGTGAAGGACGCGGAAGGTCGGACACTTCGGCAGGCAGAGGCCGCAGTGTATGCAGTCCCGGACCAGGTCCATGTCCATCCCGGGCGCCGCGGCCGGCACGCCGTCACGCTTGATCTGGCGGTTGAAATCGAGCGTGGCGAGCTTTGGCATCGGCCGGGCCCTTAAATCCCGCCCACGAAGCGGCCCGGGTTCAGGATCCCGTTGGGGTCGAGGGCCTGCTTGAGGGCGCGCATGATCGGAAATCCCGGCGGCGGCGGGCCCCAGACATCGAGTGACGATTTCACCGACGCCGGCGCCGAGGCCACCACCACCTGCCCCTCATCGCCGGCCAGCGATCGCACCGCCTGTAGCGTGGGCGCGGCGGATGCCGGTGTCACGCGAAAATCGACGACACCGGCCGCCGGCTGGATGATCACGGAGGCCTCCGGCGGAACCGCGCCGGCAAGCGTCGGGACGTTGGCGATCGGTGCGATCGCGCGTAGGACCACGACATCACCGCCGGGCGCCGACCAATCGCGCGCGGCGTCCCAGAAGGTCGACGGCAGATCCGCGCCTTCGACGCGACCGCCGGCGTCACGGATCACGCTCACCGCCTGGTCGCGCGCGGCGTCGACTTCGCGACGGTAGCCTTCGAACTTGAGCGCCAGCGTCCATCGCCAATCGGCGGTGACACCGCATTCCCAGAGCGCCCGACGGTCGAGGACGATGGCGGCTGACGGCGCGAGGTAGGAGCGCGCGACCTGGAGCCCGGCCGCAACGGCCGGCGTCGCCGCCTCGAAGTGACCGAGCACGGTCGCCTCGCGTTCCGGAATCCCCTGCACCTTGAAGTTGACCTCGGCCACGACACCGAGCGTCCCCAGGGCCCCGATATGAAGCTTCATCAGATCGTAGCCGGCGACGTTCTTCACCACCTTGCCGCCTGCGCGCGCAACCTTGCCCGATGGGTAGGCGACGGCGATGCCGATCACCCAGTCACGGACCGTCCCGTGGCGCGCGCGGCCAAGCCCGTTGGTGTTGGCCGCAACCATTCCGCCGACGGTCGCCCGCTCCGGGTGCGGTGGATCCAATGGCAGCCGCTGCCCCTGCGCCCCGAGCGCCAGATTCAGGTCGGACAGGCGCATCCCGGCCTCGACCCTGCAGGTGAGGTCGGCGGGCTCGTACTCGAGCAATCGGGTCATCCGCTCGGTGGAGAAGGCGATGTCGTAGTGGCGCGGTGGAGCCCCGAGCCGCATTTGCGTACCGCCACCCCAGGTAACGACTGACGCGGGGGTGAGATCGCAGAGGCGCAGCCCGCGCGCCGCATCATCCGCATCGCTCGGATGCATGAGCTTCGACGGCAGCAGATCGTCGACGCTCAGACGCCGCTGATCCTCGACCGTGATCTGGTGCCCGGGCAATACGGTGGCGCCGGTTCTCACACCCACAGGTCTTCGCCTCCGGCGACCGTCGCCTGCCGCCGCGGATAGCCCGCCGGATCGTGTAGGGCCGTCGGCTGCTCGCCATGGCCGGGAAAGATCTTGCCGGGATTCATCAGGACGTACGGATCGAAGACGCGGCGGACCCGGTCCATCACCTCGAGATCGTCGTCGGAGAACACGTAGCGGATGTTCTCGCGTTTTTCGAGCCCGATGCCATGTTCGCCAGTAACCGAGCCGCCGGCTTCGGCGCACAGCTTCAAAATCTCATCGCCGATCGCGAGCACCGCCTCGTACTGCCCGGGCTGGAAGGCGTCGAAGAGAACCAGCGGGTGCAAGTTGCCATCGCCGGCGTGGAAGACGTTGCAAATCTTGAAACCGGTGCGCTCGCTGATGGCATCGATCTTCGCCAGCGTTTCCGGCAGCTTGGTGCGTGGCACCACGCCGTCCATCACGTAGAAGTCGGAGGACAGGCGACCCATCGCCGAGAAGGCGCCCTTGCGTCCTTTCCACAGGGCCAGGCGTTCCTGCTCGTTGCGGGCGATTCGCACCTCGGTGGCACCGTTCTCGCGGCAGACCTTGGCCATCCGCTCGCCCAGTTCTTGCGCCACGTCGGGGATGCCGTCGACCTCGAGCAGGAGCACCGCCCCGGCGTCGAGCGGGTAACCCGCGTGCGAGGCGGCCTCGATCGCCTGGATGGAGAGCTTGTCCATCATCTCGATGGCGGCCGGAAGAATCCCGGTGCGGACGATGGCGGAGACCGCATTGCTGGCGGCGGCGACGTCCGGATAGACCGCCATCAGCGTTTTCTGCACGGGCGGCAGCGGTTGGATCTTCACCCAGATGCGGGTGACGACGGCCATGGTGCCTTCCGACCCGACCAGCAGTCCGGTCAGGTCATAGCCGATGCCCTCGCCGGACTTGCGCCCACCGACCTGCACCAGCTCGCCGCTGGGCAGCGCGATCTCGAGACCGGTGACATGGTTGACCGTCACCCCGTAGATGAGCGTGTGGGGGCCGCCCGCGTTGGTGGCGACGTTGCCGCCGATGGTGCAGGCGCCCTGGCTCGATGGGTCGGGCGCGTAGTAATAACCGTGCGGCTTCAGCGCCTGGCTCAGCGCCAGGTTGACCACACCCGGCTGCACCACAGCGCGCAGGTTCTCGGTGTCGATCTCGAGGATGCGGTCCATGCGGGCGAAGGTGATGACGACCCCGCCATCCACCGGCACCGTGCCGCCGGCCAGGCTGCTCGCGCCGGAACGTGGGGTGATCGGGACGCGGTCGTCGGCACAGATCTTGACGATCCGCGCCACCTCCTCTGAGGTGGCGGGGATGACGACGATCTCCGGCAGCGCCGTCTCCGGGCTCGCATCGTACTGGTAGAGCCGCATTTCGTAGGGATCGGCGAACGCGTAGCGCTCGCCCACCACGGCGCGGAGGCGGGTGAGCAATCGTTCCCGAGCCGTCGCATCCATTTTGCTAAAGGGTACCCTTGGCCGCATGGCTGAGGCACCGGCGCACCGCAGGACCGGCCCGCCGGCGTCGCTGAAGCTCGATGACTTCGAGGCGGCTGCCCGAACCGTGCTGCCGCAGGACATTTACGACTACGTCGCCGGTGGGTCCGAAGACGAAGCCACGCTACGGGGGAACCGCGAGGCCTTTGCCCGCTATCGCTTCCGCTTCAAGATCCTGACGTCAACCGACCGCCCCGACCTCAGCAACGAGGTGTTCGGCCAGCGCTTTACCATGCCGGTCCACCTGGCGCCGACGGCGATCCAGCGGATGGCGCACCCGGACGGCGAAGCGGCCGCCTATCGGGCCGCCAGCGCCGCCGGGGTGGCCTATTGCCTGAGCACCCTGGCGAGCCTCTCCATCGAAGACGTCGCCACGGCCGCCGCCGGCGCCCGCTGGTTCCAGCTCTACATGCACCCGGACCGAGCGGTCACCACCGCCCTCGTCGAGCGCGCGGTCGGCGCCGGCTACGCCGCCATCCTGTTGACCGTCGACCTCCCCAAGACCGGCCGCCGCGAGCGTGACATCCGCAACCAATTCAGTCTTCCGGATGGTCTGGCATACGCCAACCTCGGCGGCACGCGCACCCGAGCGACCACCGCCGGGCTGGACGCGTTTGCCCAGGATGTGAATGCCCAGACCCACCCCGGTCTTGGCTGGGAAGACCTCGAGTGGATCGTGGCCAGGACCTCGCTGCCGGTCATCGTCAAGGGCGTGGTCCGCGCCGACGATGCCCGCCGCGCCGTCAACGCCGGCGCCCGCGGGCTGGTCGTCAGCAACCACGGCGGCCGCCAACTGGACTACGCGATTGCGACCCTCGACGCGCTCCCAGAAGTGGTGGCGGCCGTGCGCGGCGAGGTGCCGGTGCTGTTGGACGGCGGGGTCCGGCGTGGGACCGACGTCCTCAAGGCGCTTTGCCTGGGGGCCAGCGGCGTCCTCATCGGCCGGCCCCTTCTCTACGCCCTGGCCGTCGCCGGCTCGGACGGCGTCCGCGGCATGCTGGAAATGCTGCGCGAGGAAATCGCCCTCTCGATGAGCCTTCTGGGCGCCCGTCGCCTCAGCGAGCTCAACAAGGACCTCCTGGCGGAACGCTAGGAGCCGGCAGCCGTTTCGTGCGTCACGGTGTCGAGCAGCGGCTTAATGGTCTTTAGCTGCCAGGCGGGGGCGCCCGCCTGGGCCGCGGCGAAGCTGGCGGCGGCGTGCTGGCGGGCCGCGGCCAGTTGATTTGCCGACTGCTGCGCGGCTTGCGTCTGGTTGGCGGCGGCTGCCAGGCTGTACTGCTGGGCGTCCGTCACGACGGCGACCAGGCCGTCGATCCAGGTCGCCCACAGCGGGTCGAGCAGTGCGTCGGCAAAAGCGGCGGAGACCTGCTGCGGTTTGAGGTCGTCGGACAGGGTCGAGGAGGCGCGCGCGGCGTCCGCCCAGGCGTGCGCGTTGAGGGCCGGGTCGAGCGTCGTCGAAATCTTCCCCGCATCCTGCGTCACCTGCTGGGCGAGCGTCAGCTGGAGGATCGCGGCATGGGTCAGCTTTTGGCTTGCCTGCAAGGCTTTGTCGAGGTGGTCGAGGGCAGGACGGTCGGTGGCGATGAAAGCCGGCGAGTGCAGCTGGAATGGCAGGCCGTCAGCCTGGGCCATGTAGCTTTCGGCCAGCACGACATGACCCTGCGCGTCGTCAGCCGACTTTTGCGCGCTGTTGGCGAGGGCCAGATCCCGGGTGAGCTGGTCGCTGGAAAGACTCATGCTGCCCTTGGCGGACAGGTCCGCCCACAGCTGGCTCACGTTGGTACTGACGTCCGCCGTACCCTTGCGGGCGAGCGCGAGCTCGCCGGCCTCCGATTGCGCCAGCTGGCCGACTCGCTGAGGCAGCACGATTTCAAGGAAGCCTCCCAGCGAGCCGATGGCGATCAGCAGAACCACGATGACGAAGATCCAGGTGCCCCAGGAGACTCGGCGGGCCGGTCGGAAGACCCGGCGCGCGGGTGCCGGTTTGGGGAGGGCCACGCATAGGTAACGCTGGCCGCAAGCCTCCTCTTGCCAACTCATCGGCGAAGCTGCCTCACCGAGTTGTGACGGTCCTGTGGCGGACCGCCGTCCGCGGGCGCCAGAGGGTCGACGCGAAGCCATCGGCATCGCAAAAGCCCTGTGCTAGAGTGAATTTCCTCAACGAAATGGCCTACATCATTACGGAGACCTGCGTCGATCTCAAGGACAAGTCCTGCGTTGACGTCTGTCCGGTCGACTGCATCATCGACGGCGGCGCCGAGGACCGCTTGCTGGTGATCAATCCCGACGAGTGCATCGATTGCGGCGCCTGCGTCGATCCGTGCCCGGTGGCGGCGATCTATCCCGAGGACGAGGTTCCGCCCGAACAGAAGAAGTTCATCCCCTGGAATTTCGACTACTTCAAGAGCGATGCCGACAAGGCCCGCGTGCGCGCCGAGATCAATGCCGCCTACCCGGAGAAGCGAAAGACGGAGGGAGCGCCCTAAGGGGGGCTGCGTTTGCCAGGCGCCCGGCGCGGGGCGGCGGCGCGACGGGCGAGTTTCACGGGGAGTTCGATGACGCGGCGCGGGGGACCGAGCCACTTCTCCAGCAGGGCCAGGACTTGCGGCGACGCCGGTTTCGCGCCCTCACCCGTGCCCTCGGTCTCGAACAGGATGTCGGCGATCGCTTCAGCCGGGCCGGCTGGCTTCTGCGCTCGGCTCAGCTCGAACCAGCGCGCGCTGATCCAGAGGTACATATCGGCCTCGGTCCGGCCGGGGAAATGCTCCAGGATGTTGTACTCGCGGATCAGGTCGGAGATCGGCTTGTAGACGTTGTCGTACCAGCTCGCACTGGCCTCGGCGATGTTGACCTCGCGATACTGCTGCAAGCCCATGAAATAACGATGTCCGAGGATGTCCTCGAAAATCCGGTCGTAGCGGCCGAGCCGGCTGACGGCGATCGACGCCTCCGGGCGCACCCGGTCGAGCTGACTTCGTTCGAGAAAGTCGACGTACTCCCGGGCCTGCAAAAGGGCGGCGGCGTCCATGTCGCCGGTGAGCGGCGCGCGGGTTTTCACCTCGATCACCCGGGCCGGGATCGTTTTCCAGCCCAGGTGGCGGGCGACCGAAACGCGGTGATGCCCATCCTTGACGAAGTAGACGTCGCCCAGGTGGTAGACCTCGATCGGCGGCACCGGCTCGCCTCGCCGCATCGCCTCGTCGAGTTGGGTCCAGCGCCTGCGCATCTGGGGCTTGACGGGAAGAAAGGAGGCGTCGAAGTCGTTGGGCCGCCCCACCGAGCCGCGGATGTTGGCGATCGGGACGTCCTTGAGACCCGTGTAGCTCTGACCCTCGAGCCGGGCGGCGCGGCGGACCTCGTCGAAGGACAGCAGCGGCCGGGTGTCACCGCGAAGGACCGTTCCGGCGTCACGAAGGAACGCCTGGATGCGGGCCGTCTCGAAGTCGGTGCGGGCGCGTAATTGCTTCACCGGGGAGCGAGCTCGATCAGCCGGTGTCCGACGACGTTGATGACGCGAGTTTCCCCCAGTCGGCCCTCGCGGACGATCTCGCGCCCATAGGGATGGACGTGCCCGTGCAGCAGCAGCCGCGGGCGCATCCACTCGACGGCCCGACGGACCGCCACCAGTCCCCGATGCGGCCCGTCGCTGCCTTCGTTCACGCCGGCCGGCGGGCCGTGGGTGATCAGAATGTCGGGGTGGCGCAGCCGGAGCCGCAGCCGCAACGCCCGCACTTTGACCATCATTTGACGCTCGGTGTACTGGTGGGCGCCGTCGCTGTATCGGATCGACCCCTCAAGGCCGGCGATCAACAGCCCGTGCTCCTTCACCGCGCGGCCATCGATCTCGGATGCTTCCGGGTAGTCACCCTGACGCCCGGGCGGATCGTGATTGCCCCGGACAAAGACCAGTGGCGCCGCGTACATCGTCGCGAGCGCGTCGAGGTAGTCCGCGGGCAGGTCCCCGCACCCGATGATCAGGTCGACGCGACCCTGCCCCTCGATCGTCCGCTCGTCGAGCAACTGCGGTTCGACCTCATCGCTGACGGCCAGCAGGCGCACGTCCACCGCGCCGCGGGCCGTTACGCCAGCTCGGAAAAGAGCGGATCGACATCGCGCTGGTAGAGCGGCAGGTCGACCAGCGGATGCTCTTTGAGAGCCGGGACCTTGATCGCAAGTTGCTCGTCGTAGGTCGGTAGGTCGACCGAATAGAAGACGCCGACGGCCAGGCTGTCCTGCATTTCGTAGGAGGCTCGCAGGGCCCGCGTCTTCTTTTCCACCATTTCGTCGATGTTGGTCGGGTCCTTGACAACCGGATCCCAGGTCGAATCCGCCTCCAGGCGCCGGATCCGCGCCCGCCCGATGTCCTCGCCGGCGTACCACTCCTTGGTGCGCAAATCGTTGTACACGGGACAGGTCTGGAAGATATCCAGAAACGACGTGCCCTTGTGGGTGATCGCCTGCACGATCAACGAGACGAGATTCTTGACGTCGAGGGCGTAACCTCGGCCGATCCAGGTGTAGCCGGCACCGAGCGCGAGGGCGATCGGGTTGACCCCTTCCTGGATCGAGGCCTCCGGCATCGACTTCGTCTTCAACCCCTTCGCCAGCGTGGGCGAGGCCTGACCCTTGGTCAGTCCGTAGACGCCGTTGTTGAACACGATGTACGTCATGTCGACGTTGCGGCGACCACTGTTGACGAAGTAGCCGGCGCCGATGCCATAGCCGTCGCCGTCGCCGCCGACGGCCACCACGGTGAGCTGGTTGTTGGCCAGCTTGGCGCCGGTCGCGACCGGTAACGCGCGCCCATGCAGCGTATGCAGCCCGTAGGTGTCGATGTAGTGCGGCGTCTTGCCGGAACAGCCGATGCCGGAGATCATCGCGATCTTGTACGGGGGAATCTGGAGCTGGTAGAGCGCCTGCTGGATCGAGCTCAGGATGCCGAAGTCGCCGCAACCCGGACACCAGTCGACGTGGACCTCGGTCTTGTACTGCTGCAGGACGAACTTCTTCGGCGCGGCGGCTGCGGCCTCAGGCATGGGACACCATGACCTCCTTTTTCTGCTCGGAGAGCGCCGAACGGACGCCCTCGACGATCTCATTGCGCGAGAAGGGCCGGCCGTCGTATTTCAAGACGTGGTGGTCGAGCGCGACTCCGGTCTGCTCGGCGATCAAGGCGCCAAGCTGCGCCGAGTAATTGTTTTCGATCAGCACCGTCAAGCGAGCACTGCGAAGAATGCTCGCCACCGCATCGGCAGGGAACGGACGCATCAGGCGGATCTGCAGGAAGTTGACGGTGCGACCGTCGGCCTCCAACTCGCCCATCGCATCGAGGATGGCGCCCTTGGTCGCACCCCACGCCACTAGCGTGAGGTCGGCCTGGCGTGGACCGTGAAGCGTGAACTTCGACGACGCCGGAATCTCGCGGGCCGCCGTCTCGAGCTTCGCCATGCGCTTTCGCATCATGGCGATCCGGTTCTCGATGCCTTCGGTGATGTGGCCCTCCGGGTCGTGCTCGTCGCTGGTGGTGGAGAAGATCGCACCGGGCGTCCCGGGCACGGCCCGCGGGCTGATGCCATCGGCGGTGATGGCGTGCCGGCGATAACCATCGCCGTCAGGCTCCTGCGGTTGATAGACGAGCCCGCGGTCGATTTTGAGCTTGCTCATGTCGATGCCGTCGTTGGTGAACATCGACGAGGCGAGGAACTTCTCGAGGAGCACCACGACCGGCATCTGGTACCGGTCAGCCCAGTTGAAGCTCTCGAAACTGTCCACGAACGATTCGTCGATGTCGCCCGGCGCGACGACGATGTGCGGGAAGTCCCCGTGCGCGGGATGCAGCGCGAACTGCAGGTCGGCCTGCTCGGTGCGGGTGGGAAGCCCGGTGCTCGGCCCGCCGCGCTGCCAGAGGAAGACGACCGGTCCGGGCGCCTCGGTGATGGCGGCGAAGCCGAAGCCTTCCGACATCAGGGCAAAGCCCGGGCCGGCGGTCGAGGTGGCGGCCCGTACGCCCATGTGCGCCGCACCGATCGCCATGTTGATGCTGGAGATCTCGTCCTCACACTGGACGACGGTGCACTGATACTGCGGCCCCTTCTGCTCCAGGTAGACGCTCTCGTCGGTCGCCGGGCTGATCGGGTAATAGGTCTGCATGCCGAGGCCCGCCTTGAGCTTGGCGATGCCGACCGCCTGGAAGCCCTTGATCAGCATTCGGTGCTTTCGCTGTTCCTTCGCGACCGGGGCCAGCTTGCGTTCCGGTTTGGTGGGGAAATGGCTGCGCGCATAGGCGGCTGCCGCCCGTACCGCCGCGACGTTCATCTCGGCGGCTTCCGCTTTGCGACCGGTGAACTCGTTGCGGATCGCCTCGAAGAGCAGCTCCTCGTCGTAGCCAGAGATGCCGATCGACGCCCCCAGGGCGACGGTGTTGCGCATGACGATGTACTTGCGCGACTGTCCGCCCTTCCCCACCTCTTTCAGGGCATCTTCCAGCACCTCGAAAAAGGGAATCGGATAGAGGTTGATGTCGTCCCGACCGAATCGGCCCGGGTCGATCTTCAGGTCCGCGTCGTAGATGACACCGCCGCCACGGGCCACCTGGTGGACATGCCCGGTATGACTGGGATAGTGCTTGCGTTCGGGGGCGTCGCCGAACAGGGATTCCTGGTCCAGCGCCACCAGCATGTGGATCTCGTCGACGTGCGAATGCACGGGCACCGGGGCCGCCGTCACGCGGTAGTAGCTGTGCTTCCCCATGATGTTCGAGTGAAACTCGATGTTGGCGAAAACGTGGAGGCCGCCTCGGCTCAAGGCCTTGGCATAGATCTCCGCTGAGGCATTGATGCCTCCGCCCTGGGGGCCGCCTAGGACCCAGGAAAACTCCCGGCGGCTCAGTTCAGTTGGCACGACCAGCGTTGATTGTAGTCCGCCAGACTCCGGGGATTTGCTGCTGACAGTTGAAGCAGCTTCCGCGGCCGCTGAGCCGGTCGTCGAGGATTCGGTAGCCGATCCGGCGAATCAGGGTGGCCTGGCAGCGGGGGCAGCGCGTGTCCTCGTAGCGGCCCACCCGGCCGGGCAGGTTGCCGGCGTAGATGTACTGGAGGCCTGCCTCCTCTCCAATCCGGGCGGCTCGCAGCAGGGTCTCGGGCGTGGTGTTGTCCGGGTCCTGCATCTTGTAGTCCTTGTGAAAGGCGGTGACGTGCCACGGGATGCTGGGCGAGATGCCGCTCAGGAACCTGGCGATGTCGCCCAGTTCTTGGTCGCTGTCGTTGAAGCCCGGGATGATCAGCGTGACGATCTCCAGCCAGAAACCCATCGCGTGCACCATCTGGATGCCGTTGAGAATGTTCTCCAGCTTGCCGCCCAGCGAGCGGTAGTTCTTGTCGCGGAAGGACTTGAGATCGATCTTGTACAGGTCGGTGAAGGGGCGGATGTATTCGAGCACTTCCCGGGTGGCATTGCCGTTGGAGATGTAGGCGGTGGTGAACCCGCGCGGCCGCGCCCCCTTGAAAACCTCGACCGCCCACTCCGAGGTGATCAGGGGCTCGTTGTATGAGGTGGCGACCACACTGGCGCCCTGACGCTGCGCGATCTCGACCAGTTGCCCCGGCGAAACATCCATCGGCTCGGTGAGCGCACCAGGGTCACGCAACGCCTGCGACGTGACCCAGTTCTGGCAGTTGTGGACGACAGCGTGATTCGCGAGATAGGTATGTGGTCCATCAGTCTCGAGATTGAAGACCGGTCCGCGGAATGGCCGGCGCGTGATGTCATCGATCGCCAGAAAATCCAGCGCTCCCGCAAGCGGCATGCAAACAAAGTGTCTGGTCGTCAGCCTCCCCGCGGGGATGAACTGAGGCTCATCGACACCGGGAGCCTCGGTGGCGAGAACAGGATGCTCTGGTGTCGCCTCGAACGGTTTCAGCAGGCGCGGAGCGACACGAACGACTTGCCCCTCATAGTCATGACGAAATATCCACTGGACCCCGTGTTGCCGTCCGTCGCCGCCAGTCGCCGTTAATCCAACTCGAGGCTTGCGCCGCCCAGGTTCCGTGTCAGGCGATGACGTCTCCCAGAGATCATCCAACCGTCGGATTCCCGAATTGGTTGCGACGCGAAGGTCGCCGGTGAAGCAGTAGCTGCAGTGCAGGTCGCATCCGAGCATGCCGAAGGTGAGTGCATCGGTGCCAGGGAAGGCGTGGAAGAAGGGCTTCTTCTCGATAGGGTCGCACTGCAATGCGCCGACGTAGCCACGAGGCACCATGAGTGTGCCGCCGCAGTTGTACCGGACCTTGCAGATGCCGCGCAGCCCGTCCTTGATCAGGCAGCGGTGCGCGCAGGCGTAGCAACGGACCTCGTTGTCCGGCAGCTTTTCGTAGAGCGTTCCGAGTGCGCCCTCATGGACCCGCCGATCCAGCGCCTGCGAGAAGGGCGTGGCCTCTTTGGCCGGCATAGGCTGAATATACGAATCAGGCGGCGTTGGGGACGACGTGCAGCCGTTTCGGCCGGACGAAGCCGCTGTCCGGGTGCGGGTCGAAATAGCTCAGCGGAACGGCGTTGCCGGTCGACTCGAGGGTGTCCAGGATCCGCGGGATCGCCCCGGTGGCGGTCAGCATGCCGGTGACCTTCCCGTTCTCGTATCCCGACTGCTTGTAGACGAAGATGTCCTGGAGCGAGATCTGGTCTCCCTCGATCCCCGTCACTTCCGAGATATAAGTGATCTTGCGCGAGCCGTCCCGCAGGCGGTTCTGCTGGATGATGATGTTGATCGCCGACGCGATCTGCTCGCGGATGGCTCGGGATGGGAGTTCCATGCCGGCCATCAGGACCAGCGTCTCGAGCCGGGAGATCGTGTCTCTGGGGGTGTTCGAGTGGACGGTGGTCAACGAGCCATCGTGACCAGTGTTCATGGCCTGCAGCATGTCGAGCGCCTCGCCGCTACGGACTTCTCCGACGACGATCCGGTCGGGCCGCATTCGAAGGGTGTTGATGACGAGGTCTCGAATGCTGACGCCACCTTTACCTTCGACGTTGGTGGGTCGTGACTCGAGGTTGATGACGTGAACCTGGCGAAGCTGCAACTCCGCGGCGTCTTCGATGGTGATGATGCGCTCGTCGCCGGGGATGAAGCTGGAGAGCACGTTCAAGGTCGTGGTCTTTCCCGAGGAACCACCGCCGGCCACCACGATGTTCATGCGCGCATTGACGCAGGCCTTGAGGAAGGCCGCCATCTCCTCGGTCAAGGTGTTGTTCTTGATCAGGTCGCCGATCTGAAGTGGATCGCGGCGCATCTTGCGGATGGTCACCGCCGCGCCCTTGACCGCCAGCGGCGGGATGATCACGTTGACACGGGAACCATCAGGGAGCCGCGCGTCGACCATGGGCGAGCTTTCGTCGACTCGGCGGCCAACCCCGGTGACGATGCGCGAGATGATCTGCATCAGGTGGGCATCGCTGTCGAACTTGATGGCGGCCCGCATCATCTTGTTGCCGCGCTCGATGTAGACCTTGTTCGGGCCGTTGACCATGATGTCCGAGATCGCCTCGTCGGCGAGCAGCACTTCGAGCGGGCCGAATCCGAGGATGTCGGCCAGCAACGCCGCCAGCAGCTGCGCCCGGGTCTGGGCGGTCATGGTGACTCGGCGGGCGCTTAGATAGTTGTCGAGGACCTCGGTCGCCCGCTGACTGATCGCCTCCTGGTCGAGCTCGTTGGCGCGCTCGCCCAGCTCGCCGATGATCCGGTCATGGACCGCCGCCTTGATCCGGTGGAGCCGTTCTGCCTCCGGCATGTCGTTGAGGTTGGCGTTGGCGGGCGACGCTTTGACCTCCACGTCGAAGGCATCTTGCTTTGGCGCCACCCGGTCGAGACTGTTCGCGGGCGCCGCTGCGGGGGCCGCAGTCGGAGCCGCGGGCGCCACCGGGCGGGGGGCCGTCGGCCGGGGCGCCGGAGCCGGGGTGGCGTGAACGGTGGAAATCGGCCGGGAAGCCGGCCCCGTCGGGGCTGGCGCCGGGGTTGGGCGGACCTGGGGGGCGGCCGGAAAGCTCCGCGGAGCAGGAGGCGGCGGGGCCTGGGGGGGTTGCGGCGGCGCGGCGGGAGGCTGGGCGGCCTTGGCCGGCGGCTTTGGAGGTGTGGGGGCCCCGGGTTCACCCTGGGACTTTTGAATACGTTCGAGCAGCGACAAGCGGTTCCTTACCCCCAGTTCGTTCGAATTGGCGAACTGCGCCCGATGCTACGGAGTGACCCTTACGGACCAGACTGCGCGGGGGTAACAGGGCCATGGCACCGCTGCCACAGGTAGCGCTCAGTGATATGACCGCAGATTCGCAGGAAGAGGGCTGAAATTCCGATTACCTAGCAACTCGTAACAGGAGGTAGCCCCATGTCGCTATCAAAGATCTTTCTGATCCTCGCCCTCATCTGCTTCATCCTCGAGGCTCTAGGTAGCCGGATGAAGATCAAGTTGGGATTTGGTCTGCTCGGCGCCGGCCTGGCATTCCTGACCGCGTCGTATTTGTTCTAGGCGTCTAGAGGAAGCCGAGCTCCATCTTGGCATCGTCACTCATCATGTCGGCGCTCCAGGGCGGTGAGTAGACGAGTTCGACGGTGCACGATTTGACGTCCGGGATCTCTTCGACTTTGTTCTTCACCTCGTCGAAGAGGTCCTGGGCCCAGGGGCAGCCGATTGCCGTCAGGGTCATCTTGATCAGGACGTTGCCCTCGTCGATGCCGACCTCGTAGACCAGCCCGAGCGACATGATGTCGAGCCCGATCTCCGGGTCCTTACAGGTGGCAAGTTGCGCATCGATCTGCTGGCGCAGATCACCGGATGCCGGCGCCTGGGTCGTTTCCATGATGTCCGCCATATTTAGATCTTAGTCCGGGATCTCGATGTAGACATCGCCGTTCTGGACCGTTACCGGGTAGGTCTTGGCGGGGATGACGGCCGGCAGCCCCGTCACCTGTCCGGTCCGCACGTCGAAGCGGGAACCGTGGCGCGGGCACTCGACCGACATCTCCCAGAGATCACCCTCCGAGAGCGAATACTCCTCGTGGGTGCAGGTGTCAGAGATGGCGTAGAAGTTGTCGTCTTCTGCGTGGATGAGGCAGATCGGGGTCCCGTCGACCTCTACCTGCTTCATCGACTCCTTTGGCAGCTCTCCGGTTGAGGCGACCCGCTCACGCGTCACGCTATTCAATCCGCGCGGCCAGTTCCTGCTCGACCGCCTCCCGAACCTGGGCGACCGGCAGGCGATCGAGGACTTCGCCCAGGAAGCCCTGGACCAGCATCCGCTCGGCGACCGATCGTGGAATGCCGCGGCTGACGAGGTAGAAGAGGTGCTCCGGGTCCACCGGCCCCACGGTCGCGCCGTGACTGCACCGCAGGATGTCGTTGTTGAGGATCTCGAGGATCGGCTCCGAGGTGGCCTTGGCCTTGTCAGAGAGCAGCAGGTTGCGGTTCGCCTGGTTCGACGAACTCCCTCGAGCCTCCTCCTCGACCCGGACGACGCCCACGTAGACACTCTTGGCGCTGTCCTGGAGGGCGCCCTTGAAGAGCAGGTCGGACGTCGTGTGCGGCGCAATATGGTCCTGCAACGTGCGGAAGTCGAAGGCCTGCTCGCCGGCGCCGAAGAAAAGCCCGCGCAGGTCCGCGGTTGATCCGGGACCTTCGAGCATCGCCTCCACCCGGATTCGCGCGAAGCGACCGCCGAGGGCGACGTCGACCATCCGGAGGTGCGAATCGCGACCGAGATGGAAGCGCTGGTTGGCGAACTGCCAGGCCTTCTCGCTCCACCGTTGGAGGGCGACGTAGCCGACGTCCGAGCCCTCCTCCAGGAAAACCTCGGATGATCCGCTGGCGAGCAGAACCTCGTGGCGATCGGCGCTCAGGAATTCGTCGACGTACTTGAACCGCGCACCCTTGCCGGCGATCACCAGCGAGTGCGGGAGAACGGCCCCGCCCGAGCCGGCGGACCAGAACTGGCTGATCAACGGGTGGTCGACGTTGACCCCATCCGGAACGTAGAGGAAGCTGCCGCCGGTGAAGAGCGCCGCGTGGAGAGCGGCAAACTTATCGCGGTCGGGCTTGACGGCGCTGAAGAGGTAGCGCTCGACGAGATCGCGATGCTCGCGGGCGGCCTGCGCCAGCGGCATGAAGACCACGCCCTGCTTGGCGAGCGCCGGGTCGAGGGTCGCGGACGGTGTCGACGTGCCGCGCTGGCGGAGGGCGCCGCTGACCTGCTCCAGGGTTCCGGCCGGCGCCGTCCCATTCGGCTGCTGGAAGGGAGCGTAGCTGTCCAGGTTGAGACCCTTGAGGTCGGCCTGGCGCCATTCCTCCTGCCGCTTCGTGTCCGGCAGGCTCATGCCCTCGTAGATGCCAAAGGACTCGAGCCGCCGCGCGCGCAACCAGTCCGGTTCGCCGTGAAGAGCGCTCAGCTCTTCGACGGCTGCTTTCGTAAACGGCATTTACCCTACGGAGCCGATCATCTCGAGCTGGATCAGGCGATTCAGCTCGACGGCGTATTCGATCGGAAGTTCCTTGGTGAAGGGCTCGATGAAGCCGTTGACGATCATGGTCTCCGCCTCGGCCTTGGTGATGCCGCGACTCTGCAGGTAGAAGAGTTGCTCATCCGAGACCTTGCTCACGGTTGCCTCGTGTCCGATGCGGACCTGTGGCTCGTCCACCTCGGTCGTGGGGTAGGTGTCAGAGCGAGACTGATCGTCGAGCAGCAGCGCATCGCAGCGCACGAAGGACTTCGAGTTCTTGGCGCCCGGGTAGACCTTGACCAATCCGCGGTACGAGGTCCGGCCGCCATTCTTCGAAATCGACTTGGAGACGATATTCGAGCTGGTGTTGGGCGCTACATGGACCGCCTTGCCGCCGGCATCCTGGTGCTGACCCTTTCCGGCGAAGGCCACACTCAGGACGTCGCCTTTCGCGCCGGGCTCCATCAGGTAGATGGAGGGGTATTTCATCGTGATCTGCGAGCCCAGGTTGCCGTCGACCCATTCCATGGTGGCGTCACCGTAGGCGACGGCGCGCTTGGTCACCAGGTTGTAGACGTTGGTCGACCAGTTCTGGACGGTCGTGTAGCGGCAGCGGGCGCCGCGCTTGACGATGATCTCGACCACCGCCGAGTGCAGCGAGTCGGTGGTGTAGATGGGCGCGGTGCAGCCCTCGATGTAGTGGACGAAGCTGTCCTCGTCGCAGATGATGAGCGTCCGCTCGAATTGGCCCATGTTCTCGGCGTTGATCCGGAAGTAGGCCTGGAGGGGGATCTCCACCTTGACGCCTTTGGGCACGTAGATAAACGATCCACCCGACCAGACGGCGCTGTTCAATGCGGCGAGCTTGTTGTCGCCGGGCGGAATGATGGTCCCGAAGTACTGCTTGAAGAGATCCGGGTAATCGCGGAGCGCGCTGTCGGTGTCGGTGAAGATCACACCCTTGGCTTCGAGTTCCTTGTGCAGTGAGTGATAGACGACCTCCGACTCGTACTGCGCGG
>Ga0307478_10001334_pt1 | contig 21566 bp, 20 predicted proteins | sample atmos_gasesECM4C_2_FD_203713 | JGI IMG/M metagenome (GOLD analysis project Ga0307478, IMG submission 203713) | Hardwood forest soil microbial communities from Morgan-Monroe State Forest, Indiana, United States - atmos_gasesECM4C_05 | ecosystem: Environmental > Terrestrial > Soil > Temperate... | reverse complement strand
GCTGGCGGCGTATTCCGGCTGCGTTGCGCACTTACCGCGCCGTCGATGATCACCATGCCAATCCCCGGCAAATCCCCGCGCTGAATACTTTCGAGCACAGTCTTTCCCGGAGAATGCTGCGCCCGGTCAATCATCACAAACGTCGCGGCGCGCCCGGCTTCGATCAATCCACAATTGAGATTTCGGATTCTCGCTGTGTTTCCCGTGGCAAAACAAACTGCGACCTCGGCCGGCACGTCGGCTAGAGACGACAGCATCGAGATCATTCGCAAAATTCCGAGCGGCTGCACTCCCGATCCAGCCGGAGAATCCGTCCCTAGAATCACACGATCAAGCTTCTTCAACTCTCTCGCCGACCGCAAAGTAAGCAGCGCCGCCTTCTCGTTGCCATTGTGGACAAGCTCAAGCGCCCGGGGCGACTGTTCGCACAGCGCGACGATCTGATCATCCGGCAGCGCCGTATGTCCCCCATTGATGTGGCCAATCACATCCGCGTCCGCCGCCAGCACAATATCTTTATCGATCAAACTGGACCCAGGAATCGACGGCCCGCCCGTGTGAATCGTGCTCTGAATTCCATGCTTCCGCGCCCACCCGACCATCTGACGCGCGGTCGCTCCATCTTTCACGCTACCCAGGCCGACCTCTCCCAGCATGGTGACGCCAGCCGCGGCCAGCTCTTTAAAGTCCTCTTCCACCATTCCATGCTCAATCACCGGAGCCCCTGCATGAATTCTCACCCCTCCGGGACGAAACGCAGAAAACGCTCGCTGCGCAAAGATCGCCATCGCTTTCAGGCCGACCACATCTTTCGGCCGCCCCGGCGTGTGCACCTCGCCCGCGGAAATCATGGTCGTAACGCCACCATGCAGGTAGCTGTCGATCCAGCCAATCTGGTTCTGGCGCGGCGTCCAGTCCCCTGCCACCGGATGCACATGGCTGTCAATCAATCCCGGAGCCAGCGTCGTCCCCTTCGCATCGATAATCAGCGTCGCGCCTTCCGCGTCCACATCCTTCTGTTTACCGACAGCGGTAATCTTTCCGTCGACCGCGAGCAGCGTGTCAGCGTCGAGTATGGGATTCTTCAAGTCCCCACTCAGCAGGAGTCCAATATTGCGAATCAAAAGCTGTGACATTGATCGCACCTTGTTCGGCCAGCAATGTTATAAGCTAGTTTTCAGCGACACGCGTTTAGGCGGACCCGCAATGGTATCTCGCAACGTCGTTTTCTGGGAAGTCGACACCCAGGCGGACTTCATGCTCCCCGGTGGCAAGCTCTATGTCCCCGGCGCTGAGCGTCTGCTTCCAAACGTTCGCAAGCTGACGAACGCAGCCCGCCAGGGCCGCGTGTTTCTCGTTTCGCACGGCTGCTATCACACGAAAGACGACCCTGAGTTCAAAACCTTCCCGCCACACTGCATTCAAGGTACTTCCGGTTCCGCCTATATTCCCGAGGCCCTCACGGAAAAAGTTGTCACCGTTCCCAACGACCCCGCGGCCGCGCTCCCACGCGACCTCGCTCCCTACCAGCAGATTCTTCTGGAAAAACAAACCCTCGACATCTTCCAAAGCCGCCACGCTGACGAACTGGTAAAGCGATTGCCCCGGGACGCCGAATTCGTGGTCTTCGGCGTGGTGACGGAATATTGCGTGCGCTTCGCCGCGAAGGGATTGCTTGAGCGCGGGCGGCGCGTGTCTGTGGTGAGGGACGCGATCGAAACCTTGAAGGCCGAGGATGGAGAACGCACCGTGGCCGAACTCAAGGCCCTCGGCGCAAAGTTCGTCACAACAGACCAAGCGCTGGCGTCGCTTGAGGGCGCAAGATAGCAAGTCAGCCAAAGTGCAACGTCTCATTTGGGGTTGCAGCGAAGCCGGCAAGAGTGGCGGCCAGCGTGAATAAGCACACTGTGCGTAGAGACATATACGTTTCTCCTCGCAGAAAATTGTAGACCTTGATCACACTTCGCCGGGAATGATTACAGGTTATTTGTGAAATTGTGTCGTCAGCCCGCGTTCGCAAGGGGAGTTTCGCTTTGGGTGTAACCAAGATTGCCATCGACAAGCGGGCGCGAGAGGGCGAAAACAAAGGGTATGAGGAAAGCTGGCCTCATATTTTGCTTGCTTCTGGTTGGTTGTGCAGCGAAGAAGCAGCCGGTTGCGGCGACCCCGGCTCCGATACGGAGTCAACTGCCGCCGCCTACGGCCGAACTGATCGAACATTGCGTGGTCGTCAAGCAGGAAAACAGCAACACGGTGACCTGCAGTTGCCTGCCCCTTACCACCGTGATCGATTCAAAAACGGGACACACCAAGCTGGTTTGCAAAACAGTGAAAGATGAAAAATGAGAGCGGGAGTTCGTGTGGTGCGAGCCTACCAAGGACGCGGGCTACCATGTGGCTCTCGACGCAGCCAATGATTCAATCTCCTGTACTGCATCGGCCGAAAGCACAAGTCCGAGACTGGCCAGATCCTGTTTCATGTGCTCGGCGTTAGAAGTTCCAGTCAGCGGCAGCATCCCAATTGAGCGCGCAAAGGCGAACACAACCTGCGCGGGAGTCGCGCTCGCGCGCCGCGCCAGATCGACGATTAACGGGTGCCGCAGCACCTCCAGATTCGCCGTGAGCAGCGAGAATCCCTGATAGACGATATTTCGTTCTCGACAAAACGCCCGCACATCGCGATCCCAGCCGAGCCGTGCGTAGCAGCGGTTCTGCACGAACGCCGGAGCCTCAGAGTGAACCTCCACCATCTGCTCCAGATGTCGCAGCGAAACATTGCTTACGCCGAGCAATCGCGTCCGCCCGCCATCGCGCTCTTTCTTCATGGCCTCCCACACCTCAGCATCCACGTCATCCCAGCCGTAACCGGAAGACGGACCATGCAGCACAAAGCTATCCACGTAATCGGTCTCCAGATGCTCGAGCGAACTCGCCATTGACTGCGCCACCTGCACAGAAAGGCTGGCCGCAGGATCGTACGGCAACCGGTCATCCTGCCCCGGGCGGTAAGTAAATTTCGTCTGCAGAAAAAGATCCGCCCGCGTCACCACTCCCGCCCGATAAGCCGCCGCCAATCCCTGACCGACTCCCGCTTCGAAGTAATGCCGCCGCTGGTTGGCGGTATCAATTCCCCGAAACCCCGCGCGTACCGCCAGTTCAACCAGCGCCGCGGTGCGCTCTTCCTTCCACGCAGTGCCATACAGAAAATCAGGAATCGATAAACTTTGTGCGCTCGTCATGCCGCTATTCTGTCACGCCACGAGCCTGTTCCCGGCCCGCAGTCGCCTTTCTTTCGCAGTGCTGTAAAATGTTTTCACGTCCCGTAAACGCGGGCCCGTAGCTCAGCGGTTAGAGCAGTGGACTCATAATCCATTGGTCCAAGGTTCAAATCCTTGCGGGCCCACCAACCGATTCGGAAGGCGCATGAAGGCTTTTGCCCGGGTCTTCAAGGTTGGGAGAGTTCCAGTAATTCCTTCAGATACTGCTGCCAGACTTCTGCCTTCGTGTGTGTGCCGTGACCCTGCGTTTGCTCGGAGATAGGGATCAGCACGAAACGGCCTTTCTTCACTCGTTTGATCTCTCGCTCCGCAATTCCGAGTTCGGGTGGGTTAATGAAATCGTCGGCTGAATTCACGAACATTACGGGCACGGTTATTTTGTCGAGCTGACCTGAGGGATCATAGTTCCACGAGGCGTTCATCGCATAAAGAAGGTCATTGGCATCATGGCTCGCACTGAAGCGCTTCACGTACTCCGCATTCGCCGCATCGGTCGCCCCGCGTGTAGGAAAGTCTTTCTGCATCTGCAGAGCTGAGCCCGCCGCGATGTGGAACATCTCTGCCGCGATCTTAAGTGCGTTCGAAGGCTCGGCTGTGTAGTCGCCGGCTTTCCAGGCGGGATCATCGCGAATCGCATCAATCGTCATTTTTCGCCAGAGCCGATTCCGTCCTGCAATCTGCACCGGCTGGCACGCCAGCGGCATAAGTGCGTCCATAAAATCGGGAAAGGTCTCGCCCCACACCCAGGAATGCATGCAGCCCATGGAGGTGCCCAGAATCAGTCGCAGATGGTTCACTCCCAGTCCTTTTTCCAGCAACTCGTGCTGCGCCGCAACCATGTCATCGTAGTCATATTGGGGAAAGTGGGCGTGCATGCCGTCACTGGGCTTGCTGGATTTTCCGTGGCCGATGTTATCCGGCAGAACGATGTAATAGCGGTTTAAGTCGAGGAGTTGTCCCGGCCCGAACAGCACGCCGGCAAACTGCGGCGAGAGGAATTGTGAACCAGCGCCGGTGGTGCCATGCAAAAGCATCACGGCGTTTGTTACCCGTCCCTTCGCGTCACGTGCCGGAGTTCCAAAGGTCGAGTAATGCAGACGTAACTCCGGCAGCGTTTCGCCCGACTTGAATTGGAAATTGTGCGCAATATAGTCGCCTTCTTTGGGTGCGAGCAACAAGTTCGGCTGCTGCGCCAGCACTTCCAATTCGCCAAAAAGCAGAAAAACGGCAAACGCAAACTTGGCCGCATGAATGAAATTGCGCATAATTCAACCCTCGCTCGGACGCAGGGTATCACAGGAATGGATGCTGCCGTTGCGAATCCCAAACTACTTTCCAGTTTGCGGAGATCTCCACTCAATGTGACAATGTGTGCATGCACAAATCTTTGACAATAGCGATAAATATATTGGCGGCTGGAGTGCTGATGCTGGGGAATGTTCTGGCGCAGGATGCTCCGGCGGCGACAACTCCAAAAGCTTCTTCCTCCGCGGCTCCCGGAGCCAAGGCTCAGACGCCGACGGCGAAACGTCCGGCTGCCGGGGCGAAGACCGCGCCTCCGCTCGCACTGAAGACTTCAAAAGATAAATTCAGCTACGCCCTCGGAATGAAGATGGGCGCGAATCTCCACAAGCAGTCGGTTCCGGTGGATCCAAATATTCTGGCGCGCGGCCTCAAGGACGGCCTCGCCGGCGGCAAGACTCTGCTCACCGACGAAGAAGCGCAGGCCGCGATTGTCGAAGTGCAGAACGATCTCCGCAAGAAGCAGCAGGAGAAGATGCAAGCCGAAGGCGCATTAAACAAGAAAGAAGGGGACACTTTTCTGGCCGCCAACAAAGGGAAAGAAGGCGTAGTCACGCTGCCCAGCGGCCTGCAATACAAGATTATGAAAGAGGGCACAGGACCGAAGCCCACCGCGACCGATTCGGTGGTCTGCAACTATCGCGGCACGCTGATCAATGGCACCGAGTTTGACAGCTCCTACAAACGCGGCCAGCCTTCGACCTTCCCGGTGACCGGTGTCATCAAAGGGTGGACCGAGGCGCTCCAACTCATGCCGGTAGGCTCGAAGTGGCAACTCTTTATCCCCCCCGATCTTGCCTATGGCGAGCGCGGACCGAGTCCCGAGATTGGCTCCAACTCCACCTTAATTTTTGAAGTTGAACTCCTCTCCATCGAGGACAAGAGCAAGGACAAGGAAAAGGCTCCGGATAAAGATAAACCGAAGCAATAGTGGCCAGCGGTGTCCGCGTTCCGGATGGCTTACGGCAAAAGTTTTTGCCCACACCCGAAAGCCGAAGCCCTTACCCTGGGCTGCCCGAGTAACCATTATGGGGCAGCCCAGCTTCGAATCGTTGACAGTCTCCGTGGCCGAGAGTAGCGTTCTTTCAGTCTGCTGTCGAAAAGTTATTCTCAGGTCAGGGAGGCTTGCTCAATGTTGTGCAGGTTTTTCTGCGCAGCCGCGACTTTGTGTCTGATGGTTAATCTTGCCGCCGCGCAAGACCCCACCAAGGTAGAACCGAGGCATTACAAACTGCATTTTGAAAATGACCACGTAGTGGTGATTGACATCCATTACGGTCCACACGAGAAGTCGGAATTGCACGACCATCCCGGTGGCGTAGTCGTCAATCTCACCGGTGGCCACCTCCGCTTCACTGATCAGAATGGCAAAGTCCAGGAAGTCTATGCCAAGGCGGGTGAATCCCGATGGTTCCCGCCCGTGAAGCACAAGGTGGAGAACCTCGGCGACGAAACCTATAACGCGGTTTACATCGCCATCAGAGGCAAGCAGACTGCGGCTGCAACCGAGCGGGAGCACGGTTCGCCCCTGATCGCGGAGCAGATTGCGAAGATCCTGACGGAATACGCGCAGCCGGCCACGAAGCCCTGATTTTTCGTCCTCTGTAGTAATCTTGAAGGGAGAGAAATTTCTGATTGAAGGAAGTGTATGCCGCACACCGTTTTCTGCGTGAAATTGAAAAGAGATCTCCCAGGTCTCGACGAGCCGCCCTTCGATAACGACCTCGGCCGCAAAGTCTATGACAATGTCAGCCAGGAAGCCTGGCGTATGTGGACCGAGCACTGCAAAATGCTGCTCAACGAATACCGCCTGAACCCCGCCCGCCGCGAAGACCAGGAAGTCATCGTCAAGCAGCTCGACCAATTCTTTTTCGGAGAGGGCTCCGCCGTGCCTAAAGAGTACATTCCTCCCACGCCGAAATAAAGGCGCGCGAAGAAGAAGGATTTTTAGAGCCTACGAGTGCTCTGTCTTCCCATCCAACAAATTCAGCGCATGAGGAATCAAATCCGCAACCGCCTGCAAGGATTCCACCGCGCCGCTGGGACTCCCCGGCAGATTGAGAATCAGAGTTTTCCCCCGCACTCCGCAAACGCCGCGGCTTAAGGCGGCGTAGGTAGTTTTCTTCGCGCCTTCGAGGCGCATGCGCTCGCCCACGCCGCTGATCAGGCGTTCGCAGATTGCCTCCGTCGCTTCCGGCGTGACGTCGCGCTCCGCAATTCCCGTTCCACCGGTGGTGACGATGAATCGCGCTTCCAGTGCGAGATGAACCAGGGCATTCTGAATCTGCATGGAATCGTCTTGCACGATCCGCGTCGCCGCCACGCGGAAGCCGAGCTTCTTCAGAACCTCGGCCACGGCCGGCCCCGAAACATCGGCGCGATCTCCGCGAGCGCAGGAATCGCTAACCGTGACCACGGCAGCGGTGAGAGTCACGGCCGCAGATCCCTCAACCGACTTCTCAGTTATCGAGGAGGACATCTTCCTCCTCTTCTCTAGCTCGATGGCTCGATCCACCTGAAGCACCTGTGCTACTAGCACCACCGGAACTCGCACTGGCGGGCTCACTTTCTGACGCAGGCTCGCCACCTTCGCGCTGCGATTCGTCGAGCAGACGCAAGCCCTCCATCAGCAGGCCTTGGGTATTGAGCTTGGTAGTTTCCTGATCGGTCTTGCCCTCGAAATTGAGTTCGAAATTGCCGCCGGTCCAGCGCAGAACTTTGAACACGGCTTCATCGCCGGTCAGGGCTCCGTAGGTCGCATGCTTCACCTGTCCTTCGACAAAGAATACCTCGCACTTATCTCCCTCATAATTGAGTTTGAGCTGGCAACTCTTGCGGCCCATTTCGAGCGACTGCATCAGGTCGATGACGTTCATCTGGGAAAGGTTCCCTCGTACCACGCCATCGGAGGGAGCGGTCTTCGCCATCTTCTCCAGCGCGATGCGGTCGATGGTGCGCTTGATCCGGCGCGTCGCGTCTTTCAGGAAGAACGGCTTGACCAAATAATCGTCAGCGGCATCTTGCGGGGATAGACGCTCATCAATGTCAGTCCGGCTCGCCATCAGCACGGCGGAGAAATTCGCCGTCGCCGGCCGGCTTTTCAGTTTTTCTACCAACTGGCGCCCGTCCATGCCCGGCATGCGAAAGTCGCACACAACGAGGTCGGGAGGATCGTCGACCGCCTTCAGCAATGCATCCGCCGTGTCGCCCGCAGCCACCACCCGTGCGAACGGCGTCAGCGCCTGCTGCAGCATCGCCAGCACCATCGGATTGTCATCCACCAAAAGCAGTTTGACGTCGTTGGCCATGATCACTTTTTGCGCAGGTATTCCCCGCTCTTGCCGCCCGTCTTGCGTTCTAAAACAATCTCTCGAATCTCAATCCCCTTATCGACCCCCTTGACCATGTCAAAGACCGTGAGGGCGGAAATGCTGGCGGCTACGAGGGCTTCCATTTCTACGCCGGTTGGGGCAGTAGTGGCGACTTTGGCGGTGATGGCGATGCCATTTTCGCACAGGCGCATTTCGACATCAACGTGGGAAAGCGGAATGGAGTGGCACATGGGGATCAAGTCAGAGGTGCGCTTGGCGGCGATGATTCCCGCGATACGCGCGACTTCCAGCGGATCGCCTTTGGGATTTTTCGGCAGCGCTTGCAGCACGGCGGGACTCATGCGCACAAAAGCACTGGCCTCGGCTTCGCGTTTGGTGAGCGCTTTGCTGGAGACATCCACCATCCGGGCGCGGCCGGCGTCATCGTAATGGGAGAGCTTGCTCGCCATGCGGAATCTCTATCTTACATGGAGACGGCAGGTGAGCCTCATACAAGACGCGACAAGCTGCGCCTCTACAGGGAGAGCAGCAGGGCCACCCACTCGCCAGGGGGGATGTGGTCGCGATCAGGCGGAATCACGACGAAGCAGTTGGCGCGGGCGCGGGCGGCGACGTCGCCTGATCCCTGCCAGGAGACGAGTTCCACACGCGACTCTTGGTATTCACCGGAAAGAATTGCTGGAAGGAAACGGGTGAGTCCGGGCTTGACGCGAATTTCGGATTTCAAGCGGGCATGCAGGAATGTAAGTGGGTGGGCGCGCATACCTGCAAGGGCCTCGAGCATGGGCCTGGCGAAGAGTTCGAAGGTGACCATGGTGGAGACTGGGTTTCCGGGAAGGCCAAAGAAGTAGATGTGCGAATTTTTGTGAGATGCCGGCGCCGATGCCTCTGAGCGGGCGAGTCGTCCGTTCCCACACGAGCTTCGACCAAATACGACGGGTTTTCCGGGCTGGATTTTTGCGCCGGTGAAGAAGAACTCGGCTTGCAAGTCGACGAGAACCTGCTCGACCAGGTCATAGCGTCCCATGGAAACGCCGCCGGTCATGATCAGCAGATCGGACTGCAATCCTTGTTCGATGAGTTGGCGCAGTTGGCGCGGTTCGTCGGGAGCAATCGGCAACAGCACAGGATTGCCGCCCGCTCGCTGCACCTGCACCGCGAGCGAGTACGTGTTCGAGTTGCGAATCTGCGTGGAGCCGGGTTCGGAATCGATGGCGACGATCTCATCCCCGGTGGTAAGAATCGCCACGCGTGGGCGAATAAAGACCTTCAGTTTTGATTTGCCGACCGAAGCTGCGAGTGCGATGGCAGATTCGTTGAGGCGGGTGCCCGTGGCGACCACGAGGTCTCCACGTTTGGCCTCGGCACCTTGGGCCACGATGTTTTCTCGTTGGGTGACGCCTTTTGTAATTTCGACGAAACCGTCCTGCTGCGAGGTGTACTCGACCATGACGACGGCGTCCGCGCCTTGCGGGACCGGGGCACCTGTCATGATGGAGAAGGTTTCACCGCGGTTCAGCATAGCTGGGATTTCAGTGTGCCCTGCTCTAATTTCTCCGATTACTTTTAGGCTACCTGGCAACGTGGCCAGATCGGATGCGCGCACGGCGTAGCCATCGCGCGTGGCTCGCGGGAAGGGAGGGAGGTCGCGATCGGCGGTGAGGGGCTCGGCGAGGATTCGTCCGGCGGAATTGAGCAGGTCCACAATTTCGTGTTCGCCTGGAGTTGCGTGCGAAGCTTGTTGCTCGACGACGCGGCGGGCATCTTCGAAAGTCAGGATGAGGGATTGGGTTGACGACGCGGACATGGGGAGATGATAGCGGAAGGTGGGGATTTTGCGGATGCTTGATGGCTGTTGGGGAAATGCGGTTCTTTAGCGCTGAGGGGTGGCATGGCTGAAGCGATGCAGAAGCCGCACCCTTTCCAATCGTTATCTCGCCAGTTCCTGGCCTAACACGGTGGGGTTGCTGGCGTAGGAGAGACCGGTCTCGAGGTCAACGATGCGGTCGCGGACGAGTTGGGCGATTTCGCCGTCGAAGTGTTGCATGCCTTCTGAGGAGCCGGCCTTCATGGCGTCCAGCAAGGTCTTTCCGTCACTCTCGCCTTTTTCGACGCAGTCCCGGGTGCGTGCGTTGGCTTTGAGAATTTCTGCGACCGGAACGCGGCCGGTGCGATCGGCTTTGGGCAGGAGCCGCTGGCAGACAATGTAGCGGAACGATTTGGCGAAGCGCTGGCGCACGCCTTGCTGTTCTCCCGGCGAGAACGAACTGACAATGCGCTCGACGGTTTTGGAAGCGTCCATGGTGTTAAGGCTGGAGAGAACGAGGTGACCGGTTTCAGCGGCTTCAAGGACGATCTCAATGGTTTCGCGATCGCGCATCTCGCCCACCAGAATGACCTTGGGTGCCTGGCGAAGCGCAGAGCGCAGGGCATGAGCGAGGCTGACGGTGTCACTATGCAGTTCGCGCTGATGAACAGTCGAGCATTTGTGGTTGTGGAGAAACTCAATTGGATCTTCGATGGTAATGATGTGGTAATTCTTCTCGCGATTAATGCAGTCCAGCAGAACGGCGAGAGTGGATGACTTGCCCGATCCGGCAGGGCCGGTCACAAGAACGATCCCATCGCGGAGCTTGGCCACTTCGGCAAGGTGCGAGGGCAAACGCAGTGAAGGGAAGTCAGGAATCACGGTGGGAATCACGCGCATGACGACGGCACAACTACCACGTTGGATGAAGATGTTGACGCGAAACCGCGCAACGCCAGCAAGGCCGTAGGATATATCGCACGATCCATGTTCGCGGAGAGTAGCGACGGCCTGTTTGTTATCGCCGATCAGATCGGCGGCGATATGGCGGGTGTCGTCGGAGGTGAGGCTCGCCAGTCCAGAAATCTGTACGGCAATGAGCTGGCCGTATACCTGCACCTGGGGGGGCCTGCCGGGAGAGAAAATCAGATCGCTGATTTTGTCGGCGGCGCGCAGCATGGCCCCGAGCAAAGCCGGAGTGGCAACTTTGCCGGTGCCGGAATAGTCTTCCAACGAAACTGAGATTGCGGCGATGCCAGGTGCTGCCATTCCATCCTCGTTCGATCTGTTTTTACTCTTAGGGAATTGCGCGCACCACAGAAAGGAGCACAGGCCAACGCGGTTGGCCGCATAGCAATACTCTACAGCGCCGGGGGGCAAAGTGTAGGGACAGTTAGGACATAGCCCTTGGTAACGTGGAGATCGGGGATGGAAAAAGGGCGGCCACGCCGGGCCGCCCTTTCATTCCATTCGTGAAGATAGAGGGTCAGTTCTTTTTAGTGGTAGCCTTCTTTTTGCCAAACCCGGTTTCCACCGAGCCGCCTATGCTGGCCAGCATTTGCTTGGCTACGTCGGCGTAAGGGCCAGCAGGTTGAAGGTCAAGGTATTTCTGGAAGGCCTCAGCTGTGCCTGGGGGCGCCACCATTTTGTCGCCTTGAAGAGTGGCTTTCCCGATCATGTTGACGCCCTTCTGGTAGTAGGCATCGGCCTTGTTGGGATCGGCAGCAATGCATTTGTCGAAGGCGGCAATAGCGTCGTCCACCTTGCCTGCATTGGTCAAGACGGCGCCAACATTGTAGTAATAACCTGCGGCGCCCTCGGGATTCACCTGCGCAGCCTGGGTATAGGCCTTGACGGCGTCGTCGACTTTGCCGGCCTTGCCGGCGGCTTCGCCGAGGTTGTTGTAATATGCCGCCAATTGCTTGGCATCCTCGGGCGTCTTCTTGGTTTCCATGGTTTTCTGTTTGATCTCAATAGCCTTCTGATAGTCGGTGACGGCTTCATCCAGACGCTTGATTTTCTCGGCCCGATCGGTCTGCTTGAGCGCGGAACCCCGATAGGCGTCGGCGAGTTGGGCCCAGATTACGTCGCGGGTTGCGTCCATCTGCGTGGCTTCGGTTAGCGTAGTAACTGCAGCATCGAAATCCCCAGCCTTCATGGAGGTATTGGCGGCAACGATTTTTTCGTTCAGGGCCTTGATCGTGTTTTTTTCTTTCTCCTGTTTCGCCAGCGCCTCCTGCCTCTGCTTGATTTGTTCCGGAGTCAGGCCCTGGCCTTGAGCCTGCTTTTCCTGTTCCTTCTTCAAGTCAAAATCGAGGGTGTTCTCGTCCATGGCGACCTGGAAGCCGGTGACATGAAACATTTCCTTGTTCGCTTTGGCGTCGTCGGCATTCTTATAAAGGGTGACGTTGTACTTGCCCGGGGCTACTCCGAGAGAGAAATACTCACCCTTCTTGTTGGTCCTGAGCGTATATTTCTGGCCGTTATCCTGATTGGCATATAACACGACCGCATCGGCAACTGGATTGCCTTGAGGGTCTTTGCAAACGCCCTTCACGGTCCCCGAAGAAACCTGGGCGAAAACCGGAAGCACAAGCAGTCCCAGCATTAACAGAACGAAAACGAAACTTGCAACATGCTTCTTCATTTTGGCCTCCCGGCGCAAAACCAAAACTATTTAAGTCGATCCTCGATAGTTGACGGACATGAACGTGCAAAATCAACAATCAAGATTGCGTAACCTGATCGATGGTTGCATAGGGAATGGGATCGCGGGCTGCGGCTGCGGCAAATGCGCGCAGACGCAACACGCAGCTATCACAGACCCCGCATGCTTGATCCTGACGACTGTAGCATGACCAAGTTAAATCGAATGGTGCGCCCAGTTCAAGGCCCAGGCTGACAATTTCGGCCTTGCGCAGGCGAATGAGCGGGGTAACGATTTCGATGGTTCCGTTTTTCGTGCCCGTCTGGATCACCTGATTGAACGCTTCGTAATAAGCTGGACGGCAGTCAGGATAGCCGGAACTGTCTTGTTCGACGGCGCCGATAAAGATTTTGCCGGCACCCAACACTTCCGCCCAGCTCACCGCGACCGATAAAAAATGGGCGTTGCGAAAGGGTACATAGGTAACGGGGATGTCATGGCGAAGGGAGTGGCCAATAGGGTCAGCCGTGGGCACGGCGATGTTTTCGTCCGTGAGAGCCGAGCCCCCGATGACGCGCAGGGCTTCGTTGCGGACGATAAGTTTGTCCTGAATGTTCAGACGCTGGCAAATTGCCAGGAAGGACTCGCGCTCACGGTCTTCGGTGCGCTGCCCGTAACTTATATGCAAAGCGGCGGTGGTGTAATCGCGGGCTGCGAGGGCTGCGCAAACGCAGGAGTCCATGCCTCCGCTGAGCAGGACGATCGCCCGAGATTTATTTGAGCCGGCAGCCATCAGCAAATCAACAATTCCTTAAACCCCTTTTAGCGCGGGGTCCCAGATGAACTTGTGCAATTGCAATCCGAGGCGTGCCGGAACGTTATCCGCGAGCATCCACTCGGCCAATTCCTGCGGATCGAGCAGGCAATGCGAACTGTCGCGAGCGCCGGTCGCATCCTTGCGAAAGGCGGGCGAGAATAGGACTGCATTGGCGCGCTCCGCCAGATTGTGCTGCCGCGTGAAGGTGCGGGCGAATTCATAATCCGCGCGGCTGCTCAGCACAAACTTTATTTCGTCGTGCGGAGTCAGCGCATCGAGATTCTCGATGCGAAATGTGTTGGCCTCGCCGGAATCCGGGCACTTCACATCGACGATCTTGATAACCGCTGCGGGGACGCCGTGCAGCGGCCGTTCTCCGCTAGTCTCGAGCAGCACTTGATGTCCAGAGTCCAGCAACTGGTGCATGAAGGGCACCAGGTCACGCTCCTGCAGCATCGGCTCGCCGCCGGTGATCTCGACCAGTCCGCCGTTGGGGCTCAGGCGCTTAACCTCGTCCCACACTTGTTCGGAAGTCATCTTCCTGCCGCCCTGGAACGTATATTCGCTGTCGCACCAGGAGCAGCGCAGATTGCATCCGGTGAGACGCACAAAGACACAGGGCAGCCCCGCGTAAGTCGATTCACCCTGGAGCGATTTGTAGATTTCGGTGATCTGCATTGGAAAACCGTGGTCAGTGTCTAGTGGCCAGCGTAGCTGCTCGACCTTGACGACGAGGAACTATTGCGACTGGCTACTGATCACTGATCGTCACTGGTCAATGGTCATCGGCCACTGACTTCGGTTGTAGTCACTGGCTGTACTTCGCTGTGGTGGTGTCGGTTTCGAACACCGTCACATCTTTCACATGCACGCGTCCGTTGGTCACGCTCTTCAGACGCGTGTTCGATTCGTCATAAAAGTATTTGGCCAGATTCTCCGCCGAGGGATTGATCACAGTAAAAGGCTCAATGTCGTTGATCATCTGGTGATCCAGTCGATCGATGACGTGCCGCATTACCTCGCGCAGGTCTTTGAAATCCAGCAGCAGCCCGGCTTTATCCAGCTCGGCGCCGGCCAGGGTTACTCGGATCTTGTAGTTATGTCCGTGCGGATTTTCGCACTTGCCCTTGTAGTTGCGCAGGTAATGTCCCGCGGCAAAGGTATCGTCAACCGTGACTTCAAACATGTATCCCCTCAGCGATCCCGGGCACCTGCAGGCGGGAGCGCATCTCGTGGCGAAACATCTATTGTAACGCGGAGTCGGCGTAAGCAGGCTTGACGGCTGCCGAGCGAAAAATGTAGCTTGCCTATTTGGCCTGATCCGTAAAAGGAGCAATTATGCTAAGCCGCACGTGCGTTCTGTCAGCTCTGTTAGTCCCGACGTTAATGGCCAATCTTGCCGCCCAGAGCAAGCCTGAGGTGCCGGAGTACGACGTCAAAGAACACTACACGAAGTATGAGTACAGAATCCCGATGCGCGACGGCATGCACCTCTTCACCTCGATATATGTGCCCAAAGACAGTTCGCATTCTTACCCGTTCCTGATTAACCGAACTCCATACAGCGTGGGGCCATATGGCGTGGATCTGTACCGCACGCGGCTGGGCCCCTCGCCTGACTTCGACAAGGCGGGATACATTTTTGTCAATCAGGACGTGCGCGGACGGTATATGTCGGAGGGAACGTTCATCGAGATGCGTCCGCACATTGACAATAAGAAATCCAAGCAGGATGTGGACGACGCGAGCGATTTATATGACACGATCGACTGGTTGCTGAAGAACGTGCCTAACAATAATGGGAATGCTGGCATTTGGGGTATTTCGTATCCAGGATTCTTCACGTCCGCCAGCATTATTGACTCGCATCCGGCATTGAAGGCGGCTTCGCCGCAGGCTCCCATGACCGACCTTTTCATGGGTGACGATGCTTACCATGGCGGCGCGTTCATGCTCAATGCCAACTTCGGTTTCTATAGTTCATTCAAGCCGCAGGAGAATCCGCAGTTGCCCCCGAAGACGCCGGTGCCGTTTGATTATGGGACCAAAGATGGCTACGAGTTCTACTTGAATGCAGGTTCGCTTGCCAATCTTTCAAAATATCTCGAAGGCAAGAGCGCACTTTGGGACGACCAGGTTCATCACGATACGTATGACGACTATTGGAAGGCGCGCAATCTGGCGCCGCACATGAAGAACATTCATTGCGCTGTACTCACGGTGGGTGGATGGTTTGATGCTGAAGACTTGCAGGGTCCGTTCAGCACATTTCACGCTATCGACAAAAACAACTCGGGGATATTCAATGCGCTGGTGGTCGGCCCCTGGGTTCACGGCGGTTGGGCGCGGTACGAGGGCGAGCATCTGGGGCGAGTGGAGTTCTCATTCAACACCGGCGATTATTACCGGAAAAATATTCTGTTCCCGTTTTTCGAGCAGTACCTCAAAGGCAACGGCGACGCGAAACTCCCGAAAGCATACGTGTTCGAAACCGGCACGAATGTGTGGCGGCGCTATTCCTCGTGGCCCCCGAAAGAGGCTGAGACGAAAACGCTTTACTTCCGCGGGGGTGGAGGACTGTCGTTCGATCCACCGGCTGCCGACTCGCCCGCCTTCGATGAATATGTGAGCGATCCGGCCAAGCCGGTTCCGTTTGTAAACTACACGTCGACGAACGTGCCGCAGGAATATATGCTCTCGGACCAACGATTTGCGGACAGCAGGACCGACGTCGTGGTCTATGAAACACCGGTGCTTCAGGAAGACGTGACCATTGCCGGGCCGATCTCACCGCGACTTTTCGTATCCACGACTGGAACCGATTCCGACTGGGATGTGAAGGTGATCGACGTTTATCCCACCGACTATCCGGATAGCAAATTTGACGAGCCCAGGCCTGAAGACAAAGGGAAGCCCCGCACTGATGTGCCGCCGCCTTCGTTCAACATGGGCGGATATCAGCAACTGGTGCGCGGGGAGCCGTTCCGGGGCAAGTTTCGCCACAGTTTCGAAAAGCCGGAGCCCTTCACGCCCAACAAGGTCGAAGAGATCAATTTCAACATGCAGGACGTCAACCATACGTTCCGCCGCGGACACCGCATCATGGTGCAGGTTCAGAGTTCATGGTTTCCGCTTACGGACCGCAACCCGCAGAGCTTCGTCAATATTCCCGACGCCAAGGCTACGGATTTCGTAAAAGCCACCGAACGTGTGTATCACGCGGAGGGACAGGCTTCAGGGATCGTGGTGGGGGTGTTGGCGAGCCCGGGAATGGCGGATGGGCGTAAGTAGCGGGTTCAACTGGGGCGAAAATTCGGAGTAGGAATAGACCGCATCCGCAGCTCGCCTGCGCTCGAAAGGTGCACCGAGTGCTGCGGTACAATTGCTGCCGTAATTTGCCATCGCTAGGTTAAAAACCCGCATCTGCGGGATTAAGGCGAGGCGGTAAGGACTGGTCCTGATGAACGTCCTGTTGCTTTCCATGCCGGACTCCTTCGAACACATGCCACCGGTAGCGATTCGCATGCCCAATGGCGCGCTGACATCGCTGGCGGGAAACGTCGATTCGCATCATCGCGTGGCGGTAGCGGATTTGATCCTGGTTCATCGCGAGGTGCGTGAAACGGTCACCGGTTTGGTGCGCGAGCTTGATCCAGAAGTCGTCGGACTTTCGATCATGACATTTCAGCGTCGTACTGCCGGTCGCATTATCGAACTGGTGCGCGCGCTGCGGCCGGGGGTGAAGATCGTGGTGGGCGGATATGATCCCAGCCTTGCGCCGGAAGCTTATGAGGATATGGGGGTCGACTATCTGGTGCGCAGCGAAGGAGAAGTTACATTCCGTGAATTGTTGCGCGCGATTGAGGTGGGCACAGGTTTCGAGCACATCGGCGGGCTTTCTTACCGACAGGGCGGCGAGTGGTTGCACAATCCGGCGCGGGCGCCGCATCGGCTGGAAGACAGCGAAATTCGCCTGCCGAACCGCGATGCGCGCGTGCTGCAGGGGTACACGTTGCTGGGCCGTCAAGTGGATGTGATCGAGACTTCGCGGGGCTGCACCTTCGATTGCAGTTTTTGCTCAATCATCGAAATGCGGGGGCGCAACTTCCATACTTACTCTTTCGACCGGGTCTTGGCCGACATTCGCGACGCTCGCGACCACGGAGCTCGAACCCTTTTCCTGGTGGACGATAACATTACGCTGAACGTCAAGCGCTTCGAGGCGCTATGCGAGGCCATCATCGCTGCGGGATTGCACACGCTCGATTACTTTGTGCAGGCGATGACTTCCGCCATCGCGAACCATGGGGAGACTTTAGCTCCATTGATGCGGCGGGCTGGATTCCGCTATGTGTTCCTCGGCATCGAGAACATCCTCGAGAACGACCTGGAATTTCTGAAGGCCTCGGCCAAGAATACGGAGCGCACCAACGGCCACAGCACCGGCAACGCCACGCTCAAGGCCATCGACTATCTGCACCGCAACCAGATGTTCGTGGTTGGCGGTTTGATCGTTGGCAGTCCGGGCGACACGCGCGAGTCCATTGAAGCCAATCTTGAATTTGCACGCCACTACGTCGACTGGCCTTACATTCAACATCCGACGCCCTATCCGCGCACGCCCATGACCCAAGAGTTCCGCGAGCAGGGATTGATCATGAATGAGCGGCTCGAGGAATACGACGGCACAACAGCTGTGGTACGTACCGAACACCTGCCGGCCGAAGAGGTGGAATTCATGCGCTGGAAAGCCGAGCGCTGGATGAAAGTTCACCACGTTCCCGCGGCCCTCAAGCATGATCCGAAGTTTGTTTTGACGACTGGATGGAAAATGCTGGCGCACACATTTCGAGGAAGCTCGATCCGTTCCGCACTGGGGCTGGAAAGCCAGAAGAAGGTGTTTGAACGGTATCGGGAGATTCGGCGGGCGGAGCGGGAGTACGTGTGACGGCCAGGGCAATCTTGACCTCCGCTCAGTTCCTTACTATAATGTAAGGAGTGATTAATATTGAAAGGAGCCTCCTTTGCCCGCCGCGAAGATTACCTCTAAAGGGCAAATCACCATACCTGTGCAGGTCCGCGCTGCATTGGGACTTGACCCCGGAGATCGCATTGAATTCGTCGAAGTGGGCAAAGGAGAATTCAACATCGTCGCCGCCACGCGCTCGGTGCGGGAGTTGAGCGGAATGTTATACCGCAAGGGCAGGAAACCGGTGTCGCTTGAAGAGATGAACGCTGCCATTGCGAAAGGCGCGGCTCGATCGCGATAGCGGGTAGAGATGATGGTCGGCCTTGACACAAACGTTTTGGTCCGTTACCTCACTCACGACGACCCTACGCAAACTGCTGTCGCTACGAGAATGATGAATTCCCTATCCTTCGATTCACCCGGATTTCTCTCCCTGATCGTCATCGCAGAGCTAGTTTGGGTATTGGCCATCTCCTATCGTTATCAGAAGAAGGAAATCGAGCAGGTTCTGGAGAACTTGTTGCGCACCAAGGAACTGGTTATCGAACGTGCCGATCTCGTCTCGCAGGCATTGCGGACGTTTCGGGGTGGCCGCGCCGACTTCGCCGCTTGTCTCATCGAACGCTGCGGCCGCGCGGCCGGATGCAAACACACCTTCAGTTTCGACTCGAAGGCAGCTGGAGCCGGAATGCGGCCGCTGCAATAAAGGCCGCACAGACTCTTACTCCGTTACACCGAAAAACTCCTCGACCACCCGCATCTCCGTAGTCTTCTTGTAGTTCGGCAGGCTCTCGATGAAAACCCGCCCGTACTGCTTCTTAAGAATGCGGTTGTCGAGCAGCACCAGTAGGCCGCGGTCGTGCAGGGAGCGGATCAAGCGTCCGAAGCCCTGCTTCAGCGTGATCACTGCCGCGGGCACTTGATACTGAAAGAATGCGTTGCCGCCGTCGGCGTCGATTGCTCTTACTCGCGCGGCCACGATTGGATCGCTGGGCACCGCGAACGGCAAACGATCGATAATCACGCAACTCAACTGCTCGCCCTGCACATCCACACCCTGCCAGAAAGATGAAGTGGCAAACAGCACAGCATTCGGAGTGAGCCGAAACTCCTCGAGCAGCGCGCTTTTAGGAGCATCGCCTTGCCGCAGCATGGGGAACTCGAGGCCGCCCAGCAGGCGCTGGTAAATGTCGTTCATTTGCGCGTAGCTGGTAAAGAGCACGAAAGCGCGGCCGCGAGTTATCTCCAGCAGTTTGCGAATGCGTTCGGCAGCCTGCACCGTAAACTGCGGCGTTCGGGCATCGGGCAGATCGGGCGGAACATAAAACAGAGCTTGGTTTTCATAGTCGAAGTGTGAAGGGAGCACGGACTCGCGTGCATGCTCCAAACCCAGGCGCTGGCGGATGTATTCGAAGCCGCCACCGACGGCGAGAGTAGCGGAAGTGAGGACGGCGCACTCCAGCTTTGACCAAAGACATTCGCGCAGAATGGGGCCAACATCGATGGGCGTGGCTTGAAGGAAAACGTTTTGCCGACTTTGGAAACTATCTCTGGTTTTCTCTGTGTCTCGATTTCTCTGTGATGGATTGGCTCTTCCACGCCCGCCGCGGCGCTCGATCCAGAAAACGGTGTTACGATCGTCGGACTCCATTGCGAAAGTGAGCTGCACCTGGAGTTCCTGCGCCCGGCGTACGAAGTTGAAGACTTCCTCCGGCTTTTGCGGCAGGCCTTCGAGTTCGCCCGCAAGCCGGGTCAGCGCCTGATTGAGAGCGAGGAACTCGTCGCCGTTTTCTTCCAGGAATTCGCGCCGCGTCTCGAATGCGAAGCGTCCCTCGCCGGGAGGCAACAACGAAAAGAAAAATTGCGACCGCTCGCGCAGACTCCCCAGCGCTCCCGAGAGCGACGCCGACATCATTCGATTGTGTTGCAACGAAGTTTCAACATCGCGCGCCAAATCGTCGACGCGCAAGTTACTGACAGAAATTCCAAAGTAGTTACCGGCCACATCTTCCAGTTCGTGCGCTTCGTCGAAGATTACGGCGGCCGCTTCAGGCAGGATTCCGGCGTCAGGAGCTCCTTCGGCTTGCAGCTTGATAGCGAGATCGGCGAAAAATAGATGATGATTGACGATGATGATGTCGCTTTCCATCCCGCGACGGCGCATTTCCGTGACGAAGCAGCGCTCCCACTCGCTGCATTTTTGTCCGATGCATGCGTCTGCGCGCGCGTCCAGTTTGTGCCAGAGAGCGCTGGCCTCCGGGAGCTCGGCAAGTTCCGCGCGGTCGCCGGTGGAGGTAGTTTTTTCCCACGCGGAAATCGCGCGGTACTGCTCGATCTCCTCCAAACCACTGAGCACTGGCTGATCGGTTAGGTCGTAGAGCTTTTTGCGGCAGAGATAATTGTTGCGACCCTTCATGTAGCAGACGGAAAGCCGTTGCTTCGAACTTCCGCTGCCGGAAGCGGATTCTCCAAACAGGGTCTGCTCCAGAAACGGGATGTCCTTGTAGAAAAGTTGTTCCTGCAGATTTTTCGTGCCGGTCGAAATGATCACGCGCTTACCGGAGCGAATCACTGGCAGCAGGTAGGCGAGCGTCTTTCCAGTACCTGTGCCGGCCTCCACAATCAGGTGGCGCTTTTCCTCCAGCGCCTGCTCGACCGCTTGCGCCATTTGCAGTTGTCCGCGCCTAAATTCGTAGGCCGGATGCGTGCGAGCGAGTACTCCGCCGGGCGCAAAGAATTGATAGAGCGAACCGTCCTTTCCGGCGGGCACGGAGTTCCGGGGCGTTGAGGAAGACGCGGGTTGAGAACTTAAAGGCACAAGAGTCTCTATAATACGAGTTCCGGGCTGATTCGAAGAGCTGGCCGCTTTGTCTCTGCGGACATTTCGGTTTAGCGACCCAGGGACAGGCGAGGGCGCCTGTCCCCACACTAAGACACATTTTGACCCAACCCACTTACAACTCGACCAGCACTCTCGCCACCGCCGCAGCTGGCGTTCCAACGCTTGCCATCGTGGGCCGACCGAACGTAGGGAAGTCCACTCTGTTTAACCGTATCGTGGGATCGCGACGCGCGATTGTCGGAGACGAGCCCGGAATCACGCGCGACCGTTTGTACGGGGACGCGGAGTGGCGCGGCCGACGCATTCGCATCATCGACACGGGCGGAATCATTCCCGAAGATAAGGACTTCATTCCGTCGGAGATCTTTCGTCAGGCTCGGGTCGCGTTTGACGAAGCGGCCGCCATTATTGTGGTTGTCGATGGCCGCGCTGAACTCGCCGCGCCGGATCTTGAACTGGTCCAGCTGCTGCGTAAGACCGGACGTCCTCTGTTCCTCGCGGTCAACAAGGCTGACAGCGAAAAGCAAGCTTCCATCGTTGACGAGTTTCATCGCCTGGGAATCAAGCAGATG
>Ga0307478_10001333_pt1 | contig 21573 bp, 9 predicted proteins | sample atmos_gasesECM4C_2_FD_203713 | JGI IMG/M metagenome (GOLD analysis project Ga0307478, IMG submission 203713) | Hardwood forest soil microbial communities from Morgan-Monroe State Forest, Indiana, United States - atmos_gasesECM4C_05 | ecosystem: Environmental > Terrestrial > Soil > Temperate... | reverse complement strand
AGGCGGCCAAAACTGCGATTCCTCCTCTGCTACCTCTACCGCGGAGGCAACATCTGCGCTTGTCGTTTGCGCAGCAGCGCTTGTGGTTCCTGTCACGCTATGAGGCCGAGGCCAGCTTGTACAACGTGCCGGTTGCATTGCGCTTGCGCGGTACGCTCAACAAAGGAGCTTTGCATGCGGGGTTGCAGGAAATCGTTGCTCGGCACGAAGTGCTGCGCACCAGCTTCCCGGAAACAGATGGCGTCGCGATCCAAAATATTAGCTCGACAATCGATCTGCCCATGCCCACGGTTGAGATATCTGAGGCCGAAATGCCCAACTTTCTCCGACGGCATGCGCAAAGTCCGTTCGATCTCGCCACTGGCCCGCTCATTCGCGCTTGTCTACTCCAACTCGGAAGCCAGGACCATGTGCTGGTAGTTGCCCTCCATCACATTGTTTGCGACGGCTGGTCTCTAGGAATCATATTGCAGGAGTTGAACGAACTCTATAGTGCCTTCAGCCAAGGAGCAGTTTCTCCTTTAGCTCCCCTGCCCGTCCAATATGCGGACTTTGCGGAATGGCAGCGGCAGTGGTTGCAAGGCGAACGGCTAGAACAGCAAATCACATACTGGAAATCGCAGTTGTCGGGAGTTGAGCCACTGAACCTGCCCACCGACCGACCGCACTCCGGCAAGCCATCGTTTACTGGAGCTACGAAAGCTACCCTCCTGCCCCAGACTCTGGCCGAGCAGCTGCGGTCGTCGAGCCGCCAACAAGGTGTCACGCTGTTCATGACTTTGCTGAGCGCTTTCAAAATCCTTCTCCACCGCTATACCGGGCAGACGGATATTACTGTGGGTACGGCCATTGCCGGCCGCGCTACGCAGGAGGTTGAACCGCTCATCGGTTTCTTCGTCAATACACTGGCATTGCGCACCACCGCGGCGGGAGACAATTCCGCAGCGGAAGTGTTGCAGCGAACACGCGAAGTTTCGTTGCTGGCCTATGCCCATCAGGACGTTCCCTTCGAGCGTCTGGTCGAAATATTGGATCCGCCGCGCGATCTCGGCCGCACACCTATTTTTCAAACCATGTTCGTCCTGCAGAACGCACCGCTTCCCAAACTATCGTGGAAAGATCTGGAAGCCACACCCAGAGCATTGGAAACGGGCACGGCGAAGTTTGAATTAACTCTGGACGTTCGCGAGGAGGCGGGTGCACTGGAGTTGTCTCTGGAATACCGCACGGACTTATTCGATGCGGAACGCATGCAACGGTTCCTCCGCCACTACCAAATTCTCCTCGAAGCTATCGTAAATTCGGTCCAAGGACGGATCGGCGAAATCGAGATCCTTGCTGCGGATGAAAAGCAGCAAGTACTGGTCGAGTGGAATAACACCCAGGTCGAGTATGAGCGGGGAAAGTGTTTACCGGAATTGTTGGAGGAGCAAGCAAGAAGGACGCCGGAAGCGGTAGCCGTCATCTACGAGGAGTCACAGCTTACGTATGCAGCTCTGCACGGGCGCGCTAATCAGTTGGCCCGCTATCTGAGGAATCTAGGAGTCGGGCCGGAAGTGCGGGTCGGCATCTGTGTCCAAAGATCGCTGGAGATGATTGTTGGGTTGTTGGGAATTCTAAAAACTGGGGGAGCCTATGTACCGCTCGATCCGAACTATCCGGCTAATCGTCTTCAATTCATGGTCGACGATGCGACGCTCGATTTGGTACTTACCTGCGGGGAAGCGGCAGAAGTAGTGCCCAAGGGCGCAGCACGTATCGTGAATCTAGATCTTGAGTGGGAGCAGGTCGCACAACTGGACGATAGTAATCTGGAGCTCAAAATCAATTCGGACAATCTGGCCTACGTAATTTACACGTCAGGCTCCACGGGAAGACCTAAGGGTGTTGCCGTATCTCATGGAGCTGTAAGCAATCAGCTAAATTGGGCCCTCCGCGCATTCCAGTTAACAGATACTGACGCATTCTTACAGAAGGCTTCATTCAGCTTCGACGCCTCGGTTGAGGAGATATTCGCGCCTTTACTGGTAGGCGCTCGGCTCATAGCAGCTCGGGCTGGCGGTGAGAGGGACAGCAACTACCTCGTGAGGTTGGGCCGAAGGCACGCGGTCACATGTATTGACCTGCCCCCGTCGTTGTTACAAGCTCTACTTCTTTCTCCCGGAATTGAGGCTTGGACCTCGCTCAGGCTCGCGATTAGCGGGGGAGAAGCCCTCAGTCCGGAGCTAGTGAGGGCGTGGACGAATAAGTCTTCCGCGACCCCCGTCAACACTTATGGGCCGACCGAGGCTACCGTGCAGTCCACCTTTGTAGGTGATCTAACTGGACGAGAAATCATTCCGATTGGTAAACCCATTGCCAATATGCAGGTTTATGTGTTGGACCGTCACTGTCAACCAATGCCCGTGGGTGTCTCCGGCGAACTGTGCATTGGTGGCGATGGTTTGGCGCGCGGCTATCTGAATCGGCCGGAGTTGACGGCGGATAAGTTCGTGCCGAATCCGTTTTCACAAACTTCAGGGGAACGATTGTATCGGAGCGGAGATCTGGCAAGGTGGCGCAGCGACGGGAACCTAGAGTATCTCGGACGGACTGACCGCCAAGTAAAGATCCGCGGCTACCGTGTGGAGTTACAGGAGATCGAAGCTGAGTTAGGACGGCATGAGGCAGTACAGCAAGTCGCGGTCGTCGAGGTGCGCAGTCAGGAAACAGGCTCACGCTTGATTGCCTATGTAGTCTTGCATCCAGAGATGTCTGCCTCTGCAATCGATTTACGTAATCACCTGAAGCAGCAACTGCCTGAGCACATGGCGCCAGGAGTATTTGTCTTCCTAGCCGAAATGCCATACTCGGCGAGCGGTAAAGTAGATCAGAAGGCTCTGCCGGAACCGGACGACCAAGCGGGAACCAAAGAGCCCGCCGCTGCCGCGCTCACTCCAACGGAAGAGTTAATTGCAGATGTTTGGTCTACCTTGCTCGCCGCTCCCAACATCGGGCGAGAAGATAGTTTCTTCGATCTGGGCGGACACTCTTTGTTGGCGACACAGTTATTTTCGCGACTTGAGCAAATCTTTCATCGCAAATTCGAGTTACGCAGCGTCTTTGAATTCCCCATCTTGAAAGATCTAGCCACCTATGTGGATGGAGTTACCAACCAAGTGCAGCCCTCCACCTTTCAGCCGATTGGTTTGATTGACAGAAATGGGACCTTGCCCTTGTCTTTACAGCAGGAAAGCCTTTGGTTTCTTGATCGATACAGCTCCAGCGGCACCGCTTACAGCCTGCCCGGAGCAGTACATCTGAAAGGAAATTTGAACAAAGAGGCTCTGCGGCGGAGCTTCCAGGAAATCGTGCGAAGACATGAAATTTTATGCGCCCGGTTCGGGCAGGTAGGAGCAAAGCCGCAACTGCAGATAAAGGATGAAGTAAGTTTCGATTTGCGCGAACTGGATCTGCGGGATCCAGTTTCTGGAATCGCGGCAGAGGAGCAAGTGAATCACGAGGTGACGGAAGAAGCGGACCGTCCATTTGTTTTGGCTGATGGGGAATTGTTCCGGGTCCGCCTCCTGCAAATTGGCGAACAGGAACACTTATTACTGGTGACGGTTCATCATATCGTATTCGATGGCTGGTCCGTCGGAGTGCTCGTCTCTGAACTGTCGGTTTTGTATGAGGCCTACAGCAGGGGGAATCCCTCGCCGCTTGCGGATTTGCAGATCCAATACGCCGATTATGCGGCTTGGCAGCGGGAAATGTTGGAGACAGGCAGGTTGGCGGAAGATTTGGAATACTGGAAGAAGCAATTGGACGGTATTTCGGTGTTGGAATTGCCCACGGACCACGCGCGGCCTGCGGTGGTGAGTTTTCGTGGAACAACAGAGGAGTGGAAGCTTCCTGCAGAGATGAACCCGGGACTAAAGGGGGTGAGCCGGGAACATGGAGTAACACTCTTCATGACCCTTCTTTCAGGATTTCAATTTCTTCTGGCCCGCTACAGTGGCCAGGAGGATATTCCAGTTGGTTCGCCCATTGCCAATCGAGCCCACCCTCAGGTGCCGGCGCTCATCGGGCTCTTTGTGAATGTGATCGTGTTGCGCGCCGATTTGAGCGGCAACCCGCAAGTTGCAGACGTATTGTGCAGAACGCGAGAGATGTGTTTGGCCGCCTACGCACATCAGACCGTTCCACTCGAAAAGTTGGTGGACGAATTGGAGCCACAGCGGGACCAAAGTCAAAATTCGTTATTTCAAGTGGCTATCGTATTCGAAGACACCCGGGGTGGAACGCCGCAGTTGCCTGGCATTGAGGCAACCATCCTCCCCTCGGCCGCCAAGGGATCGAAATTCGATATGAGTCTGGCAATCGAAGAAGGCTCTCAAGGACTGCGAGGAATTGTAGAGTACAGCACCGACCTGTTCGAGCGAGAAACCATCTGCCAGATGCTGCGGCACTATAACCAGATCCTGCGGGAGATGGTGCGGGATCCAAAACAACACGTTTCCACGTTGCCGCTCTTGTCAGAGGACGAGCGCCGCGAGTTGCTCTACGACTGGAACCGGACTGCCAAAGTCTTCAACCACTATACACATCCAGAATACGTGGGCTGCACCACGCACACTCTTTTGACGCATCTCTCGGAGAATGGCGCGGTCCCGATTGGCAAACCGTTGATGAGTATGCAGACCTATGTGCTCGACCAGCACATGCAGCCCGTTCCGTTTGGAGTAGTCGGGGAACTATATCTGGCGGGCGCTGCTCTCGAGCGTGGATATGTGAATCAACCTGATTTGACGGCCAGCCGGTTCCTACCCAATCCCTTTGGTGACAAGGCAGGAGAATGGTTTTACCGAACCGGAGATCTAGCGCGTTATCGACCCGACGGCACTTTGGATTTTCTCGGGCAGAAAGACCGGCAGATACGGATCCGCGGCCGGCGGATCGAACTGAGTGAGATTGAGTCCGCAATTAAGCAGCAGCCCGAGGTTGAGAATGCCGTCGTTTTAATCCACCAAGCCGATTCCGCGGAACGCCAACTGGTCGTTTACGTTGTTCCGCGGAACCCGCAAGGTATTACGAGCAGCGCTTTAGGGCGAACCCTGCGTATAGCGCTGAAGCAACGACTAGCTGAGTATATGGTTCCCTCCCATTGGCTAATTCTGGAGAAGCTGCCACTGCTTCCTGATGGGACACTTGATCGCAGCGCGTTACCATCAGTGCAAGCGGAGTCGGAACTGACACAGCCGATCAGTTTGCGGGACAGCGACACGGAAAAGACGATCGCTGCAATTTGGAAGCAAATCCTTAACATCGAAGAAGTTGGATATGAGCAAAATTTCTTCGACGTTGGCGGTCATTCCCTAATCGTCCCGGAGGTCCTGTTGGCTCTGCAGAAGGCCTTTGGAACGAACCTGGAAATCGTCGAGTTGCTTCAATACCCGACGATTCGTTCTCTCGCGGAGCGCGTGGATTCGGAAAGGATAGAAGCTCCACCGAGTGCGCCAGCCCCTGTGGCCGAAATCGTAGAGCCACAGCAGCCGAGCGTCAGCACGAAAGAGTTCGCCATTATCGGGATGGTTTGCCGGCTTCCCGGCGCCAACAATACTGAAGAATTCTGGCACAACCTCCAAGCTGGAGTTGAGTCGATCGTCGACTTTACCGATGAAGAATTGCTGGCTGCGGGTATTGGCGAGGAACTCCTTGCTTCTCCTGCTTACGTGAAACGTGGTGCCATCCTCGAGAATGTTGACCTTTTTGACGCCAGATTTTTTGAAATCAGCGGCCGCGAAGCCGAACTACTCGATCCCCAGCAGCGGATCTTCCTGGAGATCGCCTGGGAAGCGTTGGAGAGTGCCGGATATACAGCGAAGAGCTATCCCGGCAAAATCGGCGTTTATGCGGGTGGCGGCATAGGTTCCTACTTTTTGAATTTGTTGACGGATGGGATGTCCTTCGAGGACACCGCTCCGATATTATTCGCAAACGGCAATGATTTTCTGGCCACGCGAGTCTCGTACAAGCTGAACTTGACAGGGCCCAGCATCACGATACAGACCGCCTGTTCAACCTCGCTGGTAGCAGTTCACATGGCGTGCCGGGCGCTGTTGGATCGTCAATGCGATATTGCCATGGCCGGCGGAATTTCCATTCAGACTCCGCAGAACATCGGCGATACCTTTCAGGAAGGAGGAATCGTCTCTCCCGATGGTCGCTGCCGCACCTTCGACGAGCGCGCCCAGGGCACGGTGAGGGGCAACGGGGGAGGACTTGTTGTAATTAAGAGGTTGGAAGACGCACTGCGCGATGGAGATCACATCCGTGGCGTGATCAAAGGTTCGGCGATTAATAATGACGGCGCTACCAAGGTTGGTTATACCGCGCCCAGCGTTGCTGGACAATGCGACGTAATCCGGTTGGCACTGCTCGAATCAGGCGTGAATCCCGAAACTATCACTTACGTTGAAGCACACGGAACGGCAACACCGCTGGGCGATCCGATTGAAGTCTCTGCCCTTACGCAAGCCTACCGGAGCGTAGGTACGGAGAAGAATGGTTTTTGTGCGATCAGTTCACTCAAGCCAAACATTGGCCACGTCGACGCCGCGGCCGGGATTGCGGGTTTGATCAAAACCGTGCTGTCGCTTGAACATAAAATGATCCCTCCCACCGTTCATTTCGAAAAACCAAATCCAAAAATTGATTTCGACCACAGCCCGTTTTATGTGAACGCGAAACTTTCAGAGTGGACCACCCAAAATGGACCGCGGCGAGCTGGTGTAAGTTCGTTCGGCATCGGTGGGACCAATGCTCATGTCATTGTCGAAGAAGCTCCCGCGGACGATTCCATCTCTGTGTGCCGTCCGTGGCAGTTGGTATTGCTTTCCGCGAAAACAGCCACAGCGCTGGAAATCACAGCCGACAACCTCAGGGCATATTTGCAGAAACATGATTCAGTGAACCTGGCCGATGTCGCTCATACCCTGCAAGTGGGACGCGCATCCCTTGCCCATCGCTGCTTTGTGGCGGCGGAAAGCGTTGCCGATACATCTGAAGCGCTGCAAGGCCGGCAAACAAAATCGCTCGCAGGATCGGTCGTTTCCCGTGAAGGTTGCCGGATCGCATTCTTGTTTCCCGGCCAAGGGTCGCAATATGTCAACATGGGCAAACACCTCTACGCCCACGAGCCGCTCTTTCATGAGTCGGTGGACCAATGTTCGGAACTGCTTCAACCCAGTTTGCAGTTAGACCTTCGTAGCGTGCTCTACCCCAGCACGGAACAATATCAGTGGGCGGAAACCGAGTTGCGAGAAACCCGAACCACTCAGCCCGCACTTTTTGTCATCGAATACGCTCTTGCGCGGCTATGGATGTCTTGGGGCCTTCAGCCGGACAGCATGGTTGGTCACAGTATTGGAGAATACGTGGCCGCATGTCTTGCGGGTGTCTTCTCACTCGAGGACGCACTGAACCTGGTTGCGCTTCGCGGCCGCTTGATGCACAGCTGTGAGCGCGGCGGGATGCTTGCCGTCGCGGCCTCGGAAGAGGAAGTTCAGCGCTACTTAAAAATGGGGTTGGAGTTGGCCGCCATCAACGGCGCCCGATCTTGCGTGTTGACGGGTCCGCTCGATTCCCTGGAGCTTGCCGAAAAGGAATTGGCCCAGCAGCAGGTTATTCATCGTCGCCTGCAATCGTCACATGCCTTCCATTCTTGCATGATGGAACCAATCGTCGGGGAGTTCGCCGCGGAAGTGCAAAAAGTTCGGCTGAACGCTCCGCGGATGCGCTATCTCTCCAACCTTACCGGAGCTTGGATCACCGCCGAACAAGCTACAGATCCCGTTTACTGGGGTAAGCAACTGCGCGGCACGGTCCAGTTTGCCCAGGCGCTCCGGAATTTGTTTTCCGGAGCGGACCGGCTTGCCCTTGAGGTAGGCCCAGGTCATAGCAACAGCACCGCAATTCGACAAACAATTGCCAGGCCATCTCTGCCGGTGATGCTAAGTTCCCTGCCCGACGCCAACACCGAAGAATCGGATGTAAAGCAAATGCTCACGGCCTTGGGCCAACTCTGGCTTCATGGCGCTGAGATCGATTGGAATGCATTCGCGTCAGGTGAGAAACGAAGAAGGATTCCCCTTCCCACCTATCCCTTCGAACGCCAGCGTTACTGGGTGGACTCGCCGGTTTCACGCCAATCGCGCCCTGACACCTCCCGCAGAAAACTAACGGATTGGTTGTACCTGCCGTCCTGGAAGGAAGCGAGACGAATTGCTCCCTCTGAGGAAAGCGAGGCAGGAGAGAATTCCACGGTTTTAGTATTCGACGGCAACTCGGGAATGTCAGAGAAGCTCGCGCTGAGACTCGAGCAAAAGCAGTACAACGTCATGACCGTGATTGCCGGTCAGGAGTTTACGAAAATTGATGACCGGACTTATGCCCTCAACCCGGCCGCCCGATCCGATTACGATGCGCTCTTTTCCGCTCTGAGAGAGCAAGGGCAACTTCCGAAAAAGATTCTTCACCTCTGGAATGTCGGCGAGACTGTTTCGCTTGAACAAGATCTCGACCTGGCTCTTTACAGTCCACTGCACCTGATACAGGCCGCGACAGCAGAGCCGGGCACTGGACCCATCCAGTGCATGTTCGTATCCAGCGGCCTCCACGAGATCACGGGCAACGAGAGTCTCTCGCCTGCCAAGGCAACATTGCTGGGTTTATGCAAGGCGGTTCCGTGGGAGCTGCCTGATTTTGCATGTAAGAGTGTAGATATCGAAGTGCCAGCCGAGGGCTCCTGGGTCGAGCAGTCTCTACTCGATCAACTGGTCCGAGAGGTGGAATCAAAGGAGCACGAGCCGGTTGTCAGCTACCGCGGAGCACGCCGCTGGATTCAGACATTTGAACAGTCTCCCCTTGAAGCGGGGCGAGGTCCAGAGTTGATCCGTGAGAGCGGCGTTTATTTGATCACGGGAGGACTGAGCGATGTCGGTTTTGAATTTGCAGAATGGTTGGCCTCGGGCGTGCATGCCGCCGTTGTATTGGTGGATAGCCTTCCTTTCCCTCCACGCGAGCAGTGGGATGCCTGGCGCGAGACACACGTCGGCGACCCTGTGATCAGGAAGATTGACCACATCCGCCGATGGGAGCAGAGGGGAGCCAAGGTTCTTATCTCGAACGTCAATGTGGCAGATCAAAATCAGATGTGCGAGTTTCGCAATCAGGTGAAGAAGGTCTGGGGCAAAGTCGACGGCGTCATTCATGCTGCGGGATTTTCGGAGAGAGGGTCCATTGCGACAAAGACTCAAAGCAATATGGCGGCCGGCTTCGCGCCTAAGATACAGGGGGCCTTGGTGCTCGATGAAGTCTTTGCCGGAGAAGACCTCGACTTTATGGTGTTCTGCTCTTCGTTGATCTCAGTTGTGGGCGAAGCGGAACAAGCAGACTACGCCGCAGCTAATGCATTTCTCGATTCCCTCGCTCGGCGCAACTTCTTCCGCAGCCGCTGTTTCACTATGTCAATTAACTGGGACGTCTGGGAAGCGCCAGATAGCGCCGCCTCAAGTGTAGCCAATGGTGCATCACCTAGCGGAATCAGGCCAGACGAAGCGGTCGAAGTGTTGCGGCGGCTGTTGCGTACCAAACCCGGTCCTCAAGCGATCATCTCCACTCGCGACTTGGCCTTGGCGGCGCGGCGGAAGAAGGTCGACACGGTCGAAGAAGCAGCAAGCGCAGGGCGCGTCTATGCTCGCACCAATCTCGACCGTCCAATCGATCCGCCAACAACCCCCACGGAAGCCTTGTTGGTGCCCATATGGATAGAAGTGCTGGGCGTCTCACCGATTGGCATTCGCGACGATTTCTTTGACCTCGGCGGCGATTCATTGATCGGCCTGAGGATGACGTCGCGTCTGCAGGATCTGGGCATTCATGTTTCGATTGAGCAGTTATTCCGGCATCGCACGATTCAGGAATTGGCGGTGGATGTTGAGGAGGGAAAGCTGTCGCCAGCCAAGGCAACATCGTCACAGGCTTTGGCAAGGTCAGAGCTGCAAACCGCACCGATTCGCCGGGTGGATCGCAACGAAAGGCTGGCTCTGTCTTATGGACAACAGCGTTTGTGGTACATCAGCCAGCTTGAGCCGGAAAATGTTTCCTACAACATGCCTGACGCAGTCAGGATTGCAGGGCCGCTGGATGCAGAGTCGTTGGCAAGAACTGTACAAGAGGTTGTGCGGCGGCACGAGTCGCTGCGCACCCGCTTCGTGAACCTCGATGGAGACCCACAGCAGATCATCGATGCCAGCATCGCAGTCGAACTACCTGTGACAGATCTCAGCCATCTTCCGGAGCAAGAGCGTGAGGTGGAAGCGAGACGGCTGGCGCTGGAGGAAGCGCGGCAACCCTTCGATCTGGCGCGCGGCCCGCTGTTTCGCGTAAAGCTTCTGCGGCTGGCCAGCCAGGATCATGTGCTGGTCTTCAACATGCACCATATCGTGAGTGATCAATGGTCTGTAGGCGTCCTCGTGAGCGAGGTATCGGCGATCTACAAAAATTTCAGCGCCGGGGAGCCTTCTCCCTTGCCCGAGTTGGAGATTCAGTACGCCGACTTTAGTGCGTGGCAACGGGAGTTGCTGAGTGGGCCCCTGTTGGAGAAACAACTGGAGTATTGGAAGCGAAAACTCGCAGCCGTGGAGCCGCTCATGCTTCCAACCGACCGGCCACGAATGCCAATGCAACGCCAGGAAGGTGCGACCACGCATTTCGCAATTCCCCTGGAACTCACGGAGGCGCTCCGAACCCTGAGCCGGAAACAAGGCGCCACACTTTATATGATTTTGCTGGCCGCCTTTCAGGCTCTGCTCAGCCGTTACAGCGGGCAATATGACCTAACGGTCGGATCGCCCATCGCAGGACGTTCCCGCACCGAGACCGAAGGGCTAATCGGCTTCTTCCTTAATACTCTGGTGTTGCGGACCGATCTCACCGGCCGACCAGATGCCATCAACTTGTTGCAGCGCGTGAGAGAAACAACCTTAGAGGCGTATGCCCACCAGGACGTGCCCTTTGAGAAACTGGTGGAAGTGCTCAAGCCGGAGCGCGACCTGACCCGAACACCTCTGTTCCAGGTGATGTTCGTTCTCCAGAACGTTCCCTGGACAGAATTGGAATTGGGCGCGGCAAAGATGCTCCCGTTTAGTGTAACTACCGGCACAGCTCAATTCGAGATATCGCTGGTTTTGATAGAGACCGTTTCCGGTATGGAAGGCTTCATCGAGTACAACACGGATCTGTTTGAGGCAGCATCCGTTACACGGATGATCGACCATTACCGGATATTGCTGAGTGGCATCGCGGCTAAACCGGAGCAGCCCGTTGCTCTGCTGCCTATCTTGGCCGCTAACGAGCTAAAACAGATTGTCGATGAGTGGAACCGGACCACCGTAGATTTTCCAACAGAAGAGTGCTTGCCCGGCCTCATTGAAAAACAGGTAGCCAGAACCCCGAATGCGATAGCGGTTGAGCATGAAGGCGAACAGATTAGCTACAGCGAGTTGAATGAGCGCGCCAATCAACTCGCGCGGCAGTTGCGGGAGTTGGGTGTGGGACCGGAGACGCGCGTGGGCGTGATGCTGGGGCGGAGCCTTGAGATGGTGGTGGGGTTGTTAGGCGTGCTGAAGGCGGGTGGCGCCTACGTCCCGCTCGACCCCGAGTATCCCGCCGAACGTCTGGATTTCATCCTCGAAGATGCGCAGGTGGCCGTCCTTCTGACCCAGGAAAAGGCACGACAGAAAACAGGTTTGTCTTATGTGGGACGAGTAATTTGTTGGGAACAGGAGTGGGCAACGATTGGGCAGCAGAGCGGGGAGAACCTTGTGAGTTGTGTGGATCGGGAGAACCTAGCGTATCTGATCTACACCTCAGGCTCTACGGGAAGGCCCAAAGCGGTGGGAATTCGGCATGGAAGCGTCGCGACGCTCCTGCATTGGGCGCATCAAGTATTTAGCGAAGAGGAAACGGCAGGAGTGCTCGCCTCCACGTCAATGTGCTTTGACTTGTCGGTGTTTGAGATGTTCGTGCCGCTCAGCCGTGGCGGCCGGGTCTTGGTGGTGGACAATGCGCTGAAGTTGACCGAGATGGTGGGCCGCAACCGTGTGACCCTTGTGAACACTGTTCCTTCCGCCATGGCGGAATTGGTGCGGATGAACGCTGTGCCGGCCTCTGTCCGAGTGGTGAATCTGGCGGGCGAAGCATTATCCCGGACGCTGGCAAATCAGGTGTATGAGCAGGCATCGATTGAGCGGCTGTTCAATTTATACGGGCCATCGGAAGATACGACTTATTCCACCTATGAGTTACTGAGCAGAAGAGAAGACGTGGAAGAGGCGGTGTCGATTGGCAGGCCGGTTAGCAACAGTAAGGTATATGTGCTGGATGACAGCTTTGGCGTAGTACCAGTGGGCGTGACAGGAGAGTTGTACATCGGCGGAGATGGCTTAGCCAGAGGTTATCTGAACCGGCCGGAACTGACGGCGGAGAAATTTGTGCCCAACCCGTTCAGCAGTGTTGGAGGAGAACGGCTATACCGAACCGGGGACCGGGCGGAGTGGCGCGGGGAGGGGAAACTGGACTTTCTCGGGCGCCTCGATCACCAAGTTAAGATTCGCGGATTTCGCATCGAACTGGGAGAAATCGAAGCGGTGTTGGCACGTCAACCCGGAGTTGAGGGGGCCGCAGTTGTTGTCCACGACCAGGGCGACGAGCACCTCCTGATCGGATATTTCGTCAGCGACCAGCCTCTTGTCTCCTCCGAATTACGTGAGCAGCTTCGCCAACAGCTGCCGGAGCACATGGTCCCGGCTGTGCTGGTACGGCTACAAGAGCTGCCCCTCACTCCAAGCGGCAAATTAAATCGCGCTGCCCTGCCAGCGCCAGACGCCCTGGAGAATGAGACCGAAGTGATCGCGCCGCGCAACGAGCTTGAAGAGGTGATTGCAGGAGTCTGGCGCCAGATTTTGCATCTGCCCGTAATCGATATCAATGCCAGCTTCTTCGATCTTGGCGGCCATTCGCTGAGCGCGACACGCCTGGTCTACGCGCTGCATAAGGCTCTCGGCGTGGATCTGCCGTTGCGCGCGCTGGACGCCAATCCAACCATTGCCGGAATCGCCGCCGCCGTAGTTGCACTGCGTGAAGGGAAGCTGGCCGCAACTCCCACTGTCATGACCGTACAGTCCATGCTTGCCGAGGCCGTGCTCGATCCACAAATCGCGCCCACATCTGCCACAGTCCAGCAGTCTCCTGTCGTTCCCGGCTCGAATCTTCTCTTGACCGGGGCCAGCGGCTTCCTGGGCGCATTCCTGCTGGCGGAGATCATGCAGCAGATGCCGGCCGCGCGCGTGCACTGCCTGGTGCGGGCCACCACCGCGCAAGAGGGGATGCGCCGCGTGCGCGAGCATCTCTCTGGATTCGCTCTTTGGAAAAAGGACTTTTCTGAGCGTATCGTAGCCGTGCCCGGGGATCTTGCCAAGCCGTCCCTCGGCCTTAGCTCCGATGATTTCCATCGCATGGCGAACGAGATCGACACGATTTATCACAACGGCGCTTCGATCAATTTCTTTTATTCCTACCCGGAGCTCAAAGCGGCCAACGTAAATGGCACCAGTGAAATCTTGCGGCTCGCAACGACAGGATTCCTTAAGCCGGTGCATTACGTTTCGAGCAGTGCCGTATTTCTTACTGCGGGCGGACCGGGGCCGGAGTTGGTCGAGGAAGAAACCGATCTCGACGCCATTGCCGGACTCATCATTGGTTACAGGCAATCTAAGTGGGTGGCCGAAAGAATCGCGAGAATCGCGAGAGAGCGTGGTGTTCCCGTCACCATTTACCGCCCCGGCATAATTGCCGCAGACAGCCGAACAGGGCTTGCCAATCCGGATGATCTTCTCTCCCGCATCCTGCTGGGTTCCCTGCAGGCGGGCGCCGTCCCCGAGCTTGATATACAAGTAGAGCTCGCGCCAGTCAATTACGTGAGCGGCGCCCTGGTCTGGCTATCGCAGCAGCCGGAGTCGATCGGAAAGACATTCCATCTTTTGAATCCGCGCACCGTTTCCTGGAGCCAGGTAGTTGATTGGTTGATCGAAGCCGGGATGCCGGTCGAGCGGCTTTCCATGACCGACTGGCTTGCAAAGCTGCATCACTCCGCCCAGAATTCGGTGGACAACGCCGTGCACTCTCTGCTGCCCGTGATGCGCTCTGAGGGTGACGGGGTGGTTTATCCTGAGCCGCGTTTCATTTGCCGCAGGACAGAGGAAGCCCTGGCTGGCAGTGGCTGGGCCTGTCCCCCGCCCGGACCCGAGCAGTTTCGTTTAATCCTTTCTCAACTTGGACCGAAGAAAAAATCCGATAGGCCCAACGGCGCTCATTGGAAGGCGGCGTAGCAATATCGCGAAGCCGATCAGAGGGTGGATCTACAAGACATGGAGACTCTGGAAACTGTAAAGGAGAATCGTATGTCGACTTTGGAAACTGTGGCATTAGATCAAGAACGTTGGGAGTCGACGGCCAACAGACTGGTATACAGCCTGGAGAATGCGCGAACGGTGATCACCGGGCTATGCATTGCTGCCGCGATTCTGGAAGCCATCGCAGTGCAGATTCACACCTCGCATACGGCAGCCTCGGAAGTCGCTGGTTACGCCGGGGCGGTAGCATTCGCTCTAGTGGTGGTAGTAAGAACACTCGCACTCCGCAGGGAACGTGTTCAGGCGTGGGTACTCGCCGAGGCAGCCTCACAATCGCTCCGGAGTGAAATGTGTTTCTACCGGACATCTTCTGGTCCATACAGCGATCACTTTGGTGGGAACCCCGACGCTACGCTGGTGCAGCGAACCAATGAGATACTTGAAAAGGTCAGGCCCATCCAAAAATACCTCGTGGACCGGAACCCGAAAACGGTTGCATCGCTTGGCCCGATGGACGCGGACGCTTACATATCAGAGCGGATCAATTCTGCAATCAACAAGCATCGAAAGTTTGGCGACCACGTCATGGCGGCTCACCGCTTCTGGCAAAGAGTGGAGTACATCATGGCCATCGTTGGAGCTCTCTTGGCAGTGACCTTGACCTTCACTCATCACCTGGCGTATGGGGCTTGGGTGGTCGTGGTCACAACCCTTAGCCTCGCAATTGGGGCTGACACGCTGGCGGAGCGTTTTGCCCAGCTCACGATCGGCTGCCGAGCGATGCCCGATCGTCTCACCAACATTGTTGGCCGATGGCGGGCCAATCACGGTAGGGTGGACCAGTTAGTAGAGCAGGTAGAGATGACGCTGCTTAGTCAAGAGCAAGCTTGGGTCGCTGGCGCAGACGAAGTCTGGGAGGATGCTACCTCATCAGCGGCCAAGAATTCGCCACCGAAGTCCGGCCTGCATTCCTCGGCCGCGCCCACTGCCCGTCTAGCCTAAATCAATTTGGGTTAAATAACAGCGACCATGGTCATAACGAGAGTCTGGAAACTATAAAGGAGAATCGTATGGCGAGTTTGGAAACTGTGGCATTAGATCAGGAACGGTGGGGGTTGACGGCCAACAGACTGAAGAACAACGAGAGCATGGCGCGATCCCTGGTCAGCGGGTTAAGCATTGCTGGCGCGATTCTGGCAGTCCTCGCGGTGCAGATTCGCACGTCTCATCCGGCAGCTTCGGAAGTAGTCGGCTATGCCGGGGCGGTAGCGTTAACTTTAGTGCTGGTAGTAAGGGCACAAGCACTCCGCAGAGGACGCGTTCAGGCGTGGGTACTCGCAGCAGCAGCCTCACAATCGCTCCAGAGCGAAATGTGTCTCTACCGGACATCTTCCGGTCCATACGGCGATCACTTTGGCGGGAATCCCGAGGCTACCCTGTTGGAGCGACGCGACGAAATACTTGAAAAGGTTAGGTCTATCCAAAAATACGCCGTGGAACCAGACCCGAAAACGGTGGTCCTGCTTGGACCGATGGACGCTGATGCTTACATCTCGGAGCGTGTCAATCCTGCGATCAGCGAGAATCGAAGGTTTGGCGATTACATCGTCGAGGAACAACGCTTCTGGCAAAAGGCGGAGTATATTCTGGTCATCGTCGGAGCTCTATTGGCAGCAGCCCTGACCTTCACCCATAACCTGGCGTCTGGGGCATGGGTGGCTGTGATCACAACCATGTGCGTCGCGGTGGGTGCCGACACGCAGGCAGAGCGCTTCGCCGAGCTAACCGTAAGCTATCGAGCGATGCCTGATCGTCTCACCAACATTGTTAGCCGATGGCGGACCAATCACGGAACAGTGAACCAGTTGGTAGAGCAGGTGGAAGCAATGCTGCTTCAGGAATACCACGCTTGGGTCGCCGGCGCGGACGAATACTGGAAGGATGCCGCCTAATCAGAGCCAAGCATTCGCCACCAAAGTTTCAGCCTGCATTCCTCAACCTCATGTACCGTCCGCGTTGGCTAAATTAATTTGGGCTAAATTTAAGAGCGACTACGGACCATGAAAAATGATGCTATTCCGCCGCTATGAGTAAACTTGCGCGCCGACATTTATGAATGTAATTCGCTTCTTCGCACGCAACGCACCTTCCCGGCTGCTTCTTGCTGTGGCGGTCGGCACGGTCAGCGGGTTCGGCAGTGTGGGTCTGCTTGCGCTGTTCACAAATATGTTGAAGGGTGGAAACCGCTATTCAACATTCACTCTGGCATGCGTTCTTCTTGCCCTATGTTTGTTCTTGCCCCTGACGAAGTTTATGTCGGAAGTGGTCTTGATGCGTTTGGCTCAAGGAGAGCTTTTCAAGCTCCGCATGCGTCTCAGCGAGCAGATTCTTCGAGCCGCATTGCGTCATCTCGACATTTTGGGGTCCAAGCGGCTCATGACTGCTTTTACCGATGATATTCCCGGAGTCATCAATGCTCTCAATTTGGTGCCAGTGCTGTGTATTAATGTTGCAATCGCCATAAGCGGTTTTCTCTACCTGGGTTGGTTGTCATGGCGCGTGTTGCTGCTGGTTCTGGGCTTTCTTGTACTAAGTATCTTTGTTTATCAGTTACCCGGCCTTTGGGGATTGAGATTTCTTGCATCGGCCCTTCAGGAGTCGGAGGTTTTGTTCCGTCATTACAAGGATTTGACCGAGGGGGGAAAGAACTCAAATTGCATTCTCGGCGTCGGGAGGTGTTTCTTTCGGAAGTCTTGCGCAGGACCGCTGTATCGCGGCGCAAGTATTATCTGAAGGCCTACAATGTTTTCACCATTGCTGCCGGCTTTGGACAGATGCTGGTCTTCATTGCCATGGTGTGATGCTCTTTTCTTCGATCGCCAGGCGCCCTGGCATGGCGGTCCTGACTGGCTGCGTTATTACTCTGCTCTATATCACTGAACCCCTGGAATTGTTCATGAATGCTCTGTCGTACTTGGGCAACGCTGATATAGCTTTGCAAAGGCTGAATGGATTGACGCGAAAACTCGAAGAACCCGGCGTTCTAGAACTCGCTCAGTACATAGCTACGGATGCTGGCCTGAGATGTGAGGATTTGACTTTGAAAGCAATTACTTATGCTTATCAAAGTCAGAATAAGAAGGAAGTGTTTACTCTTGGTCCCATCGACATGAGCTTGAAAGCGGGTGAATTGGTTGTCTTGGCAGGAGGAAACGGCAGCGGGAAAACGACACTCGCCAAGATTATTACTGGACTCTACTCAGCCGAGACCGGAGAACTCCTTCTCGACGGCCAGAGAATTACCGATGAGAACAGGGAGTTTTATCGCCAACATTTCTCCGCCATTTTTTACGACTTCCACCTTTTCGAAAGCTTGTTGGGCCTGGAAAAACCGAACCTCGACGCTTGCGCGCGGGAAAGGTTAGCGCGATTGGAACTCAGCCATAAGGTAACCATCCAGGATGGAGTGTTCTCCACAACTCAACTCTCTCAGGGGCAGCGGAAACGCCTCGCCCTGCTGACCGCAAGTCTTGAGGACCGCCAGATTTATGTGTTCGATGAGTGGGCTGCCGACCAGGACCGGAAATTCAGGGAGTTCTTCTATCGCCATCTCCTGCCGGATCTGAAGGCGGAAGGCAAAATGGTCTTGATCATCTGCCATGATGACCACTATTTCGATGTAGCAGACCGCATTATCAAGCTGGAGTCTGGAAAGATAGTTTACGATGGGGTTCCTGCTGCCATGAGCGGGCACGACCTCTACTTCGAGGCGGCCGGCTCCCAATTGAAATAGCCCCGACTCTGTGATTCTCTAGACAGATGATAAAGTGCATTTCATTTCTGTGGCGGCGTTCTCCCGGTGCAGTTGCAATGGTCATGGCGGGGAATATTGTGAGCGGATTCAGCTATATCGGTCTGCTGGCCCTCATCAATATTACTTTGCAGGACCGGCCAGTTTCCGGAGAGATCCTCATCTACAGCTTTGTTGGCCTTTGCCTCGTGGCGCCTCTAAGCCGGTGTAGTTCTGAACTTCTTCTCACGCGGCTTGCGCAAGACTCGCTCTTTGATCTGCAGATGCATTTAGCAAGGAAGATTGCTGAAGCGCCATTACGATATCTGGAAGACATTGGAATACCACGGCTGTTTGCGGTCTTGACCCAGGATTTGCAAGTACTGACTGACGCTTTGGTGTTGGTTCCTATCACCTGCGTCAACTTCACAATCATTGCATGTGGCCTGATTTATTTGAGCGGGTTCTCACGGATGGTATTAATCGCCATCCTAGGGTTTATTGTTTTATCTTCCGCAGTTTATCTGTGGGCGACATCCAAAGCTGCAAAGTCTCTGCGGCTGTCGCGGGCGGCGACAGACGATCTTTACCGTCACCTTCGCTCACTCTTGAGAGGCGCCAAAGAACTCAAGCTGCACCAGCGGCGCCGCCGGGGGTTCTTATCTCAGGTCCTCCACTCATCCGCTTCCTCGGTCCGAGATCACAACGTCGCGGGTTTGGCTGCCTCTATTGGTGCTGGTGCTTGGGTGCAGATGTCGGGTTTCGTGCTTATCGGTATGCTGCTACTTGCCATACCTTTGCTAAAGCTCAGTATGCCAGACCGGATTGGCTACACAGTGACGCTGATATTCATAGTGGGCCCGGTGCAGGTGCTGCTAAGCAGAGTTTCCAGTTTCAATCTTGCTGAGGTGGCGCTCCACAAGATCGAGGATCTTGAACGCAATTTGACTGCGCTACATTCTGAAGTGGATTCTGCCGCACAGCATGATCCTCCACGTGAGTTCAAGCGCCTCGACCTGATAGACGTCACGCATGCCTACCAGCGTGAGGGGGAGATAGATAACTTTATCGTGGGACCCGTCAGTCTGAGGCTGGTTCCTGGAGAAGTGGTCTTTCTGGTTGGTGGCAATGGCAATGGCAAGACAACTCTGGCTAAACTTCTTGTTGGCCTCTATGTCCCGGCAAATGGAAACGTATACCTAAATGGCCAAATCATTACAGACTCAGATCGAGAGCACTATCGCCAGTTTTTTTCCGTTGTATTTGCCGACTTTCACCTCTTCGACCACCTTTTGGGTCTGGAAAGCCCTGAGCTTGACCAAGATGCGCGTAAATATCTTGCTCAAATGGAACTTGATCATGCGGTCGAAATCAAAGATGGGACCTTATCCACAACCAAGCTGTCACAAGGGCAGCGCAAGCGTTTGGCTTTTGCTGACCGCTTATATGGAAGACCGTCCAATTTATGTTTTTGACGAGTGGGCAGCAGACCAGGATCCTATATTCAAGAGAATTTTCTATCACAATCTCTTGCCGGAATTGAAGGCTAAGGGTAAGGCCGTCTTGGTGATCAGTCATGACGAGCGATTTTACAACGCCGCCGATCGGATTATTCAGCTGGACTCTGGCCGAATAATCGAACTGCCGTCTGTGGGGCAGACAGTCTGAGGGACACGCTGAACCGAAGCCGCCCGTAACCACCCCCGAATGGAAAAGGTCGCCCTGATTCATCCTTCACGCAGAGCGAATGACGCCGGTCTTATTTCGGATCGGAATGTTAGTAGATATGCTCAGATCCGCAAGGTTGATACTGTCGTATTGGTGCATGTCACGTGTTTGAAACTTCCCAATACCAGTTAAGGTCTGACCGCTAGTCTGACCGAATGTAGCCTCGAGCAATACTAGTGACAGGGCAAGCGACAGCGTGGCGAATAGAGTTTTGTTCATGACCTTCCTCCTTGCAGAACATGGAACGAACCACAACTGGTCCGGCGATGGCCAGACGTTGCGCGGACCAACTGTTCACACCACTGGTTAGAGCCTTGCGAAGGACTATGGAATCCATCGCAGTGTCCCTAGGTTCGGAGGAAGCAGCAATCAAGATCGCAGACGGAACTAAGAATCCGTCACCCCTTGGCGAGTCCTGCTCGCTGATTTGCTGGGCAGTGTAAACAGGCATAACCGTGAATGTCAATCGAAAAGTCGGAAGAGTTTTCTTTCTTGAGTACCGATTCAGTATGAGACCTTAATTCGAGTAGAAGGGTTTCGAAATCGAAGAGGTCAATCTGGTCTGGGGGATCAGCACCTGTCCGGTACGCCAGATAGCTCCAGCTTAGCCGACGCGTACGCGGGCTGGCTGTGTAGGGGGCTGCTTGTTCTTGGTCGGTTGGACATGACAAAGAATTGTGCGGGCTGAAACTCTCCACGCTCTTCAAGCCCATGTCGCTTCCACGCGCTCTCGCACGGCCACATTGCGGTTAGGTTTCAGATAGCGCATCGTCGACTCAATATCGGTGTGTCCCATCCATGCTTGCACCGTTCGCAGGTCCACATCGGCCCAAAGATGCCGAGGGGCAAATGTTGCGCGGAACTTATGTAGACAGAAATCCTCCGGGTTCAGTTCCGCGCGCTCGGCAACCACCTTCAAATCATCGAGAAAATTCAACTTCGGGTTGCATCCGGCGATGGGGAAGACCAGGTTGCACCCCTTGTCGGATTTTCCCTTCAGGACTTTCAAGCTCTTAACCAACTTGACGGGAATCGGAATCTCGCGTTCTTTGTACGCTTTCGGTGTCCAGCCCCGGTCTGGTTTATGACTAACGCGAACCGTAGCGGCTGCGAAGTTGACATCGGTCCAGTAGGCGTACATCACTTCCTGCTCGCGCATCCCGGTCATCAAGAAGAACTCGTACCATAGCCGCTCTTCGTCATCACAAGCCGCGAAGAGCTCGTCGAGTTCTTCCTGCTCGTAAATCTCCGGTTCCTCTTCGAGGTCAGGAGATGCATTGGGTTCGAAGAGAAAGACCAGTCCAAGCAATGTGAGTTCCTACCGGAACTGTAAGTTTCATTCGTCACGCGGTCCTAAATTTTGCGGTTTCAGCCTCGTCGTTGACGGATTTCCATGCCACGCAGTCGATGAACACGACTGCTGCAAGTTGTGATTCATCCGAAATCGATTCTTGATTTTCCTATAGTTTAAAATCGGGCTGTGGCATTATTGGGCAGGAATGTTTGCGATTCGACACGAGAGGAAGCAACCGAAATTGGTCACCCTAACTACTGGGCCGCTTCTCTCCCGACTACGCGAACGGCTATCCAAGTCAGCCT
>Ga0307478_10001332_pt1 | contig 21575 bp, 15 predicted proteins | sample atmos_gasesECM4C_2_FD_203713 | JGI IMG/M metagenome (GOLD analysis project Ga0307478, IMG submission 203713) | Hardwood forest soil microbial communities from Morgan-Monroe State Forest, Indiana, United States - atmos_gasesECM4C_05 | ecosystem: Environmental > Terrestrial > Soil > Temperate... | reverse complement strand
TGCGCACGTCATCGTCGACGACCAGCACCTTCTTTCCGACCAATGCGTCGTCCGAATGGTGGAGGCGATCGAGCAACCTCTGTTTTTCGACTGGAAGATCCGCCACCACGCGGTGCAGGAATAACGCAGTCTCATCGAGCAGACGTTCCGGCGACTCCACGCCCTTGACCACAACGCTACGCGCCAACGAATGTAGCCGCGCATCCTCCTCCGGCGAGAGCTCCTTGCCGGTAAACACGACGACCGGTAGATCGGCTAGTGATGGAGTGTCGCGGAAGCGCTCCAACACATCGAAACCCGATATGTCCGGCAGCCGCAGGTCGAGTACCACGCAGTCGAAAATCTGCTCTTTTACAGTCTGAATCGCCTCCGCGCCAGTGTCTGCCACAGTGACATCGATATCGTCATAGCCCAGCAGTTCCTTGATGCTGAGCTGCTCGGCCGGATTATCCTCGACCACGAGCAACCGCTTCCGTCGAGGAGCAGAGTATTCCTTAATGCGCGCCAAGGCCGCTTCCAAACCTTCCGGCGTGGTTGGCTTTGTAACGAATGCAAACGCGCCGCGAGCCAGGCCATGTTGCCGATCTTCATCGAGCGTCAGCATTTGAACTGGAATGTGCCGGGTTGCCGGATCCTGTTTCAAGTGGTTAAGAACGGTCCAGCCCAGCATATCGGGCAGAAAAACGTCGAGCGACACAGCGGTTGGATGATATTCCTGGGCCAGCATAAGCGCTTCCGCACCGCGCGTGGCCACAAGGACTTTGAATCCCTTGTCCCGCGCGAGATCACGCAACACCCGCGCGTAATGTGCATCGTCCTCGACAATCATGAGGATCGCATCGTCCGTTTGCAGATTGTCGCGGTCGTCGGCAATCTTCTCGACCACATGTTCCGTCACTCCTGCCGCCGATATCTGCGCCGGCCTGATGGAGGATCGGAATCCCGCCTCAGCCGCAGCTGCACCCGTAGAAGGACCCACATAGGTTTGCGGCAAGTAGAACGTGAACGTGCTGCCGCGGCCGGGCGCGCTGCGCAGCTGAATCTCTCCGCCAAGCAGGCTGGCGAGTTCGCGGCTGATCGCCAGGCCCAATCCGGTTCCGCCGTACTTGCGGCTGGTGCCGGCATCTGCCTGCTGAAACGCCTCGAAGATGATTCGCTGCTTTTCGAATGGAATGCCGATGCCGGTATCGGAAACCTCGAACGAAACCACCGAGGCAGCCTTGCTCAGAATCGGATGTCCCTCGGTCCAGCCACTCTTGGCGGCCGATACCGCCAGACGGACACCACCGACTTCGGTGAACTTAAACGCATTCGACAGTAGATTTTTCAACACCTGCTGCAACCGCTTTGAGTCGGTAACCACGCTGCGGGCGAGGTGCGGATCGGTCTGCACCTCGAAGCTGAGACGGCGATTTTCCGCCTCATGCCGGAAGGGTCGTTCCACCGCATCGAGTAAGCTCGCGAAGAAGACTTCCTCCGCTTCAACCGAGACCGTTCCGGATTCGATTTTCGACAGGTCAAGAATATCTGTAATTAAGTTCAGCAAGTCCGTCCCTGCGCCATGAATCGTGCGCGAGAACTCAACCTGCTTCGGAGTGAGATTGCCATCCGGGTTATCGCTGAGCTGCTGGCCGAGCACCAGAATGCTGTTGAGCGGCGTCCGCAACTCGTGAGACATGTTGGCCAGGAATTCTGATTTGTATTTCGAAGTCAGGGCCAGTTCCTTAGCCTTCTCTTCGAGAGCGCGACGGGCTTGCTCGATTTCCTGGTTCTTGCGTTCGACTTCAACGTTCTGTTCGGCGAGTTGCTGCGCCTTTTGTGCCAGCTGCTCGTTGGTCTGCTGCAATTCTTTTTGCTGCACCTGAAGCTCGGTCGCCAATTGCTGCGATTGTTTCAGCAAGCCTTCGGTCTGCATCGTGGCTTCAATACTGTTCAGCACGATGCCGATACTGGCCGTCAGTTGCTCCAGGAACGCCAGTTGAGAAGTGGTGAAGCTACTCAACGAAGCCAACTCGATCACTGCCTTAACTCGGTCTTCGAACAACACCGGAAGCACGATGACGTTTCGCGGAACGGCCTCGAACAAACCGGAGCGAATTGCAATCGTGTTTGGCGGCAAGTCGGAGATCAACATTCTCCGCTTCTCTGAAGCGCACTGTCCCACCAATCCCTCACCAAGCTTCAAGCGGCGCAGGTGACCGTCTTCCCCGTCGCCGGCAAATGCCGAGAGCAGCACCATCTCTGCCGATTCGTCGGTTCCCATCTGGTAGATCACGCCTTGCTGTGCATTGACCAGCGGAGTGAGCTCGGAAAGAAGCATGCGTCCCACCGTTGCCAGATCGCGCTGTCCTTGCAGCATTCCGGTGAAGCGGGCCAGATTCGTCTTCAACCAATCCTGCTCCGTGTTCCGGTCGGTCGTTAGACGGAGATTGTCGATCATCGTATTGAGGTTGTCTTTCAAGTCGGCAACCTCGCCGCTGGCTTCCACTTGAATCGAGCGCGTGAGGTCGCCCTTGGTGACCGCGGTTGCAACTTCAGCGATGGCCCGCACCTGATTGGTCAAGTTATCGGCCAGCAGGTTCACGTTTCCGGTTAAGTCTTTCCATGTGCCGGCGGCGCCGGGCACGTTCGCCTGACCTCCGAGCCTGCCTTCGACGCCTACTTCGCGCGCGACGGTCGTAACCTGATCGGCAAATGTCGCAAGCGTATCCGTCATGTTGTTGATGGTTTCCGCCAGCGCCGCAACCTCACCCTTCGCATTCACCGTGAGCTTCTGAGTGAGTTCACCGTTTGCGACGGCAGTCACAACCTTAACAATGCCGCGCACCTGTTCCGTCAGGTTGGCGGCCATTACGTTCACGTTGTCGGTAAGATCCTTCCAGGTTCCCGCGACGCCAGGCACCTGCGCCTGCCCGCCCAGTTTACCTTCCGTTCCCACTTCGCGGGCCACGCGCGTTACTTCAGCAGCGAACGCATTGAGCTGATCGACCATGGTGTTGATGGTGTTCTTCAGCTCCAGAATCTCGCCCTTCACATCGACCGTAATTTTGCGCGACAAATCGCCGCGGGCCACAGCCGTCGTCACTTCGGCGATGTTGCGAACCTGACCCGTAAGATTTCCGGCCATCGCGTTCACGGAGTCAGTCAAATCTTTCCATGTGCCGGCGACGCCGGAAACATTCGCCTGTCCGCCGAGACGGCCTTCGCTGCCCACTTCGCGCGCCACGCGCGTTACTTCGGCGGCGAACGACCGCAACTGCTCGACCATCGTGTTCAATGTTTCTTTCAGCTGGAGAATCTCACCGCGAACGTCGACCGTGATCTTTTTCGAAAGATCGCCGTTCGCAATGGCCGTCGCAACTTCCGCAATATTTCGCACCTGGCCGGTGAGGTTGCTGGCCATGAAGTTGACGTTGTCCGTGAGATCCTTCCAGGTGCCTGCGACGCCCGGCACTTGCGCCTGGCCGCCTAGCTTTCCGTCCGTGCCGACTTCACGCGCAACGCGCGTAACTTCGCCGGCGAATGCGTTGAGCTGATCGACCATCGTGTTGATGGTGTTCTTGAGTTCGAGAATCTCGCCTTTCACATCGACCGTGATCTTGCGCGACAGGTCGCCGCGCGCCACAGCCGTGGTCACTTCGGCAATGTTTCGCACCTGGCCGGTGAGGTTTCCGGCCATCGAGTTCACGGAGTCCGTAAGATCCTTCCATGTGCCTGCGACTCCGGGAACGTTTGCTTGTCCGCCGAGACGCCCTTCGGTACCAACTTCGCGCGCCACGCGCGTTACTTCGCCTGCGAATGCGTTGAGCTGGTCCACCATCGTGTTGATGGTTTCTTTCAGCAGTAGAATTTCGCCGCTGACGTTTACCGTGATTTTCTTCGAGAGGTCGCCGCTTGCGATTGCCGTCGCGACTTCGGCAATGTTTCGCACCTGACCCGTCAGGTTGCTGGCCATCGAGTTCACGGAATCGGTGAGATCTTTCCAGGTTCCGCCAACGCCGGGAACCTGTGCCTGGCCGCCCAGCTTGCCGTCTGTGCCTACTTCACGAGCCACACGCGTCACTTCCGAAGCGAACGAACGCAACTGATCGACCATCGTGTTGATGGTGTCTTTGAGTTCGAGAATCTCTCCGCGAACGTCAACCGTGATTTTGCGCGATAGATCGCCGCGGGCCACAGCTGTCGCCACTTCAGCGATGTTTCGTACCTGGCCGGTGAGGTTGCTGGCCATGAAGTTGACGTTGTCAGTGAGATCTTTCCACGTACCTGCGACACCCGGTACCTGCGCCTGGCCGCCCAGCTTACCTTCCGTACCCACTTCACGGGCGACGCGCGTAACTTCGCCGGCGAACGCGTTGAGTTGATCGACCATTGTGTTGATGGTGTTCTTGAGTTCGAGAATTTCGCCCTTCACGTCGACCGTGATCTTGCGCGACAAGTCGCCGCGGGCCACAGCCGTGGTCACTTCAGCGATGTTTCGCACCTGACCCGTGAGGTTTCCGGCCATCGAGTTCACCGAGTCAGTAAGATCCTTCCAGGTGCCTGCGACACCGGGAACGTTCGCCTGTCCGCCGAGACGCCCTTCGGTGCCGACCTCGCGAGCCACGCGCGTTACTTCGCCGGCGAATCGGTTGAGCTGATCCACCATCGTGTTAAGAGTCTCTTTTAGCTGCAAAATCTCGCCACGCACATCCACCGTAATCTTGCGCGATAAGTCGCCGGTCGCGATGGCGGTCGCCACCTCAGCGATGTTACGCACCTGGCCGGTCAAATTGCTGGCCATGAAGTTTACGTTGTCGGTGAGATCTTTCCACGTTCCGCCCACGCCGGGCACCTGCGCCTGTCCACCGAGCTTGCCTTCCGTGCCTACTTCGCGCGCGACGCGGGTCACTTCGCCGGCGAACGCATTGAGCTGATCGACCATCGTATTGATGGTGTCTTTAAGTTCGAGAATTTCGCCCTTCACATCGACCGTGATCTTGCGCGACAAATCGCCGCGGGCTACAGCGGTGGTTACTTCTGCGATGTTTCGAACCTGAGCCGTCAAATTGCCAGCCATAGCATTGACGGAATCTGTTAGATCTTTCCAGGTTCCAGCCACGCCCACCACAACCGCCTGGCCGCCCAGCTTGCCGTCGGTTCCGACTTCACGAGCCACGCGTGTCACTTCGGAAGCGAACGAACGCAGCTGATCGACCATCGTGTTGATGGCCTCTTTCAATTGCAAAATTTCGCCGCGCACATCGACCGTAATTTTGCGGGAAAGGTCACCGCTGGCCACTGCGGTTGCCACCTCTGCAATGTTGCGGACCTGACCGGTGAGGTTACTGGCCATCGAATTCACCGAGTCCGTAAGATCTTTCCAGGTTCCCGCGACACCCGGAACCTGCGCCTGGCCACCCAGTTTGCCGTCGGTGCCCACTTCACGCGCGACACGCGTCACCTCGGCGGTAAAAACGCTGAGCTGCTGAATCATGGTGTTGACGATGTTGGCAGACCGAAGAAATTCACCTTCGAGTGGGCGGCCATCCACGTCCAGACGGACGGTTTGAGTCAGATTACCCTGCGCGACGGCCGCGATGGCACGCGTCACACCCTCGGTGGGTCGAAGCAAGTCTTCCACCAGAGTATTAATTGAGACTTCCATGTGGCCCCATGCTCCACGGGACTCATGAAAGCGTGTGCGTTCGCGCGTTCTTCCCTCTTTTCCCACAACTTGTCCGACGCGCTTTAACTCGTCGGCCATCTGCTGGTTGGCCGAAACAATGGAATTAAAAGTGTCGGCGATTTTTCCGGATAGTCCGGTCCATGAACCGGGCAGACGCACGGAAAAATCTCCATCCCGCATGGTCTGCAGGCTCGCCAGAATTATGCTGAGGTCGCCTGATGCGGGCTCGGCCAAGCGGGCAGAATTTCCGTTCGTCTTCTCTTTTTCTTCACGTCCCGCGCTCGGTCCACCGTTCGCAACCGCAGTGGCCGAATCCTGGCTTACCTTCTTCATGGCCTTCTCCCCTGAACCGACACCCAAGCTGGATGATCACATATCGTTTCTAGCCACTTGCCGCACGACGAGCACTCGAAACCCTCGTGGACCGGCGTGCGGTCCAGCGCTGGACAAAGAACAGTCCGGATCAGGGCAACTGGCATCTGTCTCGAAGTGAAACGTATAGGAGGAACGAGCAACAACAACGAATTTGATAACACGAATGGCTGCGCCCTTACTCTAGGGTTTTTACTGTATCTAGGGTGTTTACTGTACCTTTGAGAGCAACATTTGTCCGCAACCAGGGGCGGATGGGGGGAGAACCCCTGGGTCGCGCGTTTGTCCAAAGGCGTTAACAGCAAAACCGTGGCTCCATCAGGTTACGGAACCGTCATGCGGCGGCTGCCGCCATCGCCACATTTTGCCCTAGTAATGCAGGCTCACGAGCCCCGGTCTTTCTCAGTACTTCCAGCGCACAGGCCGCGTTGGCTTTTTCCGGGCAGGCCACGTAAACCAGGACGCCGACATCACGCAATTGACTCTCGAACCGTTCCGCGTCATATTCCGAAAAGCCCAATCCCACCAGAGCCCTCGATTTGCCGCACAAACTGGCGGAATCCTTCCCTGTAACCAAGGCACGAAGAAAGGCTTGCGACCGGATGAAAAATCCAACCGTTGGAACCATCACCGCGCCGAACTCCAAGAGCCAGCGCATCAACCCCGCCGCAATTCCGCTCTCCCGATCGGCATTCAAAACTTGGCCCTGGCGTAGAACCTTTGCCAGTGGGTGGCTGGGAGAGACCATCATGCAGATGTCTTGTTTGTCGAATCCTGATTGATTTAACGACAGCATGACCTGCTCAAGCTGCGCGTCCTGAGCGTACATTCCGTAGGCACCGGGGGAATTCATCGGCATAGGTCAGCTCCACTCTCTTGTTTTTGAATAGCAGCGCAAGGCAACGCACATTGTTGAGCGTCACTAAACCTCGCCCGCACATAAACGGCAGTCAGGCAGCGTTAGGTTGAAATCACTTGCCTGAATTATCTACTCCTTAAGAAAAGTGACCATCGGGTGGATTCTGTAGAAAGATCACAAAAGATCACAGGAGAGTTGCTTCCTTCGCGGTGACCGGTCGGTTAGACTAGGCGAAACAGGTCAGAGAATGCGGACGTACGATACTTCAGAAAGCGTCAGTACCGATGTAGTGCGCCGCTATGCTTTGGCCGTTCTATCGGCGATCCTGGCTTTGCTGCTCCGGCGTTTGGCAGCTCCGTTTCTGGGGGAAAATAACCCGTATCACACGGTTTGGGCCGCGGTGGTTTTTTCTGCCTGGTATTGCGGCCTTGGGCCCTCCCTCGTCACCACCTTGCTCTCGGCCTTGGGGGTTTGGTATTGGTTCCTGCCGCCTGCCAACTCGTTTTCTCTCGGCGACACTAAGACTGCAATCTCTGGAATACTGGGCTTTCTGGTCTTTTCCGTTTTGATTATCGCTCTAGGCGAAGCAAATCGGCGTTCTCTTTCCAAAAGCAAGTGGGCGGAGGAACGACTTCGGCAAGCGCATGACGAGCTCGAGCAAAAAGTCCAGGAGCGAACGGCAGAGCTGAACACAGCCAACGAAAACCTCCGTGAGCTGTCAGGTCGGCTGCAGCAGTTGCGCGATGACGAACGGCGCAGGATCGCCCGTGAATTGCATGACAGCGTGGGCCAACTGCTGGCAGCGCTGGGCATGAACATGGCGGTCGTGCAGCGCCAGGCCGATAAGCTCGATGCGGCTGGATCCCGCGCAATTTCTGAGAATGCGGCCATGCTGGAGCAGATTAGCAGCGAGATCCGCACCATCTCGCACCTGTTGCATCCTCCTCTGCTCGACGCTGCTGGTCTCGCATCCGCGCTGCGCTGGTACGTGGACGGTTTCTCCGAGCGCAGCAAGATTCAAGTTGATTTGCAAATCCCCAATGAGTTCCGCAGGATGTCAGACGAGCTCGAGATCGCGATTTTCCGCATGGTGCAGGAGTGCCTGACAAATATTCATCGCCACTCCGGCGGCGCTTCCGCTGTGATACGTGCACACGAGGAAAACGATCAGGTTTTCATCGAAGTTGAGGACACGGGCAAAGGTATCCCTATCGAAAAACAAATTGAACTCAGTTCAGCGGGGCGAACCGGCGTAGGATTCCGCGGGATGCGGGAGCGTCTCAGACAGCTCGGCGGAACTCTGGAGATTCGATCTGGCGGAGCAGGTACGATGGTGACCGCCAGAGTGCCTTTACGCCAAACGACTCCCTCCGAAAAGGCGGAAACGGAATTCGTGTGAAGTTCAGCCTCTTTTGTTCTCTTGTACCCAAAAACGACTGGAATAGTTTCATTTCCCTCCGGTCTGCTTTTAGGATTATCATGTGGGCAGCTTAGCGATTTCCACATCTTAGACCTTGTTTCCCGATTCTCTCCGGAACATACGGTGAACTCCCTATGTTCCCGCAAGGCCCGGATTCACTAGACTTTCGAGGAGACAAATTCGGAAAGCAAACCTATGCGCCTGTTGAGCCTTCGGCTCATCGTTTCTCTCATCATCGGCATCACGCTGGTCTCTCTAGGGTTCTCCTATTTTGAGGTCGTGGGAGAGAAGCACGTTCTGCGCAGTGATTTGGAAAAGCGCGCCGACGTGCTTGGCGAGAGTGTTGCCTCTAGTGTTGAAAAATCGTCCGAAAACAGCTCGGAGCGGGGATTGCAGCGTCTGGTGCAGCGGTTCGGAAACCGCGAGCACTTGCTTGGGATAGCCATTTATGACCACCAGGGAATACCGGTGGTCATGAGTGCGGGCCTAAAGGACGTTCTCACCGCGACTCCGCATGAGGTAATGCAGGCTACGCAGCAGGATCGTGGAGCGAGTTCTTTCACTCATCTGGGCAAAGGTCCGGTACACATTCTTACGTTGCCTCTCCATCGCCAAGATGAGATCACAGGCGCGTTGGTGGTAGTGCATGATGCCCTTTATATCCGTACACAGACTCTTCGTGCCTGGGGTCAAGCCTTCTTAAGGATTCTCGCCCAAGTCTTTCTTATTGTGTTAATCACGCTGCTTATCGTGCGCTGGAGCATTACCGGGCCGATTGCCCGCGCTGCGCAATGGATGCGCGCGCTTCGTATGGGCAGAATTTCCTCGCCGCAGCAGATGCCCGACCTGGAGCTATTTAAGCCCCTCGCCTGGGAAGTGGTCACGCTCGCTGAAAGTCTCGGCCGAGCCCGTAGCGCCGCTGAAAATGAAGCGCGACTGCGCGACGCTTCCGAATCCATGTGGACTGCGGATCGGCTTGCCGCGCAGGTTCGAACCCGCCTTGGCGACGGGCGCTTGTTTGTGGTTTCGAACCGTGAACCGTACCTGCACCAGAGGAACGGCAAGTCGCTGGAGGTGATTGTCCCTCCCAGCGGCCTGGTGACCGCTCTGGAACCGGTGCTCAATGCCTGCGACGGAACCTGGATCGCCCATGGCAGCGGAGAAGCCGATACCGAAGTTGTGGATGCAAATGATCGGCTCCGAGTTCCTCCCGCCGACCCTCGCTATACTCTGCGCAGGGTTTGGCTCAGCAAAGAGCAGGAAGAAGGCTACTACTATGGATTTGCCAACGAAGGTCTTTGGCCGCTTTGTCACGTGGCCCACACGCGACCACTCTTTCGCAGGAAAGACTGGGAACACTATCAAGATGTAAATCGAAAGTTCACCGCTGCGGTGCTTGAGGAGATCAAGGATGTACCCAACCCGGTGATTCTGGTGCAGGACTACCACTTTGCGTTGCTTCCGCGGATGCTCAAAGAAAAGAGGCCAGACGCGCGCGTCGCGATCTTCTGGCACATCCCATGGCCGAACCCGGAAGCTTTCGGGATTTGCCCGTGGCAGCGCCAGTTGGTGGATGGGCTATTGGGAGCGGACCTCATCGGATTTCATATTCAGTCGCATTGCAACAACTTTTTGCAAACGGTGGATCGGGTTGTGGAGTCGCGCGTGGACTGGGAGCATTTTTCGGTGGCGCGGCAGAACCACCGGACCATCGTTCGGCCGTTTCCCATCAGCGTCGATCTCACCGACGACGAGTTCGTCGAAAGTGATGCGTACGGAACTAATTATCTCGAACGCTCGACCTTGCTGCACGACTTGGGGGTGGAGACAGCGTTCCTGGGTGTTGGGGTGGATCGCGTCGACTACACGAAGGGTATTTTGGAGCGCTTCCAGGCGATCGAATGCTTCCTCGACAAGTATCCCAAATACCGGAGTCGATTCACGTTCGTGCAGATAGGAGCACCCAGCCGCACTCATATCAAGCGCTATCACGATCTGCTGGCGCAGGTGGAGGCAGAGGCGGAGCGAATCAATTGGCGCTTTCAAACCGGCAAGTGGAAGCCCATTCTATTTCTCAAACGCCATCATGGCCACGAAGAGATTGAGCGCTATTATCGCGCTGCTGATCTCTGTTTAGTGACCTCTTTGCACGACGGTATGAATCTGGTTGCCAAGGAATTCCTGGCTGCGCGACGCGACGAACGTGGCGTTCTGATTCTGAGCCAGTTCACCGGGGCCGCGCGCGAATTGCGGGACGCTTTGCTGGTTAATCCTTACGACATCGAACAGACTGCTGAAGCAATTCGGGTTGCTTTAGAGATGGAACCGGAAGAGAAGCAAATGCGCGTCCACCGGATGCGCAAAATCATCAGAGAACGCAACATCTATCACTGGGCCGGAACTCTCATCACCGAACTCTGCGAGTTAAGACTAGACGCGGATCGTGGGCAAGAAAGAATTCGTGAGAGTGTTACCGCCGCGTAACTCAGTACACGGAATCAGTGTCTATGATCTCGACTCAGGCTGGTTTTCGCCCTTCTTAGGAATCGTGGCCTCCGGCGGCGCTTCGATGGTCACTTCGACTTCTGCACCCGGCTTCAGCCGGACCTCGCGGCCATTTTCGTCGGTCAAAGTATTCTCTATGCGAAGCTCCCGATAGAGGTGGTCGGCGCCCTCGACGCTGATCTGCGCTTTCTCGGGCTCACGCGGGGATGGAGACGTTATTATTTTCTCAACCGTTGCTGGCAGTGTCGTGCTGGGCTTCTCGCTCATAGATGGTTTCCAATCTCGGTAACCAATGGAAATCGGACTCGCGCCTCTTCGCACTTCAATTTGGAAGCGGAACAAGCGAGATTAGGCGAAGCATCCCATTCCGCCCATACAGTTTTTCCCGTAGTTCATGACGGGTAAAGCCTTTTCCACAATCCACGATCCGAACACCAGGGTGCTGCCGAAGTCGCGGCCTGTTTGTGATTACGGTTGTAGTACTTCTGACTATAGATTTTCAATTTCGTGCTTGGCCGGGCTAGAGGTTTTCTGGTAGCCTCACTACAGTTTTTAGTCGATTGTTTCCAGGATTGGCTGGCTGTTGTTTTCCTCCTTTAAGTTAGGAATCAACGAGCATGCGCCACAAAGCCACTCCTTCTGAGCCTCCCGCGCCCGCTCGCGCGACAGGTTAGTCTTAACCCGTCTTTCAGCACGTCAGAAGTAATAAACAATTGGAGAACCAACGCATGCCCAAGTGTGTGCTGATTATTTTGTGCCTGTCCGCTGTTTGCACCCCAGTTGCCTTTGCCGGCGTAACCGTGACGAGTCCCGCTAATGGCGCAACTCTGCAGGGACCTGTACCCTATGTCGCCTCCGCTACCACATCTTGTTCAAAGGGCGTGGGTTCCATGGGAATCTACACCGCCCCCGGAGTTCTGGCGTACGTGGTGAATGGGTCAAGTATGAACACGACACTGAACCTCAATCCTGGAACCTACAACAGCGTCGTCGAAGAATGGGACAACTGCGGTGGCGCAGGCACGACCCCCATTACCATTACGGTCACGGGCGGATCAAAATCTGGGGTTTTCGTGACCTCACCCGCAAACAACAGCACCGTAACCTCGCCCGCGAACTTTGTTGCCACAGCCACTACCACCTGCTCGAAGGGCGTGAGTTCCATGGGCATCTATACTGCGCCTGGTCAGTTGGCCTATGTAGTGAATGGAGCCAGCCTGAATTACGCGTTGCCACTTAATCCCGGCACGTACAACACCGTCGTTCAGGAGTGGGACAAATGCGGAGGAGCAGCGACGACTCCCGTAACCATCACTGTAACTGGCAGCGGCAAGTCGTTTTCGAATTTGCAGGCCAGCGGCGGATGGGGAAGCTTCGGTCAAGGTCCTCCAAATTTTATCGACTGCTCGCCTTGCGGAGGCGTGGTGACCTGGTCCATGTACCAGGGAATCAAACAGCCCTCAATGTCTGGGGATGCGACCCAGTTCAACATCGGCGGAACTGGTCCCTACTGGGATGTATTGTTTAACAATCATCTGATCGGCATTGACTCGTCGCAAGGCCTGCCTGACAACAATCACACGCTGGTTCCCACGCTCCACGACTTCACTTACGACGTGTGGTTTTACGGAACCAACCTTGGGCTCGCCCAGGCGATTGAGTTCGACATGAACCAATTCTTCAATAATCTGGGCTTCATCTGGGGCCATGAATGCCGTATCGCCGGAGGCAACGAATGGGACGTCTGGGACAACGTCAACCAGCATTGGGTTCCCACTGGCATCTCATGTTATCCAAACAGCAATGCGTGGAACCACTTGACGATTCAGGTCCAGCGCACTGGAAGCAATCAACTGCTGTATCAATCCATCACTTTGAACGGAGTCACCAGTAACGTGAACCAGTATTACAATCCTGGCTCCGCTCCCGGTTGGTACGGGGTCACAATCAACTACCAGATGGATGGAAACTACAAGCAGTCGCCCTACACTGTTTATCTTGATGAGCTCACCTTCAGCTACCAGTGAGAGAATCCAGTCGAGCATATAAAGGATAGAAGGCGGGCCCGCGAAAACGGGGCCGCCTTTTCACATGCAGTTTTCGGCTGTGCTAAAGCACTTTCGCAAATATGGCTCATTAGGGGTCACGAATGCGAGATCAATTCTGCTCTTTTCTAGCCGGGACCGAACTATGCCACACGGGGCTGGTCTGCTCAATTCGCCAGATTGGACCCCCGGCAAAAAGAGGTCCTTCCGATTTCACAAAGACGGGCGCTTCTCCACCTAGTATCCAGACGTGGATATCTGGAGGCTCTTTCCCTACGAGAGGCGCAATCGTTCCCGCGACGCCTCCGATTTCCACCTTCATGACATAGTGGATCGCAGCGAGCTTGGAGTCTCCGACGGTAAAGGCCTCCTCGCCTTGGCGATTGATGGCAAGCTTCACCAATCTGGGCTTGGGCGTCGCAACTACCATCGAAGCCTTGATCGGCAACTGGCCGGGTTGTATGTTTTTCAATAGGGTGAAGAGTAGACCATTGGCAATGTCTGAAGGCAATCGCTTTTGATCATTCGCAATCTTCTCCTTGCCATCTTCGGTGTAGTGAACTGTCACCCGGTTCGATGAGCTGTCGATCGACATCTCCAACGGATCTCGGAAGGCTGGCCCTTTCTGTTCGACGCGGTAGTTTAGAAGCCGGAAGGTGCCGCGCTGCGAAAAAATCGTGGTCTCATCGTTGACTGAACCGTCTTTGAATCGGAATACCAGGTGAGTAGTGACCCGGTCGCCGCGCGAGACTTGGGTTAGGTCGCCGTGAGCGAGAGGCTCGCCGTCAAGTGTGCTCAGTACCAAGAACCCATGCACGAGGCCTTCCCGGTATCGCACCGCTATCGGAGAGGAGGCGGACGGGGTGTTCGCATCGACCAACGCCGAGCACACCAGAACGATTGCAAATAGTTTGAGCGTTCTAGCTGCCATACCCAATCTTCGCCTATCGTTGGATTCGTATCTTGGTTTCTAATGAAAGTGAAAGGTTGAGCACAAACTATTGGCCAGCCTGGACACCGCTGAACAGGCTGGCCATCCGTGTTTCTTCTTATTGCATGGAACTCGCCTTTTGATTCTTGATCTGCAGTTCATTCACCACCTGTTGCACGTTCGGAACGGTCGACGCCACTTTTTGAACCCGCGCCCGCTTCGATTCTGAGTTGACGTCGCCGGTTAGGGTCACTACACCACTCTTCACTTTGTATTTGACGTCCTTGTCGAGCTTGTTCTGGATCAGAGCAGCATCCAGGTTCTTCTCAATCCCCTTATCCAGATCCGAATTCATCGACTTCGCGTCGCTCTCGCCGCCCGGAGGAAGCACCGCGATCTGATCCGCGACAACCTGCCCGCCGGCCATCGACTTGGCGATGGACTCGGCCTGTGATTTGTCGCTGTCACTGGAAACGTTTCCGCTAAGCGTCACAACGCCTTTATCCCGATCATCCGATACAGAAACGTCTTTAAGGCCGGATTGATCGAGTGCCTTTCGGACGCCGTCGGCAACATCGGGGGACTTCGCGGATTCCTGTGAGCAGCCGAGAAAGCTTCCGACCGTCAGCAACGTTAGTAGAACCAAACACGTCTTCATATTTTTTCTCGTTATCATGCTCCAATTTCCTTTTCCCTTCGATTGAGCCCCAAACTTGAGCGTTGGATGTATTCCTCGAATAAGAGGTAGCCAAAATTCGTGCGTTGCCATTCACGCGAGAGTGTCTACGGTCGGGACCGTAAATCTCGAAGATAATTTTGGTATCAGGATGGCCTCGTTCTGTTCCTCAACCTCTAATGCGAGACAACTTCGAGCGGCAGGAGGAAACATGCGCAGAGAGGACTTGATGAAGCCAGATCTTTTGAGCAATGTGCTGGTGCTGGGAAGCGGGATCGTTATGGTGGCAGCGCTGTTGCTGGTGATGGTGCTCGCCATGACTCACCAAGGGACATCAGCGCTACCTACTATCTTGCAGCCACACAATTACAGCTCGCTGCCGATGTGCGCGTGATCCTTTTCGCCGTACAAAGGATTGTGGGGCTTAGCTTCAGTCGTTAAACGTCGCTTTACCCTAGGAGGCGTAAATGCGGTTCGGACCGTTTCTCATGATTGCTCTGCTGCTGGTTATTCTGTGGGCCGGTGGCTTCCTGATGTTCCATGTTGCGAGTGGCTTGATTCATCTGCTGCTCCTCTTCGCCGTCATTTCCTTTGTGGCGCATCTGTTCACGGGAGCTCGGGCGGTATAGAGGTTTCGAGACGGAGGCTGGGAGCGAACCTGCTCCGCCTCCGTTGTATCGCTCGAAATTGAGGACATTTTTTCTTTTTAGGCTTTTTGCCCACAGCTTCGCCAAATTACCTTCCCAGAACTCTTTCCGCAGTCACTTTTTTCCTTCACGTTGCATCCAAGGTTGCGCTTTGGAATCAATTTTAGGAGGAACGATGGCAGACAAGGGCTTGAAAGAACTATATATCGACGAGTTAAAAGACCTGTACAGTGCGGAAACACAACTGGTAAAGGCTCTTCCGAAGATGGCGAAGAGCGCAGCCTCGGACGAATTGCGGCAGGGCTTTGAAGAACATCTTGAGCAAACGAAGGGTCACGTGCAACGCTTGGAACAGATTTTCGAAGCCCTCGGCGAAAGTCCCAAAGGAAAGAAGTGCAAAGGCATGGAGGGATTGATCGCAGAGGGTTCGGAAGTTGCAGAAGAAGGCTACGAAGGAAATATTTTGGATGCGGCATTGATCGGTGCTGCCCAGCGAGTTGAGCATTACGAAATTGCTGGCTACGGTACGGTGCGCGCGATGGCGGAAGTGCTCCGCGAAGACGAACATGTATCGCTGCTGACTGAGACCCTCGACGAAGAGAAAGAAACCGACGAGAAACTCACGGAGCTGGCGCAGGAAGCCAACACCGCGGGAACTCCCGAGGAAGAGGAAGCGACCGGAAATCAAGGTGACGACGCTGATGCAAAGAGTATTGGCATCGAAAGAAAAAATGACAAGAAAACATCGAAGCGTGTAGCGTAACTTGTGCGCGGTGGCTCTCCCGAGTCACCGTTGCTTTTTTATTTGAGCCACACCGGCGTGTCCGCTGTCAGTTCCCACCAACAAAAGTGAACGGAATTGCATCCTAGGTTCACGACTCAGAGCGCAAGATTCGCAAAGATCAAGGCGTTTGAGCCCAGGGAGGATTGCATGGTCGCAAAAAAGAAAAGTAATAGTTCACGGAAGAAATCCGGTAGCAAGTACGGGAGAGCAGCGGGCAAGAGTATCGAGAGCGCGGTGCGCCGGGAGAAAAAAGGAACGCTTCGTTCGGGCAAGGGCGGCAAGGGAGGAGTCGTGAAGAGTCGCAAGCAGGCAATCGCGATCGGACTTTCCGAAGCGCGCAAGAAGGGCGCAAAGGTTCCAGAGAAAAAAAGCGCGTAACGTAGCGCCGATCAGGAAGATCAACCGCTGATTGTCGGAGATCCGGGCCGGTCAGATACCCGCGTACCACGCATAACCGCCTTCGGGCGATGCGGAGCCAAGGCCTTTCCCGAAGCTCTTGAGCGAATCGGTGACCGCCAGGCGGGTTATGAATTTGACGCTCTTGTAGCCGAGCTGCCGAGGCACGCGTAGCCGGAGCGGGCCGCCGAAGCCTACCGGAAGATCTCCGTCATTCATCGCATAGGTCAGAAGAGTCTGGGGATGCAACCCATCGGCCATGTCGATGCTCTCCCACCAGTCAGGCTCGATGGAGAAGTAAACGACATATCGCGCCTGCGGCAGCGCCCCGACGGCCTTGAGGAATTCATGCAGCGGCGTACCGATCCACTCGGCGATGTAAGACCAGCCTTCCTCGCACACCACCTCGGTAATCTGGCGGCTGACAGGAAGACTCCGGAGGTCGGACATAGAAAACGATCCAGGCCGGGCGACCATTCCATCGACGGCGAGCCGCCAGTCTGCAAACTGGTTTGCCTGGTGTCGTTTGAAAGCGTTGTTAAAAGGAGCGAGTTCATTGGCGAAGGGGGTCTTCGAAATCATGCTGCGATCAAATTCACGGGCCAGCGAGTGTCTTGTCAGAAGTCTCTGTGCGGCGTAGGTCAGCGTTTCGCCGGGACCGTAAATTCCACCACTATCGGGTGGGATAAGTCCATAGCGCCGCGCTAAGCTTGCAGCCGCGACGACGCCTGACACGCCCGCGGTAGCGGCGATACCAGCGGTGACAAACTTGCGGCGTGAGATTTTGCTCATGTGCGCACCTCTGTTTGCGCCGTAGGTCGCGCGACGTCGATAGCAGTAGTCGTCGTACCGGTGGTCATCGTTTCGATAGACATTGTCCCGGTGATCATCGCTCGCATGCGGTTCACAAATCCGGCGAGGACAACCATAGCGACGTGAACGATGAGGAAGAGCAGCAAAGATACCGAGATGAAGAAATGAAGCGTACGCGCGGATTGCCGCCCTCCTAACACGTTGACGGCTACCGGGAATGCGGAATTGAATGCGGGTGACAGTGCAAGGCCGGTCCAGATCACCAGAGGAAATAAGATGAAGATCACGATCAGGTATGCGGCACGCTGCACCACGTTGTACGAAAAAGCTTCGGCTTCGTCCGGCCGCTTGAAGCGAATATGCTTCGCCATCACTCCCAGAAACGTTCGCCAGGTTCTATCCGCCGGCGCAGGAAACAGGTTGCTCCGGAAGTGGCCGGTCCACAAACCCCATATGACGTAGAGAATGCCGGTCAACACCACGGCCCATGCAGCCTCAAAATGGAGGTACCGGCTCCAGCCATTCTGATCGGGCAACACGTACCCATAGCCAGTAGGGACAAGGTTCCTTGAAGCAGGAATCGGTATTTTGAACAGGGTCGGAGTCAGATCGTTGCCGGTTTCGCCCCAATAAAAACGCGGGTGAGAGATCACGATCTCACCTCCGGTGATGAGTAGAGCAAGAAAACAAACAGCCGTAATCCAGTGCGTCACGCGAACAAACGCAGCATGCCGGGGAGATTCCGACTTTTCGATCTCGGCGGCGTTAGACACGTCGAAAGCATAGCATGTCGGCGGGGATGAACCGAGCGCCCATATCTCAATATCGTGCGAATGCCTGGGCCCCTACCATCGCAAAGGGTGCAGGGATCCTTCGACTCCATTTGTCTCGCGCTTCGCACGAGACAAATTCCGCTCAGGATGACAATGCTCAGTGAAAGAGCGGCCTTCAAAGCCTGTACTACGCTTGCCGAAAGGGCCGCGTAGGTGGTTCTATATCCGTCGGGCTTCAGCGCCAAGGAGAAAATCGACCAGGAAAAACTAGGGAACTAAGACTGAAAGCAAAAATCGATGCCATTATTCTCCACGTGATCGCTTCACACGGAAAACTTCGGATCGCCCTCAAGGATCCTCATCTGCAGTTTCGGAGCTTCGCCATTCTTCCAAAGGTCAGTTCGAGACCTGACGCGATAACTAAGATCGCCCCCGTCTGCACGGTCACTGCGTTCGATAGGACGAGGAATGCAAACAAATTCAGTTTCGATGAAACTGCTGGTAGCGTGAACCACCGAATAGCCGTGCCCTCCCATGTCGACAAATGAAAGATGTGGCGACAGATCGGGATTGGATAGAGCTCGCGCTTTCACAATGTCGCCACTCCGCGCGTATTCGAGACAGGAGCGCACTCCGTGACGAATGAGCAGGTTGAGGGTTGGCTGCATCGCGTGATCGCCCGGCCCTTGTCCAACATAGAGCGCTCGCAAGGGATGCTCTTTGGGCAGAGAATGTTCCAGCGCCTCGACTATTCCGGGCGCAGAAATCGAACCCGTCACAAAGGCGATTCCGGCCGGCACAAAAGATTTTGGTGGGAGGGACTTCGCAGCCAGTCCCGCCCAAAAACTATGGCGATCTCCCGCCACCGTGACAAAACCAGTGATTCGGTTGGCCAGGACAAAATCGTAGATTTCTCCGCGCTCTACATAAGCGGTACCGTGATCCCCCAGCGGAGAAGTTGCGTAGCCGCTCTCCGGCCACGGCTTCCCTGCTCCCGGCGGCAGATTCTGCAGATCGGCACGCATGTCGAGCGTTGCGGTGGTGTTGCCCCAAATCTTCCAGGTTGCTTTCGAGTTGCGCAGGCGATTGAGGAACCAAGCCTTCTGCTCGGCACCAAGAATTGTTTGTGCGGGCCGGTCTTTCCAAAAATTATCGACCTCGACACCACCGAAGCGAATGGACGCAGGGGGCCGACCATCACGATAGGTCTTTCCTGAATCCATGATTTCCATGGCATTCTCCGAAATAAATTCAGGGAAGTCGTCGTTCGAAAGAGGCTTCGCTTCCGGCTGATCGGTAGGCTCCTCCGAGCGGTACGTCCGCTGGTCGGTAACGATCAGCTCCACATTCCGTCCCCAGCGCAACGTGCGGTATCCCTTGAGGCTGCCGATAGCGGCAAGATTGTTCGGCTCTTGACCCAGACCGTGCTCATCAAAATGCGTAACCGGCGTATCGACCACCAGCGGAGGATCGAAGCGTTCCAGAGAGGGCCCGCTAGGTTTCGCAATACGCGCCGGCTGATATTCGAAGAACGCCTGGTTGGCCGCCACTTTGCGGGTTTGCGCAGGTAGATTTTTTCCGTTGAATCTTTGTATGGATTGCCAGCCCAGCCAGCTGAACTCGTGGTTGTCCCACATGTTGACAAAAGGCCACCTTGCGCGCGCATCCTGAAGATCGGGATCGCTCAGGTATGCACGATACACGGCACGATAGTCTTCCACGGTCGTGGGGATATGAAAGTCGCGAATCTTTTCGCCATGGGGATAGCGCACGATGTCGCGCACGCGGCGATCATACATGCCCTGCGGACGGTCTTCCGGATACCAAACGATTTCGTAGATGAAGTCGCCGAGGTGCAAGACGAAGCCAATCCGCTCGGCTTCGGAGGCGTTTTGATCTTCGAAAATCATCCTCCGGTAGGCGTTCTGCGCCCCGTCGTTCACATTCTGACAACTCACAAAAACGAAACGAAACGGCCTGTCATCCTCAACGTCCGGCGCGGTAATGGTTCTGCCGACGCGGCTGCCAGAACCTTCGGAATCGGCGAAACGGTACCAATACACGCGGCTTGCCTTCAGCCCTCCAACCAACACACGGCACGTCCAGTCCGATGCTTCTGAAACTGGAGCCACTGCCGTCGCCACAACACGAGTGAACCTCTCATCTTCCGCGACCTCGACGTTCAATTTCGACACAGCTTTTCCACCGCTCGGCGGTCGTCGCGTCCACAATAGAACGCTGGTGCTGTCGGGATCTCCTGACGCAACTCCCTCTGGAAAAAGTTCACGGCGCTCACGCCATGCGAGGCGGGAGTTGGCCCCGAACTGATCCCCCCACGCTGCCGTGGCGCCGATGGCAGATGCCATCCCTAGAAAAGACCTTCGAGTAATGCTCGACATCAGTTCGAATCCTTCAAATCATGAGGCGCCGCGCATATCGATCCGAAGCTATTTACTCCGCAGAGCAAACCTACGCAGGAATCCCTGCGCGTCAGCCCTTCGCAGGAGGTGCCAGCGCGACGGCAGCCTCCGCGGTGAGCAGCAGGAACGTAAATGTCTCCTGCAGGTAGAGCCGGACAGCCGTATCAGTGTGGTTCAAATAGCCGATGGAAACATCCTGGCCGATGTGCAGGTCGAAATCGCCGCCGCGCGTCGTCGCCACAAACGCACCTTGGATCGCAGGCGCCCAGATGATTTTGTCGTTGACCAGCCGCTTGACGTGCTCGAGCACCGGGTAACCGTGATCGCTGGTCTCGGCGAGCGCGGTATAGGCGTCGGCGCCGAGCAGCACCGCGTAGGGGCCATTGACGCCGACCAGCCGCAAGCGGCTCAGGCCTTGGGCAATCGCGTCCGGGTACTGGCGCACATCGCTCGGCAGCGTCATCTTCGGATTGCTCGTTCCCTGCAGGATCCCGACAATTCCTGCCGCGTCATAGCCTTCGAATATGGCACCGTCCTCGGCAAAAGCCATTTGCCGCGCTGCGTCTTTCGCGGGCTGCCAGTCAGAGTCGTTTGCGCCACGCTCCACGTCGTCGATCGTCTGGCGCTTCAGTTCGAACGGAACCCGCAGCTCGGCCAGCGCCTTAACTTCGCGCTGGCTGGCAATGATGCCCTTCTGTGGCGCCGCAATCGTCCGCAGATGGCCGGTACCGACTGTGGAGAAGTTGACGCCTGCCGGCCCATGCAGGTCGACCACACGCCGACCCGCAAGGTGACGTTTCAGCGTGCGCGAGGTTTCCTCTTCGATCTGGGCCCACGCGGCCTCGGAAATCGGCGCAAGTTCGCGATGCAGATTATTCATGAGAGAAGTCTCCTTTAAGAGAACCTATGCCCAGCGAACTATCACTCTTCCGCGGGATCGACGACGCGGGATCGACTGCCGACGAGTCGGCGGACGGCGCCGCAATTGAAGCCGGTTCATCGGTTACGTTTTCTAGAAATGTCGCCGTCGGCACGAAGAACAGACTTCCGGTGACGGCTCGGCTGAAGTCGAGCAACCGGTCATAGTTCCCGGGCGGGCGGCCTATGAACATGTTCTCCAGCATTTGCTCGATCGTGCGAGGCGAACGGCTATAGCCAATAAAATAAGTGCCAAATTCGCCGGCACCGGCCCGGCCAAAGGGCATGTTGTCACGCAGAATCTTGATCTCTTTTCCATTCTCGACAATCGTCGTAAGCGCGTTGTGC
>Ga0307478_10001331_pt1 | contig 21588 bp, 17 predicted proteins | sample atmos_gasesECM4C_2_FD_203713 | JGI IMG/M metagenome (GOLD analysis project Ga0307478, IMG submission 203713) | Hardwood forest soil microbial communities from Morgan-Monroe State Forest, Indiana, United States - atmos_gasesECM4C_05 | ecosystem: Environmental > Terrestrial > Soil > Temperate... | reverse complement strand
CGGGATACAGCGAGCCTTCTTCAATCTGGAGATAGTCTTCGGAAATGTCCTTGAGCCGCAAAGCGAGCGCATAGCCGTGCATGGGTTTCCAACTCAGGCTCTTGAGGATCATCAATTCCAGCGCTCCAGGAAAGAGGTCGCGGTATTCAGGCTTTTTTGTCATGCCGCTCATAATAACTTTAAATTACTATTTTGGACATAGTATTGTGAAAAGATTATGCGCTACGGATTTTGTGGTAGTCAGACGGCTTCTTCCTCATAAAGTTTTCTTCCTTCATATTCAAAGAGTTAGAGGATGTTGCACCGGAATCTGTGCCTTGCATGGTTGACATGGGATACCCTCCGTGGGCGAATATAAGGCGAATATGTAATTATGCCTTCCGCAGCAACAATTCGCCTGCAAATAGAAGCTGCTCTGGCTGATCGGATTCCGTCAGCTCTCACTCCGCAGCCAAAGATCATTCGTCCAGTTGCCGCTACGGGAGTTCGTGCGTTGGATGAGGTTCTGCACGGAGGACTGCCAGTAGGGGCCGTTACGGAGATTGTCGGAGCTGAATGCTCAGGCCGCCTTTCGCTCAGCTTGTCTTTCATTGCTCAGATGACGCAGGTAGGCAAAGTATGCGCTTGGATCGACGTATCCAACTCTCTAGATCCTGAATCCGCCGCTGCTTCAGGCGTGGACCTTTCCCGATTGCTATGGGTTCGCTGTGGAGCGGCGCTTATGGAACGAAGCCAGCAAAAGGCGACAAGCACTTTTACTCTTCCCGAGAAATGTCTGACGCCTGCGCCGATCATGAAGGGTTTGCATGGAGGCGGGTTTGGTCCTCATCCGCGCGGAGAAACGAAAGGGCTGGCCGATGCCATGCCGAGTCTGTTTAACACTACGCCGATAGCTTCTCCGCAAGCGACATCTCCACGAACAGAAAAGGCGATCGTTCCTTCACCGTCTGCGGAATTTTCGACGAGTAACAAGAAGCTCAGTTCTTCGCGCAAACCCTGGTCGCGTATGGATCAGGCGCTGCGTGTCGCTGACTCGCTATTGCAGGCAGGCGGATTCAGTGCAATTGTGCTCGATCTGGGCAGCATTCGCCCTGAATTCGCGTCACGCGTTCCATTGACTACATGGTTTCGCTACCGCGCCGCGGCCGAGAAAAGTCAGACGAGCATTCTTCTGCTCACGCAACACACTTGTGCGAAAAGCTGCGCCGGTCTTGTGTTGCGCATGCAGAGTGGCCAGCCTCTCCACGATGAATCTACCGTGTTCACTGGAATTCAGCACAGCATTGAAGTTGTGCGAGAGCGCTTCAAACCAATCCCTGACAACGTCCTCCCGCTGCGAAAACCACCGCAAAGCGAGCGCAATGTCAGATGGCAAAGCCGCACCCCATGGGCAGGTCAGCGATGAGTACAGAACTCTATGCCTGTCTCTATGCGAAGGAGTTTCCGGCGCAGGCGCTCCTGCGGCTTCGCCCTGAACTGCACGGTCAGCCATGTGTCGTGATCGAGGGTAATCCGCCATTCGAGCGCGTTTGTTCATTGAATACCAAGGCTCGGTTGCTTGGTATGACTCTTGGCATGACGCGCGTCGAGGTAGACACATTCCCTGAGATCGTGGTCTTCCTTCGTTCTTCGCAGTCAGAGTCCGATACTCGGAATGTTCTGCTTGAGTGTGCTGGAGCCTTTTCGCCTCGCGTCGAGGATTGCAGCGAAGAGGGCGTCTTTCTTTGTGGCATTGATATTCAGGGAACAAGGAGTCTGTTTGGCCCATCGGAGATGCTAGCGCATAGTCTTCTTGAGCGCGTCCGGGGACTTGGCATCACGGCACGCGTCACGATCGGCAGGAATTTTCATGCAGCGGTGTGTCTCGCCAAAGGTTTGCCGCAGCGAATTCCTATCAAAGAGATTGCGCCGGGCGAAGAAGCACAGCATCTCGCCCCACTTTCCTTGAAGGTGCTTGATCTCACGGAATTGCAGGCAGAGACTCTCGCACTGTGGGGCATATATTCATTGGGGATGTTGGCTCAATTGCCTGAGAAAGAGCTGATTGCGCGCATGGGGCAGGAAAGCAAACGTCTCAGGCAACTGGCGCGCGGTGAGTTACCACATCTTTTTCAACCAGTAGAGCCACGATTCACACTCGAAGAGCGCATGGAACTTGATTCACCTGTTGAGTTGCTGGATTCGTTGCTCTTTGTGGTTGGCGTCATGCTCGATCAATTGATTCTGCGAGCAAAGGCGCGCATTCTGGCTCTCGCCTCGGTGACGATTACATTGTCACTCGAAGGTGGCGGAACGCATTCGCGCACTGTACGGCCGGCGCAGCCGTCGACGGACAAACAGCTCTGGATAAAGTTGCTGCATCTCGATCTCGAAGCGTATTCACCGCAGGCCGCAATACTTGTCGTTACACTTCTCGCGGAATCTGGTAGCACCAACAAAGTCCAACTGGGACTCTTTTCGCCACAGGTCCCCGAGGCTTCGCAACTGGATGTCACACTTGCGCGCATCTGTGCGATTGTGGGGGAAGCAAATGTCGGCCGTGCGGTCCTTGAAGACACGCACGCGCCAGAAGCATTCCACATCGAACCATTTGTAATTCCCAGTGGCAACCCAGCCGTAATCACACCTCCGCAGTCACGTGCTGCGGTGCGGCGACTCCGTCCTCCTGAAAGAACTTCTGTCACTTTTCAAAACTCTCGTCCCTCTACGTTCTATTTCCGTGACCAGCGCTATTGCGTAGAGCACGCGTATGGGCCATGGTTCTCAGCGGGGGATTGGTGGCAGCAGATACTTTGGGCTATCGAGCAATGGGACCTGGTTGCACGTGCTCAGGACGGTTCTGTCCTGTGCTGTTCCTTGACGCGCAATCCTATGTTGAATGAATGGCAGGTGGGGGCGCTCTATGACTGACACTTACGTCGAACTCCACGCCGCCAGTGCGTTCAGCTTTCTTGAGGGTGCATCGCAGCCAGAAAAGCTGACTGAACGCGCTCAAGAAATCGAGATGCCGGCAATAGCTCTTCTTGATCGAAACGGCGTCTATGGTTCAGCGCGATTTCATACAAGCGGGAAACGGAACAATGTTCGTGCTCACATCGGAGCAGAAATATCGGTTTCCAGTTTCGGCCAGCGTCTGACCCCACCTGCATGGCTGCCGCATCAGTACATGGCGGAGCCATCACGACTGCCCGTGCTCTGCGAGTCACGCGAAGGCTATCAAAACCTCTGCCAACTCATCACGCAATTCAAGATGCGCGAAAAAACCAAAGGTGAGGGGGCAGCCAACCTTGTGGACTTGGAGCAGTATTCTCGAGGCCTTGTCTGCCTGACAGGCGGCGATGAAGGCCCTCTGGCCGCCGCATTGATGCGGGGCGGGGAGGAGGCGGGCAGGGAAGTGGTTCAACAGATTATTCGTACCTTTGGACAGAAGAATGTCTATGTTGAACTGCAACGCCATCAGGAACGCGAAGAAGAATGGAGAAACCAGGCAGCGATTCGCATCGCCCATTCTTTGAAGCTTCCAGTCATTGCTACGAATGGTGTGCGCTACGCCACAGCATACGACCGCGAGGTCCTCGATCTTTTTACCTGCATTCGCAACCATACACAACTTGATCATGCAGGCCGTCTTCTCGCACTCAATGATCGTCGTTATCTGCGTTCGGCGCGCGAGATGCAGGATTTGTTTCGTGATATTCCGAATGCTATTCGAACGACGCGAGAGCTTTCCGCACGTCTTGAATTTGGTTTGAACGATCTGGGCTATGAGTTTCCTCGCTATCCAGTGCCCGATGGGGAAACGATGGACAGCTTTTTACGGAAGCGTGTCGAAGAGGGAGTCATTCGACGCTATGGCCCAACAAGAAATAGGGCCCTTCTCGAAAAAGCAAAAAAGCAAATAGAGCATGAACTCACACTCATCGCCAAACTAGGATTTGCAGGGTATTTCCTGATCGTCTGGGATATCGTGCAGTTTGCAAAGAAGCACGACATTCTGGTTCAGGGGCGGGGAAGTGCCGCCAATTCCGCGGTCTGTTATGCACTCGAAATTACTGCCATTGATCCCGTTGGCATGGAGTTACTTTTTGAGCGTTTCCTAAGCGAGAGCCGCGGCGAGTGGCCGGACATCGATCTTGATCTTCCCTCGGAAGAGAAACGCGAGCAGGCGATTCAGTATGTCTACCAACGTTATGGTGAACTCGGCGCCGCCATGACGGCAAACGTCATCACCTACCGTGGGAAATCCGCTGCGAGAGAAGTAGGAAAGGCACTTGGCTTCGATCATGAGTCGTTGCAGCGGTTATCGACCTTGGTCAGTCATTTTGAATGGCGTGGCCCAACAGATACGATGGCGCACTCGTTTCAGAATGCAGGCCTCGATATCCAGCATCCGCGCATCGCCAAGTATCTTGACCTCTGCATGCGCATCCAGGATATGCCGCGTCATCTTGGGCAACATTCAGGTGGCATGGTGATCTGCCGGGGCCAATTGGACTCCGTTGTGCCTTTGGAACGTGCTTCGATGCCTGGACGCACCGTCGTGCAATGGGACAAAGAAGACTGTGCCGATCTCGGCATCATCAAAGTCGACTTGCTCGGTCTGGGGATGATGGCAGTTCTCAAAGATTGCCTGGAGCTGATCCCAGAGCACTATGGCGACAAGATAGATCTCGCGCGTCTGCCCGAAGACAGGGAAGTGTACGGTGCGCTGCAACGCGCCGACACGGTGGGGATGTTTCAAGTGGAAAGCCGCGCCCAGATGGCTTCACTGCCCAGAAACTGTCCTAAAAAGTTTTACGACCTGGTTGTTCAGGTTGCCATCATTCGGCCCGGGCCCATTGTAGGCAAGATGGCGCATCCTTATATGCGGCGACGCCAGAAGAAAGAACCGATCACTTATCCCCATCCATCACTGGAACCGGTTTTGAGGCGCACACTCGGTGTCTCTCTTTTTCAAGAGCAACTGTTACGCATGGCCATGACGGTCGCCAATTTTACGGGTGCTGAAGCAGAAGAGCTGCGCCGAGCTGTCGGGATGCGCCGTTCGTGGGAGCGTATGAGGAATCTCGAAGGCAAGCTGCGAACCGGGATGACAGCCAATGGCATCGATCCGGCAACGCAGGAGACGATCATCCAGAACATCAGTTCATTTGCGTTGTATGGGTTTCCGGAATCCCACGCGGCCAGCTTCGCGTTGATTGCGTATGCGTCTGCGTACTTCAAGGTTAAATACCTGGCGGCCTTCACCTGCGCCATTCTGAACAATCAGCCGATGGGATTTTACTCCCCGGCTGTGCTTGTAAAGGATGCACAACGGCATGGACTACGTATCAAGCCAATTGATGTACAGGTTTCAGACTGGGCATGCGCCATCGAACATGGACATAATGGAAGTCTGTCTTTGCGGCTTGGTCTGGGGTATATCAAAGGGCTGCGGAAGCAGTCTGCAGAAGCGATTTGGGAGTCGCGTTCTAAGCACGGGGCGTTCCGATCCGTGGAGGACGTGATTGCGCGTATCCCACTCCTGAATCGGAAAGAATTGACTCTGCTGGCACGTTCAGGAGCACTCAATAACCTTGGTGGAGTCCAGCATCGCCGCGATGCCCTGTGGCAGGTAGAACGTGCTGGGAAGCTCGAAGGACCGCTCCTTCGCCACAAGGTCGAATTACTGCTTGAACAAAGTGCGGTCTCGCCTTTGAAACAAATGACAACTGAGGAACGCCTCATTGCGGACTACGCCTGTACCAGTCTAACCGCCGGAAAACATCCCATGGCTTATCATCGGGACGATTTACAGCAAAAGAACATTCTGTCGGCAGACGATTTGAAGCGCCGATACGACGGCGACTATGTGAGGACGGCGGGTTGCATCATTGCGCGGCAACGGCCTGGAACGGCAAAAGGCTTCATCTTTCTTTCAATGGAGGACGAAACCGGAATCGCCAATGTCATCGTCACACCTGATCTATATGAACGGCAGCGCCTTGTGGTAACAGGCAGCAAGTTCATCATTGCGGAAGGGCCGTTGCAGAATCAGGACGGTGTCATTCATGTGAAAGCAACACGATTGCAGCCTTTGCTACATCAGAGCCTGGAGGTCCGTTCGCATGACTTCCACTGATGGAGGAATGAAGGTTGGCGGATATAGAAGGGAAGTGGACCATCAGAAGCTCGGACCAGCGTTATTGATTGCAGCCAGCCTCGTGCTTGCAATACGAACAGCGCGATGGAGTCCGACGCATAGCGATGGACTGGCCAATGTGGATTGGCAGAAAGAAGTGGAACACAGCGTGCGTATCGCAAAGATTGTGCTTTCACATTTGACCGCACACTCTCCTGAGCTCTTTGCTTCAAAGGATGTGCCCTGGTATGTCGCCACGGATGACGAGGTGCCCAAATAATTCGCTCGATGAATGATTCAGCCACTTTTTACGAACCGTCTGAACTCCTCACCGAAACGCGTCGCCTTCGTCTGGCTCTGTAGCGTCCGAGAGGCGTGGCGGATGGTTATGCTCGACCTTCCGCGGTCTCGCTGGATGCCGTCTCGCTCGGATAATTGAAGAAGAGCTGATTGCCGTCGGGATCATCGATCACCAGGATCCGGTAGCCCCACGAACCCTCCTTCACCGGAACGCCCTTCGCCTCCAATTCCGCCCTCAGAGCATCGAGCGCAGCAGTCGTCGCTTCGCGCGTCGCCGGCTCGACGTTTAGGGAAATGAACATCAGCGCCTTACCAATCTTCTCCGGCCAGTGGTCGGAAAGGATCAGGGCACAGCCCTGCCGATCGACCTGTGCGACAAACACTCTGCCATCCTCGTCGTAGCGCCAGGAGCTGGTGAAGCCGAGCTGATCCATGTAAAAGCGGAGCGAGGCCTCAACATCGCTCACATGAAGGACGGGACGTGCGAACCACTCTGTCATGGGTAGGCTATGCATCCTTGTTCACTCGTAGCGGAGCGCCGTCAGCGGGTCGATCTTCATTGCGCGTCGAGCGGGAAGAAAAGTGGCGAGTGCGCTGACGACGAGCACCCCGACGAGCATCACGACATAGTTGGCCAGGTTGGTGGGCTCAACTCCATAGAGAAGATGGGCAAGGAGCGGCGTAACTGCAAGACACAGAAGGAAGCCGGCAAGAAGACCGGGAAGAATCGAGGCAAATCCATCGGCAAAAATCATCCGCAGCACCTGAGCGCGCGGAGCCCCGATAGCCATGCGGATGCCGATTTCCGTCGTCCGCTGTGCAACCGCGTATGAGAGAACCCCATAGATGCCGCTGGTGGCGAGGACGAGTGCGATCGCAGAAAGCAGCGTGGCCAGCAGCGAGGCGAACCGGCTCTCAGCGTGCGCGCGATCGACGAGAAGTTGCATCGGTTCGACGTGAGTAATGGGGATGTCCTTATTCACCGCATCGACAGTATTGCGAACGGCAGCGACAAGACCTGTATCGGAGCCGGACGTCTGGAGGACGAACGACATGGACGGGCGCGGCGCAAGCGGATAGGAAACGTAGATCTGCGGTCGTACGATCGCGGTGAGTGAGTGGTACTGCACGTGATGGACGACGCCAACGATGACCGCCCAGTCGCGCTGAAACTGATAGAAGCCCTGGGGAGAATCGGAGAGATTGATCTTGTGTCCGATGGCGCTCTCACCGGCCCAGAGCTGGCGCGCCAGAACATCGTCGATGATGGCGACGTGCTGATGCTGGGCGTCGTCTGCGTCGGTGAAGTCGCGGCCTTCAAGGAGCACCGCGCCGATGGTGGTGAAATATCCCGGCAGCGTGGAGCGGTGATCGGCCATAACGGAGGTTTGCTCCGTCGCTGAAGCACCCTCGCGATAGTAGTAGTCGTACCAGTTGCCAGCATCATCGAGAGGAAGGTGTGACACAGCTGAAGCAGATTGGACGCGAGGCAGCGCGCCGAGTTTTTGCTGGATCAGTTTCAGCGGAGCATAGCCGGGAACAGAGACGCGAAAGGTAAAGACGTCGCCGGAGCGGAAGCCCGGGTCCGTATGAAGAATGTTAATGAAGGTGCGCATCAGCAGCCCGGTGCTCGTGAGCAGAACAAACGCGAGCGCGACTTCGGCAGAGACCAGGGCACTGGCCCAGCGCCGGCGCAAACCAGTCGTTTGGCGGTTGGATTCTCTAAGGTCGCGCGTGAGATCGATCTGGCGGACGGAAAACACAGGAGCAAGACCAAAGAGAACGCTGGTGCCAAGAGAGACAACAAAGGTGAACGCGAGCACGCGAGCATCGAGCGTGACACGATCGAAGTTTACAAACGAAGGTGGCCGCGCGGCGAGAATGACGTGAATGGCGGCATATCCGGTAACCAGCGCGGCGATGCTGCCGAGAATTCCGAGCAGCAGGCTCTCAGTCAGGAACTGGCGCGCAAGCCGACCACGCGAAGCGCCAAGCGCAGCGCGGATCGTGGTTTCGCGCAGGCGTCGTCGCGCGCGTGCCATCAGCAGATTGGCGATATTCGCGCATCCGATGAGAAGCACAAGACCCACGCCACCGAAGAGGCAAAGCAGCGTAGGTCGGACTTCGCGGACCGTGTCAGCCTGAAGAGGAAAAACTGAAACCTTAAAGCTACCCATGGAAGCGCGTCCGCCCAGCTTGTTGATCTGTGCCGCAGCGGAGTTCATTTCTGACTGCGCGGCACCGAACGTCGCACCATTGCGAAGACGGCCGATCACGTGAAGAAATGCTGGACCGTCCGCCTGCCATGGCCCCACCGGAATGGACTCGAAGACCTCTACATTGGGCGGAACGCTGGCATCGTTGGGAAAGATAAGCCGGAAGTCTGAGGGCAGCACACCGACTACTGTCGAGCGATGCCGGCCATATCGAACAGAACGGCCGATAATCGTGGGATCGGAGCCGAAACGGCGAACCCACACGCCGTGGGTGAGGATGATGGTGCTCGGCGCATTCTCCAGATCATCCTGCGGACCGAAGAAGCGCCCGAGCGCGGGGCGTGGGCAGAGCAGCGGCAGAAAGTTGGAGGTGACATCCGCAACTTTGATCTGCTCCGCAGGACCATCGCCGGGAAGCGCGCCGTTCGTGACCCAGATACCGGCGATCTGATCGAATTGCGTAGAGTGCTGCCGAAGCTGGAAAACTTCAAATGAAGAAAAAGGTGCGCGTCCGGAGTAGCCGAGGCCAGACCATAGGATAGCGAGACGATCGGCAGAGGGATATGGCAGTGGGCGCAGAAGTACGGCATTCACGAAGCTGAAGATGGCGGTGTTTGCCCCGATGCCTGCCGCCAGCGTCAGAATCACAAGCAGCGAGAGCGTCGGCGCTTTCACGATCCCGCGCAGCGCATACCGAATATCCTGCAGCAGCGATTCAAATTGCGGGAACTGCCACGATTCGTAGCTTCGCTCCTGCACGGTGGCCATATTGCCAAACTCACGCCGCGCCGCGGTCCGAGCTTCGTCAGGCGTCATTCCCTGTTGCAGATTCTTTTCAATGAGGAAGTGGACATGCGCATCCATCTCCTGCTCCAACTCGCTTGTCAGCTTCCGCCTTCTTCCGAGCGCGCGTTGAATCTTCGACCACCATTGGCGCATAGCCTTATCCCTCCGGTGCCAGAATCTTCGCCATAGCGATGGCGAATCGCTCCCACTTCGAAGTGGCCCTCAAGAGTTCCTTTCGCCCCTCGGGCGTCAGGCTGTAATACCTGGCGCGGCGACCGTTGGGCGAAGTCTTCCACTGTCCTGCAACCCATTTCCGTTGCAGAAGTCGTTGCAGCGCGGGATACAACGAGCCGTTGTCCACCAAAAACTCAGAGTCCGACTGCTGTTGCAAAAACTGTGAGATTCCGTATGCATGATTCGGCTCCAGCTTCAGGCTCCGTAGGATCAGAACCTCCAGAGTTCCCTGAAGCAGTCCAAGCTTTTCATCGTCAGATAGATCGCCTACCGTAGACATGCTACCTATCTACGCTTAGAGCCGGAACCTGTCAAATCTAGGTGAAAGGTTGCACGGTGGGATGGTTCCTTTGTGTAGGTCACGAATGATGTCAGCAAGACCCCTAAAAGGCGCAAAAGCAGAGAGCCCTCAAATCGTGGAATTGGGGTTTCCGACCAAGGCACGCTTCGAGCCCGTCTGCGGCCCTTTCTCTCGGCAAACGCACCGCAGTATTCTGCGATATCTGCGAATCGTTAGCGACGGTTTGTGACATTTGGTGTTGTGCCCCCGGTTGCCAGACACGTTCATCGGATTTGTTGCCCTCGTCGAGTTCGTCCCACAAAGTTGCCTGTCGGCTGACCGACTCCATACGCTCAAGCCCCTCGAGAGCAGCCTTCCATTTCTCTTCCAGGGGTAAACCCAACATTGACGCTGGTGCTGACTTATCTTCTGTGTATTGAATCGTTTGTGCTGGATGCGAATTTAAACTGCGAAAGATCAGGACCGTCCAGTTCAGCCTTCTGGGGACGGCCTCGGTGAGGTCGCGGTTTTGCCACGCGGCTTCGGCAAGGACCTGCTGGATCATGAGGGTGTTGGCGTAGACGAGCGTGAGCTGAACCAGGTGCAGGCAAAGCATGCTGATCTCCTGGTCGTTCGCCCGATTAGAGGCGACCTCGCCGCCTTTGCCGAGGAAATATGAAGTCGTTGGCGCTGTTCCAGCTCTCGATGATGTTCAGCCCTTCGTTGATCTCCCGTCGCAATTCCATGGAGTGGAGATAGCGGCACAAGAATATCGTCTTGATAGCCTTTCCAAGCTCGCCGAGAGCACGGTAGACAGGGTTGCTGGACATTCTCAACGTCACCCCGTTCGATCTTTGACTGCTTATTCATCACGCAGAACACACATCGGGTCGACGCGCACGGCGCGCCAGGTCGGAACCAGGCACGCGGCTATGGATACCACTCCCAAGGCCAAAAGCATTAAAGAGTACGTCGCAGGTTCAAACCAAGTAACTCCGAAGAGCAGGTCGTGCCACCAAGGTTTCGCTTGGAGTGCCCTTGATACTGCTAGAGCGACAATGGCACCGAGCGAAACTCCGGAAAGAACCAGCGTTGCAGCGCGAACGAGAACTAGGGACGCAATGTGGTTTCGCCTTGCACCGACGGATAAGCGGACGCCGATCTCGCGTGTGCGGGACGCAACCATGGCGGCGAGACTGGCATATAGGCCAAGGCCGGTGAGGAGGAGCGCGATGAATCCGAAGCCCGCGATCAGCATGGTTTCGAAACGCTGGCTACCGGTACGGTCCGCCAGCTGCATGGTTGCACTCTCAGGGGCGAGTAGGAAGAGGTTGGGGTCGATGCCGGCGACCCCGGCTTGAGCGGATTTTTGGTAGCTCATAGGGTCGCCGGCGACGCGCATGACGACCCTAGGACGCATGAGGGCGGAAGCTTGTGCGTAAGGGAAGACAGCGAATGGCTGGGGCGGGTCGATGGGTGAATTCTGTTGGAAGTCGGCGACGACACCGATGATTTCGCGCTCTTGCGCAGCAGTGGGGTCGATGTCCTTGGCCTGATTTCGGAGCTCGGTGAGGTCGGGTCGAATGTGATGCCCGATAGGGTTTTCATTCGGGAAGAACTGCTTGACGAACGTTTGGTTAACGATGGTGACTAAGGGCGACTTCGGGTTGTTGTCTTCGATGCTGAAGTTTCGCCCGTGAAGCAAGGGGATTTCGAGAGTCTCAAAGAAGTTTGGCTGTGCGACTCCGACCAGGGTAGTCAGTGAACTGTCCGGCGGATTTTGGCGGCCATCAATCTCGAGCGGGGCACTTCGATATACTCCCGCGAGCGGTAGCGGATAGCCGGCAGATACATCGCGGACTCCGGGTAACGCCGCGAGCTGCGGGAGCAGTTGATCGTAGTAGAGGACCTTCTTGGGGTCAGGATAGCGGGTGGGCGTAAGCGGCAAGCCGAACTCGAAGAGATGGTCGGAGTTATAGCCGGTCTTGACGTGGCGAACGTTGACGAATCCACGGATGAGAAGTCCGGAGGCGATTAGGAGCGCAAAGCCGAGGGCGGTCTGGGTGACAACAAGGGTGTTCTGGAGGCGATGGGCGCTTCTGCCTGCGGTCTTGCCAGATCCTTGTTCGCGAAGGGCGTCGAGGGGCTGCGTCTTGCAGAGCTTCCAGGCAGGTAACAGGCTGCTGAGGACGGCGCATAGTAGCGAGATAGTGAGGGTGAAGGCGAGAACACGAACGTTGATGCCGACTTGGGCGAGGCGTGGGATGTCCTCAGGAATGAGGGACAAGGTGAGGCGGAGTAGTAGATAGGCAAGCGCGGTGCCGGCGGCCGCACCGATGAGACCGAGCATAAGCGACTCTATCAACAGTTGACGCCAGATACGCCAGCGGGACGCGCCGAGCGCGCCACGGAGAGCGATTTCCCCCCGCCTTTTTAGAGTGCGGCTCAGCATTAATCCCGCCACGTTGGCGCAGACGATGAGAAGTACTGCAAGAACCGCAGCCATAAGCGTAAGGAGGGATGGGCGGACGTCTCCGGTAATGTCGCTGAGCTTGGGGATCGCCTGGACCGCGTTGCGGGTGCGAGACTCAGGATAACGTTGGGCGATGCCCGATTGGATGGACGAGAGATCCGCTCGGGCCTGTTCGATAGTGACGCCGGGTTTGAGTCTGCCGACAATCTCGGCGACGCCACGCTGACGCAGCTTTGCTCTGGGCGCGCTACCTTCAAGGTCCGCGGCGAAAGATATCCAGAGCTGAGCCTGTTCGCCGCGTGGCTCGACAAAGCCTTGCGGCATGATGCCGATGATGGTGTACGGGCGGTCGCTGACGAGAATGGTCGAGCCGATGGCGCTGGGGGAGTTGGGAAAGGTTCGTTGCGAGTATCCGTAACTGAGGATGGCAACGTGATGGCCAGGTTGATCATCTTCGGAAGCGAAGTTGCGGCCGAGCGAGGGCTCGATGCCCAGGACGCTGAAATAGTTCGCCGAAACGTGGTTGACGTCGATGACTTCGCCGGTCGAGCCGCCAGGACGATTTACGAGATGAGACGATGCATCAAGAGCCGCGAGGCCATCGAAAGTGTGATTATTGTCGCGCCAGTCGACATAGTCGGGGTAGGATGTGTCGTTTTGCCAGGGACTCTGGCCCGGCTGCTGCACCTCCGTGTAAAGGGCGACAAGCCTCTCTGGATCGGGGAGCGGCAGGGGCCGCAGAAGAACGCCATCAACCAGACTGTATACGGCAGTGGTCGCTCCAATGCCGAGAGCGAGTGTCAACACGGCGGCCAGTGCGAAGCCGGACGATTTGCGGAGCTGGCGCAGAGCAAAATGAAAATCGGAACGGAGCGCAGCAATCATGGGTGGTGGGTCTCCACTCACAGACTTACATATTTCCTGTTGCCGCTTTCGAAATATTGTTAGTTTTTTGCGAGCCAACTTTTCTGCCCGACGGCCCACTTCGGCTACAGGCCCATCCCCAAACGCGCCCATGCTTATGTTTCAGGCACAACTTCATTTGGGGTTGTACGCCCAAACCGGCGCTGCTCCCACTTCGCCGGCTCTCCAATTCCGTGCCGCGTGAAGTCGCCACCAGCGTCAATGTTGGGTTTACCCCTACTAGGCGGGATGTTTGTTATGACGTTTTTCTGCTCTAGCCAGCATTCTGACAACATGAGCGCCCCGACGCTCTGAGTGTGTTTCATTTTCCCAATGCAATCTGATCCAACTTCTCAGTCTTGAGCGGGCGGGAGAGTCCCTTTTTTTGCGTGCATACCTAGTGCTGTTACAGCACTAGGTTCATAGCGAGCAGTACGGCGTTGGATGAGGTCTTACCGGTGCTATTGAGCGCCGAGCTGCAGCACTTTACGGAAATGCTGCGCCAGGAGGCTGGGGCAGAGACTGGGCCGAGAAGTTAACCTCGACCTGGAGACGTGGTTAGGTCCACTGCCGTCGCCCTTTTACGTCCGATAAGAAGCATTATGTTAACTACCTGCTTTTATATGAATGATTTACCAATGATTATGAATGTAACACATTCGACTAATTTAGGTGTGGGACGACCGGCTCTGTGACCCTCGCCAGTAGCTTAGTCTGCTCGGCGGTTAGCAGGTTGAACGTCTCCTTCACATACGGCTCGAGCGCCTCGGGATACGTGATGTACGCCGTGTGTTCCGAAAAATCGCCATCCTTCCACTTCCTCATCACCACGCGATACACCTCCACGTGCGAGAGGAGATCAAGAAACGACTGCGGCATCACGCTCCCCTCGATCAAGTGAGCATTGGCGACGATCGCCGTCTCCATTTGCTAGCCGCCGAAAGTGGTTGTATCGGCGCCCTTTTGGGAATCGAATCCGGTGACCAGAACCTGTTGCAAATCATGAATAAGTTCGCTTCCCCTGCTAAGTATCGCCAGGCCATTCGCTGGCTTGAGGATGCCGGCATTATGACGTGGTCGCTTTTTTTTGTGGGTTTTCCCGGGGAAGATGCGTCAAGCATCAGTAACACCATCTCGCTCTTGAATGATACCGCGCCAACTTTCTTTGGCACACAGATTTGGTTCTACGACCAATCGACTCCAATTCACCAGCGGGCGGAAGAGTTCAGCCTGAAGGGTGCCGGTTACACATGGAAACATAAGTCAATGACCTGGGAGCGAGCTTGTGAAGGGGTTGATACGATGCTGCGTGAGGTCAAACATTCGATTTACATTCCTCAAACAGGATTCAGCTTTGAGACGATTTTCTATCTCATGGGCAAAGGGGTCCGGCTGGATTTCCTCAAGGCTTTCCTTGCAACATGCCGAGACTGGGTTATCGCCGGTCTTGGCGATGCTGAGGTCGACTCGACTCGGTTCTTGTCGAACCTCCAGGCGTTGTGCGCTGACGAGTTCCGGCAGATCCCGGAACAAGTTGAATACTCTTCGTGAGCCCGATACTGCATCAGGCACGGATGGAGGAATATTCGCCATAGGAAATGGCCCAAGGCCAACGGTTTGAGAAGCTGGGCAACTGGGTCAGCACGGAATGTTGCTGGCCATCACAAGCGCTTGCTCTGGTAGAGCGCAAGGCTTCGACGGTTCGCAAGGCACGGCGATTCATCACTGAGTAAATGAGCGTAGAGGCAATGAATGAGCATTTTCGAGGATCGTGAGTCAAATGTCCGTACATATTGCCGGTCTTTCCCAGAGATTTTCGACCGGGCGCAGGGAGCGTTTCTCTATTCGGAGACGGGCCGCCCATACCTCGATTTTCTCTGTGGTGCAGGCGCACTTAATTACGGGCATAACAATGACGCGATCATGCGTCCCGTACTCGAGTATGCCGCGAGTGGGCGGATTCTTCACGGATTAGATCTGCACACATCTGCAAAGCGCGATTTTCTTGAAACCTTCGTTCAACTCATTTTGGCGCCGCGAGGTCTCAATTACAAAGTGCAGTTTTGCGGACCTACAGAATCGAATGCGGTGGAAGCTGCGCTAAAGCTGGCCAGGAAAATAACAGGACGGTCGGCGATCTTTGCGCTCACTGGCAGCTACCACGGGCTTTCGCTCGGCAGCCTATCGGTATCGGGTTCGAAACGTCATCGAGCAGCCGCAGGAACCGAACTGGGACCCGTAACCTTTATCCCCTACAACCTCAGATCGCTGCCGGATATTGACTCCATTGCTTACATCAACGCGATGTTGAAAGACTCTTTTTCGGGCACGGAGAAACCGGCTGCAATTATCTTTGAGACCGTCCAGGCCGAGGGTGGTGTGATCGTCGCTCAGATTGAATGGATGCGCCGACTCAAGGATCTTTGTGCGAGTCAAGATATCTTGCTCATATGCGATGACATTCAGGTGGGGTGCGGGCGTACCGGCCCGTTCTTTTCATTCGAACGAGCGGGCATAACACCAGACATGGTTGTACTCTCAAAGTCAATCAGCGGCTATGGGGCTCCCATGTCATTGCTTCTCATAGATCCCAAATTGGATGCATGGGAAGCCGGCGAACATACGGGCACATTTCGCGGTTATCAGTTGGCTTTCGTCGGGGCGAAGGCATCGTTGGAATATTGGCAAAAGGAAGATCTTGAGAGCCGTGTGAGAGAAGTAGAATCCTACATCCAGGATTATCTTACTTCGGAGATCCGCCCTCTTCATGAAGGCCTGACGGTACGGGGCATTGGCGCAATTTGGGGTATTGATTTCTCTGCCGCAGGCGGGGAAACCGCTGCGCAAGAGATAGCACGGCAATGTTTTGCGGACGGACTAATAATCGAGCAGGCAGGGCGCGACAATGCAGTGCTGAAGCTGATGCCTCCGCTTACCATCGAAAACGAGTTGCTCGAAAAAGGTTGTGAGGTCTTGAAGCGAGCTGTGTCGCTTGCACATTTCTCGAAAGTGGAAGCGCCCAGGTCGGACGTTCCATCCCACCTGACCTGAGCGCCTGGATTGCTGTCTTTCCGTAGTTCTTGTTGAGTCAGCCTTCTTTCACGCTGTCGATTCGCGCTCCTAGCCTCGTATTGCAATCAGCGGGTCAACCGACGAGGCGCGTCGCGCCGGAATGTAACTCGCAACAACCCCGACCACAACGAACAGAGCGGAGACGCAGGTGAACGTCATGGGGTCGGATGGACTGATATGGAATAAGAATCCACGCATGACCCGAGCTAATCCCAAAGCGCCGCCGGCACCGAGAATAACTCCGCAGATCGAGATGCGCAATCCTTCACCTACCACTAACCGGAGAATATGGCTTTGCTCCGCGCCTAGCGCTCGACGGATTCCCATCTCTTTCGTCCGCTGCGCAACAGAATAAGCGATGACTCCATAGAGCCCGACGATGGCAATCAGTGTAGCGGTGCCTGCGAAGACTCCCAGAAGAACCATGGTCAATCGCTGTTGTCCTTGCGATTCCTGGACAACATCTCTCATAGACTCAATTTCTGCGATCGGCTGAGATGGGTCAATTGCAGTGACCTGGGCTCGGACTACATTCGTGAAAGAGAGTGGGTCATTCACTGTCCGGACAGCCAGCATCCCGGTCGACGGTGGCTCTTGTGCGATTGGCCGATAGACCGCTGGACGAGGATCGCTGTCCATCCCGGTCTGGAGCACATCGGAAACGATGCCGATAACCTCGATTTGCAAGGGATGTGAGCCAATCATGATGTGTTGACCGATTGGGTCCGGGCCTTTCGGGTATTGCGGCCAGAAGAGATGTGCGAAGCTTTCGTTGATAATTACAACTGGAACGGCGTCCTGCTTGTCGCCCTGAGTGAATGTTCTTCCTCGTTTCAGTGCGATCTGCATGGTTTGAAAATATCCGGGCGTGACGTCTTCCGTGATGCTGATTGGTCGGTCGGATATTAGTGTCGGCGCCCTGCCGGCAACTTGCACAGGGGAGCCCTGAAACCCCGTCAGCGGAAGCGACAATGCCACAGCGGCGCTGCGCACTCCCGGTAGTGAGTCTACCCGGTCGAGGAGTTGGTCATAGAAGGCAGTTTGTTTCTCGGGCGTGTCATATCGAGAAGGCGCGAGAGGCAGACTCATTGTAAGAAGATTTTCGACCTCGAATCCTGGATTAACGCGAGAGAGCTTGGCGAGGCTCTCGATCATCAGAGCCGCACCGATAAGCAGGACCGTCGAAAGCGCCATCTGTGCGATAACCAGAATACTGTGGGAATTCAACCGGAAGAACATTGGCTTCGAGCTGGCCGAAATCGCGCCTTCGCCACTACCTCTAAGAACGTTGGCAAGATTTGGCCGTGACGCGGTCAGCGCCGGAGGCAAGCCAAACGCAATGCCGCTTAAGAGAGATACCGCAATCGCGAACAATAAAACTGTTCCGTCGATATGTATTTCGTTCGTCCTGGGGAGATCAAGAAGAGCCACGCTTCTCAGAACCTTCAAAGCGAGCGCGGCCAACCCGATTCCCAAGGCTCCTCCGAGCGCTGAAAAGAGCAAGCTCTCGGCGAGCAATTGCCGGATCAATTGGATGCGGGAAGCTCCGACTGCGGCCCGCACGACGAATTCGCGTGTTCGGAAAGTGGCGCGCGCCAACATCAAGCTCGCTATGTTCGCGCAGACAATGAGCAAGACAAACCAGACAGCTCCGAAGAGCATCCAGAGCTTCGACTGAACGTCAGATATGAGCTCAGTCTTGAGCGTTTTCACCCGATCTCCTGCATCGAGTTTAGCGTCAAGCATGCTGGGATGTGCTGACGCGTGCTGATGATTGAGTACGACGAGTTCGGCATTCGCTTCCTCAAGATCGACTCCAGGCTTGAGACGACCAAATACTGTTAAGATCGGGCTGCTGCGTCGTGATGCAGGCGGAACAATCGCCCATTCGGAGGGGCGCGGGAGCCAGACATCCGTATCCGGGAACGGAAACCTGAATTTCGGAGGCAGAACCCCAATGATCGTATAGGTACTGCCTGCCAGCGTAATAGGATTTCCAACGATCGATGGAGATCCATTGAATTTTCGTTGCCACAGTTCAGCGCTGATCATCGCCACCGGAGAGCCGGAGGGCGTGTCCTCCGCCGGCGAAAATGAACGCCCCAGTATCGGACGTACTCCAAGCACACTTAGAAAGTTCCCCGAGACGCGGGATCCTTGTAAAACTTCCGGCAATCCAATGCCGGTGAGCGACAGGCGTTCTTGTCCGCGGTCCGTCGCAACAACTTCGGTATAGGATTTATTCGCATCCCTCATTTCCTCAAAGCGTATGGGCGTAGCTCCCACCGTGAGAAGGACAAGTCTGTCCGGATCTTGGTAAGACAGGGGCTTCAGCAACACGGCCTGAATCACCGAAAACATCGCGGTGTTGATGCCAATGCCGAGGGCTAAGGTGAGAAGGACCGTAATAGAGAAGCCAGGCGCTTTGGCCATCCTCCGTATCGCGTGTTTTGTTTCCCGCAGGGTATCGAGTAAGAGTCTGCTCATCATGAAGCTCCGAATAGTAGATGCTTGCCGCTGTGTTGCGTGGGCCGGCCAATGGCCCAGAAAGAGTGGAAGAATGTACTTTGCGGTTGCACGCTCGGGAGTCCGCTGATCCCTAATATCGACGTGCGAAGAAGCACTCTTTGGTTTTGAGATTTTGTATCGAGGTTCTCATGAGAGATGTTCTCCTTTCATGTGGATGTATTGTTCAACCGTGCGACCGATCAGAGTGATTGGCTCCGGATGGGTAAGTTCATTGTGCTCGCAATCAATGGTGTGAACGTCGATGGCTCCAGAAATATACGCCGTCCATAGTTGCGATAGATGTGCATTCCGTTTTGTCGAAAAAAGGACGACATCACCGATGAATGTCCGTGGACGAAATGTGCTAGCGAGAGAACTGGCATGCGACATCCAATCGATGATTCTCTTGCGCCGATCCAAACTGAGGTATTCCGGCAAACGCATATCGATGGGCTCACTGAGATCGTCCTCGCTGTATTGGGCAAGGCCTGGATATGAATCGAGGATTGCAAGCATTGCGACATGCTGATTCTCAAGCTGAAGCTGACACGCGATTGCATATGCGACCAAACCTCCAAACGACCAGCCAAGTAAGTAATACGGGCCTTCTGGTTGAAGCCGCCTGAGAATCGAGAGATATGCATCGGCCTCTTCTTCAATAGACCTTGGGAATGGCGCGCTATCGGCTATTCCCCCAGCCTGAAGGCAGTACACAGGGCGGTCCGGATGGAGTTCACGCAGCAGCCCTGCATAGAGCCAGCCTAAGCCACCGCCCGGTGGAAGGCAAAATACTGGCGGTAGGGTACCGCGCCGTCGAAGTAAGAGTACTCGATCGAAGGCACACTCTTTGAAATCAGTTTTCCGGAGGAGTGGTGCAAGAGCAGAGACGCTGGAATGCGTAAACAGGAGATGGACTGGCAGCTCGATCCCGAGCGTGGTGCGGATGCGGCTGACGAGGCGGGTGGCCATCAGCGAGTGTCCGCCCAGTTCGAAGAAGTTGTCATCCAGTCCTACCTTGTCCTGCCCCAGCACTTCCGCAAACAGAGCGCAGAGGACCTCTTCGTCGTGGGTCTGCGGAGCCCGGTATCCGGCTGCCGAGGAGAATTCCGGCCTGGGCAGCGCTCCGCGGTCGAGCTTGCCGTTGGGCGTCAGCGGCATCCGCTCCAGCACCGTCAGCGAGGACGGAACTATGTAGTCGGGAAGCGATTCGCTCAGCTGCCTGCGCAGCTCCGGCCCCTCCAGGACCACTCCCTCCGCTGCCACCACGTAACCGGCAAGACGCTTCTCCCCGCCTTCCTCCCGCAGCACCACCGCCGCGTCCCGGACCCCGCTCTGCTGGCGCAGCGCCGCCTCGATCTCGCCCAGCTCGATACGGAAACCACGCACCTTCACCTGCTGGTCCGTCCGCCCCAGGTACTCCAGGTTCCCGTCCGGACGCCACCGCGCAAGGTCTCCGGTGCGATACATCCGCGTCCCCGCCGCTCCGTACGGATCGGCGACGAAGCGCTCCGACGTCTGCCCCGGGCGGTTCAGATACCCGCGCGCCAGACCCGCGCCCGCTATGTACAATTCCCCGCTCACACCCACTGGAACAGGCTCAAGCCGCCTGAGCCAAGCCGGGGCTGAGATCGATTACAGACACCTCATGCATCTGCAAATAACCCGTCAATCCCGGAATGTCGCTTCGGATCTCGTCCAGAACAATCACTGAAACTCCGCCTATGCAGAGCGGACAGATCAACTGCCAGAACAGCGCGAGCCAGCAGTCCGGAGCGACCCTTTACATGACCCTGCTGGCCGCCTTCGCGGTGTTGCTCTCCCGATACACGGGACAGGATGACATCGTCGTCGGCTCCCCGATCGCCAACCGCCAGGGTGAGCAGTTGGAAGGGATGATCGGCTTTTTCCTCACGATTTGCCGGAGTAGGTTTTAATCTTGAACGCACCAAACGCGCGCATGATTTTTCACAACTCTGAGAATGAACCGCTGAAGTTCTTCCAGATGCGGAAATAGTGGTACACGGTGCCCCAGGCGGGAAACTCCCGCGGAAGAAGACGCCACTGACAGCCGGTGCGAAGCAGATAGAAAATCGCGTTGGTCACAGCACGAATATGGGTTGGGGAACTGGCTGACGCGAGAGCAGGCGAAGGAACTGCGGTAGATGCTAGCATGAACTAATCTCCTCGGCCATGCTGCTCGCCTCTTTGCGTTCCGATCTCTACTTTGCCGTGCGCCAGCTGCGCAAATCGCCGGGCTTCGCCTTCACCGCCATTCTCACCCTCGCACTTGGCATCGGAACCACCACCGCCATCTACAGCCTCATCGACGGCGTGTTATTGAAACCGCTGCCGCTCCCGCATCCCGAACAGCTCGTAGCCGCCTATACCGAAGAATCACACCCCGGCCAACCCCCGACGCACGGCGGCACTTCCTACCCCAACTACCTCGACTGGCGCGACCGCAGCCACACCTTCACCCAGCTCGCCGCCTTTGCAGGCGACGGCCGCCTAATCAGCCGCGCCAATGGCATGGACGGGGCTGTTCTCCCCATCTGCCGCGTCACCGCCAATTACTTCGACACCCTCGGCGTTCAGCCCATCCTCGGCCGCAACTTCACCACCGACGACGACCAGGCCGGCCACCACGTCATCATCATCAGCTACGGCCTCTGGGAGCGCCTTTTCGCCGCCGACA
>Ga0307478_10001330_pt1 | contig 21604 bp, 6 predicted proteins | sample atmos_gasesECM4C_2_FD_203713 | JGI IMG/M metagenome (GOLD analysis project Ga0307478, IMG submission 203713) | Hardwood forest soil microbial communities from Morgan-Monroe State Forest, Indiana, United States - atmos_gasesECM4C_05 | ecosystem: Environmental > Terrestrial > Soil > Temperate... | reverse complement strand
CCCGAGCCAGGTGGCGGCGCTCGCGGACGCCTGCGCGCGGGCGGCGGCGGTCACCGGCGACACCACCTGGCTGACCGGCGTGGAAATGAGCGTGACCTGGCTGCTCGGCGACAACGACGCCCGGATCCCGATGCTCGACGAGCGAACCGGCGGGTGCAGCGACGCCCTCAGCCGCAACAGCCGCAGCCGCAACCAGGGCGCAGAGTCCACGCTGGCCATGATCGCCGTACTACAGCAAGGCCGCCTCGTGAACGCCACCGCCGCTCTCTGACCAACCCAGCGGTCCGGGACATGCCGCGGTGCCGATCAGATCGCGTGGACGTCCTCGGCCTGCGGACCCTCGACGCCGCTGCCGAGGGTGAACTCGACCCGCTGGTTTGCCTGGAGGCCGCGGAAGCCGCCACCCTCGACGGCGGAGTGGTGGACGAAGACACCATCGCCCGGGCTCGGCGCTCACCCGGTCAGCACACCGCTTGATAGCCGAGGACCAGAAACATCTGACGGATTCTGTCCCCGGGTAGCGGAAGGCAGAGGTCCCCGAGATCATGGGGTCGGCCTTGGCGCAGCGGCGGCAGTTCGCATTCGAGCACGCCGTGGAACAGGCGGGGCCATTCCGCGCTCGCGGCGCATTCGATGTCCCAGCCCGCGCACTGGCAGTCATCAGCGCTGCCGTGTTCGCGCTCGTGCTCGGTGACGAACCTGACGACGTGGCCGGCCACACAGCCGGGGTCCGCCACCTCGAAGAACAGCGCGAGGCTGCTGATCCGTACGTCCCGGTGGCACGGCAGGAACGGGAAGTGCTCGCGGCCGAGCCGCAGCGGCAGCAATGCGCCCTGCCTGTCCCGGCGGAGCCTGGCCCATTCCTCCGGGAGATCGTGGCGAACGTCGAGGAACCGGACGCCGGCACCTGGCAGGTGGCGCTGCGCCTGTTCGCTGGCCGCCCGGCGGAGCGTGTCTCCGCCCTCCCGGGCGGTGTAGTTCAGGTGGATGACGAGGTCGCTGACGGTGTCCAGGTCGAACCGGTTGTTCTCCTGCGGCAACTCGATCCGCAGCCGGCAGACGGCTCCGGCGAATTCGAAGGGCAGGTACCGCGCGTCAGAGAAGCTGAGCTCGTGCAAGCCTGCGTCGTTCTGGCCACTAGAAGTGGCGATGGCCTGGGTCGCGGCGTACTCCCTGACGATTCGCGGGTCGCCGGGCTCAGCGAGGTAGCCGGTTAGGGGTTCGCCCCGGTCACAGCCGCACCGTCCGCATTCCTGGCGGCAATCTCCGCAGCGGCCGGCGCATCCGCAGCCGCCGTCGCGGTGGTCACGATCTGGGCAGCAGCGGGCGAGCGGTCCGGCGAGCCTGGGGTCCACCCGGGTCATGCTGGACAGCAGGGTCAGCTTGGCGTGCACCCCGGTGTAGGGCCCGGTCACACACGGGATGGTCACGGTCAGGTTCCGGATGCGACGCATGTAGTGCCCGGGGTAGTCCAGGTCGAACATCCACTCCGGGACGTCGATCTCGGCCCAGCCGGCCTGCCGCAGGTGGAGGAAAGCCAACGGGAAGTCGAGCCGGAGCGATAGGTGCTTGGTCAGCTCGTACTCGCGGCAGTTGAGGTCCAGGTAGGCGGTCTCCATCTGGCGGACCGCCACCTGGAGGCGCTCGCCGGCCAGCAGTGCCTCGTGCAGGTTCTCCCAGCCGGGCTCGGGCAGGAACCGCCGGGCGGTGTGCCCGCGCTCGCGGTTGAACGCCCGCTGCGCCCGCCGGGCCGCGTGCAGCGCGAGGTCGTACGCCTGCCGGTATAGTGCCGCCGTCTCCTGCTGTAGGTAGAGGCACAGCTCGTCGTTGGTGAACTTGTCCCGGAGGAAGTCCTGCACCTCGATCGCGTGCTCGATCTGCTGCTGCTGAATGTTCAGCTCCCGCAGCGCGCTGTCGCGATGCCGTTGCGCGGCCAGGATCTGATCCTGGATCTGGTCGATCTCGATGCCGAGCGTCTCCACCTGGAGCTGCCAGTCCAGGACCCGGCGGTCCCAGCCCGCCTGGGTAAGGTTCAGGCCGCCGTTGATGCCGGCCATCTCCGCCTCGGTGGTGATGATCCGGGCCAGCGTGGAGAAGGTCCCGGCGAGCTTGGTGCCGACCGGTACCTGGGTGGACTCGTACGGGCCGAGGCCGGCCACGCCGAAGGCGAAGTCGGGGATGTACTGCATCACCTGCCCGAGCGCTTCGGTGTCGTTGGCGGACGCGTGGTCCTGGATGGACACGCCGGTGAGCGCCTGGTAGGAGGTCTCCCCCGCGTTCAGGCCAGCCGCCAGCAGCTGCTGGTAGTAGCGGAGCCTGGCCTGCGCCCCCTGCTTGGTCAGGCCGAGCGCCTGCACCTGCCAGTCAGCCTCCCGCCAGGCGTACTGGCGGGCCGCCAGGGTCAGCTCGGCGATCTGCCGGTCATGCGTGGCGTGCAGCGCGGCGAGCGTCTCCGCGTCGCCCTTCTCGTAGGCGGACAGCAGGCCCGCGGCCAGGCTCCGGGCCTCCCCCGCCAGCTCCAGGGCCTTCTGGACGACGAACGTGAACCGGTAGGGACCGCAGCAGCACAGGCCTTCGTCCGGCTGGCAGAGCCCTTCGTGGCCCGGCTCATCGTCGCAGCCGCCCGTCACCTCGCGCCAGCCGTTCCGCAGCCGGTCCTCCCCCCAGAACGGCGGGTCATGGCGTTGCTGCCGGGTCCGGAGCCGGTACCCGTCCAGGCGCTGGCGGACCAGCGCGAGCCGGTCGGCGCATCGTTCGTACAGCGAGACCAGCCGCGGGTTGAGCGGCGCGGGGCGAGGCGTGAAGGCCGACAGGCTCATCGGAGCGGCGCCGTCGTCGTGTGCGAGCACGGCCACCGGGCCGTCGCCGAGGACCCGCGCCAGGGTCTCGAAGATCACTTTGGCCTGCTCGGCGGTCTCCGGCGAGGTACGGCAGGCCGTCGCGTCACCCCACTGCAGCAGCGTCTCCAGGTAGGTCAGCAGGATCGCGCGGTTGCGCGCCACGGCCGGCGCGACCGCCACGCCGCCGGCCGAACCCACGGCCCAGGTGTCGTCGCTGCTCAGCGGCGAGTAGGCCAGCTCGTACCACTTCAGCGCGGCCTCGAAGTGGCCGTGGGTGCGCAGCGCGCCCGCGACGCCGGCCGCGACGCTGTAGGGCGAGAGCGGCTCGACCGGCGTGCCGGGACGCACGTAGGCGAAATACGGGTAGGCGGGCAGGCCGGCGTACACGTCGGGCGGCGATGACGGCGGCGCCTGCTGCGTGATGAGCGGCAGCGGCACGGCCGCGTCCTCGGCCAGGTCGTACCGGAATCCCGGCGCGGTCGTATCGGCGGTGGCGCCGGCGGGCGGCGCGCCGTTGGCCACGGTGAAACGGAGCGAGTCGGCGGTTCGCCCGGCCAGCACGAGCTGCCCCTGCCCGGCCGGCACCGTGCCGCTGACCGGCAGCCCCTCCGCGGAGCGCCGCGGCGGTTCGAACTCGCCGTGACGCACCCGGCTCCAGTACAGATGCACCATCGGCTCGGGCGGCCACACCAGCATGCCGGGTAGCTGGGCCGGGTCTTCCCAGGCCGAGCTGGCGTCGGCGGGCAGCGACGCGTCCTGGCCGCCGGCGTCGGCCTGCTGGGTGACGTCGGTGTCCAGGAAATAGCGTGAATCGGCCAGCCAGAAGTAGTACTCGTCGACCACCGGCCGACGCTCGCCGTCGCACTCCTCGCAACATCCGGCCGGGGTGTCGTACGGGGTGAAATGGGCCGAGGCGGGCGGGATGCCCGCCGCGGCCACGCGCACGAACCCGGTGCCGAGGGTGGCGGCCGCTTGGAGCCAGAGCGGCAGGGCCGTACCCGGAGCCGGGGCCGCCGCGGCGTCCGGACGAAGCGACGCCTGCTTGCCGCGGCCTCGTTTGGCGACCTTTCCGCCGGCGCGGATGCCGGTACCGGCGCCGCCGGTACCGGTGCCGGCCGGCACTGCGGGGACGGGCGCGAGCCAGGCGGGGCTCGCGATGCGCTGCTGCGCTCCGAGCAATCCGAGGCCCTCGGCGGCGGCCACCGCGGGGAGCTGCCGGCTGGTGGCCAGCTCGCGGTCCTGCAGCACCTCGAGCGAGGGGTGGCCGGGGGGCCGGCTGCCCGGCCACCATACGCCGCCGCCGGGTACGGCCACGGTCAGCGTCGAGCGGCGTAGCTGCTGCTCCAGGAGGCGGAACGCCTCGACCCGCCGGGCCGCGCGCAGGTCATCCCATTCGATCCAGTTCTCCAGGTAGGTTTCCCGGCGCGCGACCGCCTGCCAGACGCCGAACGACGCGAACCGCGCCTCCCACAGCCGGGCGAACGCGGGCGTGACCGCGAAGCCGGGTTCCAGGCCGAGCCTGGCCCGCTGCACGAACGCCTGCACGGCACGGACCGCGTCCTCGATCCGGCTCATCCTGGTGCGCGGCCCCGCCTGCACGTCCTGCAGCAGCAGGCCGGACAGGTCGCCCGGCTGGCGCGCGTACTGCCCGGGCGCCCACGGCAGCGCGACCCGGTTCATCGCGCACAGGTAGCCGGCGAGCGCGGCCCGGGCGCGCCCTCGCAGCCCGTCGTTCAGCTCCGTGAGCTCCGCATAGCGCCGCTGGGTGCGGCCGCGCAGGTAGCCGTCCTGCACGAAACCGGTCAGGTTGGCGTTCCCCGTGACCGCGCCCGCCGCGGCGCCCGGATCGTCGCTGGCCCACAGGTCGGGCCGGGCCGTTCCGAGGTCGCACGGGGTGAAGTACACCTCGAGGCGGCGCAGCCACGTCTCCGCGTGCCAAACGCGGACCGCCCAACGCTCGTCCTGCAGGTCACCCGGGCCGAGCGGGTACTCGGGCACGTCGAAATACGTGAGCACCAGCGGCGCGTGCCGCAGGTCGACGCCCAGGTGCCGCAGCAGTTCGCCCGCATCGTCGGGCTGCTGCCGCGCGGACTCGGCGAACAGCAGCCACACGGGCCGCTGCCTTCCGTGGGCGGTCTGCTCGCGCAGCCAGCAGTAGTCGAAGATCCGCTCCCACCAGTCGAACAGCGCCGCCTGCCGTCGCGGGCTCGGTTCGCCACGCTGGTCGGTGGCCAGGCTGGACGGCGGGTACGGGTCGGCCACCGGCAGCAGGTCGGGGTCGAACCAGGCGTGATGGGTGGCGAACGTCGACGCGCCGGTCCGGTAGTACGACGTGCCCTCGAACGTCTGCGGGTGGTCGAGCAGGTACCCGAGCTCGGATTGCCGGCCGCCGGGAACGCGGCGGGCCGACAGGCCGAACCGTTCCGCGAACAGCAGCGCCTTGAACGCCCGCTGGTAGGTCCGGCGGATGTCGCGCAGGCCGGGGGAGTACCGGCCGTCGAGGAACTGCGCCGCGCTGCCGGCGGCCTGGAGGCCGGAGCCGAGGGTGGCCCCGGTGACCGGCCGGAACAGCCGGTGCAGCGGAATCGCCGACACGTGCTTGCGCGTGTCGGGCCCGCAGTAGGCGACTTCGAACCCGGTGCGTTCGGGGCACAGCTCCTCGGGCCCGGCGTGCAGCGGCCCGCGCTCCTGGTACTCGGCGGTGATCTGGTAGGCGCCGCGGCGCAGGGTCAGCGGAAGCGACCGGGCCGGGGGCAGGTGGGCTTCGCCGTGACAGTGGCTGAGCACTACCCACGTCTTGTCGCCCCGCCGCAGGGTGACCCGCCAGCGGTCGCGCCGCGCCGCGTCGAAGTCCGGCTCGCACTCGCCGGGGGCGCCGGCGTGGAAGCGGTACTCGCCGCCCCGCTCCACCAGCAGCGTGCCGGTCCAGCGCGCGGTGAACGGTTCGGCGCCGCCCAACGGCTCGCCGTCGGTGTCACGCAGCGCGAAGCCGTTGCGGACACCGGCCTGCCGCAGCTGCTGGGGCGTCAGCGCCAGGTCCAGCGCGGGCAGCACCGTAGGGACCGGGCAGTTGTGCTCGTTAGCTGCGTCCCCGAACGCGCTGAGCGGCCCGCGCGTCTCCCGCCAGGCCGGATCCGCGTCGGTGGTGGTGAACTCGCCGAGCAGGCCGGTGCCGCACAGGCCGAGCAGCGCCGCGAACGCGCCGCCCGACGGCCGCGGTCCCCAGGTCACCGCGGGCGGCTGGCCCGAGTCGTCCTCCCACGGGCAGAGCGCGAGGTTGCCGTCGGCGAGCAGGCTCCGTAGCACCCGCCAGGCCGCGGCGTCGTCGTGGTCCTTCCGGTTCTCGTCCTCGCCGCCTTCGCTGGACCGTCCGAGCACGGCATCGACGTGCGCGGCCAGATGGCGGGCGATCAGCCGGCAGCGGCGGTGGAAGCGCGCGAACTGCCGCTGGAAGAACGCGAAACGCTCCTCCTCGCCGTCTTCGGCGACGAGGAAGTTCAGCGCTTGCGGAAAATTCTCAAATATTATGCCGAACGGACCCAAGGTGGCACGCGCCGCGAAGTAGAGCTGGCGCACGGCGGCCTGCTCGGCCGGCTGCAGTTGGGGTAGCTCTTGCAGCCGGGTGATCACCTCGCCGTCGCGCAGCGGCAGCCGCATCCAGAGCTGCTTGGCCGTCACGTCGTAGCGGAACGGCCCCGGTCCGGCGTTCCACATCTGCGGGGACGTGTCGGCGGGGTCGAGCCCGGTCCGGTACTGGCGGGCCTGCTGGCTCACGACGTGGCCGTCGCATTCGAGCACGGAGGGGAAGAAGTGCTCGGCCAGGTCGGTCAGCGGGTCGGTACCCGCGGACGGGGGGAGGAAGCCGAACTCTTCGCGCAGCGTCGCCACGATGCGGGGCCAGCTCCACTCCCGGGCGGCGTCCTCGTCCGCCTCGACCCGCAGCAGCGCGCGGCGCAGGGCCCACAAAGAGTGCGGGCCATCGCCTGCCGCCGGGTCCGCCTCGGGCAGCGCCAGCGGGTCGTCGGTGGCCTCGTCGGCGTCGGGGAGCGGGAACGGGTCGTCGCCGTCGAGGTGGTCCAGCCCGGTGAACAGGAACAGGATCTCCCCCACGGTGAAGGCCGAGGCGTAGATCTTGCCCAGCACCTCGGCGAAGCGCAGGGTGTGCGCGGGCCGCGTGTGCCAGGTGTCACTCGGGGTGTCCGGATCGAAACCGGCCAGCCGCGACAGCGGATCCAGGTTCGAGGAGATGATGGTGATGAACTCGGGCTCGCGTTCCCGGCAGGACCACCGGGAACGGGCGTGCCGCTCGACGCCGGACAGCAGCAGGCTGACCGCCCGGGCCCAGTCCGCACCCGGTGGCACCGCCCACAGGGGCAGCAGTTCGATCGGGTCGAGCCGCAGGTCGTCGCGGAGCATCAGCAACGCAGCGAGCTGGCGGGGGAAGTCGGGGTTGACGACCGGGCTGGCCGCGGTGCCGCCGAACAGCCCCAGCGCGGTGGTGACCTTGGCCAGCGCGGCGAACGTGAGATCGCACCAGGCTCGCTCGCGCAGCCGCCGCCACAGTCGGATGAAGACGATCAGCTCATACAGCGCCGCCGCCGGATCCTGCCGCGCGTCGTCACCGGCCGACCCGGGAAACTCCAGCCGCAGGTCGTCCAGGCCGCACGGCTCGCACTCCGGCAGGCTGGCCCCATCCCCGGTCCCGGCTCGGGCGCGGTCCTGCGGCGAGCCGGCCGTGAACGGCACGAACCCTGATCGCTGCAGCTCGACCAGCTCGCAGTAGCTCAGCCCCGTCCGCCGCAGGAACTCCGGCACCACGGTCACCACGTCGGTCCACCCGACATCGCCGGCCTCGGCCGCGGGGAACCCGTACATCTCCCAGCCCGCCAGCTGGCCCGTGTCCCGCTCGCCGACCACGGGCTGCTGGAAGAGCCGGGCGTACTCCGGCGCGGAGATGCCCAGGAACTCCAGCGCCGCCTCGAAGCGAACCGGGCGGCGCCACAGGTGACGCTGGAAGCCCGGCGGCTCATCGGCGACCGCCGGGTCGAGCACGAACTCGGTGATGTCCTTGCGGAACCGCCGCATGGCCGCGAACCGGCTGGTCCGCATCCGGCACAGGTAGCTGCGGCAGAGGTCGAGCGGCTGGTCGTAGGGCAGGACCGGCGCGGTGAAGTCCGTGCGCAGCGCCGCGTAGGCGTCCGTCTGCGCCGTCGGGGTGTCCACCGCGGCGGGGGAGGAATGCTCGGGGATGGCGGCGAAGGCGTCCGCCTCGGTGTCGCCGGTGTCGAACACCGCGCCGCCCGCGGTGGTCCCGGGGGCACCGGTCGCGACCGCGGCGGCCAGCGCTTCCAGGCTCTCGTTGACCAGGTCGAGCACCGGCAGCGGCGTCTCCAGGTTGGCGCCGGTAGCGTGCAGGTTGCCCAGCGGGCCACGGCGCGCCGTCAGCAGCGTGCCGATCTGCGCGCCGGCCTCAGGGTCTTCGGGGCGCTCGGGGGTTGACGCGGCGGAGGCGCGCAGCATCTGGTCGAGGTAGGCGACCGGGCCGAACGGCGACAGGTGCGGCGGCGGCACGCAGTTGGTCAATGACCCGTCCGGGTTGACCGGGACGAGGGCAGCACCGGGCGGGGACGCGGATGCGGTGGACCCGCCCGCGGCCGTCTGGATCTGCCCGGCGTAGGGGTAGGCGACGGTCCCGTCCAGCGCCGCCTGGAACGCCTCCGGGGCCAGCGCCGCCACGCCGGGCGCGGTGGTGAAGCCGCGCGCGTAGAGCGCCTCCATCAGCGAGAACCGCAGTTCGCTGAGGTCCGGGCTGGATGTGGCGGCAAAGGCGGTCAGCTGGTACAGGGCTTCGATGGTGTTCAGCGCCTGGGTGAGCCAGGCCTGCGCGTCGGCGTCGCCGGGCAGGGTGCCGGCCACGGCCGCGGTGACGGCCGTGGCGTCCCAGGCGGAGCCGAAGGCGAAGGTGCCGCCGCCCTCGGCGGCGTAGTTCTGGGCGAACACGGCCAGGACGTCGTAGCCGGGCCTGCCGAGCGCGTCCGGCTGGCCCAGGCTCTGCAGGGACGGCTGGACCGGGCCGATCGGGGTGGTGAAGAACTTCTGCAGGTGCCGGACGAAGGCCGCGATCCGCTCCACGGTGGTGCCAGGGGCGGTGAACGGCGGTAGCAGCCCGGGATTGGCCAGGAAGAACGTCTGCCACGCCTGATCGCTGGTGTGAGCCAGCTGGCTGACGCTGGCGATCGCCAGCGGCGGCGCCGAGATGGCGGGCCGGAACGAGGTGAAGGCCGGGGTGTCCGACGGCTCGCCGGTCACGACCTGGAGCACTAGGTCCAGGTACTCGGCCTGGTGCGCCGCGGTCGCCGCCACGCCGACCTCGGGCGCCCAGAAGCCGGTGTCGATGGTGGCCGTGAAGCCGGGATACCCGAGCCAGTCGTTGACGAGCACGGTGACGTCCGCGTCGGCGTTCACCGCGGGCAGCGAGCCGCTGATCGCGCCGAGCGAGCTCAGGCGGCGCGCGGCCTGGTTGGCATTGATCGTGGACGCCGGCCGGCCAGGGGTGACAAACCCCTCGGCGGACCCGATCACGCTGGCCGCGGCGGCCGCCGTGAACTGCTGGAGGTTCTTGTCTTCCGGCGCGAACACCGCGAGGTGGTAGCGCTGATCGGAAGTGATCTGCGCGGCCAGTGCGGTGGCCAGGGCGTAGAAGTACGCCGCGGGCACGGCGAACGAGCCCGCGGCGACGCCGGTCAGCTCCACCTCGGTATCGACGACGGGGTCCGTCCCGGTGATCAGCGGGAACGGGAATCCCGCGGTGGTGGCCTGCGCGCTCGTTTGCTCGGCCAGCACGGCAGCCGAGGCCGCGAAGACGTATCCGGCCAGCCGGGAGGCGAGCGCGTCGTTGGTGGCGTGGTAGGCGCTGACCTTGCCCTCGAACTGCTGCCGGGTGCTGTCCTCGTCCTGGGCCTTGACCCCCAGCGCGGAGGCGGGGTCGCTGGTATAGAGCAGGCCGTAGTCCGCGGGCTCGTCGGGGGCCGGGGAGAAGCCGCGGTTCCAGATGATCTCGGCGCCGATCTGCTGGCACTGGGCGGCCGAGAGCTGACCCTGGGCCAGCGTGTAGGTGACCAGGTCGGTGCCGCCCGGGTCGTCGGCGAGCACCCCGTCGATGGCCTGCTTCAGGTCGTCGAACGATGGCGGGGTGCCATCGGCGGGCAGGAGCAACGCGGGCGGCTGTGCGCCGGCCGGCGGCGCGGGCGGGATCGTCACGTAGGTGGTGCCGGGTGAGGTCGGCCCCGCGACGGTCTCATGGGAACTGGCACCGAAGTACGCCACCTGGTCGGGCGAGGGGGTGGCCACCCGCACCACGGCGGCGTTGTACTCGACGACCGGGTCCGGGATCGGTACGCCGTTGCGGGTGATGACGAGCTGCACGTCCACGGAGTCCGTGGTGGGGTATTCCGGATGCCCCGCTGGCGCGCTCACCTCGATCACGGCGGTAGCCGCCGACTCGAGCTGGATCTTCGGATCGATACCGTCGATGTACAGCAGCCAGTGCTGGATGATCTGGGTACTGGACAGGTCAACGGTGCCGCCCGAGAACGTTCCGCCGGTGATGGCCGGCGGGGCGGCCAGGCCGCTCGCGGTGCCGATCTGCACCGGCTGCCCGGGATCGGCCACCGTCAGGTCGAAGGCGGTGATCTGCAGCCCCGCCAGCGCGGCCGTGAACGTGTCCGGATCGGTCTGCTCGCCCGGGTGGAGCCTGACCACAATGAGATCTGTCATTCCCGTCTTCCTTTTCTGGCTACCAGCCCTGTGACCAGCCCCGTGGCCTGATGATCGTGACGTCCAAGATGAGGAGGCCCGTGGTGTTGCCGGTGGTGTAACCCGGCGCGGTCCCGCTCGGCGCGACCGAGGTGTTCTCGTGCACCAGGCTGAGGCTGACGCCGAGAGACACCGTTGTCCCGGTGTCCTTATCGGTGATCAGGCGGCTGTACGCGAGTCCGCCGCCGACCCGCGAGCCCGTCACGCCTGCCCCGCCGGCGCCCGTGGCCGACGGGGTCGCTCCGCGGAACCCGTAGCCGTAGCCCTCGGCGGCGATGGAATGGAGCTGATTGTCCGACTGCCAGGTCAGGCCGGCGGTGCCGCCCCCGGTGGCGGACCAGCTGAGGTCGACGCCGGAATTCGTGCTGCCTGGCCCCGTTGCGGCGCCGACCGCGTTGATGTCGAGGGTGAGCGGCCCGTGCTTGGCCTCGCCCACCAGGGTCAGCGAGCCGCCGGGCGAGGGCCACTTTTTGGGATCGGTGACGTTGATCCCGGCGGTCCCCCACGCGGCGTACCCGAACGTGGCGAGCTTGTCGCCCGGGTCGTCGGCCGGTTTCCCCAGGGCGCCCGTCGCGGCCGCGTTCCAGTCCTTCTGCGTGCCGCCGGCCCCGGTCGTCTTGCTCCCCCCGAACTGCAACCCGGCGCTGGCATTGGCGGGACCGACCTGTCCCAGGCCGTAGCGCGCGGCGAACAGGACCCCGCCTCCTCGGCTCGAGCCCGCGCTGCCGCCGCCCTTGGTACCCGAGAGGAACCCCTGCGGCGTCGCCTCCGTCTCTTCGTGTGTGGACGGAACCACGGCGGCGGACTGGGTGGTGGTGAGGCCGACGGCGTTGGGCTGAGGAGGAGGCTTGGCCCCGTCCGGCGCGGCGTTCGCAGTGGCGGGGGCGGCCGAGTTGCCCTGGGACGCGGCAGGAGCCGAGCCGTCTTGGGAGGCGGCCGGCGGCGGGGCGGGCTGGGGCGGTGGCGCGGGGGTGACATCCTGGCCGTCGCGACCGGTCGGGTCGCGGCGGTTCACCGGGTTGCCGCGCACGTAGGCGTACACGTTCACACCGTCGGCCAGGCCGCCCGGGTCGCAGCTGGTCCAGCGGGCCAGCCACGGGGCGTAGTAGCGGGCGCCGTGGTAGTACAGGCCGGTCTCGGTGTCGCGTTCCCTGGCCGTGTAGCGGTAGCGCTTGCGGGTCTCGGTGCGCGAGAGCACGGCCTGGTAGGAGGTGCTGCCGTAGGGGTAGTACTCCTCGTAGGTGATCACCTGGCCGGCCTGGTCGAGCTCGAGCACCGCCGAGCCGAGGTGGCTGGCGAACTGGTAGCGGACCAGCCCGGCCGGGCCGCGATCGGTGCCCGCGGTGCGGGTTTCGACCAGGGCCACGCGGCGGGTGCCGTCGAGCACGTGCAGAGTCTCGCGCTCCAGCGTGACCCCGCCGTCGTCGGCGTACTCGCGGTAGACCTCGAAGGGGCCGACGTAGACGCGTTCGGACTTGCGGGTGGCCTGACCCGTCCGCTCGGTCACCTTGCGGACCCGCTGACCGGCGACGTCGTACACGTAGTAGGTGGTGTCCCGGGCTCCGGGTCGGCCGGGCTGGGGGGCGGTGGCGTGCAGCCGGTCGTGCTCGTCCCAGCGCAGCACAGGGATCTGCGGCATCGCGGTGGTGTTGCCCTGCTCGTCGTAGGAGAAGCGCGGCGGCGAGGTGGCGGCCCGGGCGGGTGCCGTGGCGGTCAGCCGGTTGCCGGCCCGGGCGGGTTCGAGCAGGCTCGGCTCGCGGTACCGGAAGTCACGGGTCCAGCCGCCGTGCGCCCGGTCGGCCGGGCGGTGGGCCATCCGTCGCAGGTTGCCGACCTCGTCGTACCCGTAGCGCTCGACATAGCGGGCCATCGCCGCGCCGTCACCGGGCTGGGGCAGGCCGACCCGGGGCGCGTCGCTCGGGCCGGGCGGGACCGCGCGCGCGGCCTGGCCGAGGTGCTCGCGGCCGGTGGCCTCGATCAGCCGGTAGAGGGGATCGTAGGTGTAGGAGGCGGCCGGGTCGACCACCTGGTTGCGGAAGAAGACCCGCTGCTGGGCGTGGTCGCGGATCAGCGTGGGGTTGCCGACCGGGTCGTAGGTGTGCCGGAGGTCCTGCAGCTTCCGGCCCCCGCGCCGCGTCGCCAGGCTGATCAGACGGAACGTCAGCGGGTCGTAGGCGTACTCGCACACGCTGCCATTGCCGTGACAGACCAGGGTCCGCTGGCCGCGCGCGTTGTAGTCGATGTGCGCGACGAACGTGGTGGCCTGATCCGCGGCGCGCAGGCGGCCGTCGATCCGGTCGAGCTGGCTGGCCGGGTTGTAGGCCGGGACGAGCACGCTGCCGTCCGGGGTGGTCATGCTGACCGGCCGGTTGAGCGCATCGTAGCCGGTGCCGCTGTCGTATGTCCGCTCCTCCAGCGGGACCTGTGACGCCCAGTCCAGGACGTCGCGGTACGTCGCGGCGAGCTGCCGCCGGGAGCGGAGCAGGTTCCCCTTGAAGTCGTAGGCCTCGTTCGCCGTCAGGCCTGCGCCGTCGTACTGCCTGGCGATCCTGGTCCGCAAGTTCCGGGCCTGCGCGCCGGGCAGGCTTTCGCCGTACTCGGTGCGGGTCCGCAGCGCCCGACCGGTGATGCCCGGACCGGCCACGTAGCCGCGTACCGGCCGGCGCAGCGGGTCGTACTCGGTGCGGAAGGTGAAGCCGCGGGAATTGCGGGCGTACACCGGCTTGCCGGTGACGTCGGGCAGCACCACGCTGCCGCCGGCGTCCATACCGAGCTGGGTGACCTGCGCGGACAGTACCGAGTAGCCGTAGCGCATGACCGCGCGGTCGAGCGCGTCCCGGACCTCGTGCTCGTTGCCCTGGACGTCCAGCAGGCTCCGGGTCCGGCAGAACTGATCGGCAAGGGCGCCGTCCTCGGTGACCCGGTTGTGGGCCACGGTGAGGAAGGTCCGGCCGAGGCTATCCAGCCAGGTACGGGTCGGGGTAGCGGCGTGGGCCGCCGTCTGCTCGGCGGCGCGCTGCTGGTCGCGGCCCATGGCGCCGTCGATGCGCCGTGCGTACCAGGTGGCCCAGCCGCCCGGCTGCGCGCCGAGAACCGCGAGGTACCGGTCGGCGTAGCCGGCCACGTCCGGGTCCTCGCGCGGATCCAGCAGGACCGTGTCGTTGACGTCCCAGGACGCGATGTGCCACGGGTCGAACACGGTCTTGTCGTAGCTGTCGTCCGGATGCAGGGTGGCCACGGCCCGGCCGGCCGGGTCGTAGAACAGGACCGCGCTGACGCCGACGGCGCGGGCGAATTCAAATCCGGGGGTCGCGGTGAAGAACGGCTCGTAGCTGCGCACCGGCAGGCCCTTGTTGTTGAAGACCGTCCAGCCGCTGCCGGTCCAGCGGTGCGTGACGTCCGGGCCGCCGTCGGCGACCGGCCCGGGTGCCGCCTGGCTCTTGTGCTGGATCTGCCGGCCGAAACCGTCGCAGTAGCCGAACGAACGCTGGAGCTCGGTGCGCTGGCCCCGCTCCAGGTCGCTGACGTGCGTCTCGCGGGCGAGCAACGCCACCCCGGCGGGCTGCGGCTGCCGCCGGTGCCGGGTGCGCCGGTAGGCGTCCAGGTCATAGAGGACGCGCGTGGTCGCCTGGCCCAGCAGCCGGTGCGCGCCGGTGAACGGGTCGGCGAAGTACGCCGCGATCTGCCCGGGCTCGGGGTCCGGGTCGAAGCCGTCGAGGGAGTCGCCGAGCCGTTCCCCGGGCTTGCCCATCTCGGCGGTGCCGCAGACCCGGCCGAGCGTGTCGAAGGCCACCGCCGCCCGGTTGCGATTGGGGTCGCTGACCAGGCGGGGCGTGAGCACCCGGTAGTCGATGCCGTCGGCGGTCACCAGGTTGCCGAGCGGATCACGAGTCTGCGAGACGAGCAGATCGTAGCGGTCGTAGGCGACAGCCGTCGGGTGGCCGAAGGGATCAAGGAACCGGTGCGGCCGGAAGAAGTGCTGCCGGGCGTAGGCCACCTCGGCGGCCGGACCGTCGCCGCCGTCCGGGGAGTAGAACACCCGGCCCGACGGCACCCACCAGGTACCGCCCTCCCTGACGTACCCCGCGGCGTCGAGCAGGGCGGGATCGACATCCTCGCCGTACACGTAACCGACCAGGTCGTCGGTGAACGCCAGGCGGTAGGTCCGGTCCGGCAGCGCGAGCGGCTCGAGCACCCCGGCGGGCAGCGGGCCGGACAGGTCGTCGCGGCGGTAGCGGAACCGCGTGCGGGAGATCAGCCGCCGCGCCGCGGCGGGCCGGCCGGCCCGGGCGGTGTTCCAGTCCTGGAAGGGCAGTTCGGCCTCGACGGCCGCGAGCTCATCGCGCAGCTCGGCGACGTCGAACAGGCCGCCGTTACCACCGCGCGGGCGCAGGCCGACGACCTCGAACGTGCGCGTTTCTGACGGCATCGGAGTCCGGTGAGCGCCGGGAAGCTCCACGGGGTTGGTGTAGACGTTGACCGTGCTCGTGATCATGGTCCGTTCGGAATCATGGTCTTCTTCTGTGAGCTCCGGATCGCCATACCTGCGCCCGTACGCGGCCGAGACGGTGCGCAGCGGGTTGCCGTAGTCATCCACGGCGAGCACCAGGTCGTGGGTGATCCGGGGGTCGGCCCGCCACCCGCCGTCGGCCGGGTAGAGCGCCCGCTCGTGGTGGGCGGTGACGGTCTGCCTGGGGTGAGTGAGGAAGACGGCGTGGTAGTTCTGGGGGCCGTCGGGCAGCGGTTCGATCCCGGGCTGGAGCAGCTCGATCGTGTAGTTGTGTTCGGTGACGGTGTAGGGCCGGTCCTGCGCCTCGGTACCGTCGAGCGCGTACACCTCCTCGCGCAGCGGCGCGCCGTTGAGCGCCCGGCAGGCCTCGCGGGCGTCGTTCCCCGACAGCCGCCATGGCCGGGGTTGCTGTCCGGTCGGCCGCAACGTTGCGGGCAGCGCGGTGTCGGGCAGGTCTGGGTCGCCGCCGCCCGGCTGGCGGTAGTACTCGTGCACATACAGCCGGGAGACCGTGTGCTCGCCGGGGAAGATGCCGGTGTGCAGCCAGGTGCGGGTCAGCACCGGCGGGAGGTCGGTGGCCGGGTCCAGGTTCGCGACGTCGCCCCGGACGCCGTCGGCCTCGAGCACGGCGAGTTCCTCGGTGTCCAGCTTCTCGACCAAGCCGAACCCGCGGAACTCGCGTTCGACGCCGTCGTAGTACCCGTGATGGTAGGCGTAGCGGATGGTGAACCTGTTGTGGTTGATGCGGTCGATGGTCTCGACCCGCTCCACGACCTGGACGGGGAACGGCAGCCGTGTCACCCAGGGGCGTCCGGCGGCCTGATCCTCCAGGTAGAACCGGGTCGAGGGCGCGTAGCTGACCCTGGTCTGGCCGCCCAGGTTGTTGTCCACCTCGGTGAGCAGGTACGGCTTGCCTTCGGCCATCAGGTCGAGGTAGCGCAGCTGCCGGCCGGCGTCGCCCGGCAGCGGCGAGGACCAGACCAGGCAGGCGGTTCCCCGGCCGAGCAGGTCGGCCACCATGACGTGCGCCAGGCTGTCCGGCCGGGGGAACCCGCGGGGCAGCGTGTGCGGCTCGCTGAAACCGTTGCCCGACTGGTTGAGGTACAGCCTGGTGCCGTCACCGTGCAGATAGATGAGGTCCGCGGCGCCCGTGCCGTCCACGTCGGCCAGCCGGACCCGCCGCTGGTCGAAGTGCTCCGGCTCGTCCAGCCACGGACAGCGGTCCATGGTTACCTTGGCGCCGAACCGGCCGAAGCCGATATTCGGCCAGTAGCAAACCTCACCGTTGCGCACGCGGACCAGGTCCGACAGGCCGTCGCCGGTCATGTCGGCGATGTGGATGGTCTGCTCGGGGTCAGCGAGCATCAGCCGGGGCCCCTGTTCCTCGCCCCACGGGTGGTACGCGCGCCTGGCCGCACCGAAGCCCTCGTAGCCGAGCGAGGGATACCAGGTGAACGCGTCGTCGCCGGTGATCAGCACGTCGGCGAGGCCGTCTCCGTCCAGGTCGACCAGGCGCAGCCCGGGGTCGTCCCACGCGATACCGGGCTCGGACCCGAACGTGCGGAACGGCCGCCAGCCACGGTCACTCGTGCGCTCGTAGACGCCGGGCATCGGGCCGCCGAGCTCGGCCAGGTCCAGGTGGCCGTCGCCGGCCAGATCGAGCAGTTCCTGGCGGTGCCCCGGGCCCGCCATCGCGGGCTGGACGACCAGGGCGCGTTCCGGGGCGAACCGCCCGTCGCCGAGGTTGGCCCGGTAGAACCAGGCGCCGCCCTGTCTGGCCAGCACGCCGGACAGTCCTTCCCCGTCGAGGTCCACCCACTGATAGGCCGTCTCGTCGATCCCGGCGGGCAGGTTCCGCAGCGAGCCGGCGTCGAGGTCCCGGGGCTCCTGGCCGATGACGGCCCGGCTGTAGCGGAGCTCCAGGGGCGGCAGGGACTCGGCGCGGTAGCCGTCGGCGCGCCGTCGGTAGCCGGTGTGGGTCACGGACGCCACCGTGGTCATGCCACTGCCGCCGGTACTGGCGTAGGTGAGGTCGGTGGAACAGACCAGGCAGTCGTCGCCGACCTCGGGCTCGCCGGGGAAATGATGGAACATCAGCGCACGGTGGCACCGCCGGTAGGTCCGGATCTCGAAGCCCGGCCGGTAGGTGGAGAACGGGTCCGGACGGCACGGCCACGTCCGGTCGGGTTCGGGCCGCGGCGCGTGCTCGTCGTGGTCGCCGTAGTCGAAGACGACCTCGAACATCCAGGCCGCCCCGTCGGCTGACGGCCAGGGGACCCGGTTGCCATACCTGATCCGCTTGGGGTACCGGCCCGCCGACCTGGACCGCTCGGTGCGGTTACGCTCGCTCGCCAGCTCGGTCCGCACGCCGGCGCCGTCCTCGGCCCGGTAGTCGTATACCGCGGCGTTGCCCGTGTCGTCATAGCTCTCGCAGATCAGCCAGCTGAACACGCGCGCCGGATCGGCCGGGTCCGCGATGCGGCTTGCGGCAGTGGCCCCATAGATGGTCGTCACGTTGGCCGACGTGATCGACCGCCAGTGCGTCTCGCCCGTGGCCAGGTTCCGCCAGCGCTCGATGCGCGCGAACAGGCCCTCGACCCGCGGCCGGTACCGCTGGATCTCGTACCGCCGGCCGCCGGCGGCGCGGCGTTCAGGCACCTGTACCCAGGCGCCGTCGCGTTCCTCGCGGAGCGGGACCAGATCCTCGGCGCCGCTCAGGATGAAGGTGTCCTGGTCCGGGTCGTCCAGGTATCGGGGCAGCCCCTTGTCGGTCTTGCGGGTGATCGCCGGGAGGGCGAGCTTCCACCCGAGCCCGAATGGGCCGTTGCCCGCACCCGAGTCGTACGTCAGGCTGAGCGAAGGGCCGAACCCGGCCCGCCCCGGGCTGGTCGCCACCGGGATCGCCAGGCTGGCCGTGCCGGTTGCCGCGTTGACCGTGAACTTCTCCCCGATGTCCCGGATGGCCCCGCCGCCTTTCGGCAGCGACACCGAGGGCGGAGCCGGCGGACCGCCGTCAGCGGATTGCCGTGTTGCGCCTGGCCCGCCGACCGCGGACGGCGCCGCGTGCGGACGACCTGCCTGGTCGCCTGGTATTCCCGGATCCGCAGGAAGCATCAGTAATCCCCCGCCTCCGAAGTGAGTCCCACTTGAACGGGGGGAAAAGCGGCGCCCGAGATACACACGGCCCGGGCCCTGTCGTCATCGCATATCCTCCGTTGCCGGGATTCGCGGTTCCGGGTAAGGAGCCCAGATGGCGGACAAGGAAAATCCAGACCCCCAGGTGATCCCCTACCTGCTCTACGCAGACGCGGGCGCCGCCATGGACTGGCTGGTGAAGACCTTCGGTTTCACCGTACGGGCGCGGGATGCCCGGCAGGATGGCACCGTCAGGCACGGGGAGCTGCAACTCGAGGGCGGCGGAATCATCATGGTGGGCTCCGCCGGGCCTAGTTACCAGGGACCGGCCAGACTCGGGGGAGTTACCCAGCTCGTTCGCGTCACCGTCACCGACCTGAAATCCCACCGGGACCGGACGAAAGAGGCCTTCGCCGAAGCGTCCGAGATGCAGAGCGGACCACCGGGCTGGCGGTTCTACTCGGTGAACGATCCCGAAGGCCATCAGTGGTACTTCACCGAGCCCGACAGCTGACCGGCCCAGCAGGGTCCGGCAGCACCGGCAACTGCCGCGCTCCTGGAGCCTACGAGCGGCGGGCGATTTTGCGCATCATCGTGCGCAATCTTCCGTCCGAGTGCCGCAGTCTGCGCTCGTTTGTGACCTCCGACGGCATGGGCGGGGCGGTGCCGTCAGGGGACGAGCGCGGCCCGGTGGTCGCAGGTTCTGTATACGGATACGGGTACGGATACGGAGCGGTTGGTTCGGTCATGACGTCTTTCCTAGGCCTAGACGGAAAATGGGGCGGCGCGCGGACGCTAGCCGACGCCCAGCGTGGTCGGCATCAGCTGCCGGCTGCCGCGGAGGAGGCCGGGCCAGGATCCTGGCCCGGCCGCTTCCATCAGACACCGGCATCGTCAGCCGGGACGCGGCATTGCGAGCCTCGTGGGCACCAACGATCGTGCTGACCGCACCGATGCGCATGAGCTCCTCCGGTAGCCCCGGAAAGCTGGCCGCTATTCGCGGCTGACATCCGGTGCCTGGTTCAGAACCTATACCCGCATCGAGAAACTAGCAAGTTTTTTCCGGAATCTGGTAACCTATAAGGATGGCCAGCTGGAGCTTTCTGACCCCTCACGCCCGGGTTCTCCTGTGCGTCGCTCATGACCCGGGTGTACGCCTGCGCGACATGGCGGCCAGCCTGAACATCAGCGAACGCAGCGCCTTCGGCATCATCACCGACCTGGCCCAGGCCGGCTACGTGGTGAAGGGGAAGGACGGCCGGCGCAACCGCTACCACATCCAGGCCCACCTCCCGCTGCCAGAACCGGACGGGCGGGAACGCACCATCGGCGAGATCCTGGACCTGCTGACCGGCACAGACACCGACGGCGGCGCATGACGGCCGTCGGCTTATCGGTTCTGGTGATGGGCCGATCTCAGGTAGCCCGTATCCGCGTCGGTGCGGCCGAGGTTGACTGGAGCATTACCGGCCGACTCACCGCGCCACGGCGGCGCCCCATGACGGTCCGGCACCGTCCGGCGAGAGCGGGCACAAGATGCACCATTCCGATCCGGTCTACGCACGGCAAAGGATTCGATGACGGTCATTGCCGATCCGCCCGCCGCCGCCATTACGGATCCGGGGCGGTCAGGGTCGCGGCCCGGCCGGAAGATCCTCCGCACCGCGGGTTCGCTCGCCCTCGTCGCGGCCATATTCGCCTTCGCGGTCCCGCATTTCGCGTCCTACCGCAGCGTGTGGGCCAGCATGAGCGCGATGACGTGGGCGGAGATACTGCTCGTCGCCGTGGCCGCGGCCGCCAGCATGGTCGCTACCTGGATCATGATCTGCTCGGTACTGCCATCGATACGGCTGCGCGAGGCGGCCGTGGTCAACCTCGGGTCCAACGCCGTGGCGAACACCCTGCCCGCCGGCGGGGCCCTGGCCATGGGGGTCAGCTGGGCGATGCTCTCAAGCTGGGGTGTCAGCACGGCTGAGTACGTGCTCTACACCCTGGTGTCGGGAATCTGGAACGTCTTCGCCCGCCTGGGCCTGCCGGTCCTCGCCCTGGTGATCCTGGCGACGGCCAGCCGGCCCGGCGCAGGCCTGATCGCCGCCGCCGCCGTCGGGCTGGCTCTGCTCGCCGCCCTGGCCGCCGGGCTCGGCCTGCTCATGCGCAGCGAGTCGTTCGCGGTCCGCGCGGGGCGCGTGCTGCAGCGCGTACTCGTGACGGCCTTCCGGGTAGCACGCCGGCCGAGGTCCTTCGATATCCCCGGGTCACTGCTGGGCTTCCGCGACCGGGCCGGTGCCCTGATCGCCGCGCGCGGCTGGCGGATCACCGCCGCCACCGCCGCGAGCAACCTCACCTTGTGGCTCGTCCTGCTGGCCTGCCTGCGCGGCGTCGGCCTATCCCAGGCTCAGGTGCCCTGGCAGACCTCCCTGGCGGCCTTCGCGTTCGTCCGGCTGCTGACGGTGCTGCCCATTACCCCCGGTGGTCTCGGGATCACCGAACTCGGGCTGATCGCCACCCTGGTCGGCGCCGGCCACCACGATGGCGTGCAGGTGACAGCCGCCGTGCTGCTCTACCGAGCCGTCACGTATCTGCCTCCCATCCCTCTCGGCGTGATCGCCTGCCTCACCTGGCAGCACGCGCCAGCGCTTATTCACCCCAAAGTCGCCGACGCCGGTCAGCCGGCCGCAATGAGCCCGCCAGTCCCGGGCCTGGCGGGTACGGATGCACCACACCAGACAAACCCGGAAATAGTGACCGGGCAATAACGATCGGCCAGGATCCAAAAGACGGGTGCGAGCCCGTTACCTCGGCGCGGCGTTCTCCCCGTGGGCGGGCGGGGTCAGGCCGGCGTGGGGGTCAGGGTGGTGGTCAGCCCGGTGAGCAGGATGTCGAGGCCGCGTTCGAGTTCGGCGGCGCCGTTGTAGGCGGCCAGGACGGGGGCCAGGCTGCGGAGCAGGGGGAAGTCGCCGATCGGGAGCCGGTGCAAGCCGAGCCGGAGCAGGTCGTCGGTCTCGTCGGGGCTGACGGTGAGTTCCTGGAGCTCGTCCAGGACGTGGCCGTGCAGGAAGCCGAACAGGGCCCGGTAGATGTGCAGGGCGTCGGGGCCGCTGAACCCGGCCCGGGTGAGCAGGGCCAGGATGTCCTCCAGGGGGCGCAGGGTGCCGAGCGGGCGTAGCCCGAGCGGGGTGCCCAGCGGCCGGGTGACGATCAGCGGCACCACATGCGGGTGGGCCAGCGCCAGGGCGCGGAAGCGGCGGGCGACCTCCCGCAGCTGGCCGACCCAGTCCGGATCGGCGGAGTCGACTTCCAGCTG
>Ga0307478_10001329_pt1 | contig 21620 bp, 16 predicted proteins | sample atmos_gasesECM4C_2_FD_203713 | JGI IMG/M metagenome (GOLD analysis project Ga0307478, IMG submission 203713) | Hardwood forest soil microbial communities from Morgan-Monroe State Forest, Indiana, United States - atmos_gasesECM4C_05 | ecosystem: Environmental > Terrestrial > Soil > Temperate... | reverse complement strand
GAAACCTCATCGCCGCGCGCCGCCATTTCCTGCATCGCCGTCGCCACGTGGGCGGCTTGTTCCTGCTGCACGCGGGCTTTGTCCGCCGTATCCGAGACGGTGCTGCGCAGCTGCTGGCTGGCTGTGGAAACCCGCTCGGCGCTGGCCGCCACTCGCGCAATCGTATCGTGGAGTTTGTGGATCGAGCGGTTGAACCACTCCGCCATTTCTCCCAGCTCATCCTTGTGGTGATCTTCCAGCTGCTGCGTGAGATCGCCGGAGGCGATCTCCTTCAGGCGCGCAACCAACTCCAGGAGGCGCTGGTTAATGCTGCGCGTGGTGCTGAAGGCAATCACCAACAGCAACAACGAGGATACGCAGCAAATGGAGATGATGCTTCGTTCTGAGGTGCTTACCACGTGGTCTGAGTCGGCTTCCGAGCGCGTGGCCTCGCTTTGCAGCTTGTCGTTCGTACTGTCCATGGAGTTGCGCAAGTCCTGGTAACCCCGCAGGAATGGGCCGAGAAGCGGGCCTGCGGCCGTCGCGTCGTGGCGGACGCTGACAATTTTATCCAGCTGATCGGAATAGCCGGAGACGGCCTTGCTTTCATCCTCCAGGGCGCTGCGCGCATCGCCGGGCCGGGTGAACGATACGGCCGCCGCCAGACGGTCTTTCAGCAGCTTCTGATGGTCGGCCAGTTGCGAGGCGGCCGTATCCTGCTGGTCTGCCGTAGACGTCAACATCTTGGAGACGTCGGCGCGCGTGAGATCCAGAAACATGCTCGCTTCCATGTGATTGCGAATTGCGGAGCTGGTGGCGGTCACGTCTTCAACGCCGTGCGCGACCAGCAGGATACCGCGCAAGCCCGCGCCGCCGACAAGCACGGCGGAAACCAGTCCCAGAATGCCGAGTCCGTACAGCTTCGAGCGAATGGTAAGTTGCAAGAAGACCTCCGCGGTGTGGTTTCCTGGTTACTGCAATTTCATGACGACTTTCACGGAGTCGTCCACGTCGCTGCTTTTGAGGTAGCCGATCGCCCCGGGATTTGCCGCTACGTCCTGCTTCATCTGCCCGGCCGAAGCAAGGTCCTTGGGTGGAGCGGTGATGCGCCCGCTGAAGGCGGCTTGCAGAAAGTATTTGCTGTAATCGCCCTCGCTCATTTTGTAGACATCACGCAATACGACGGCGCGTTCGGGCGAGCCCGGCGCGAGCATCAAGACGGAGACACGCTTGCCGTTCGGCCAGGTGCTCTTGTCGCATACAAAGATCGGCTTAAGGGATGTAGCGGTCTGATCGCCGACGGTGTTGGATTTGTTTACGACGACATCCACTTCCTCGCCCGCTGAAGTAGCGGGCGGCCGCGGCCAGGCAGCGCAGAAAGCCCCCAGCGAACTGAGGAGCAAGAGGCGGCGAATATTTTTCGTCATGGTTTTGGTCCGTCCTCAGTAGGCAAAAGAAATCTCGGTGCCCAGAGCGTTGTTGGTTTGCATGGCCCGGGGATTACCGGTTTCCAGCCCGCGATAGGAGAAGTGGTCGAACTGCAGCTTCGCGGCGGCATGGTCATTGAAGTCAAAGCGCAGGCCGAAGGAAGGCCCGTTGCGGCGGCCCAACATCGTGCTGATTTCCGGATTGTTGTAGACCGGATCGCCGAGACCGGAGTTGAAATACTGGTACCGAAAATACGGTCGGTACTTGCCGAACGCACGGGAGAATTGCGTGTAGAACGCCGGAGTATTGAAAGTGCCGGGTAAGCCGGTGATCGTTCCCACGTGACGGATGAGTTCTGCTTCGTTCAGGACTTCGTATTTTGAGTTCGTCCATACCGCATGGACCGTGGCGATCAATTCGCTGTGGTCAATCGGGTTGTCGAAGGTGAGGTAATCGTGATAGACGGAAAATCCCACGTCCAGCCCGGAAATAGCTGCGGGATGCGACGACAGGGCGAAGTTCACGGCTTTCCCGTTGTTGCGGTCGGTGTCGTTCTGCACAATTTCAGAGCCGAAGGAATGGTCCGAGCCGTTCGCGACTTCCGCCACGTACTGCAGCCCCAGCTTGCCGGATGGAATTTTTCCGCCGAGCGAAGCGCCTAAGTCCTGCAACGGGAAGGCGCCGCCTTCATCGTCGAAAGCGTACATGAACGGCGGACCGATGGCGGTCTGGAACCACTCACCGCGTTGAAAGGTGGGCACGTAATAGCCGATCGAAGTGTGCAACCGCCCTATCGTGAATTTGAAGTAATCGTTGTGCTGGTAGGAGAGATACAGCCGTTCGACGTCAACGCTTACGCCGTTGTCCACCGGAGAAGAGGTGAAGAGTACGTCTCCGAGGATCGAGACGCGATCGGACAAGTTCCCGGTCATGAACAGGTCGGCCGAGCCCAAATAGAATGAGTTGGTGGCGCCTCTTAAATCCGAGGCCGTGTAGCCCACGTCTCCAAACAGGCGCAACTTGATGCCGGCCGGCGGAGTATAGGCAGGTTCTTCGAGCACGGGTTCTGGCCCCACCGCCGGCGCCGCGGCGGGGACTGCCGCGGCATTTGCCTGCTTCGCTTCGAGCGCCCTCACTTGCGCTTGCAGTTCCTGAACTTGCTTGGTTAATTCCTGAAGCTTTTCGTCGTTTGTCTGTTGCGGTGCATCTTGCGCATGCACGGGGATGGCCACCAGAGGAACGATCAGGAAAAGCAGCGGGCTCAAGACCGCTACCCTGCACCGCGCCGCAATTGAGTGCGGCGTAGGGATGGTTTCGGACTTCCTCATGGCATTGCCTCCGTCTGAAATTGTCGTGGTCCACCCGATGAATCATTGCCGGTCGTTTTGTGCTTTCGGAAATTCCTCAAAGCTCGAGCGAACCTTGAAAATGGCGCGGAGGGGTTCTGGCGCAAGGACAGAGGTGGACGGAACCAGCTGGATGATCCAGATGCATTTGCTGCACCCATCGCGCCTCAAGCAATTCATCGGCCCTCGCTGTGCAAAGGTTTAGCGAAGACGCGCCGTCCTGGTTATTGCTCCCGGAACTCCGCCATCTGGTGCGAAACCGCGTCTTGAAGCGGAATATCGAGGGAGATAGTCAGCAGCTGAATGCACTATGGGAGAATCTTAATTTTTCCGGGCGTCGCGAGAGATATTGCGCCGGTTCGGGTTTATCTTCAGTGAAGTTTGTGCACGGCGCGTGCAGGGTTTTCCGACGCGGTTTTAACGGGTTTGATGTATATTTACTGCCCTCTTTTTGCGGGAAGCATCCACCAGCGCGCTGATAACATCCAACGTTTGCCATCCGACCGCCGAATAACGCGGATGGGCTGAGGTCGAACCAAAACTTGCCTGCGAGATTTCAGACCCCCCCGAACGCTCTCGACCGCACTGTCTGGATTCGGTACAACCGTAATCCACAGATTTGTATGCTGCGTACGGGTATCTCCCGCGTGGAAGTAATGGCGAACCGCCTTCCGATGTGCCTCAGTCTAGTATTGATAGGACTTGTATTCTGCCTGCAAGGCTGCACGCACCGGCAAGCTGCCGTGCCGGAAGACGGCGCGGCGCTGTTCGCCAAGAAGTGCGCGAATTGCCATCAGCCAGACCCAAACAACGACATGCGCGCTCCAACGCCACAGGCGCTCCGGCTGATGTCGCGCTCAGCAATTCTGGCTTCGCTTGAGACGGGCCGCATGCGGTGGGAAGCGAAGTTTCTCTCCAAGGCAAAGAAGACCGCGATTGCCGATTATCTGGGCGCGCCCGACGTTAGTTTGCCGGAAGTGATGGCCGGGCTTTGTCCCGCGGACCTCGATCCGCCGCCGAATCCGCCGGGATGGGCGGGGTGGGGAGGAGGTCCGGCGAACGGGCGTTTTCAGCCCGCGAGCGCTGCGGGCCTCGATCGCGACAAAGTCAAAAACTTGAAATTCAAATGGGCGTTCGGTTTCCCGGGAGCAGGCGCGACATTTGGGCAGCCGACTTCTTACGCCGGAAAACTTTTCGTGGGCAGCGAGGACGGCACCGTGTATGCGCTCGATGCGGCTACCGGCTGCCGGTGGTGGAGCTTCAAGGCGTCGGCGACGGTGAAGACGGCAATTTCCGTCGGCGACCAAGGGACCACCGCATTTTTTGGCGACACCAACGGATTTGTGTACGCGGTGAAAGTGGCGGATGGCTCGCTGGTCTGGAAAGCGCAACCGGGTGCGCATCCCGCGGCGCGCATTACGGGCTCGCCGCTTTTGGTCAGTGACCGCTTGTACGTTCCGATTTCTTCAGGCGAAGAAGGCGCATCCGCGGATCCGCTTTATCCTTGCTGCACCTTTCGTGGCAGCGTGGTGGCGCTGGATGCGGCCACCGGCAATCAGATTTGGCGCGCGTACACGATCGCGGACGCGCCCAAGCCTACGCGCAAGAGCGCGCAGGGAGTGCAGTACTGGGGACCTTCGGGCGCCGCGGTGTGGTCGTCACCAACAGCGGATTTGAAGCGTCACGCGATTTACGTCGCGACAGGAAATAATTATTCCGACCCTCCGACGCAGACTTCCGATTCGGTGATCGCTTTCGACATTCGCACCGGCAAGAAATTGTGGTCGCGGCAGTTCACCGCGAAGGATATGTGGAACAGCGGCTGCGTGGCGGACAAAAAGGACAATTGTCCCGCACAGCCCGGAGACGATTTCGATTTCGGGTCGCCTCCGGTGCTGAAGCCGATTGGTGGCGGGCGCGACGTGCTGCTGCTCTCGCAGAAATCGGGCATGGTATATGCGCTCGATCCCAGTCATCATGGCGAGCTTGTATGGAAAACGCGGATTGGCCGCGGCGGTCCTTTAGGCGGAGTGGAATGGGGCGGCGCCGTGGACGGCCACGTTGCGTATTTCCCGCTGTCCGATTTCGATTTTGCGAATCCGCTGGCGGGCGGCGGCCTCTTTGCGCTGAATCTTCGCACGGGGCGTCAGTTATGGCATGTCCCCCCGCCTAAGCTCGCGTGCACCGCGCAGGTCGGCTGCAGTGCGGCGCAGATGGCGCCGCCCACTTTGATTCCGGGCGTGCTCTTTGCAGGTTCGCTCGATGGGCACTTGCGCGCCTACGATACGCGCGATGGCTCCGTGCTGTGGGATTTCGATACGGCGCAGGATTTTCACACCACGAACGGCGTGAAAGCGCACGGCGGCTCGCTGAATGGCGCGGGCCCGCTGATCGTCAGCGGTATGGTTTACGTGAACACCGGCTACGACAATGCCATGGCCGGGAACGTCCTGCTCGCTTTTTCCCTCGATTCGAAATAACCCGCTCGGCGCGGCAGCGCGCGATGGCTATGTTAACCGAAAAGCCGCTCGGAGCCGCACCGATGCAAAGAGACCATCATCCGCGCTATACTCGAGGTACTCGACATTCTTGTCGACATCGGCGTCCTCGCCGAGAAGGAGGTGATCCAGTGAGGTACGGTTTACGTTGAAGTAGTAGAGGAGGCGCTTGTGAAGTCACCGAGCGCCTCTCTCCTTTTTCCCGCCGCCCGCTGATTTGCCCGAAGTCACCAATGCCAGAAAAATTCCAGCCATACGACGATTACCGCCAGATACGACGCAAGAGCTAAATTGATCGTCCAGCCCAGCCAAAACCCCCATTTGGAATTGCGTAGAGAAATCAGCGCAAGCACCAGCACCGGGAATTCGCAAGCCAACACGTACAGATACTGGCGCCGATTCGACTCGATGGCCGCCTGGCCGATTCTTGGATCCTGGTGCGCCAATCCAACGATGGCAACCGCGACCACCGTGCATGCGCCCGCAACGAGCGCCGGCGAGCTGAGTTGAAACCGGCGCAACGACGGCGCCACGATCATGAGACAAACGCCGGTCACCAGAACTATCGCCAACGGTTACGTCACCGCATCGCGCGTTTGGCATCCGCAAACGCCCATGCGAGCTTCCAGCTCTGCGCTAACGCGGCTGGAAGCGGTTGCGTTTGTGAGCTTGGAGTATAATCCCCCGAGTTTCGAAGCTCAGAAGGAGATTCGAATGAAATATCTCCTAACGGCGTTCCTTTGTTTTTGTCTTGCAGGCGCGTCGAACGTCTTCGCTCAATCCAAATCCGATGAAGAGGCGGTGGGCAAATTGCCGCAAGAATTTTGCGACGCATGGGCCCAACACGATGGCCATGCGCTCGCAAGGATTATGGCCGACGACGTGGATTTCGTAACCGTGGCAACCACATATCTGCACGGCAGAGAGGACTTCGAAACATTCCATGTGCGCCTCCTGAGCGGGCGCTTCAAGGACTCCACAATCACGGTTCTCAAGACCACCACTCGATTTTTACGCCCGGATATGGCGGTGGTCATTGGAGTTGGAAGATCGAGGGAGACAAAAATTTCGATGGCACGGCGCGTCCGCCGCGGTTTGGGTTGATGACGCTAGTCACGGAAAAGAAGAACGGGAATTGGCTGGTCGTCGTGGGCCAGAACACCAATGCGATTCTCGGCGTGCCGCCTGAACTTCAGGACATCAAGACGCCCATTGCAATTCCCGGAACCGGTCCGGGGAACTAGCAGTTTTTCAGCGCCAAGGACAAATCGCCGCGGCGGGATTTTATTCGTAGCGCAGGGACACCATGGGATCCACGCGCGAAGCGCGGCGCGCGGGGATGTGCGTGGCGAACCAACTACTTCATCGCAGTACCCGCCAAGCAGACGTTCAATCTGTTGTGCCCGCCCCATGCGTCGAATAACCGTTTCGCGTTGACATTAATTTCAGCCAGTTCACGTGGTCTGCGGTTTCCGGAATGGGGATAAATTAGATACGCGACATCGCCGTCCTTGCCGCCTGTTCTCGGATCAGCATCGATCCCCAACGCTTGAGCGAGTGCAATCGAGCCTTCACCGACCGGTAGGTTCGGCGCGCTTACGTCTGCAACGATAGCGGCGGAGATCATTCCGTTTTGCAAGTTTACGACCGTCGCGAAGTCACCTAAGCGAGCAAAATTCAGAGCTTTGGGGTGAAGCACGACGTACGGAATTGTCGCTGCGTCCACGTATCTACGCGGATCGCGGGGATTTGGATTGTCGGGATCGTACAACGCGGTTGTAGACACGTAAAACCCGGGCGCGGGATCCGAGTTCAGCTGCAAAACGGGGCGTCCGCTCGTCTTTTCATTTTCGGTCACCAATGCCCACCAGTCTCCTTCGTGCCCTGCGTGGCTCAATGAATCCAGCCCCAGCCGGTCGTTCGCGTTGTAGGCGCGAAAGGCACCGTCCGCGTCAATGGCAAGTCCAGCCTTGTAAAAGAGGGCTGAGGGCCCCGATGGAGTTGACCACGCAACAACGTGGTGCGCGGTGAAAACTTGGACTTTTTCGCAAGTGTCGGGAGACACCGGGGGAGAAACCTGCGGCACGCTCGGTAATAATATGCAAAGCACCAGAATTGTGAATCCGTACTTCATGGCGGTCTTGCGCTCTCGATGAAAGGTATCGCGCCCCGTCCCGACATTCAAACCGCATTATCCACCTCGTTGGACAAGGCGACCGCGACTTGCTATTCGTAGCGCAGCGACACCATCGGATCCACGCGCGAAGCGCGGCGTGCAGGAATGTACGTTGCGAACCACGCGACGGCGCTGAGCAGCACCGCTACGGTGACGAATACAGTCGGGTCCCACGTCTTCACGCCGTAAATCAAGCCGGCCATGAAGCGCGTGAGGCCTAGCGCGGCGGCTACGCCGATCCCCACTCCGATCGCTGCTAGACGCATTCCTTGCGACACGACCATCTTGCGCACGTGATCAGGGCTTGCTCCCAGCGCCATGCGAATTCCGATTTCCTGCGTGCGCTGCTGCACCGAATACGCCATCAATCCGTAGATACCGATGGCCGCCAGAAACAGCGCGACTCCCGCAAAAATGGTAAGCAGCATCGTATTGAAATCGCCGCGCGCGGTGGATTCTCCCACTACTTGCTCCATCGTGCGGATGTGCGCCACGGGAATTCCGCCCGAAGCGACGCGAAACTCCTGCTGCAGCTCCGTGCTCATCGAAAAAGGCGCGACCTTCGTGCGAATTATCCAGTTGATTGGAAGTATCTTGCTGCCAAGCGCCGTGATGCCGTCCAGGACCTGCGGCTCAGGCACGTACATCACGGGCTGCGGATCGTTGTCGAGGCCGGCATCGCGCGTGCTGCCCACGATACCCACTACCTCGCGCGGCGGCTCTTCGAATTCCGGGCCGACGCCGTGGCCGATGGTGATGCGCGCTCCGAGCGCGTCGCCCTTGGGCCAATACTGTTTGGCCATCGCTTCGTTGATGACCACCACGCGATCCGAAGTGGCGTCATCATTTTCAGTGAACGTACGCCCGCGCAGCAGCGGAATCCGGAAGGCCTGGAAGTATTGAGCGGAGACGTTGCGCCACGACACATCCCCGTTGTATTGCCCGTCCGTCGGTGGATGCCCCTCGATCGTGATCGGCAGGTCAATGCCCCCTGTGGTAGGCAAGCAGCAAGTGCTGGCGACCGCTTCGACTCCAGGAAGCGCGTCCACGCGGCGCTCCACCTCCCGCACCACTTGAGCGACTGCCGCAGTTTTCTCGAATCGTTCCGCCGAGAGAGACATTTCCATCGTGAGAACGTTGTGCGCGTCGAAGCCCGGCTTTTCGGTGCGCATCATCGCGAAAGTGCGGATCAGCAACGCAGCGCCGACCAGCAGAACCAGGGCGAGCGCGATTTCCGTGACCACCAGAATCGCACGCGCTTTGTTCTGCCGAAAACTGCTCCCGGAGCGCGAGCTGCCCTCTTTGAGCGTGACAGTCAAGTCCGTGCGCGAGCTACTGAAGGCGGGTACGAGGCCGAACAAGACGCCTGTGAGCAGCGCGACAACCAGAGTGAATGCCAACACACGCCAGTCCAGCGCAACCGCGGAACCGTGTTCGCCGATGCGCGGGATATTCACTGGATTCAGCGCCAATAGCCCGCGCACTCCGGCATAACCCAATATCAGGCCGAGCACGCCTCCAACGAGCGATAGCAGCACGCTTTCCGTAAGCAGTTGAAATACGATGCGGCGGCGTTCCGCCCCGAGCGCCGAACGAATCGCGATCTCACGCTTGCGCAGAGTGCCGCGCGCGAGCAACAGGTTCGCCACATTCGCGCATGCGATCAGCAGCACGAACCCGACCGCGCCGAGCAAAATCAGCAGCGCCGTGCGCACGTCGAAAACCACCATATCGCGGAGCGGAAGGGCCGTGGCGCTTTCATCCTTGCCCATCAGGGCGCCAGGGTATTTTCTGTCGAACTCGGCGGCGGAAAGTTTCATCGCGGCCTGTGCTTGCGCGAGCGTGACGCCAGGACGCAGTCGTGCGGCGCACAGCAGGTAATGGCCTTGATTCGTGCTGTTGGGGTCCGGCTGCAGCGGCAACCAGATGTCTGCCGGAGGGTCGGTTTTGAACGTGGAACCGAGAACGCCGATGATTTGGAACGGCTCACTGGTGAGCTCGATGGTCTTGCCGATGATTGCAGGATCGCTGCCGTAGCGGCCGCGCCACAGCCCATTGCTGATTACCAGGACGTGCGGGCCGCCGGGACGATCTTCCTCTTCCGTGTAAACGCGGCCGAGCGCGACCGGCGCGCCGAACACTTCGAAATAGGAGGCGGACGCGTGAATGCCTTTTACCTGCTCGGGACGATCGCCGCCAGTCAGGTTGATTCCGGGGCCGGCAAAGTCATAGGCAGCAACGGCCTGGAATACTTGTGTCTGCTCGCGCCAAGTGGTGAATTTCGGAACCGAAACCGAATCACCGTTCCCCTCCGGGAAATGCCGCACGAGTCCGACCAGGCGGTCCGGTTGCGGATAGGAAAGCGGCTCCAGCAACACGGCGTTGACGACCGAGAAGATCGCGGTGTTGGCACCAATGCCCAGAGCGAGCGCGACAATCGCCGTCGCCGCAAACGCGGGACTGCGCCACAGGATGCGCGCCGCGTACTTCACATCGCTGATCAAGTGCTCGATGAAGTTTCCGTTGGCCATGCGCCGGCGCTCCTCACGTGAAATTGATTCGAATGGAAGCTACGGCGTTGTATACGGCTGCGGCGCGGAAATTGTTCCCCCGGGCGACCCAGGGCCACAATTATTCATAGCGAAGGCAATCTATGGGATCGAGGTTCGCGGCGAGGCTGGCGGGATAGTAGCCGAAAAATAATCCCACACCTACGGAGATCGCGAACCCGATTGTCACCCACAGATAAGAAAGCGTCGCGGGGATCGAAGGAGCAAGCGTGCGTACGAGGGTTGACACTCCCGCCCCGATCAAGATGCCTATCGTGCCGCCAACGAGCGTGAGCACTACGGCTTCCAATAGGAATTGCAAACGGATGTCCGCGCGGCGAGCGCCAATGGCTTTACGTACGCCAATTTCCTGCGTCCGCTCGGTTACAGAAATGAGCATGATGTTCATCACGCCGATCCCTCCCACCAGCAAACCAATCGAGCTGATTACCGTCGTAAGTATCACCAGCGCGCCAGTAAGCTGATTCCACAGATTGCTCAGAAAATCCGGCGAGCTCAGCTCGAAGTCGTTGTCCTTGTCAGCGGGAACCTTACGCAACCGCCGCATGGCCTGGATCACCTCGCCTTGTGCGACGTCAATGTTCACACCCTTCGGGACGGTGAATGCCATCACCAGCTCTTTCGATCCCGGGTATTCTTTCTTGAAGTTGCTCAGCGGAATGATGGCGAAGATGTCTACGCCGGGGCCGAGGAAGAGGCCCTGGTCGTGTTCGAATACGCCGATCACTTCGTACAACCCGCCATTGATGCGCACTGTTTTACCGATCGGGTCCGTCGTGGGGAAGAGTGATTCGCTGATGGCTGCGCCCAAAACCACCACAGGCCGCGCGTGCTCTTCGTCCGTGTTGCTGATGAAGCGCCCGCGTGCGATCGCAAAAAGCGGAATCGCTTCGGTGTATTGCGGCTCGGCACCGCGCACGATCACTTTCTCGACGCTGCGATCCCCGCTGGTGATCATGTTGCTATCGCCAAAGAAAAAGCCGCGCGTTCCGATAGTGGTGACGATCTGCACGTCCGGCGCGGCCTGGCGGATGTAATCGGCATAGCTGTATTCGATGTACCGGCGCGAGCGAATGCGCTCGGGCATGCGCGCGGGGTCCATCGCGGGGGGAAATCGCGTGAGAAAGTAAGTGCGCGAGCCGAGCGATTCCACTTTGTCCTGCACGAATTTGTTCAGGCCTTGAATGATGGCGGCCATGGAGATCACCGACGAGACGCCGATGACGATGCCGAGTACAGTCAAGGCCGAGCGCACCTTGGAAGTGCGCAGCGTATTCATTGCCGCAAGAAAATTTTCGCGCGTCTGCGCCAGCGTCATCAGCGCCATCAGTCGGACCTCAACGCGACCACCGGATCAAGCTGCGACGCCCGCATCGCGGGATAAATTCCGAAGAATAATCCCACCGCGGAGCTCAGCAGCACGCCCATCACCGCCACCCAGGTTTGCACCGAAGCAGGGAACGGCGTGAAGCTGCGCAGGGCCAGCGCCACCAAAAATCCCAGCGTGACGCCGGCGAAGCCTCCCACCAGGCATTGCACCACGCTTTCCATCATGAACTGGCGCAGGATGTCTTGCTTCGTCGCGCCCACGGCGCGCCGCACGCCAATTTCCCGCCGACGCAGCGTCACGCTCACCAGCATCACATTCATGATTACAATCCCGCCGATGACCACCGAAATGGCGCTCACCATGATGAATACGCCGAAGAACGCCGAACTGATGCTGCGCCACAGCGCCATATAACTTTCCTTGGTTCCGATGAAGAAATCATCTTCCGCGCCGCCCAAAAGATGGCGCCGGGCACGCAGAATCAGGTGCGCTTGATCTTGCGCGATTTCAAAGTTCGGCTTGCTGGTCTTGACGTTGATGGTGATGCTGGAATTCAGTCCTTGCAGCCGCAGGAAATCGGAGAGTGGAATGATCACGAAGTTGTCCTGGTCCTGGCCGAGTACGCTGCCGATTTTTTCCATCACGCCGATCACCAGGAAATCGTCGCTGCCGACGCGCACGGATTTGCCGATGGGGTCCATGCCGAGGAAGAGTTGCTGCACGATGGTATCGCCGATCACGCAGACGTTCGCTTTGTGCTCGGCTTCCGACGGAGTGAAGTAGCGGCCAAATTCGACCGTGCGCGAGTCAATATCCGCCATGTTGGCCGTCTGGCCGTAAAGATTCACGTCCTGCTGCTCTTTATTTCCCGATTGTGCGCGGACGGTGGCACTGGCGCTGCCGCCAACTTCTCCGCAAGCACTGCAAGCCGCGGCGACGGCATCCATGTCGTCTATTTCGATCTTCCGGTATTTCAGCGCTTTGATGATGATGGTGAAATCCGTCACGGCGAACGGAGTGCGCGCAATTTGGAACACGTTGGTGCCCATGTTGGCGATTTTTTGTTCGACGTAGAGGTTCGCGCCCTGCACCACAGTCATCACGGTGATGAGCGTCGCGACGCCCATCGTAAGCCCCAAGGCCGTGAGCGAGGCGCGCAGCTTGTGTCCGCGCAGAGCGGCGACACACTGCGCGAGATTGTCACTGACGGCCAGCATGGCAATGGAAAGGGTTTCGCCATTTATCTTATCAACTCCCATGCAAATGGGAAGTCTCGCGCTGGAAGGCAGTTCGAAATTTGACTGACATTGATTGATTCTTATGCGTGCGCGGCGGTAGCTGACGATTCAAGTGATCGGAAACTGGCTGAACGCCCGCGGAGCGTATAATCCCCCGATGGCTTCTGAACCCTTGGAACGTGCGACACGAGAAAAACGCTTCGCGGCGCTAGCTTCCGTGGGCTCCGCGGTGCTGTTGGTATCGCTAAAGGTTTTCTTGGTGTGGCGTACGGGCAGCTTGGGCATTTTGTCTGAAGCGCTGCACTCGATTTTGGATCTGGTGGCCGCGGTGATCACCTACCTTTCGGTGCGGGTGGCCGATAAGCCCGCCGACGCGGACCATTTGTACGGCCACGGGAAAGTGGAAAACTTTTCGGCGTTTGTGGAAACGGCGCTGCTGTTGCTCACCGCCGTGTACATCATCTGGGAAGCGTTTCAGCGGCTGGTGTTTCACACCATTCACATGCGCCCCAGTCTGATCGCGATTCTGGTGCTGGCGGTGTGCATGGGAATTGACGTGGTGCGCTCGAAAGCATTGAATCGCGTGCTCGCAAAATATCCCAGCGACGCCCTGGAAGCCGACGCGCTGCATTTTTCCACTGACGTGTGGAGCACTTTCGTCGTCATCCTGGGTATCAGTGGCGCGTGGCTGGGTATGCATTTCGGAATCGCGTGGCTGGGCCGCCTGGACGCCGTCGCGGCGCTGGGTGTCGCGGGCGTGATCATCTGGATCGGTTCGCGGCTCGGGAAACGCACGGCGGACGCTCTGCTGGATGTCGCGCCGCAGGGATTGCGCGAACGCATCGAATCCGCCGTGGGCAGGACGGAAGGCGTCTTGCAGTCCGAACGCGTGCGCGTGCGCCGCGCGGGCCAGCGCTATTTTGTGGACGTGACGCTCAGCGTCCCGCGCACTGCGAGCCTGGAACAGGCCCATGCCGCGAGCGAAGCCGTGGAAAAAAAGATCGCGCAGATCGTTCCGGCGGACGTGGTGGTGCATATGGAACCGCGCGCCAAGAGCGATGAGAACCTTTTCGAGACGATTCGCGCCATCGCGCAGCGCCGCGGCATGTCCGTGCACGAACTTTCGGCGCATCAGTTCGACCACCGGCTTTTTATCGAGCTGCACCTGGAAGTGGACGAAAACGCAAGCCTGCGCGAAGCGCACCGCCGCGCCACCGAGCTCGAGCAGGACATCCTGAAGGAAACCGATCCCCGCGCGCTGGTGAATATTCACATCGAGCCGCTGGGCGTGAAGATCGGCGGCGCCGAGGAGATGAAGGAACTGGCGCGCACCGTGCAGGATTTCCTGAATTCATTGCAATCGGAGTATCACGAGCTGACGAATTGCCACGAGGTGCACGTGCGCAGCGTGGATCACAAAATCCTCGTTTCCTGCCACTGCGCGATGGACGGCAATTTGCCGGTCACCGAAGTCCACGACATCACCGCCGCGCTGGAAGACCGCGTGAAGGAACGCTTCCCGCAGATTTTCAGGCTGACAATTCACCCGGAACCAGTGGAAGAAAGCTGAGAAGGACCGCGCGCGAATGCAATTCTCAATAGACAACCGGCAGCGGCCAATGCGCTCCAACAAGCTGCTCCTAGCTTTAGCCAGCGTCCACGAAAGCTATCGTGAAGGAACGCAACCGATGCCAGAGTCGCGGCAGCTGCGAAGATCACAAGAAAGATCCACAACACCCATTTTCCTCGAGTCCTCCGGGAGTCGACGGATGGAGATGCGCCCCAGATGCGTTCCACGACACGAGCAAATCCGTACCAGAAAAAGGGTGTAGCGAGCGCTAAGGCTGCAAAGCTGATCCAATCGGGTAAATTCACGACGGGCGCGACAAATTCCATCAGCAGAAGCCCGACAACTAAGGGAAAGTTCAGGACAACGATTGCGTCGTACACGGGAGCGGAGTCCACATCTGTTGCGTTGCAGAAGATCGGATTCTTTTCGCAGAAAGTTTTCTTCTGAGCTGCTCCGATCTGCCACAGTCCGATGAGCAGCGCAAATTGGACAATCGGCAGCGTCACTCGAAATGTGCTCGATTCATGGCTCATGCCTGCGGCTTCTCCTATAAAGACACCAACGAACCGTTATTGTTCCGAGTTGTTAAGCAACCTTAATCATTGCGGGTGATTTTGCGAAGACCTGTGCGGCCAGAGCGATCACGGCAGGGAAACATTCCAGCACGTAGCGCGGCTCCGGCGTTTCCACGAATCTTGCGAAGAATAGCGTGCGCACCACGCAGTACACCACCAGTAGCGCGACGCCCGGCCGCTTCCGCGCCAGCCACGTGCCGATCAGCGCCAGCACGATGTAAATTCCGTTGACGACTGTAACGCCCAATGTCACCAGAAAATCCGGGCGGTCGTCCTGCCATTCTTCGCGGATGGGCCAGAGATGCCCCGAAGAAGGAAGCAGCTCGACGCGCGGCGTGAACCAAAGCGTCAGCGTGCGCAGCAGCGGAATCTTCACATAGGTACGCAGCGGATGGCGCGCGGTGCGCTCTATGGCAATTTCGCGAAATCCCTGATCGAGTGTGGGATCAATTGTGAGCGCTTCGTTGTACTCGTCGAGCAAATCGGCGATACGCTCTTTCTCGTCCTGCGAATCGAACGCGTAAGCCGGCAACTGATCAATTTCGATTTCTTCTTCGTTCACTTTCCATTGCGTCAGGTAAACATCGCGAAAGCGCCACATCCACGTATTCGTCCAGGCTGTAAAACCCAGTGGCGTGTATTCGCCGGGCAATTCGCTATAGCGTGGCGCGAGAAATTGCACATCGTGCAAAGTGTGCCAATTGCGCGCGGCCCACGGCACCAGCGGCAATAGAAGTCCCAGCCCCATCAGCAAGCCCGCACGGACCAGTTTCATCCAATCGACTGGCCGCCACCATTTCGCCAGTAGCACCAGGCCCGCGGCAAAAAGCAGCAGCGGAGTTTCCGGCCGCACCAACGTGCCGAAGCCGACGACAATACCCGCGAGCAGCCATGGATTCGTCAAGGACGCGGCAACGCGGCTGGTTTTTGCGCGAGATTCCTGCGTGCCGCCAACGTCCGTCTGCAGCAGCACCAGCGTCGCCAGCGCCGTCAGAAAAATAACCAGCGTTTCAGTGAGGACCACCGCGGTGTAATTCGCCGTGAACGGGCACAGTGCTGCGAGCCACAATCCTGCGATGGCCACACGTCGCCGCGCAGGCGCGGGCGCGAGCCGCGTCGCGATCAGCGCAATAACGAAACACGTCGCGAGATCCACCGCTACCTGCGCAAGCATCGCCGCCCGCGTGGATTGTCCCGCGAACGCAAACACCGCCGCCAGAAACGCCGGATAGCCCGGAACGCGCATATCTACAGGCGTCAGCCGCCCATACACCGGAAATCCGTACACCCCGTTCTTCAGCCAATTCCAGGCCAACTCCATGTAGAATGGAGCATCGCCGGTGTCCGTCACTGGAAATTTCAGGACGAGATATACACGCAGCGCCAGCCCAGCCGATACAGCGGCGACGACGTTTACGCGCATCTTAAGACCTGGAGTCATTGACACCGCCTCATCGGACGGCTAGCTTGGATTGCCTGAATGCCTGAACGCAAGCCTATTTTCTATGACCAGGAGCGCCGCCGTTGGCGTCGCACACGCCGCGTGCTGGAAATTACCGGCGGGTTTTTCACTCTGGTGCTCGTAATTTTTCTGGTAAACGTGTTCCGCAAGCCGGAACTGCCGGATATTTTGCAAGCGGCCACGCATTGGGGGCTGCACGCGGTTCCCACAAAGGTAAAATCCAAAATTCCGCTGCGCGGGCGCAAACGCAAGGTCGCCGCGCTCGGAAAAATCCCGCAAAATTACGATCCGCTGCGCGCCGCGTTTTACGTTGGCGACGATCCCACCAGCTTCGCTTCGCTAAAGCTGCATTATCACGATATTGACTTGCTGATCCCCGAAGCGCTGCACGCTTCTTCACCGGATGGCCGACTGGATATTGACCAGGACCCGAAGCTGACTTCGTGGATGCAAACGAACAACATCGAGCTGCCGGTCATGTCTATGGTGAATAACTACGACGGCAAGGAATGGGTCACCACGCAGATGTCTGAGATGCTCGCGAGCGCTGTGGCGCGCGAACACCTTTCAAAATCGCTCGCGGAGTTTGCAACGTCGCAGCATCAGTCCGGCGTCGTCGTTGATTTTGAGCTGATGCCGCAAAGCAGCCAGCCGGATTTTTCGCGTTTCATTCACGACCTGGCGATCGCCATGCACAACGCCAACCTGAAGCTAATGGTCGCAGTCCCAGCCGCGGATTGGAGTTACGACTACAAATATTTGGCGGAGCAGGCCGACGCGCTGATCTTGATGAATTACGACCTGCATTATCCGACTTCGGATGCCGGTCCCATTGCGCCGCAGGACTGGTTTGAGCGCGATATTCAAAACATCGTGAAGATCGTTCTGCCAGGCAAGATCGTGATGGGCATTGCGAATTACGGCTACGACTGGCCGGCAAAAACGAAGGCGACTCCGCATCCCGTCGCGCAGGCGCTCACGTTCCAGCAGGGAATTATCACCGCGGTGGAATCCGAATCGGACGTGACGTTCGATCCCGACACCCTCAATCCTCACTACTCTTACGAAGACGAAAACAACCAGGTTCACCAGGTCTGGATGCTCGATAGCGTGACCGCCTATAACCAATTGCGCGCGGCCGAACGCGCCGGCGTGCGCGGCACGGCGCTCTGGCGCCTGGGGATGGAAGATCCCTCGATTTGGTTCATTTGGGACGCGACGCACGCGGACGATGCCACACGCGCGAAAATCGAGGAAGTTCCTCCCGGGTACGACATCATTCTGGAAGGTGATGGCGACATTTGGCGCATTACCGCGACGCCGCAAAGCGGGCGCCGCACGTTCGACTACGATTCCGGAAGCGACGTCTTTGATGACGAGTCGTATCAAAGCTACCCGCTTTCCTGGCGCATCGAGGAAATGGGCGCTGACCCCCATAAAGTTGCGCTCACATTCGATGATGGTCCCGATCCGGATTGGACGTCGAAAATTCTGCAAACGCTAAAGGAAAAGAACGCGACCGCGACGTTTTTCGTGATCGGCGACGTCGCCAGCCAATACTCCGACATTGTGAAAAAGGAATATGCGCAAGGCAATGAAGTCGGAAACCACACCTTTACGCATCCGGACTTTGAAACGATTTCGAAATCGCAGCTGCAGATCGAATTGAACCTCACGGAGCTTCTGCTCGAAAGCAATTTGGGCGTGAAGACGCTGCTCTTCCGCCCGCCCTACGGCATTGACCACCAGCCGGAAACGGCCAGTGAGATTCAGATGCTGCCGATTCCGCAGTCCATGGGTTACATCATCGTCGGCGCGCGCGTGGACCCGCACGATTGGGGCGAAATCAATGGCGGCGCGCCACCCACGACGCAGACGATCGTCGAGCGCGTGCTGCACGATGCTACGCTGAATAAGGGCAACATTATTCTGATGCACGATGGCGGCGGCGACCGCGCCAATACCGTCGCGGCGCTGCCGCAAATCATTGATGGCCTGCGCGCCAAGGGCTACGAGTTCGTTTCGGTTTCGGATCTGCTGCACCAGACACGCGCGCAAGTGATGCAGCCGCTTTCGCACGAAGAATGGCTGCTGGTGCGCGCCGACGCTTTTATCTTTGAAGTCTTCCGCTGGTTCCGCGCGGGAATAGCGTTCATTTTCGTCGCCGGAATCTTGCTGGTGAGCGGACGCGCGCTGATTATCGGTTTGCTAGCTCTCGTGGAAAAATTGCGGCCCGCTCCCGCAGATCATCCGGAATATAAACCCAGAGTCACCGTGTTGATTCCCGCGTACAACGAGCAAGCCGCGATTGTAGAGACGGTCACCGCGGCGCTGTCTTGCGATTATCCCAAGCTTGAAGTGCTCGTGGTGAATGACGGTTCCACGGACCGCACCGCAGACCTCGTGCGCGCGAATTTCAGCAGCGACCCGCGCGTGCGGCTGATCAGTCAATCCAACAAAGGCAAGCCCGCTGCGCTGAATCACGGCCTGGCGGAAGCCACCGGCGAAATTATTGTTTCGATTGATGGCGATACGATGGTTGACGCCGAAGCGATTCCGCGGCTGGTCCGGCATTTCGCGGATCCCAAAGTGGGCGCTGTGGCCGGCAACGTGAAAGTGATGAACCGTAATCGCTGGCTCACTCGCTGGCAAGCGCTCGAATACATCACCAGCCAGAACCTGGAAAAGCGTGCTTTTGACCTGCTGAATTGCATTCCGGTGGTTCCGGGTGCGGTAGGCGCGTGGCGCACGGATTTGCTCCGCGCGAATCATGGGTTTTCTGGCGACACCGTGGCGGAAGATACCGACTTGACGCTGACGATTCGGCGCAACGGCTGGAAGATTCTGTATGACGAGGACGCCATCGGCCGCACCGAAGTTCCCGAAACTGTGGAGACTCTGATCCGCCAGCGCTTCCGCTGGACCTTCGGCACTCTGCAAGCAGTGTGGAAGCATCGCGACGCAGTAGGCAAGCCGCGCTACGGCACGCTCGGCTGGGTGGCCATCCCGAATATTTTCTTGTTTCAGATTGTCTTGCCGCTGGTCTCGCCGCTGATTGATCTGCTGTTCCTGCTTTCGATCGCGCTGTGGGGACTGGCGCAACTGCGCATCGCGCGCTTGCCGCAATTGTGGACGTTGCAGGACGTCGAGCGCTCGCTGATTTTCTTCGCCATCTTCATGATGATCGACCTCTTCACTTGCGTGGTCGCGTTTATCCTCGAGCGGCACGAGGATTGGACTTTGCTCGCGCCGCTGATTCTCCAGCGCTTTTATTACCGGCAGATGATGTATGTCGTGCTCTTCCGCGCCCTGAAAGAAGCAGTGCAAGGACGTCCAGTCGGCTGGCGCGGCGTGGAGCCACAAATGCCCGCGCCCGTCGGGCAGGCATCGGACTAGAACTGACCAGGATCGTAGTTTTCCCTACAGCGTTAGACCCTATCCTCTCAAGCGAATACCTGATTGGGGTAATTTCCGCCGCAGTGTACCGTGCTGGTTAGCCTAGGAATTCCCAGCGTGTCGTGAAACGAAACCGTAACTGTGATCGTAGTCCGAACGTAGCAACTCGAATTCACAGGAGGAATTAGCGCCGATGCGAGATCGTTTGAATATTCTTACAACAGGCAAGGCCATCGTTGGTTTCGCAGTATTGGCGGGATTGTTTGCGTTCACCGCGCCGCGAGTGCACGCCGACGACGATTGCCAGCGCGAGACCGCGAAAATTGATCATAAGCTGCACGAGGCCATCAAGCACAACGACGGCAAAGAAGCCGATCACTGGCGCCACGAACTCGCGGAACAGCGTCAACGCTGTTGGGACAAAGACCACAAGTGGTGGGACGAAGACGCTCACCGCTGGCACACTGACCACGATTGGGACGAACACGACCACGATCACTAACGGTGCCGGTTCAGCCGCGATCTAAGAGCTTGTTTGGCTGCGTCGCTTTCTGCGGAGGGCGGCGCAGCCGTTTTTTTGTGTGCAGCTTCTCAATGCAGTAGTGACCCTGCGCCGTCTTGACCAGAATCTTTTGCAGATGCGCCGGATCCTCTGGTAGCATCAGAGAGTGTGCTGGGCTGTATCCCGATTTCTGGGAGCGGCACCGGAGGCTAAAATGAGTGTTGCACCGCGTGCGGGCAACGGCAAAGTGACCGTGCCTGACATTCTTTCCCGCAAGACGCATTCCCTCGCAGGCCATTTCGAAACCAAGCAGAAAATTACGTGCCTCACAGCCTACGATTATCCGACTGCGCGCTTGCTCGATGAAGCCGGCGTAGACATTCTGCTTGTCGGAGATTCATTGGGCATGGTGGTGCTCGGTTACGACAGCACTTTGCCCGTCACCGTGGACGAAATTCTGCATCACACGCGCGCGGTGCGGCGTGGCACGCAACGAGCGTTGCTCGTCGCCGATATGCCTTACGGTAGCTTTCACGTCTCGCTCGAGGAATCGGTGCGCAACGCGGTCCGCCTGGTGAAGGAAGGCGGTGCCGAGGCCGTGAAAGTGGAGGGAGGCGAACGTCGCATCGAATTGATCGCGCGGCTGGTGGAATCGGAAATTCCGGTGATGGGGCACGTGGGCTTGACGCCGCAATCCATTCACGCGCTCGGCGGATTCCACGTGCAAGGCAAGACGGCCGATGCCGCGCGGCAACTCGAACGCGACGCGCGCGCCGTGGAAGCCGCTGGAGCATTCGCCGTGGTGCTGGAATCGGTGCCGCGCGAAATCGCTGCGCGCATCACTGAAAAGTTACACATCGCCACCATCGGCATCGGCGCCGGCCCCGATTGCGACGGCCAGGTGCTGGTGTTCCACGATCTGGTGGGCCTGACGCAGGGCCACAAACCAAAATTCGCGCGGCAGTACGCGAATCTGGCCGGAGAAATTTCGCGCGCGGTAGCGAGCTACTGCGACGATGTGCGCCGCGGCGATTTTCCCTCCGACGCCGAATCGTTTCACGCGCCGGCGCAATCCCGCGAGCAAACGCTGGCGCGTCAGCGAACCTGATTCGCGCCGCGCACTGCTCAGCGCCGTAATCAAAAAAGGGAGTACGCCGATGAACGTGGAAGATTTTCGCCTGCTTTATGATTACAACGCGTGGGCCGACCACCGCATTCTGGACGCCTGCACGGCGTTGACTTCCGAGCAGTTCACGCGCGACTTAGCCTCCAGTTTCCGTTCGGTGCGCGACACTCTGCTGCACATCATGCAAGTGGAATGGCTTTGGCTTGAGCGCTGGCATGGCCGCTCGCCCGCTTCTTTCGCCGCGAACGGCGAGTATTCCAATGCGGAATCCATCCGCGTCCGCTGGCTGGAAATTGAACGCGACCTGCTTGATTACGTCGCGTCGCTGAAGACTGAGGAAGTGCATCGCGTGGTACAGCACAAAACGACGGCCGGCGTTCCGCAAGCGGCGCCGCTCTGGCAGATGTTGCAGCACCTCGTGAAT
>Ga0307478_10001326_pt1 | contig 21642 bp, 16 predicted proteins | sample atmos_gasesECM4C_2_FD_203713 | JGI IMG/M metagenome (GOLD analysis project Ga0307478, IMG submission 203713) | Hardwood forest soil microbial communities from Morgan-Monroe State Forest, Indiana, United States - atmos_gasesECM4C_05 | ecosystem: Environmental > Terrestrial > Soil > Temperate... | reverse complement strand
TCCGAGACCACGAGCTGATGTCCGCCGCGCATCAAACGGCGCGTCATGTTCGCGCCCATCTTGCCCAAGCCCACCATTCCCAATTGCATGCGTTACTCCTTAAACCCTAGCGCCGAAACCGCACCGCTCGATCGTAGCGCCGGCGTCCCCCCGGCCTTTGCCGCGACTATCCCAGCGCCTTTTGCACCGCTGCCGCCAGCGTCACCAGACCCGCGTCCACATCGTGCAGATGCACCCGCAGCGCGCGTCGCCCGCGCTCGGCCAACACCTGGAAATCACCACGAGCCTGCGCCGCCTTCACTACGCCGAACGTATATTTCTGTTGCGGCACCGGCAGGTCCAAAGCATCGTCGCAGGTCACCTGCAGGAACACTCCAGAATTCGGGCCGCCTTTGTAAGCCTGTCCAGTCGAATGCAGAAAACGCGGCCCGAAGCCGAGACAGGTCGCGACATGCTTCTTGTCGCGCACGGTGTGCCGTATTCCCTGCAGTTTTTTCTCGTGCTCGGCGTTCATCTGGATGAATCCCAGCACTGCAAAGTAGTCGCCTGCCTTGATGCGGCCGAGATGAGCCTTCAAATATCCGGCGAGCGATTTGTCCCCGCCTGCGGCCTTCGCCAACTCCGCGGCATTCTTCTCGTCGGTGAACAGCTTGATGCCGCCGTCTTCCACGACAGGCTTTTCCGCAGGCAGGGAACCAGTCTTTTCGTACTCGGACGTCAAATTCCGAGTTGCAATCTTGCTGGCTTCCACATCGGGCTGGTTGAAAGCATCGATCCCGATGATGGACCCGGCCACAGCCGTGGCAATCTCCCAACGAAAAAACTCCGCTCCCAGGTCATAGATGTCGGCCATCGAGATTCGCACCACCGCGTGCCCAGCTTTTTCCAGCGCCGCGAGCTTCGCATCCTGCTTAACATCGATCCCATGTTCTGTATGGACGTATGCAAAAACGCGATCGTTACCGTAAATCTCTGGCGCCGCCAGTTCTTCGCGGTCCACCGGGATGATGCCCTTCCCAACTTTTCCCGTGGATTCGGCCAGCAGTTGCTCGAGCCACGCCCCTAGGTCTGAGATATCCGGAGAAGTGATGATCGTGACTTTATCGCGTCCGCTCTGCGCCGCCGTACCTAGAATGATTCCCAGCATCGCACCGGGGTTTTCTTCAGTCGCTGCGGCAGGTCCGCATGCCCGCACCATTTCTTGCGTGCGGTCGAGAAACTTCTTAGTGTCCACCCCCATCGCCGCCGCGGGAATCATGCCAAAATTTGAAAGCGCCGAATAACGTCCGCCAATGGACGGCCGTCCAAAAAAAACCAGCCGGAAGTGATCTGCTTCCGCGACCTGCTGCATCTTCGATCCCGGATCGGTGACAGCAATAAAATGGCTGCCCGCGTTAGCAGCGCCCACCGCCTGCTTCGCGCGTTCAAAGAAATATTGTTTGAAGATGTTCGGTTCGAGCGTGCTGCCCGACTTGCTGGAAACAATAAAAAGCGTGCGCGCAATATCGATCTTGCTCTCGAACGTCTTCACCTGCGCCGGATCCGTGGAATCAAGCACGTGCAGATCAGGATAGCCCGCAGTCTTGCCAAACGTCATCCACAAGACTTCCGGACATAGGCTCGACCCTCCCATGCCCAACAGAAGAATATCCTTGAAACCAGCACTCCAGACTTCCTTCGCCAGACCGCGCAACTGGATCGGGTGTGCGATCTCATCTTCTGTGATGTCCAGCCATCCCAGCCACTTGGCCTCATCGTCACCGGTCCAAAGTGTTGCATCGCGCCGCCAAAGGCGCTGCATCTTGCCGCATGTCTTCCAATCGCCGAGCGTGGTTTTTACCGCCGCCGCCAGGCTTTCTGGCAACGAGGCTCGCAGACGGCTCAAGCAGTTTTCCCTTTGGACTGAGTGCTCTTCTCCACCGCCGCCAGCAGCTTGTGGAACGCATCCGCAAACAGCTTCACGCCGTCATCCGTCAGCTTCGTAGTGACTTCCTTGATCGAGATGCCGGTCTTCGCCAGATCGTCCATCACCTTCTGTGCGCCGGCCACGTCCTCAGTAAGGCTGTTGCGCAACTTTCCGTGATCGCGAAACGCGTCGATCGTGGCCGGAGGCATCGTATTCACCGTGTCAGGCCCAATCAATTCCTCAACGTACATCACGTCACGATACGCTGGATTCTTCGTACTGGTGCTCGCCCACAACACGCGCTGGGTCTGCGCTCCCTGGGTGGCCAGCGCCTGCCATCTCGGACCACTGAAAATGCGCTGATAGCGCTGGTAGGTCAGCTTTCCGTTAGCAATCGCAACTTTGCCCAGCAGGCTCTTCAGCAGCGCCTGCTGTTGCGGGTCGCTGGTGGTCTTCAGCTTGTCGTTGATCAGCGAATCCACCAGCGAGTCGATGCGGCTAATGAAAAAGCTGGCCACGCCTCCGATCTTCTTCAAATTGCCGCCGCGCTTTGCCAGATCTTCGAGTCCGGCGATGTGCGCCTCCGCCACCTTCTCGTAAACGTCCTGCGCGAACAGCAAAGTCACATTGACGTTGATGCCTTCGCCGATCGCCTGGCGGATCGCGGGAAGTCCCGCGGCCGTGCCCGGAATCTTGATCATCACGTTCTCCCGGTTCACGGCTTTCCACAAGCGACGGGCCTCATCGATCGTTTCCTGAGTTTTCAGCGCGAGCAGAGGCGAAACCTCCAGGCTGACGTACCCGTCCCGCGACTTCGAACTCTCATACACCGGACGCAGCACATCGGCGGCATCCTGGATGTCGCGAATCGCAATCAGTTCAAACCGGCCGGTCGCGTCCAGATCACTGCGCGTAGCCAGCGTCTTCAGTATGTCGTCGTAGAGCGAGCTTTCGGCGATTGCTTTCTCGAAGATCGACGGATTCGAAGTCATGCCTCGAAGTCCATCCTGTTCAATCATCGACTTCAGTTTGCCGCTCGTGATCAGGTCGCGCCGGATGTAGTCCAGCCACATCGACTGCCCGTAGTTGAGTAACTCTTTGACAGGATTCGTAGCTTTTGAGCTTTCCAGAACTCCCGTTGGCTGCATGATGATTTCTCCTTGATGATGGGGGACAGCCGCCTGTAGCCTGCCCTGAGTGGAGCCGAAGGGGCTGTCCCGAAGCTCGATGACCTCTTCGTGAAGGTCGGCAAACTGAGCCACTACCCAAAATTGCTGTTACTTTTCCGTAATCGCCTTACGCGCTTCCGCGACTACCGCGTCGGCGGTGAAACCGAAAAACTTCAACAAATCTTTCAACGGCGCCGAAGCACCGAATCGGTGCATGCCAATCTTTCGTCCCTTCGGTCCGACATACCGGTCCCAGCCGAAAGTGGCCGCCATTTCCACTGAAACCCGTGCCGTTACCGAAGCGGGCAGCACGCTTTCTTTGTAAGCCGCATCCTGCTGTTCGAAGATGTCCCACGAAGGCATGCTTACAACGCGTGCCGCAACGCCTTCCTCCTTGAGCCTTTCATAAGCCTCAACGCACAACGATACTTCGCTGCCCGTACCCATCAGAATCACGTCCGGCTTGCCGCCAGGCGCATCGGCCAGGACGTACGCCCCTCTCGCCGTGCCCGAGGCCGCACCGTACTTTGTGCGGTCAAAGGTCGGAAGCGCCTGCCGCGTTAGCACCAGCGCCACGGGCTGATGCTGCAATTTCGCAATTATCTTCCACGCTTCAACCACTTCATTCGCATCGCCCGGACGCAGCAGCACCAGATTCGGCATGGCCCTCAGCGACGCCAGCTGCTCGATCGGCTGATGCGTCGGCCCATCCTCTCCCAATCCGATCGAATCGTGGGTAAAAATGAAAATTGAGGGAATCTCCATGAGCGCGGAAAGCCGCATGCTGGCGCGCATGTAGTCGCTGAAATTAAAGAATGTCGCACCGAATGCCCGGATCCCAGAAACCGTAAGCCCATTTACGCTAGCGCCCATCACGTGCTCGCGCACTCCAAAATGCAGATTCCGTCCGGCATACTCGCCCGGCTGAAAGTCGCCCGCGCCTTCAAATTTCAGAGTGGTCTTGTTCGAGGTCGCCAAGTCGGCGGAGCCGCCGATCAGCCACGGAATATTCTGCGCCAGCGTATTCAGCACCTTCCCCGAACTATCACGCGTAGCCATTCCCTTCGCGTCTGCAGGAAACGTCGGCAAGTTCTTGTCCCAATCGGCAGGAAGCTCGCGGCGTTGCATGCGATGCAACCGGTCGGCCAGTTCCGGATACTTTTGCGAGTACCCGGCAAACATCTGTGCCCAGCGTTCACGCGCATCACGTCCGCGCTTTCCAATCCCATCCCGGAAGTGTTCCCGAACCCCCTCCGGCACCAGAAACTTGGCATCCTCGGGCCAGCCATAGAACTTCTTCGTCAGACGCACTTCTTCTTCGCCGAGCGGCTCTCCGTGCGCCGCATTGCTGTCCTGTTTGTGCGGCGATCCATAGCCGATATGACTGTCGACAATGATCAGCGTCGGACGATCCGTCGTCTTCTTGAATGTTTCAAACGCCCGCGCCAGCATCTCCAGATCGTTTGCATCGGCCACGCGCGTCACATTCCATCCGTAGCCGACGAAGCGTGTGGCTACGTCTTCGCTAAACGACCAGTCGGCGGGACCATCCAATGTGATGCCGTTGTGGTCATACATCCAGCACAGATTCGAGAGCTTGAGATGCCCCGCCAGCGACGCCGCTTCGCCACCAATCCCTTCCATGAGATCGCCATCGGAACACATGGCGTAGACGTTGAAATCGAAGACCTCAAAACCAGGCCGGTTGAAATTCGCCGCCAACCACCGGCTCGCAATCGCCATCCCCACGCTGTTTCCCACGCCCTGGCCGAGCGGCCCCGTCGTGGTCTCCACCCCTGTAGCGAGATGTGACTCGGGATGCCCCGGAGTCCGGCTCCCAAGTTGCCGGAAGCGCTTGATCTCCTCCATCGGAATCGCCAGTTCCTTCAGAACCTCCCCGTCTTTGTTCACCTCGCGCACGCCCGCGAGATAAAGCATGGCGTAGAGCAGCATGGAAGCGTGGCCGTTCGACAACACGAACCGGTCACGGTTCAGCCACTTCGGATCCTCCGGGTCGTAGCGCAGAAATTCCTGCCACAAGCAGTAGGTCACCGGAGCCAGGCCCATCGGCGCTCCCGGATGTCCGCTGTTAGCCTGCTGCACCGCATCGATCGCCAAGGTGCGAATCGTATTGATGCACAACGTGTCCAGTTGCTTGCCCGTTACAACCGCTTGTTCACTGGCTACCATGCGATGCGCTCTCCTCTCACAGGACAATCCCCCCGTGCCTCTTAATTAGAGTTCCCGGGGCAGAAAGGGTTGCAGATACGCAATGAGTGTACCAATTTCTTACGGGCCAATGTCGCGGAGGCTGTGAAAAATAGACAGAGCTTGCAGCTTCTCAGGAATAAGCCTTACAGGAATAGAAGAACCGAAGGAAACAACCTTAAATTCTACTTCAGCAGTTGCAGATAGCTGTTTTCGCTGTTCGACGCTCTCGTAGTTTCTTGGACGTACTTGAGGAACTGGCGGAGATGCTCTTTTTCGGAGGGATCCATTCCCTCAAAGCGAATGCGAACTCCTCCAGCCGGCGCGCTGCGAGTGACTACTCCATTCAGCGCGAGACCCTTGACCCATATTTTCCCGCTCGCGACCCAAAGTCCAATTTCTACTTTGGCGCCGCCGCCGATGTGGCTGGCGGTTTCCACCTGGCATCCACCCATGCTGGTGTTTGAAAGGTTCCCCCAGATGGGAGCAACTGCATCATTGACACGCATTTCCACTGCCACAAAACATTTAATTCTGGGATGCCGCCGTCGATCTTGTCCCGGGTTCGGACTGAAGAGATCGGGTTCAAACGGAGGAGTCGCCGAGACCGCGGTTGGCACGGGCGGAGAAGACTCCTTCGCTACCTGGGTTGAGGGTGCCGCGGCCGGCCCGCTCCAAGCCCCTTGTTTGATTTCACGCATCGCCGCCAGCAAGGCTTCTTCCCTGCGTTCCGGCGGGGCATCGCGGTAAGTCTGTAGCAGTTTCCCGAGGTTCCGGGCCAGGTCTGGATCGGCCAGCAGCCCAGTCCAGTCCGTTCCCAGCGCTGCGTTAGGCTTGGCATTACTCATTCAAATAGTCTTCCGCTCGTTCTCGTGAACGAGTTCTCGGTACCAGCTTGAACCTCAGGTCACCTGTCTACAAGATGACGGAAGTCATCCCCGAAAATGTCCAGGAATCGACCATTGGCCTCGCGGCTTGGCAGGGTTCCCCGGGAAACTCCCTTCAGTCCGCTGGTTTCAGGCCTTTGAGGTAACTCGTCAGCGATTTTTGCTGCTCGTCCGTGAGGGACAGGAATTCGAAGCCGTAATGGTATCCGCGTCGGTAGCGGACCACGGCGCGCACTGCCCACGGACCAGGCGCTCCCGGAACCGAGAAGCTCAAGCCGGTTACCTCGCCGCTATTAAGTTCCGCCGCCAGAAGTATGCCGATTCCAGCTTCGGCAAGATCCCTGCAGTGTCCCTCGAGATTCTGGTATTGATTTTCCAGAAGATAGCTCACAGTCACTCGGAAATCGGCGGAGTATCTTGGATGCCGTCTCCGGCGCCGGCCGGTCTGGTTGGTGGCGGGTTTTGGCGTTGAAGCAGGCATGAGTCGAACTGGATATTCCCTTGCGTTAAGCTTGCGGTTTATTGCGGCTCGAACATGATTTGAATAATCTCAGTGGTTTCCTCTGGTGCAGCTTCAAACTTCCATTTGCGTGCCGCGTCGATGGCCGATTGAATCAGCGCCGGGCTTCCCCCCGATGCATTTGCCGACTTAACGCTCCCATTCGGCCGGACGACAACTTCCAGCTTCACCACTCCTCGAATATGGGCACGCCTCGCAAGTTCCGGATAAACGGGCGCAACTTTTTCGATCGCTCTTCGTCCCGCGTGGCCTTCCCCCTGAGCCGCTCCGGTCTGCGTGAATGCACCCAGACACAGCGCCAGCGCAACCATCAAAAGGCCTACTCGACGCATATGGGATGAGCCTAGTCTCCTCACTACTCTATCGACAGGCTGTATTAAGTGGAAGTGTCGAAAGTAATGTGTTCCAATCATTCTCATCGTTCATCGTTCGGCTTAATCCACCGACTTGGTCCAGCGGCTTGGTTGTGTCGTTCGCTGGCTACTCGGCGAAACCCCATGTACCGTGGCCTTTTCCCAGCGTCCAGGCTCAAACCGCAGGCCACCGGGTTTTTGCATCGCCGGGTGTCTTAAGCGAATCAATAGGAGGACGATATGTGTCGTCCCCAGGACTTCCTTTATACTGGAACCTTCTGCGAACCGAAGATGCCCCGCTTCTTGTTTCGCCCCAACAAAGTTGTTGCCTTGGCGCTGATGTCCTTGTGCAGCGTCACCGGCATTTTGGCCCAGAATTCCGCGCCTGTACCGTCCATCTCTCTCCCCGGATCGCAGAGTCCATTCACCGGCAGCGAGCCTGAGGGCAAAGCTTCCCCCGAAGTCTTGCAGCTTGGTTTCCAGGAGGCCATCGACCGCGGCCTGCGCAACAACCTCGGCCTGCTCCTCTCCGGGGATCAAACCATCACGGCGCGCGGAGAAAGATGGAAGGAACTCAGCAACCTGCTGCCCAACGTCTCGGCCCGAGTGCAGGAAGACGTACAAACCCTAAGCCTCACTGCCCTCGGTCTGAAGAGCAATGTCTTTCCCTTTCCAGTTCCCCGCGTGATCGGTCCCTTCAATTACTTCGACGCGCGCGCCTCGGTAACTCAATCTCTCTTCAACTTCCACGACCTCGAGAAGGAACGCTCCGCCTCCGAAAGCCTGAAATCGGCGCAGTACAACTACAAAGACGCGCGTGAACTGGTTGTGCTTGCGGTCGGCAATGCCTACCTGATAGCCATTGCCGCCGCCGCTCGCATCGAAACCACGGATGCCCAAGTCAAGAACGCTCAAGCCCTGTACAATCGAGCGGTCGACCAGCAAAAGGCGGGGCTGAATCCAGCCATCGATACTCTGCGCTCTCGCGTTGAACTGCAAACCCGCCAGCAGCAACTCATCGCCGCGCGCAACGATTTCGACAAGCAGAAACTCTCCTTGGCTCGCGTCATCGGCCTGCCTCCGGGTCAGGAGTTTACGCTCACTGAGAAAGCTCCCTATCAGGCGCTGACTCCCTTGCCTCTCGAGCAGTACCTCCAGCGCGCCTACGCTTCACGCTCTGACTACCAGGCCGCCCAGGCGCAGGTGCGAGCCGCGGAACTCTCGCGCCGCAGCGCCACCGCCGGTTACTATCCCTCCCTCGACCTCAACGCGAACTACGGCGACATCGGAGTCACCCCGGCCCAATCGAACGGAACCTGGGAGGTGAATGGCGGATTGAACATTCCCATCTTTGCGGGAGGAAAAGTTCATAGTGATGTTCTCGAAGCCGATGCCCAGCTAAAGCAGGTCCGTTCTCAATTGAATGATCTGCGCGGACGCATCGATTATGAAGTCCGCGCCTCGTTGCTCGACCTGAGCTCCGCCGCCGAGCAGGTCGAGGTGGCCCGCAGTTCCGTCGATTTGGCCGAACAAACCCTTGCCCAATCGGAGGATCGCTTTACAGCCGGCGTCACTGACAACCTGGAAGTTGTCCAGGCGCAGGAGTCCGTCGCCAGCGCTCACGAAAGCTACATCCAGAGCCTCTACGCTCATAACCTCGCGAAGATCGAACTGGCCCGCGCTATCGGAGACGCCGAACAGGGAGTCAAACGATATTTGAAAGGCGAACACTAACTCATGGACCAGACGACGCAAAGTCCGCCCGCCGCTACGCCCGACCGGCCTGGCAACGACCGGCCTAGGAACGATCAACCCATGAACGATCAGTCCAGGAACGATCAGTCCAGGAATGCTGCGCCTGAAAACCGCACCCAGCCCTTGCCCTCCACGGAGCGAGATTTCCATACTCGCCCTTCGCGCACCGCCAGCCCCGGCTTTCGTATCGCAGTCGGCGTTGCGGCCGTCGTGCTCCTGGTGGCGGGAGTTCTCATCTACCGCTATGTCGCCAGTTACGAATCCACTGATGACGCCGAGGTCGACGGCCACATCAACTCCATCAGCACCCGCATTTCTGGCCACGTCGTGAAGTTGAATGTCCTGGACAACCAGTCTGTGCAAACGGGCGCACTGTTGGTAGAAATCGATCCAGCGGATTACCAGGTTGCTTACGACCGCGCCAAAGCCGATTTCGAGAGCGCCCAGGCCGCCGCCGCCGAAGCCGGCGTCGATGTTCCCATCACCTCGGTTAGCACCGACAGTCAGGTATCAGCCACGCAGGCCGATGTGGAGAGCTCCCGTGCCGGCATTGCCGCTGCCAAACAGCAGTTCGAGGCGGCCAAAGCGCAGCTCGACCAGGCCGAGGCCAACAACGTCAAGGCGCAGAACGATCTGGGTCGCTACAAGCAGCTCGTCGACAAGCAGGAGATTTCCGAGCAGCAATACGATCAAGCCCTGGCTGCCGCCAAAGCCGATGCCGCTGCCGTCGAAGCCGCCCGCGCTACCGCGAATGCCGCTCAGTCGCAGGTGATTCAAGCCCAGGGAAGGCTACAGCAGTCGGAAGCCAACTGGCGCAACGCCCAGACCGCGCCCAAACAGATGCAGGTCATACGCTCCAGGGCTGCCTCTGCCCTGGCCAACGCACAGCTCAAGAAAGCCGATCTCGAGCAGGCGCAACTGAATTTGCAATACACCAAAGTGATTGCTCCGGTCGCAGGTGTAGTCAGCGATCGCACCGTCGAAGTCGGCCAAAACGTAGCCCCCGGCCAGGAGTTGCTCAAGCTCATTCCTCTCAACGATATCTGGATCACCGCCAACTTCAAAGAGACTCAGCTTCGTGAGATGAAGGTCGGCCAGCCGGTCACGATTGAAGTCGACGCCAACGGAAGAAGTTACAAAGGCAAGGTCGATAGCATCGCAGGCGCCAGCGGCGCCCGTTTCAGCCTGCTGCCTCCCGAGAATGCCACCGGCAACTATGTCAAGGTCGTGCAGCGCATTCCAGTCAAGATCGTGCTCGATCCTGGAGAAAACAACGATCAGTCGCTACGGCCCGGCATGTCGGTCGTCCCTAAGGTCTGGATTCGGCAATGAGCGCCGCTGCGCCACCGCTCGAGAACGCTGAGATCTGGCGTCCGGCAATCAATCCCTGGATCATCGCCATCACCGTTACGCTCGCGACTTTCATGGAGGTGCTCGACACTTCCATCGCCAACGTCGCTCTGCCCCACATCGCCGGCAGCCTCTCCGCCGGCCAGGACGAGAGCACCTGGGTCCTGACTTCCTATCTCGTCTCCAACGCCATCATTCTCCCGCTGAGCGGTTGGCTCTCCTCCATCATGGGCCGCAAGAATTTCTACATGAGCTGCGTGGCCCTGTTCACCATCAGTTCTTTCCTCTGCGGACTCGCACCCAACCTGGCCACTCTCATCGTCTGCCGCGTGCTGCAAGGCATTGGTGGAGGCGGGCTGCAGCCCAGCGAACAGGCTATCCTCGCCGACACTTTCCCTCCCGCCAAACGCGGCATGGCCTTCGCCGTTTATGGCATCGCCGTAGTCACCGCCCCCGCAATCGGGCCGACTCTCGGCGGATGGATCACTGACAACTTTACCTGGCGCTGGATTTTCTTCATCAACATCCCGGTCGGCATCCTTTCCCTGCTGCTCACTTCGCGGCTGATTCAAGATCCCCCTTTTCTCAAGCGCCGCAAGCTCAGCGAAACCACCATCGACTACGTCGGCCTTGGCTTCGTCGCCCTGGGCCTGGGAGCTTTGCAGATCGTTCTCGACAAGGGCCAGCGCGACGATTGGTTCGAATCCCACTTCATCGTCAACCTGTCCCTCATCGCGGCGGTCTCGCTGATCTTCGTTGTCATATGGGAGTGGCGTCACAAGGATCCCATCATCGATCTCCATCTGTTCCGCGATCGCACGTTTGGCATCTCCAACCTGTTGATGTTCATGCTGGGATTTGCGCTCCTGGGCAGCACACTCCTGCTGCCGCAATTCACCCAGACATTGCTCGGCTATACGGCTGAGCGGGCGGGCTTGGCTCTGATGCCCGGCGGATTTACCATCATTATTCTGTTGCCCCTGGTTGGATTCTTACTCTCGCGCTACAGTCCGCGCTGGCTGCTTTTTTTCGGCTTGGTCGTGCTTTCCGGCTCGCTGTTTAACATGACCGGCTTCAATCTCGACATGGATTTCCGGACCGTGGCCATGGCTCGCGTATTTCAGGCCGCGGGCATGGCATTCCTATTTGTCCCGATCAACACCGCCGCCTACGCATTTCTTCCCCGCGATAAAAACAATGCCGCGTCTGGCCTGATGAACCTCGGCCGCAACATTGGCGGGAGTGTCGGCATTTCCCTCGTCACCACCCTGCTCGATCGCCGCACCCAGGTTCACTTGAACTATCTGTCCGGCAATCTCAGCGCCTCCAATCCTGCATTCCAATCGATGTTGCAAGGCGCTACGCAAGCCATGCGGGCACATGGCTCGAGTGCGGCATTTGCCACCCAACAGGCCTATGCCCTGATTGAAAACACGGCCCAGCGCCAAGCCACCATGCTCGCCTATATTGACGACTTCCGGCTCCTCGCCATCGCTATCCTACTGATGGTTCCCCTCGTATTCCTCATGAAAAAAGGCAGACCCGGCGGCGGAATGGCTGTACACTAGTTCGCGGCATTCGCTCACGAGCGTGAACGGCGCGAGGTTGCTCGTGCGTGAGGAGATCGGGAAGGGCACGACTTCAGTCGTGCCGTAAAGGCATACCATCGACAGCGGCTTTAGCCGCTGAGGGACCTTAGAGCATGTTTCGTCTCATCACCATCGAGCGCGAGTACGGCTGCGGCGCCGCCGCCATCGCCGCCGAACTAGCCAATCGTCTGGGATGGAAACTCTGGGACCGCCTGCTCACCGAAGAGATCGCCCGCCTCGCCCGTGTCGACATTTCCGCCGTCTCGCGCTGCGACGAGCGCATGGATAGCGGTCTTCACCGCCTCGCCAAAGCCTTCTGGCGCGGCAGCTACGAGCGCGGTTCTGCCCTGGGAGATCAGGTCTTCGATGCCGACCGCATGGTAAAGATGATGGAGCAGATCGCTCCCAGAATTGCCCGGGAAGGGAACGCTGTCGTAGTCGGCCGCGGCGCGCCCTTCTTCCTGCGCGAGCAGCCCGACGCCTTCCACGTCTTCCTCTACGCCCCCCGCGCCGAAAAAGTCCGCCGCATCCGGCAGGAGGGCTGCACAGCGTCGGCCGCCGAGGATCTCGTCGATTCCGTCGACCGTGAGCGCATCGCCTACGTCAAACACTACTTCGACGCCGACTGGCCCACCCGCTCCCTCTACCACGTCATGATCAACACGGCCGTAGGAAATGAATCGGTGATCGAGACAATCCTCAATACAATGCGAATGGTCGAGGGCCGTCCCAAAGCCACAGCCTACGAACCCCCGAAAGTCCCCAGCTCTGTCTAGATCAAATTGGGCCCTTGCTATAATCAAGATGTGTTGACCGAAGAAGACAAACAGTGGATTAGTCAACGGTTAGAGAAGGTGGAAACTACTCTTTTCACCGAATTTCACAAATGGGCGTCCCCAGTCGAATTGCGTCAGAAAAGCCATGCCGCAGCCATTCGTGCACTGGATACCGAAGTTGAAGCCTTGTCCGACCGACTCAAGAACCTCGAAGGCCGATAATCGATCTCGTCAAGTAGCCAGTCCCTTGAACATGAGCCTGGGGTGTGAGCCGCAGTGAGAAAGTGGAGGTAGTCGTTTCCGCTCGGACGAACCTCGGCCGGTGAGAGCGATTCAGCGAGGCCGCCCCGGCCCCGGACAGCACTCCTCCCCGCAAACATCCGCCCGCGGTCCCAGCAACCCCAACGCCCTCCGCTCCGACCCCGGATTCATCCGCTCCACAATCAACTCGCGAATCATGCCGACAAATCTCGGATGCACGCCCACAGTCTTCGCCCGCGCCATCGGCAAACCCAGAGAATCGCACAACTGCCGAGCTTCGATGTCCAGGTCGTACAGCACTTCCATGTGATCCGAAATGAAGCCGATCGGCGCTAGCACCACAGCCGACGCCACATTTCCCGCCTTCACCTCGCGCAGGTAATCAAGAATGTCAGGCTCCAGCCATGGCTGCCCGGGGGCACCGCTGCGGCTCTGGTAGACGAGCGCGTCGTTGGGATGCCCCAGTGCTCCGGAAACCAGTCGCCGCACTTCCTCCAGTTGCTTCACGTAATCACAACCATTCGCCATGGAAACTGGAATGCTGTGCGCGGTGTATACGACCTGCACGTTCCCCCGCGCGTCCTCTGGAATGTCTCGCAGCGCGTCACGCACCCGATCGACCGTAGCTTCGACGAATGCCGGATGGTTGAAGAACGCCCGCAGCTTGTCCACTTCCGGCGCGCCCAGCCCAACGTCGCCCTGCGCCCGCACAATGTCCTCGCGATACTGCCGGCATCCCGAGTACGAACTGTAAGCCGAAGTAACGAACGCCAGAGCCCGCCGGACGCCGTCCTGCTTCATCTTCCGCAAAGCCTCCGGCAGCAGCGGATGCCAATTCCGGTTCCCCCAGTAAATCGGAAGCCTCGGCCCATTCCGTTCCAACTCCGCTCCCAGCGCCGCGATCAATTCGCAGGTCTGCTGATTGATCGGACTCCTGCCCTCGAAGTGGTAATAGTGCTCGGCGACCGCGAGCATCCGTTCGCGCGGAACATTCCGTCCGCGCAGCACGTTTTCGAGGAAGGGAATCACCTCTTCCTTCGATTCCGGCCCACCGAAAGAAACCACCAGAATGGCGTCGTAGTTCATGTCGAAATTGAATGGCGAGACGTTCTTGATTCTACCTTCAACTCGAAAACGAGATGGCTACCAGCCCGTCCTGCCCAACTCGTGAATGCCGCATGTTACGCTTTCTGCTGGCACTATGAAGACGCTGAGCCGGATCTTTAAGGCATTTCACTACCGCGATTTCCGCCTGATGTGGATTGGCGCCTGCACCTCCAGCATTGGCACCTGGATGCAGATCGTGGCCCAGGGCTGGCTCATCTATCGGCTCAGTCACTCCGCCTTCTTGCTGGCGCTCGATCAATTTCTCGGCGGCATCCCCATATTTCTGTTCTCTCTGATCGGAGGTGTGATCGCCGATCGCGTCGAGCGCCGGAGAATTCTCCTGGGCTCCCAGTATGTGCAGATGTTCTCCGCCGCCGTGCTCACCATCCTGGTCGCGACCGGTCGCGTACACGTCTGGCACATTCTCTGTCTTTCTTTCGTTTCCGGTTTTGCCCAGGCTTTCGGCGGACCAGCCTATTCGGCGCTCATTCCCACGCTGGTCGAGAAAGAAGACATGCCGAATGCCATCGCCCTGAATTCGATCCAGTTCAACGTGGCGGTCATGGTCGGGCCGGCTCTCGCCGGTCAGGCCTTGGCGAAGCTCGGAGAAAAATGGTGCTTCGGCCTGAACGCGCTGTCCTTCCTCGCCCCCATCGTGTCCCTGTCCATGATCACAGCCCGTTTCCTGCCGGCGAAAACCACAGAGTCAATGTTCACCAGCTTGAAGCAAGGCATCCGCTTCACCCGCAAGCAGGCATCCATGGAAGCGCTGATTGTGCTGGCTTTCTGCATGACCGCTTTAGGCATGCCCATGCGAACCTACATTCCCGTATTCGTGAAAGACATTTTCCATCGCGGCCCTGAAACCTACGGCAACCTGCTCGCCCTAATGGGCCTGGGATCCATCTTTGGCTCTCTCGGAATCGCGACCGCGGGCAACATGCGAAAAAAAGGCCTCGTCGCCCTCGGAGCGCTTTTCTGCCTGGGCGCGGGGATTTCCGGATTCGCTCTCTCGAAGTCGTTGCGGGCAAGCGGCGTCCTTCTGGTCCTGGTGGGCGCCTCCATGATGGCGGTATTTGCCACCGTGAATTCTCTGGTTCAGTTGATTACTACGAACGAAATGCGCGGCCGCGTAATGAGCGTCTACAATTTCGCCTTCCGCGGCGGCATGCCCATGGGAAACCTGTTGTCGGGATGGCTCGTCCCCCTGTTCACAGCGCCGGTAGTGCTAGGCGTAAACGGACTACTCCTGATTTTGCTGGCCCTTTACTTCCTGCTGGTGCAGCGGCGACTGGCCGCCCTTTGAGGGGGGGAAATTTTTAAGTAAGACAAATCTGGTGCGCCCGGAGAGATTCGAACTCCCGACCTATTGCTCCGGAGGCAATCGCTCTATCCATCTGAGCTACGGGCGCCTGGCTTCAGTTTACATGGGAGAGTTGAGAAGCATCAATCTGGGCGTGGCGCGTCGCAGAAGGCCCGATCAGAGCAGCCGTTTCGACGCGAAGCCACAGAGGCGCGCCCGTAGTCGCATCGGCCGTCGCCCCGTCCGAACCTGAAACTCTTACCAGCGGCCTCGCCCGCCGCCACCACCGCCGCGCCCGCCACGGTCTCCGCCGCGATCTCCGCCCCGGCCTCCGCGGTCACGGCCGCCGCCACCGGCGTGCTCGGTTTTGGGCCGCGCCTCGTTCACGTTGAGCGTGCGTCCGCCCACCTGCGAACCATTCAACCCTGTAATGGCTTTTTCGCCATCCTCGTTGCTGGCCATTTCCACAAAGCCGAACCCGCGCGACCGTCCGGTATCGCGGTCGGTCATAATGCTGACCCGGTCCACCTGCCCGAACGGTGCAAACATCTCCCGCAGTTCGTCTTCCGACGTGTTAAAACTCAAGTTCCCCACGAAAATATTCTTCACGCATCTGCCTCTGCATTGAGCTGTCGAAGTGCAAGCTCGATGCGGCGGACTGGCAGGTCGGGGACACCTTCCTGAAAATCGGGACCGGAGCTGGCGAACAGTCGAATGCGGCACGAAGTATAGCAGGTTTGTCAAACTGGCTGGTTAAATCGGGTGTGCGGGTAGTGTCCCCCCTAATATTAGGACATCGCCGGTGTGGGATCGAGGATGGACAGGATTAGCACATGTCCACTTCACCCTTCCTCAACCGTAGCCATCGCACTCTTCTTGCGCTTGTTGGCCTGCAGAACTTTCTTCCGCAGCCGTTGCGACTTCGGCGTGATCTCCACAAATTCATCATCCGCAATGAACTCAATCGCCTGCTCCAGATTCAAATTTCGGAACGGCACCAGGCGAATCGCCTCGTCAGCCGTCGAAGCCCGCATGTTGGTGAGCTTCTTTTCCCGCACCGCGTTCACGTCGAGATCATCGTCCTTCGCGTTCTCGCCAATGATCATCCCTTCATACAGTTCAACCCCAGGCCCCACAAAAAGCTCTCCGCGCTCCTGCAGTCCCCACAGCGCATATGCCGTCGAGGTCCCGTCACGGTCCGCGATCAACGCCCCCGTAAGCCGGTGCGGGATCTCCCCCTGCCACTCGGTATATCCATCAAACAAAGAATTCATCACGATCGTCCCGCGCGTATCGGTGAGCAACTGGCTGCGCAGCCCAATCAACCCGCGGCTGGGCACGCGGAACTCAATCCGAACTCGCCCGTAGCCGTGATTGTGCATGTTGGTAACTTCAGCCTTGCGCGATCCCAGCTGTTCCATGCACACGCCTACAAATCCTTCCGGCACATCCACCGTGAGATGCTCGACTGGCTCCATCAGCTTTCCATCAATTCGCTTGGTGACGATCTCAGGTTTTCCGACCATGAGTTCATAGCCCTCGCGCCGCATCATCTCGATGGTGATCGAAAGTTGCAGTTCGCCGCGCCCCAGTACCTTGAACGAGTCAGTCGTGCCCATCTCCTCCACGCGAAGAGAAACATTGGTGAGGAGTTCCTTCGCAAGACGCTCCCGCAAATTCCGCGATGTAACGTAGGTCCCCTCGCGTCCCGCGAAAGGCGAAGTGTTCACCGTGAACGTCATCGCGATGGTCGGCTCATCGATCACGATGGGCGGCAGCGGCGCGGGATTCAGCGCGTCCGTAATGGTCTCACCGATGGTAATGCCTTCCACCCCAGCCACAGCAACAATATCGCCCAACACGGTCTCGGTGATGTCAGTCCGCTTCAGCCCTGAGAACGAAAACAGTTTCGTGATCTTGGTTTTGTGCATCGTCCCATCGAGCTTGGCGATCACCACGTCTTCGCCGGTATACATCGTCCCGTTAAACACGCGCGCAATCGCCAGGCGTCCGAGAAAATCGCTGTAGTCAAGGTTCGCGACCAGAATCTGCAAAGGCCCCGCGGGATCACCCTGAGGCAGAGGAATCGTCTTCAAAATCGCATCAAACAGCGGACGCAGATCCTCGCCTCCGCCTTTGATATCCGTCGATGCCGTCCCTTCCTTCGCATTGGTGTAGAGAACCGCAAAGTCGAGCTGATCCTCCTTCGCGTCCAGATCGATGAACAGATCGTAAATCTCGTTCAGCACTTCTTGCGGACGCGCATCCGGCCGGTCGATCTTATTAATAACCACGATGGGAGGCAGCTTGGCTTCGAGAGCCTTGCTCAACACGTAGCGCGTCTGCGGCAGCGGACCTTCGCTCGCGTCCACCAGCAGCATCACGCCGTCCACCATCTTCAGCGCGCGCTCCACCTCGCCGCCAAAGTCGCTGTGGCCCGGCGTATCCACAATGTTGATCTTCACGTCGTGATAGAAGATGGCCGTGTTCTTGGCGAGAATCGTGATGCCCCGCTCGCGCTCTAGTTCATTCGAATCCATCACGCGCTCGGCGACGGCTTCGTTGGCGCGGAATGTCCCACTCTGCTTCAGCATGGCGTCGACTAGCGTGGTCTTGCCGTGGTCGACGTGCGCGATGATGGCGATGTTGCGAATGCTCAAACTCAAAGTATGGTTTGTCCTTTATTCACTGATTGGATTGATAGGCGGCTAACCGCTGCCTGGGCTGCAAAGCCCCACCTATAACTTTACTATGTGCGGAGGTTTCTCAGGAGATTACATCGCACCATCGTGCGGAGTCGCCCCGAGACAGCACTTCGAGGGAGTTGCCTAGAAAGAAGACGACAACAACAGCGTCAGCCAGCCACAGCCTTTTCCTTCGGCATCGGTTTCCCCGCCAGACGCGCCTCCACTTCCTTCACAGCCCGCTGCGCCGCCAGGATTCCTCCATTGGTGGTCGATTCCGGACCCTCGGAATCCGTATTCGCAAAGAAAACGCGATCCATCGCCTGCCGCGCCAGCGGCTGCACCTGCGTATACAGCCCCGGCGTTGACATATACAAAGGATGTCCCCGCCGGTAGATGTGCACCTCGACCGGATCAACATTGAACCCCGGCATCAGCTTCTGGAAGTCGCTCAAGACGTTGGCGGCGATCCTGCGCGCCCCGGTCTCGTTCAATAAATGGCTGCGTTCCCCTTCCTTCAGCGGCGTGTAGCAGCTCAGAATGTTGAATTTCTGTTGATAGCCCGCCTGCTTTCGAATCACCCAGTCGGCCACCACGAAATCAGTGAAGGAATTGCCCGGGCACCATGTGTCGTAGCCGTGATTGAACACAGGCTTGTCGAAAATCAGATTCACGACGGGATAGGGAATGTAGCGAATCTGCTGCATGGCGTCGCTTTGCTTGTCGGGCAACCCATCGACGAGGCGCCGCGTGATGAACTTAGGGGTCGCCATGATCACAGCCTTGGCCGCCACCGTCTTCAATTCGCCCCCCACCATGTAAGTTACCTGCACGTCTTCTTTTCCCGGGACCACGGCCACGATTGTCGCGCCCGTCTGCATGCGATCTTCGTACTTCGGCCCTAGAATGTCGGCCAGTTTTTTCGTGATCGCGCCAAGACCTCCCGGCCAGGTATAGCGGTCGTCAGATCGGCTCTCTCCGCTCATCTCCTGCAGCGCCTCAATGGCCACACCTGAGGCCGTGTCTTCACTGGCTGCACCCCAGTTGGAAGGCCCGAAGCCATCCCACCACTGCTTAAGTTCTTCCGGATAATCCTTCAGGAAATCGGACAAAGGTTTTTCATAAAGTTCTTTGCTGCGCTTCTCCACATCAATGGCCAGCATTTCCTTCTTGAATTTCTTAAACCCGTCACGCACCGCCGGAGGATAAGGCAGCTTATCGAGCCCGTCACCCCAGGTATCCGGGACCAGTTCACCTCGAATGATGCTGGCATCGGGACTGTTGACAGGCAGCAGTGGCAGCCCGATTTCTTTGGCGAAGCTGTACGCGTACTCGTCCTTCGCCAGAAACGCAGATCCCGTGGCGTAAGTGCTGCCCTCATACTCCATGGCATACGCATTCCCACCCCAGTGCGGCTCTTTTTCGAGCAAGAGGAAATCGCGGTGCTGCAAACGATAGGCCGCCGTCAACCCGCTCACACCGCCGCCGACAATCACCACGTCATGCCGCGCCGAAGCTGGAGGCCGCGTAAAAAAGCTGCTGCCCTTGTCCCGCACCTGATGGCAGATCCGGTTGTCTTCGCCATCCACGTCCGCAGCATGACTCTTCTGCGAGTCCGGAGTCTGCGCCGCCACCAGCGAAAGATCAATCGGACAGCCCGCCGTCACCGCCCCTGCCACCACAAACTTTATAAAGTCTCGCCGATTCGCACTCACGCTATCTCCTGGGTCGTGCCTTCGCTGACCATCTGCAAACAGTACCAGAACACAATCGCCATCAGCGAAAAGACAAACATCACAGTCTACACCGCGTGGATTTCCGGCGTAATATCGCGCCGCGGCTGTCCCCAGATTTCCAGTGGCATCCCCGCCTAATGCCGAGCCAGAGAACGCTTGCGCTCGTTCGTAACCTTGCTATAATCGCGCAAGGTTCGATGCCGCACACTGTCCGGGCCCGTCATACCGGATCGAATCTTCTACAGCGGCGATCTATCCTGACTGAAAGCACATGGATGATTATGCCGTCAACTCTCTGATTGACCTGATGAATGAAGGCCACGATTGGATGGAATGAAGATGAAGATGATGAAGATGAATGTGAAACAAGGTTTAACCGGCGCCATCCTACTTGCCATGCTGGTCATGCCGGCGACCGCGGCCCCGCCAGCCGGCAAATCCGCCGCAGATCCAGATGCCGCCATAGCCGAAAAGTGGATTGCGGCGTGGAATTCCCACAGCCCTGACAAAATGATCCCCTTGTTTACCGCCGACATCTTTTACGAAGACGTCGCCTTCGGCGAGGTCAGTCACGGCAGCGACGAACTGCGCAAGTTCGCTGCCTCCGAATTTGAAGGCGTTCCTGATCTCGAACTCAAGCTGCTGCGCGCCAATATCCACGGCGGCCACGGAACCATCGAATGGACATTTAGCGGCACCGATAAGGGCGTGTTCAACACGGGAAAGAAGTTTTCGGTCCGAGGCGTCAGCGTTATCGACGTGCGCGATGGCAAAATATCTCGCAACCTCGATTTTTACGATACGGCCACGCTCATGCGCCAGGTCGGACTGTTGCCAACCCCTCCTACCGACGCTAAGTAAGGTCCGGAAAGGATCCTTGTGACCCAAAAGCCAACCACAGCGCAACGAGACTCCGCTCAGCTCGAAGCCCTCGGCTATGACTCCAAGTTCGATCGCTCCATGAGCCTGTGGGCAAACTTCGCGCTCGGCTTTACCTACCTGTCGCCGGTGGTCGGCGTTTACACCGTTTTCGCCTTTGCCCTCGCCACCGGCGGTCCACCCATGTTCTGGAGCTATTTGTTTGTCGGGCTGGGGCAGCTGTTGGTAGCTTTGGTGTTCGGTGAGATTGTCTCCCAGTTTCCCATCGCCGGCGGTCTTTATCCCTGGGCCCGAAGGCTGGTAGGAAAGCGGTGGGCTTGGATGGCGGGGTGGGTCTACCTGTGGGCCCTGTGTACCACCATTGCCGCAGTGGCCGTCGGAGGAGCTCCTTATGTAGCCCAGCTCTTCGGCATCCAGATAGGTCAGGGTGGAGAAGTCGCGATTGCCGTAGCCATGATCGCCGTGACTACCGCTCTGAACGTCAGCGGCACAAAGCTTCTGGCTCGGGTCGCCATGTTCGGATTCGTTTGCGAATTGCTGGGCGCGGTCGTGGTCGGGGGCTTCCTGCTGATTTTCGCCCGTCACCAGAGCTTCCGTGTGCTCTTCCAAAGTTTCGGCCTCGGCAGCAATGGACATTACCTGCCCGCGTTCCTCGCGTCGAGCGTCGCAGCCATGTTCTGTTACTACGGCTTCGAGGCCTGTGGAGACGTCGCCGAGGAAACCCCGGACGCGAGCCGCGCCATTCCCAAAGCAATGCGCATGACCATCTATATTGGCGGTTTCGCCGCCATGCTGGTTTGCCTGGCTCTGGTGTTAGCGGTGCCGGATTTGAACGCCGTCCTGTCCGGCCAGGATCCCGATCCAGTGACCACCACCCTGCGCGCAGCCGTCGGCCCGATCGGCCTGCGGGCCGTCATCGCGGTTGTGATGGTTTCATTTTTCTCCTGCCTGATCAGCCTGGAGGCGGCCACCAGCCGCTTGTTGTTCAGCTATGGTCGCGATCGCATGATCTTTGGCAGCGTCCAGCTCAGCACGCTTTCCGAACGCACTCGAGTACCTGTCATCGCCCTCCTGGTTGCTGGCGCTGCGCCCGCCTTGATTGCGATCGCAGGATTGTTTCTTGAGGAAATGATCAAGACCATTATCGTGTTCGGCTCCG
>Ga0307478_10001325_pt1 | contig 21643 bp, 26 predicted proteins | sample atmos_gasesECM4C_2_FD_203713 | JGI IMG/M metagenome (GOLD analysis project Ga0307478, IMG submission 203713) | Hardwood forest soil microbial communities from Morgan-Monroe State Forest, Indiana, United States - atmos_gasesECM4C_05 | ecosystem: Environmental > Terrestrial > Soil > Temperate... | reverse complement strand
TTTCACGTTTGCCATTCCGTGCTCCTTTTCCTCGGTGAGACCTGCAAGAACGCGCGATTTATACTGTCTCAAGTTGCTCCACACAACGGACCTCGAATCTGTGCTCGCTTACGGCAGGCACAAAAATCCTGGCCTCTGTGAGATTCTCCAACGCTCGAAAAGATTCAATTCCATAAACCTGTTGTCATCAAGTGGCTGACCGACTTGGCGATCGGCAGGATCCGACGCGAGCCAAGCGACGGCTCAGGAATCGGCTCAGCCACTTGAACAAATCAGTGCAGTGAGAAGTACGCTCGCGACTTTTTATCTATCGTCGCCTGGTTTGCGTTGTTGGTCTTCGTCCCTGACTATTCTGGCTCCTGGAAGTAGTCCGCCCCCCGGGGTAGAAATTACGGAGCATTCTACAATTATCGGAGTTTTCGTAATCGTTATGTCGCCGGCACTGGCGGCACTTTCGATTTCGCTCTGCGACGTCAGTACGCGTCCCTGACGTCCCGAATTCCAAGCAACCAGGCTGACTTGCCATAATGGCGAGTAATTCGTGTCGCTGTTGGCAGGGCCCGCCGGATGCGGCGCGGAGGCCAGTACGTTTCCCTGCGCAAAATTCGTGAAGACGAAGATATCGTCCACGGCTGGAGAGTTGGGGAGCGTCCCGAAGTTCGTGGGAATGAAATTGGAGTTAAATCCGTTGGCGACCTGATGTGCGGCAGCAATGATCGCAGGCGGAGCATTGGGGTCAACGCCTACTTCCGGTGTGATGTAGAGGGCCGTCGCACCATCGAAGAAGCCTGACTGCAGAGGGAGGATGACTTTCGGCGGTACGCCGTCATCGCTCCTATCTGGGTCGTTCTGAGAGCGAGCGAGTGCGAGGTGCGCAGCTAATGGCAAGAGTGTAACGGCTAGGAAAGCTGCCAGAAAGACGTTCTTCCCAAAAGGCGTGGGTTTATGTAGCCGTATGCGAATCATTTTAGTCCTTTCATCATGATGGTTTTTGCCGGTGGAGTCTCATCGGCGACCTATGTGATTCGCGTTGCGGCAAAATGTTTCGTCTGGGTCTTGTATCTCCGAGGCGGCTCCGCTGCACGTAGAGCACCGTAAATATCCTTGGCGACGAATGGCGGCCGATGGTTCGTCGAGCGGTGCGTTGGAAGAATTTGAAGGAAAAAAATCTCTGTAACTTTAGTCCGAATTTCGAATCAGACGGCTTGGGTGGGGAGCTTCATCTGGGGCCCTGCCAAAGAGGGAGGATCGCCATGTCGCGAGTTAGGTTTGCGTTTAGCGGAATGGCCGCGGTGTTGTTGCTGGGTGCACTGTCGTTGCCGCGTCTGGTGGAAGCCGTGGGCGGGGACCCACACTTGGCGAATGAGAGTGCGCAACGCAATCCTGTGCTTGTGGAATTGTTTACCTCAGAGGGGTGTTCGGATTGCCCTCCTGCTGATGCGCTGCTGGAAAGACTGGATCGATCCCAGCCCGTGAGCGGCGCCGACCTAATCGTTCTTAGCGAACACGTGGACTACTGGAACGATATCGGATGGAAGGATCCTTTCTCGTCCCGCGAGTACAGCGAACGGCAAGGTGCTTACGCGAGCGAGTTTGGCCTCTCGGGCGTCTATACACCTCAGATGATCGTGGACGGACGTATCCAGCTCGTAGGCAGCGACGAGAAAGGGGCGATCCAGGCGATCGAAAACGCAAGCAGGTCCGAAAAGATCCCGGTGAGCCTCTCTTCGATCCATTTCGATGGCGAGAAGATTGTCCTGCACCTCGAAACCGAGCCCTCGCCTTCATTCCCCCAGAGATTCGCGAACGTCCTGCTCGCGATCGCCGACGAACGCGATCAATCGAACGTGAGCCGCGGAGAGAACGCCGGAAGGATCCTCAACCATGTCGCTGTGCTGCGAGATCTTGTTCGCGTTGGAGTGTTGGATCGATCCGGCAAATTTTCTCAGGATGTAGCCGTCAATTTCAATCACGGCAACAAGGGAAATTTGAGAATCGTCGCGATTGTTCAAGAACCGACAGCGGGAAGAGTTCTGGGAGTAGGATGGGCTCGGCTTTCGAACTAGGTTCAACCTTGTGAATTATTGGCATTGGTAAAAGTTTCTGGGACGGCTGTTTCTCATTTCGAATTGCGAGGAAGAATGCGATTGGCCCTGGGGGTTTTGCTGATTTTCGGATTCTTTGGCTTCGGAAGGAAGCACGTCGATACCTCGGGTGGGCAGACCGTTTTGCCCGGTATCGGATTGCGGGTTGGTCAACAAGCGCCGAACTTCGCATCGCGCGATCAGTTTGGCCATGCCGTATCAAACGAGACCTTGCGCGGGACGAATGGGACGCTCCTTCTTTTCTTTCGATCCGCGGATTGGTGACCCTTCTGCAAAGCGCAGCTCGTGCAGCTGCAAAAGTCGAGAGCAAAATTTGAGCAGCAAGGGATCAAGCTGGCGGCGATCAGCTACGATAGCCCGGCGATACTGAAAGACTTCGCCGAGCGGCACAATATCGAGTTTCCGCTATTGGGCGATCCCGATTCCGAGATCATTCGGAGATTCAATGTCCTGAATGCACAGGCGACCGGAATGACCAAGGGGATGGCTCACCCCGGATTCTTCTATATAGACTCGAGCGGGGTGATTCGCGAAAGATATTTCGAAGCCAAGGATACGGATCGGGTTACACCCAACAACGTTCTGGGTAAGCTGTTCCCCGAGCTTAGTGAGGAAGTGAGCCGCAATGTCGAGGCTCCGCACCTTCAACTCAGTTTGGAACAATCAGATCATGAGGTGGTTTCCGGTAATCGGGTTCGTTTAATTGCTCAAATCGAGCTGCCACCCAATGTCCATGTCTACTCCCCTGGCGTACAGGGTTACAAGCCGATTCAGCTGACGCTGAATACGGCTCATGGAATTGAATTTGCACCTGTCGTTTTTCCGAAACCCAAGGTTCTCTACTTGGAAGCGATCCAGGAACACGTGCCAGTGTTTGAAGGGAAATTCCGGATCACTCAAGACGTGATGGTAACCGAATCCAAGACCGGAGGTATCGTGCGCTCGCTAGTTTCTGCCGGGAAAACGATTTCGATCACCGGGGCATTAAGTTACCAGGCCTGTGACGATAGGGTTTGCTACCCGCCCGCGTCAGTGCCGGTAATGTGGAGCCTGCAGGTTCTCCCGCTCGACCTCAAACGGTCCCCTGAGGCCATTCGTCACCAGTAAGTCGAATCGAGGGCTTGCAATTGAATGGGAATGGAGGCCAGAGACCGAAACACGATGGCCCTCGCGGCGCTGCGAATCTCCGTGGGAATGCTGTTTCTGATTTTTGGCGACTACAAGGTTTTTGACGTGGAGTTCATCTGGCGAGGCGGATTCCAAATCTGGATCAACCGGTTTCTTACGGATGGTGCTTACCCCTTCATGGTGCCGGTTCTTCAGAAATTGGTGTTGCCTCACGCCACAGCCATAGCTTTTCTCGTCGCCTATGGAGAGTTGGCTATCGGTCTCGCGCTGGTTCTCGGCATTTTCGTTCGCCCAGCCGGCATCTGCGGGCTCATCTACATGCTGACGTTGCTGTTTTGTTCAAACTACCCCGGACCTCAGGCTGCCTTCTGGCAGTACTTTGGAGCTTCTCTCGACCACTCGGTTCTCGCTCTTTGCTTTTCGGCATTTGTTTTCGGAGAAGCGGATCGAGCCATATCGATTCGTTCCTACTGGCCAATGTTTGTCGGTCGACAGGAGACTGTCAGCCACCTGCTCTTCGCCGGAGAGAAGGAATCGGAACCAGAGATGAACTAGATGATCTAAATGTTGAAGGAGGAAAGCATGAGTGACGTCGTTTACGTTTCAAAGTCGCGCATCGAACGGAAGCAGGGACCTCTCCGCATTGCCCATTTGCCGGGCGAGTCTCAGCCGGTGGTCTTTAGCGTCCACGGAGCTATCGCCGAACACTATAAGGTGAACCCCGCGACTTTGAAGGAGTCGCATTCCTCGACGATAGATTATGTGATTTCCGCAACCGCCGGCTGAATGATGGGTACCTTCGGAGGTGCGCTGGAAGCGCGCCAAATTGACGCCAGCAACGGGCGTTTGACGGCCGACGTTACGGGGGGAGTGGAATCGGAAGAAGGCGTATTGGTCATCCGCCGGATCCATGTGGCCATGCGCTTAGTGGCGCCGGAAGAGCTCAGGGCAACAATAGAGCGCGTGCACGGAGTTTACGCGATGCGCTGCCCTCTCTACCGCACCTTGCACAACGCAATCCAACTTACTTCTTCGTTCGAGCTTGTGGCCAGCTAGTTTCGTCATGATCAAGGCTACCAACGTTTGAACTCTGTTTAGGTCGAAACAGCCACACGCGAACAGCCCAGAACAGACGCCACAGGATGGGCATAGGTCAGTGACTGGCCGAGCACGTCGAGGTTTTTTGCCGCTCCGTGAAACCTTTGAACGGCGAGCTAATCACACTGCTGGCGAGTGAATGTAGATTCATTCTCCCGACTGATCCGCGGGTTATCCCGGAGCGAATCACCCGCGATCTGGAAATAACTAATCCGGCATGAGCATCCAGGGATCCTGACGGTTGAAGCTTAGCCTCGGGGTGATGAACCAAGTGTCAAATCTGAATTCGAACAGGAGCTAACCAAGGACAATGACAAAGAACAAGAAAGCTTTAATGGCGGGTGCTGCGCTGGCGGGATTGCTGGCGGGCACTACCTCAACGATCCAGGCATCCAACCTCCTCCCCGGGCTGCACTCTTCGTTCGCAGCGCAAGACCAGTCTCAGGACCAGGGGCAGGACAAAGTGAAGGAAAAACACGCTTGCAAGGGTCAAAACTCCTGCAAGGGCAAGGGTGGATGTAAATCGAGCGACAACGGCTGCAAAGGCAAGAACTCTTGCAAGGGCAAGGGCGGCTGTGCGACCGACGGCTCAAAACCTCCACAGGGCAACTAATCTCGAACTGGTCGTACTCGCTCGTGGAGTTGGAGTGGGTCGGTGAGTTTTGCCGGCCCTTCTCCATTCGAGCGAGCAAACGGAGCTCTGATGCCAGCAAACGTTTTCAACAATTTTACCAATTACGGCGTCGGAATCGGTTTGCGCGCCCCACATTATCACCATATTCTCACGCGCAAGCCCGTAGTGGATTGGTTCGAAATCATATCCGAAAATTTCATGATTGACGGCGGGCGTCCGCTGCGCATCCTGGATCAAATTCTCGACCAGTACAAAGTCGTGCAGCACGGCGTCTCGATGTACTTCGGTTCGGCGGAAAAGCCGAATCGCGAGCATTTGCGGCGCCTAAAGGAATTGGTGCAGCGCACCAAGACTCCCTGGCTCTCCGATCATCTCTGCTGGGGCAGCGTGGATGGCCGTTACACCCACGACTTGCTTCCGATGCCGTATACCTTCGAAGCGGCGCGCATCACCGCGCAAAAAGTCCGCGAAGTGCGCGATTTCCTGGAAGTTCCGGTGGTCGTGGAAAACGTCAGCAGTTATGCCGAATTCCACGTTTCCGAAATGACGGAATGGGAATTTCTGAATGAAGTGGTGGAGCGTGCGGACTGCGGGATCCTGTTGGACGTGAATAACATTTACGTCTCGTCGCAGAATCACAGCTTCGATCCCTTCACGTACGTCAATAGCGTTCCGGTCGACCGCGTGGCGCAAATTCACATCGCCGGGCATTCGAAATATCGCAAATACATTCTCGATACGCACGACCATCCAGTGATTGATCCGGTGTGGAAGCTCTATGCGCGGGCGATTGAGCGCATTGGCCATACCGCCACGTTGCTGGAATGGGACGACAGCATTCCATCCTTTGACGAAGTGCACGACGAGGCGCTGAAGGCCAACCGTTTCCTTGCGAGCGCATGTTTGGCGGCTGCGGTATGAAGTTGCTCAGCATTCAGCGCCAGATGGCGCGCGCGGTGATGACTCCGCTGACAAATTCCGAGCGCATGCGCACCGTGGCGCCGAACGGCCGCTCGATGCGCGCGGTAGCTTCACAGATCATCAAACCTAATGTCCGGCTGACTTCCTTCGAACGCCTCGAAATCTATAACCGGCAGTATTGGTTCCGCGTCCTTTCCGGATTCGCCGAGGATTTCCCTGGATTGCGCGCGGTGCTGGGCGGGCGCCGCTTTGATACGCTGGCCAAGGCGTACCTGACGGATTGTCCTTCGCAATCTTTCACGCTGCGCAACTTGGGTTCGCGGCTCGAATCGTGGTTGCGCAAACATCCGGGCTGGGCTGGCGAGCGCCAGAATCTGGCGGTGGACATGGCGCGGCTGGAATGGGCCGATATCGAGGCCTTCGACGGCGAGAGGGAACCGTCGCTGAAGCCCGAAGAGTTGGCGGATGTAAATCCCGCGAAGCTGCGGCTGCGATTGCAGCCTTACATCAGCCTGCTCGATCTGCGCTATCCGGTGGACGATTTGCTGCTGGAAGTGCGGAAGGATGCGGAAAATCTGGATGTGGCCAGCAACGCGTTCAGCGAGCGGCATAAGCGAAATCGAGTTGCGGTGGTGGCAAAACTGAAACCGAGCCCGATTTTCTTGGCGGTGCACCGTTTGGATGAGGACGTTTATTTTCGGCGGCTTGCGCGCGAAGAGTTCGAGATCATGTCAGCGCTGCACGCGGGAAGATCTTTGAATGCCGCAATCGACGCCGCTCTGCGCCGAAGCCCGCTGCCGGCCAAAGAGCGCGCCGCAAACGTCGAGAATTGGTTCCGCACTTCGTCGGCGCTCGGTTGGTTCTGCCGCTCGTAGCTAGATTGCAACAAATGTTTCAGGCCGGATGGCCACAGGAGTGTTCATTACAAAATGACAAAGCTTACGATTCAAGTTCGAGATCTCTACGGCTGGTTTGTCAAAAGGATTTCAAGCCTGCAATCGCCATTTCTTGCGGTCGTTCGCCTCTACTGGGGATGGCAAATCGCTCAGAACGGCTGGGGAAAACTTCACAATCTCGCGCACGTGACCGAGTTTTTCGCGAGCCTCGGCTTGCCAGCACCCGGGGCGACCGCCACATTCGTCAGCGCCTTTGAATTCGTAGGCGGTGTCCTTCTTGCCGTCGGATTGCTCTCGCGCATCGCTGCATTGGGCCTTGTGATTGATATGACGACCGCGTACATCACAGCTGACCGCGAAGCATTCTTATCTTTTTTCGCAGACCCGGGCAAATTTTATAGCGCCGACCCCTTTATCTTTCTTTTCGTCGGACTACTGATCCTGATTCTTGGGCCGGGCAAGCTTTCTGTCGATGCTCTGGTGCTGCGCTTCGCCGCTAGGCCGACGGGCCGGGAAGCAAGTATGGCTGCGATCTGAATCGCCCGGAAACCTTTCGCCGGCATCGAAACGATGCCGCAAACAAAGCCCGGCACGATAGAATGCTCCGGTGGCTTGGCGACAATTGGCGCCTGGTATTCGATTCTTCCTGTCGTAGCGGCGGATGAAATGTATTCAAGCATTCCAGCCGGTGTGTCCGCCGCAGCCAGCTGGCGCGAGACGCAGGGCGAAGACTTACGGTTACAAATCAACCTCAAACAAACAAGAATTTCCACGCGGGAATCTGCGCGACGATAGTCACGCGTACATAAATGGATGCAACCACCATTTAGGAGATGCTTACTTGGATTACTGGCTGGAGCTGCGGCCAGTGTGGCTTTGGCGCCTGCTCTCGGCCATCCCCTGTTGAGTGTCGCCTGGAGCGTAGGTGTAGGAGCAATCTATTCCGCAAGCTTGCAGCCTACTCGTCACGCGCGCTAGTCCTCCACCTCCTAGTGAGCGCGCTCATCGGGATGACGTTCGGGCTCCTGTTTCGACACGAGTCTTCGAGTATCGGGCTCGGCGTGATGTGGGGATGGCTGTTTGGGGTGATCTGGTGGTATCTGGGGCCGATGACGTTTCTGCCGCTCCTGCTGACCGGCGAGATCGATTGGCGTACGAGCGCAGCGTCTGCGCTGCTTCCGTCGCTTATGGCCCACTTGATTTACGGAGCCACGACGGCCATTGCATTCCTCCTGCTCGAGACCCGCTATACTCACCGACTGCTGCTCAATCCGCGGATAGCAGCCCACGAACTGCGCCGCGTCCGACCCGTGGGAACTCCGGCGCCTGCTCTGTGGTTTTTCGCGCTGGGCTTGGGCGTGCTACTTCCCATTCTGCTCGGCTAGTCGGTTAGCCCCCATACACGTCGGCACTGAGCCAATGGAACCTGCATAGGGCTGAGAACCTCGGCAAGATTCCTCCAAAGACACAGGCGTGGCGGTTTCTCAATCTACAGTCGTAGAACGGCAAGTGATCACCCGTGCTGTGGAACTTTATACCTCTTCCGGAATCTCACGTGCATGACCGCTGGTAACACTCAAGCAAAAGATCCAGGGAAAGCTCGCAGCGTAACAGCTAGGATGCATGCCGAGAGGTCGTGAGAGATGGAGTTTCAGGAGAATTTTGACTCGCAAGTCGCTGAGCCTGTCTGCATTGGCCCGACGCTTTACGTGAGTTTGACGATGCGAAGCGAAATAAACGCCGTCTCGGATTTGGTGGACCGGCTGATGCCACTGATAAAAATATCTCATTGCGTAGGGGGCGATGAGCGCGATGTAGAGATCGCGGTTCGCGAAGCACTGGCGAATGCAGTCTTGCACGGAAACAAGCTGGACGTTGAAAAGAAAGTGTACATCTCGTGTTGCATTCGTCCCGGGAGTGACTTGTTCATTGTCATCAGGGATGAAGGAGGTGGATTTGACCCGAGCGCAGTTCCCGACCCGACAGAAGTTGAAAACATTACTTTGGACAATGGACGGGGCATCTTCCTAATGAATGTGTTTATGGACGATGTGTATTTCGGACGCGGCGGCACGGAGGTCCATTTGTACAAATGTTTCAAGCTAGGGCGCGAATAGTAGCGCGTGAAGCCTCGAGTTGACCGAGCATCCGCGGAGGCTCGACGGAATTCAACAACGAGCACCTCGTAAAGTCCGATTCGTGCTTTGGATTCATTCAATCTACGCCGTGGAGACGATGTGCGCTGCGGCCATCCTCTGCAATGAACCGCTCATTCGCAGCTGCCGCCCGTTCGGTCACTGAAGCCTGAGCGCCGGCGGTTCGAAATCTGGATTGTGTTGCAAGTTCGAGGCGTCTGCGAATGGGGGGCTAGGATGAGCTGCGAGGCTATCATTCGAGTGCTTCTGGTGGGTGGAGAGCCGCAAGAGTGTTTCGTCTCCCGACGACTCTTCGAGCGAAACAACTGCCAGTGCCACTTCGCGAAATCCGAGGAGGAGGTCGCGGAACTCCTAATCGCCCGTGAGTTCGACATCGTGCTCAGCGCGCACAGAATCTCGGGTGGAAACTTAGGTCGGCTCGTCGCTTTGTTGCTAGGTTCACGCGCGAGCTTGTTCTACTCGCTGCGTGTTGAAGAGGGTTACTGGTGGCTGCCGGTCCTAAAGCTTGGCAAGGAGTGCCTGGGAACCCCTGCCGGGCGAGGGGGCGACTTTAGCCATGTGCTTGACCAACTACTGATGCAGGTTAGAGCCAGCGGCACGGCTCCACTGCCGTGAGCGAAGGTTTGTGACATTTCTCAATCGACTTCCAGTTGATAACTCCTGTTTTCGTTCGCCGCGAGCTTCTCTTACGAATCAGACTTATGAAACTTCTGGCGGGCTCCGGAATCACAGGTTCAAGCTCAAACTTGTCGTGAAAGGAAGATGCCATGCATACGAGCATTGATCAGGTAATCGCAGGGTCATATCGATCTGTGCGCGCCCAGCTGAAGCTGGAGGCTTTGGGGCTGTCGATTTCCAGGTATGGATTGGCGCTCGTCTTGTTGCTGATCGGGCTCTTGAAGTTTACGACAGTGGAGGCAGCGGGAATACAGCCACTGGTGGCACACAGCCCACTGTTGTCATGGACGTATGCCGTCCTCAGCGTGCAAGGTGTCTCGAATGTGATCGGCGTGATTGAGATCGCGATTGCGGTCCTACTCGTGCTCCGTCCGGTTTCCGCGAAAGCATCGTTGATCGGCAGCCTGGGAAGCATCGTGACGTTTCTGCTGACCACTAGTTTCTTGTTCTCAACGCCAGGCGCCATCCAATGGAATCATGGTTTGCCGGCATTGGGCGATGCAGGGCAGTTCTTGATTAAAGATGTCGTGTTGCTCGGCGCATCGTTTTGGACAGCGGCAGAGGCGTTAGGGGGGTCGTAGGACTCAAGAGAGCGGCGTGGGTCGTGTCATTCCAGAAAAACGGCGGTCCCGCTGAGAGATTTCTTGGCGATGGCGGGGACCTCAGCGTGGTCCGCGGGAAATCCGACGGGAAGGAGAAGGTGCGGTTTCTCGTTGCGGGTCGCTTGAGAACTTGGCTCAGAAAACCCATGGGGCTCGGTGTATGAGTCAACGTGGCCAATCCCATCCAGTGCAAAGCGGCAATCAGAAAGCCACAAGCGATGCCGACGGATTCTTGGACATAGTAGTGCTTAATCTTTTGCAAGTTCCCTTCGCGGTCGGGAACGATTCCGTAGTCGAGGCGGAAGACTGCAATGAGGCAGGGAGCTATGTCGAGAAAGTCCTTGTGCCAATCGGTCCCTAAAGGAGCCAGCGCATCCAACCACTCGTGGGGAAAGCGGCGCTCGTAATTGTCCCTCTCCTCAGCTTCCGCGGCGATGCGAATCTTGCGCTTGATCTCAGGGTCCAAAATCACCACGAATCGCCAGGGTTGCTGGTTGGCTCCAGAAGGCGCGCGTGAAGCAATTCTCAGAGCCGTCTCGATGAGTTCGCGAGGGACTTGCCGCGGTGAAAACTGCCGGACGGTGCGACGCGTGCGCATGCGCAACTCAAATTCGTGAGCTCGCGAGACTTGTTCTTCGGTCGAAAGGTGTTCAAATTCAAGAGGAATGAAAGTATGACCGTTTCGTTCCGACATCATGACCTCCCGGCCCGGCACCGTGTAACCATTTGCGGACGGAACCGATTCTGGCGCAGACCCTCTTGAGACGACTACGGCCCGATCGATTTGCCGCGTAGGAGGCGCAGATCGAAAAGATCGGGTCGAGCGTAATGTCCGGTAACGTCCAGCGTGAGACTTTCTCTTGTGATTGCCGAAAAGTCGACATCGGCGAACAAGATCGCTTCTTCTTCGAAAATCGGTCCGGCAAGGATCTTCCCATCGGGCCCGATGATCGCGCTGCCCCCTTTAAGTATTAGGGCATCTGGCTGCGATCGTAGAACCTCCAGAGGCTCCAGTTCCTGTGGCAGATCTCGTGCGTGCAGAATTCCACCACACGCGAGGACAAAACACTTGCCCTCAAAGGCATAGTGGCGGCTCGCCAGCAAATTCATTTCCTTCACCCAGGGCCACGCGGCGACGTGCACCTGCTCCCGCGAGCAGTGGAGGACTTGCCGGGTCAATGGCATCCAATGTTCCCAGCAGATGAGCGCACCGACGCGGCCGGCGGAGGTGTCTGCTGCGAACAGGCTCATGCCATCACCCATGCCCCAGATCATGCGCTCCGAGAACGTTGGCATGATTTTTCTGTGGCAATTCAGGAGGACTCCATCGCTGTTGAAGAGCAGGTTTGAATTGTAAAGAGTCCCGTGCCCGGGCCCTTCCTTGACGCGTTCGTGGATACCGATGCTGAGCACGACGCTGAATTCGTGTGCCAAGGAAGCAAGCGCCTCGGTGTGTGAACTGGGAACCGCGACGCTGTTTTCAACTAGGCGCGCAAATAGATTCTTCGTCGGTTCGTGATCCCAGAGGGCGGCGTCGCGGCAGGAGTCCAGCCAAGCCGGATAGCCGGGAAGCCAAGCCTCGGGAAAAGCCGCGACCTCGGCGCCCTGCTTGGCAGCATCCTGCATCAAGTCACGAGCTTTCTCCATGCAGGCATCGAGGTTCATGAATACAGGCGCGGCTTGTATCACCGCAACACGCGTTTTCGTTTTCACTCGCGCAACCCCTGGATTGCGACCTTCGTCAGGCTCGGCGACAACCGTGCTCTAAACATCACCTATTCGATTCACATTGGATTCCTTCTAGGGTCCCAAGTTTCCGCTAATGTGCGACCGGCGCATATTGCAAGACTTCGTGTCGCGGGACTAGTTCAGTTCCGGGGCGGTCCGGGAAGCCCTGTAACTTTTCTCCATCTGCCGAATCTAGCTAAAGACACCCAAGTGGAGGCATGTCTGCACTGATGCTCGCGCCTCCGTCAGGGTTTGGTGTGAGGCATATCGCCCGCCCGACGACAGGGGATGTTCTCTCGAATTGGGATTTCAACGTCAGTGCAGACCTTCACCCATTGGGAGGGCCAGCATCATCCGTGCGTCACTTCGGGGAGGCCAGCGCAGATCCCGTCAGGAATAAATGCCCTGACGTGTCCCAATGACGTTCATGTTATGGCTGCGAGAAGAGAGCGATGGCAATCGTGGAGAGGTAGGATGTTCAAGCCGACGGACCGAGAGTTGAAGTATTCAGACGTCACACCGAAGCGACTCTACATGGGTCGTCGTGATTTTCTCCTTCGACTGGTTGCAGCAACCGGCGTCGCGGGTTGTGGGAATCAATCCGAGAACTCGGCCTCCGAATCGAGCACGGGTCGCATGGGGTCGAAACTTAACGGTGTGGTCAGAGGGCCCTACAGCACCGGTGACGCCCAAACTCCATTTAGTGACGTCACCCATTACAACAACTTCTACGAATTCGGAACCGGGAAGAGCGATCCTGCGAATAACGCCAAGAACTTCGTAACGTCACCGTGGTCTGTCTCCGTTGAAGGAGAAGTGAAAAATCCGCGCAAATTCACGATGGACGAAATCCTGGCGCTTGCGCCGCTCGAAGAGCGCATCTACCGGCACCGCTGCGTGGAAGCGTGGTCAATCGTTGTCCCGTGGGTCGGCTATTCATTCAGCGTTTTGGCGAGACTGGTTGAACCGACCGCGGAGGCCAGATACGTCGCGTTTCAGAGCTACTACGATGTGAAGCAAATGCCAGAGGGAGCGTTCGCCGGGATTGAATTCCCGTATGTGGAGGGATTGCGGCTTGACGAGGCGATGCATCCGTTGGCACTGCTAACGGTCGGGATGTACGGGGAAACTCTTCCAAACCAGGATGGCGCGCCCGTGCGCATGGTGATCCCATGGAAATACGGTTTCAAGAGCATCAAGTCGCTGGTCAAGATTCGCTTCGTCCGGGAACAGCCGCCAACGACATGGAATCTCGCGGATGCACACGAGTACGGCTTCTATTCCAACGTGAATCCGAGCGTGGACCATCCTCGCTGGAGCCAGGCGACCGAGCGCCGCCTTGGCGAGCTGCATCGCCGTCCCACGCTCGCGTTCAACGGCTATGCGGATCAGGTCGCGAACCTGTACGCGGGCATGGATCTGCGAAAACTTTATTGATCTTGGATGCTATTGCGACCACACAGGCAGAGCTGGTCACTCCAGCACGCATTTTCATTCAGTGAATTCCGATTAAGTGAGCTAACGATCTTCCCTGTTATGGTCGAATCTTTCGATCTGCTCGCGACGTCTGGATTCGCAAAAGTGTCACCGCAGGTCCTATTGAATTTAGAACGCATGCGACGTCGAGGTGAGCATTCCATTGCCGAGATCGGGCTGAGAGGGGAATCGCGACAGAGGAGCCCGACGTGGAGACCATTGTCCTAGGATCCAGGCGCTCCGCCTCGTCGCCCGAACACCCCAGTAGAGGATCTTGCTTCGGATGGAAAGTGGAGGGGCCGCTTGACACGCGCGGCCCAACCGGGGTCGTTTGTGGGCCTACTTTTGACTGCCAATTGTATTTTCAACCGGGGCCGAGCCTTGGACGATGCGTAGCTGGTATTTCTTGCCGGAGAGATCGATGTTGGTCAGTGATGTGCTTCCGTCTTCCCCTTTCCGAGTCTCGTAACCCTCGGTTCTTGCCGGACGTGCCAAATCAACCAACTGCGCCGGCACGGTCGCTACGACCTTATGGGATTGGATGATATTCAATTCGACGTCGGGGCCTGTTCCCTCCCAGCTGAACTGATAGTTGCCCATGGCCAATCGGATGCCATTCACCGTAACGGGTTCTTGAATCTTCAGCGAGCCTTTGTTTTGCGAACTTTTCGTAGATGCCGATCCGCTTGTTGCCACGAGCAACGTTAGTCCCAGCAATGCGCTGTTCGAGATCTTCCAGAGCTTCATCTTATTGACCTTCCTCTTTTTGAACCTTCTTCATCGTGGCCTCACAACAAGTTGCGCTTCCACGTTGACAGACGATTGAGATTTGGTTCCTCCCGTCCGATGCGGGGAAATCGGGAATGTTTCGGGGTGGCAGATGTCTTGCTTGTACGACGGCGCTTGAAGTCTGTCCGAGAGATGTTGCGAATGACAACGCCACGGTTGAAACTTTGTCCCGGATACGTCATCACACGAGTGGCATGCGGTTCGGTGGAGTCTTTTAGGCAACGCCGTCAACCAAGGTGATGAAGCGCGAAAGAGGCCACTGCGGACAGCGGTCTAACGATGCAAGGCTACGGGCATCGGACTCGTCTATGAATATGAGCTGTCGAACATTGAACGTTCAGCTAGACTACCGGTTTGGCGGGAAGCGGGACGTGCGGCGTGACTGCTGTTTGAGGCTGGTCCTCGCACGGAGCGTATCTCGCTTCGACGGTTGCCGGGAATGAGCATGCCAGGCGAAGCGCCGCAGCAATTGGATTCCAACGAGGAAGGGCTGATCCGGCGCGTTTGCAACGGAGAGGCTGCGGCGTTCGAAGAATTGGTCCGTCCGTATGAGAGGGTGGTTTTCTTGACTGCGATTTCTGTTTTGAGGAACTCCGCGGACGCGGAAGAGGTGGCACAGGAAGCCGTTCTGAAAGCGTTCGCGAACCTCCCAAACTTCCGTGCAGAATGCAAGTTCAGCACCTGGCTGGTTCAAATTACTTATAACGAAGCCCGGATGAAGTTGCGAAAGGATCGTCGCCACTTATTTGATTCCGTTGATGAACCGCAAGAGGGCGAAGAGGGCGACTATTCGCCGAGAGATTTTGCGGATTGGAGGCCCATCGCGTCCGAAGTGCTCGAAAACGACCAGACGCGCCAAGCATTGGAGAATGCAATCAATTCACTTAGTTCCATGTATCGTGAGATCGTGAACCTGAGAGACATCCAGAATTTGTCCATCAAGGAGACAGCGACCGTTCTCGGTATTCCCCAGTCAAGCGTGAAAACCCGGCTTCATCGAGCCAGGTTGCTGTTGCGAGATGCTTTAGCTCCTGGAATTGACGGCCGTTGGAGCGCGAAACAGGATTATCGGAAGGTTAGACCATGGTGACAAAAGAAGGATCCAATGACTGCAATTGAGATTAGTTGTGCCGAAGTTTGGCGAGAAATCTCGAACTATCTTGGCGGAGAGATCTCTGCTGAACTTCGCGACAGAATGCAGGCGCACTTTGAAGTTTGCAGGCACTGCTCTGCCGTGCTGGACGGCACACGGAACGTCGTCGAGCTTGTTGGCGACGGAAGGGTGTTTCCCATCCCCGAGGGGTTCAGCAGGCGGCTGTATAGGAAGATCGGGCCACGGTAGTCGCCTGCTGGACCGGTCGAGCCGATTCTGGTTCGAAGGGATCAGCAATATCCAGGTTGTCCATGTACATCCAAAGCTTCCATTCACCCTCCTTATTTCTCCGCCAAATGTCGACGTAGCGATCCCTGCGGCGAATCGACTGAACGCCGTTCTTGGGTGTTAGTGTCAGGTCGTGCCAACCGTAGTCGTAGGCGACATCCCCCAGCAGGCGGATCTCGGCAACAATCACCGCGAGCCTCACTGTGAATCGCTCGAACAGATTTTCCAGCCTGGTCTTGAAGCTCTCGAGTCCACTCTCGCCAAATTCACTTGGTTGGCCATCGGAGAAATTGACGAGCTGAGGATCCACAATTGCGAGAAGACGGGACGGGTCAGAAAGATTAAAACAATCCCGGAATTCGGACTTGGCCAGATTGATTGCGTACAGTTCGTCCATCTTCTTATCTCCGTCGTTGAACCGAAAACGATCTACTGCGTGTTCCGGAGTCAATATTCTCACAGTTTGTCGTGCATATATGGAGCACGAACGGGGTTCCACATAGCTTCGAGAAAGTCCATAACTTAGCTACGCCGAATGCCCAGGCCTTGGATGTCACTGCCAAAGATCCTTCCTCACGGCCGGAAAGATCCGCCCCGCCGGTCAAGGCTCAATCGGAACTGGGCGCAGACTTCGCTGAAACTAATTCGGAATTCGCGAATCGAACACGGGGGCTTTCTCTATCGGTATCACCTTTTGAAGATCGAAACCGTAGAGTCGGCATAGTCGGCACGAAACGCTGGAGTTTATTTCAGATCACGGTTAGGCAGTAGACAGTCGTCGCGGCGGAGGGTGCCGAGGCGCGCGGCCGTGGACCGAGGGTCAGGGAGATGGAACAATCACCCAAACCGATTCGACGCGTGCGCTTTGGGGAATTCGAGGTCGATTTTCTTGAGCGGTGTCTCTATCGGCAGGGTCTGAAAATAAAGATCAACGAAAAACCGCTTCAGGTTCTGTCTCTTTTAGTGTCGCGTCCCGGAGAAACCGTGCAGCGGGACGACTTTCAGCAGACGATTTGGCCATCGGACGCGAATGTGGACTTCAATGCCAATCTGAATACTGCACTCACCAGCCTTCGGCGCGCGCTTCGTGATTCGCCGCGGAACCCTGTTTTCATTAAGACGGTCCCCCGACACGGATATCGATTCATTGCACCGGTGATATGGATCGGAGATGACCGTGGATCAACTCACGTTGTCCCACGATTGCTTACGACGATTCCAGAGAGCGGGGGCGCAGATGCTCCGAGGCGTGGAGAGCGAACGATGCTCCAGCGCTTCATTATGATTTTTCGGCTGTTGCTCATGCTTGGTGTGCTGGCCCTTTAGCAAAAGCCTGTTAGTCTTCTGGCCCAACGACCAGGGAAGAAATTCCGCTCACAAAGTTGCGATTCCCATCCTGCGCTTCGATCGCTTAGGGGAGGATTGGGATCCGGAACATTCTGTCGAACCCACGGCGTAAAGCATATCCGCTGGTATGCGGTTTGTCTTCGCCGTACAAGAATCGGTAGGAAAATGCAGGATTGCGTAGGTGCCAGAAATTCTCACGTCCGAATGCTTCTAAATTCAGTTCAGTTTTGAGTTTGATTTCGGATCATCTCCCGAAAATCTGCCGGAAATCGAATCGTAATTCTCCGCCTGTCACAGAAAGACGCAACCTGGTCCGTTTCATAATTATTTAGGAATGATTCAGCGACTTTTGAGTTTCCTTTCTGGACCTCGGCACTCCAACCGCTATGAACGCTGAGGAAATCGTGAAGAGGTTTCCTGTCTCAAAGCGTGGTTCAAAAAACGGGAGGTTGCGAACATGCGGTTGATCCGAGCTATCCGACTTATGGCTTTGCTCGCAAGTATCGCGCTGGTGCTGCCAGGCTTGTTGAAGGCACAAAGCGTCGTCACCGGTGGTGCCGCCGGAACCGTCACCGATTCTTCGGGTGCGGTCGTCGCGGGAGCGAACGTGACATTGAAGAGGGTCACGACTGGCGAAGCCCAGACCATGACTACAAATGCGACCGGCATCTTTCAGTTCTCGTTGCTGAAGCCGGGCGATTACGCTTTGACGGTGGCGCGCGAGGGTTTCATGACGGGAACCGCGGAAATCCAGGTGCTCCTTGGCCAGATCACTCCGTCGAACGTGACACTGCAGGTTGGCAGCAGCACGACGACGGTAGAAGTAAAGGAACGAGGCTCACTGTTGCAGACCGAGGACGCGAACATTACGTCGAACTTTGATACCCAACAGATTCAAAACGTCCCCAATCCCGGCGGCGACCTGAGTTATATTGCGCAGACCGCCCCGGGCGTCACCATCAATTCAACAGGCTCAGGCTTCGGCAACTTCAGCGCCTTTGGTCTTCCCGGTACAGCCAATCTATTCACCATTAACGGCAACGATGACAACGACGCCTTTCTGAACCTGAACAATTCCGGCGCAAGCAACCTCTTGCTCGGCTCGAACGAACTGCAGGAAGTCGCGGTTGTCAGCAACGCTTACACGGGTCAGTACGGCCGGCAGGCCGGCGCGCAGGTGGACTACAGCACGCTTTCGGGCGGAAATGCCTTCCATGGCGACGCAGTCTATGATTGGAATGGCCGCGCGCTAAACGCGGAGGACTATTTTCTGAAGGCGGGCGGCGCGCCCAGGCCGTTCGTGAATAACAATCAGTGGGCGGCGGCCATCGGTGGCCCGATCAAGAAGGACAAGGCTTTTTTCTTTGTCAACACAGAAGGTATTCGCTACATCCTGGCGACCTCCAACAACGTGTTCGTACCCACACCAGACTTTCAGACGTTCGTCCTGTCACAGCCTCAGATTTCGGGGTCGCCGGCGGCAACCACTTTCTACAACAACATTTTCAATCTATATAACGGAGCGAATGGGATCAGCCGCGCGCAGCCCGTGCCGAATAGTTGCGGAGGAATCACGGCGTCGGCGTTCCCCAGTCAATCCTGCTTGGAGAATTTCCGTAATTCCGGCTCGAATCAAAACACGGAGTGGCTCATTAGCGGACGGATCGATTATTCCTTCAGCGATTCAGACAAGTTGTTCGGGCGAGTGAGGATCGACCGGGGCAGGCAACCCACTTATACCGACCCGATCAACCCCATTTTTAATATCGCAAGCATTCAGCCGCAGGACGATGGGCAGCTGAACTACACGCACGTCTTCAGTCCGAGCGTCGTCAACAACTTCATCTTCTCGAATCTTTATTATTCCGCGATCTTCGCCAGCCAGAACCCCACGGGCGCATTGGCGGCATTTCCGGCGATCCTGACTTCCACGGATACGTCTCTAACGCCTCTCGGGTCGGGATCGGGGAGTGATCCGTTCTTCGCGATCTTCCCGCAGGGACGAAAGGTGGAGCAATGGCAGATCATTGATGATCTTTCGATATCGCGAGGCAATCACAACTTCAAATTGGGAGTGAACTTCCGGCGCGACGACGTAAGCGACCACACGGCGGCCGAAGGAAGCTACCCGACGATTACCACCAGCTTATTGGACTTCTCCCAAAACATTGCGGACAACACGGGCCAGCAATTTGCCCTGCAGACTGAACAGCCAATCGCGTTCTACAGCCTCGGCCTCTATTTTCAAGATGAATATCACGTCAGCTCCAAACTGAAACTGACCTTGGCGCTGCGGGCCGATCGAAATTCCGGAGGCGTCTGTCAGTCCGGCTGCGCCTCTTTGCCGACTGACCCATTCAACTTGGTAAGCCACGATTCCACGATTCCTTACGACCAATTCGTGAACGCGGGCCGGTCGCAGATCCTGCCTAATGTTGAAAAAGTGGTGTTTCAGCCCCGTTTCGGTTTGGCCTGGAGTCCTGTGGGGCAGAACACCGTGATTCGTGCCGGCGTGGGCCTGTTCTCGGATTTGTATCCCGGGACAATCCTCGACCGATTTACGACCAACTTCCCTGAAGTCACGAATTTCACGCTCACGACCGGCAACGTCGCCTTCGGGCAACCGAACAGCGCAGCAACGATCATCGGCCAGTGCAACTCTGCCTTCCAGTCCAACTTTAACGCCGGCGGCAATTTGCAGGGGTTTATCAATTCTGCCCCGGCGGCTTGCAGCGCAAACGGACCGCAGGTACCGAACCTGAATGACGTTGTTGGCACTCTGCAAAATCCGAAGTACCTCGAGTGGAATGCGGAAATTCAGCACACGTTTGGAACAAAAACTGTTGTTTCAGCCAACTACGTCGGAAACCGGGGTTACGACGAACTCCTCATCAACCCCTACCTGAACGCATTCGGTGGTTTCGGTGGCCTGCCGCAGACAGCACCCGACGCGCGAGTCGCCTATGTGAACCAATTGACGAATGGGGGAATTTCGAACTACAACGGCATCACTTTCTCTGTTCAGCAAAATGTGTGGAAGGGGTTGTCTGGCAGAGTCAACTACACTTACAGCCACGCTCTGGATGACATCTCCAATGGCGGAATCCTGGCTTATAACCTGTTCAATGGCAGTCTCGCAGACCAGATCAGCCCGTTCAATACTCGGCTTAATTACGGTCCAGCCGACTACGATCTGCGCCATAACCTGACCGCTAGCTACGTATGGGAGCTGCCATTTAAAAATAAGAGCCAGTTCATAGACCGCGCCATTGCGGGCTGGACCGTTTCCGGCACTTTTTTTTATCACTCGGGCTTTCCATTCAGCATCGTGGACGGAACCGCGACCGACGGACTGTTTGCCGACAACGTGCCTCCCTCGTCCGGCGCTTCGGTGCTGGCGCAGCCGATCGGGTCGATCCCAACGACATGTACCTCCAAGCAGTCCCCATGCTTTTCGCCCCCACAGTTTGCAACGGCCACCAGCTTCGGGACGATTGCTCGCAACGCATTCCGGGGGCCCGGGTACTTCAACAGTGACTTCAGCTTGCGCAAGAATATCCATGTCTCAGAACGTCTCGGGTTCCAGATTGGCGCGAGCGCATACAACATCTTCAACCACGCGAACTTTGCTAATCCCGGGTTCAGCACGCTCAGCAGTACATTCGGGGTAGTTACGAGCACGGTGAGCCCGCCTACCACGCCGTACGGTGCATTTGCGGGTTCGGTTGCAAATGCCAGAATCGTTCAGATCATCGCCAAACTTACGTTCTGAGGGCAGTCGCTGAAAAGCAAAACGAAAGGGCGGCCCATGGGAGGCCGCCCCCACGTTTTTGAAACGCACTTGTATAACCCACCGTCTGGGCCGAAAAGCATAGACCGACTCGCAACCGCGCCACAGAGAAGTCTAACCGTGCGTGGGTAATAGTTCATGCTGACAAATTCTCGCAGATCACAATTCTTCGACAGATTCCGCCGAAATTCCATCTGAAACGCGTTGATTACGTCATTGTCTAACGCGGTTCTTACAACAGAAGAGCATGCTGAAGTATGCGGGAGCAGGGGGGCAACATAAGGGAACACTTTGGAGCCCGGATACAACCATCCTCGCGCATGAAAGAAGTCCACCAATGGATAGGCGTCAGCGAAGTTACCCCCTATCCAATTTAATCGGTAAGTAAAGATTGGCATACCCCACCAAAGAGTCCACTGTCCGGGCGATCTGGATGTTTCTCCAAATAGTGCCGGCGCTTATTGTGGTTCTCGGCAAGCCCGTCAAAGCTAAATTGAATGTGTTTTATCTTGTGCCGTATGACAGACGAAACACACTCATGCGGAGCGCTCGGCCAACATGTTCCGTTTGTAGCCATATGACCACTAAAGCGAACTTCGTTAGATGCGCAGAACTCCATCAAAAGGCCCGATAAATATTCAATCGCATCCACGTGAAGCATAGGCTCCCCACCATACCAAGATGCGTACAGACTCTTGTGGGTCGCGCCCTTGAGCAAGTTTTCGACGTAAGTGAAGATACCGTCGCATGTCTCCTTGCTTAGAGCATCATCGGAGTCCAAAAATAATGCGTGACTCTAGACGAGGTGTTCATGGGAATTCCTGAATGGGAGGAAATTGCTATTCCTCATGGATTCGGTCCTTATCGGTCGGTTCCTGTACAACTCCCCCGAGTAAAACTGTAATTATCGAGTT
>Ga0307478_10001324_pt1 | contig 21645 bp, 21 predicted proteins | sample atmos_gasesECM4C_2_FD_203713 | JGI IMG/M metagenome (GOLD analysis project Ga0307478, IMG submission 203713) | Hardwood forest soil microbial communities from Morgan-Monroe State Forest, Indiana, United States - atmos_gasesECM4C_05 | ecosystem: Environmental > Terrestrial > Soil > Temperate... | reverse complement strand
GACGTGTGTGGGCGATGACTAATGTCCCGCCCAAGCATACCGGAGAACTATTCCAAATCCGATATGGCGACGGGCTACCTGATCAATGGCAAAGACCATACCCGGCAGCCTCGGCCCGGGCAGTGTCTGCGAACCTTTCTTCGTGAACTCGGACATTTCGGCGTCAAGAAAGGTTGCGATACGGGCGATTGCGGCGCGTGTACGGTCCTGTTTGATGGCGAACCGGTGCACAGCTGCATCGTCCCGGCGTTTCGAGCCAACGGTCATGCCATCACCACGATCGAGGGTCTTGCCGGCGGTAGCGATCTTCATCCGGTCCAGCAGGCGTTTCTCGATGCCCAGGCGTTCCAATGCGGTTTTTGCACGCCTGGAATGATCCTGACCTGTGCATCTCTAAATCAGAGGCAATTGAAGGATCTCGATACGGCCCTAAAAGGCAACATTTGCCGTTGTACGGGCTATCGCGCCATCGAGGATGCGTTAAACGGAAAAACCAATGTTGAGACTGTCACGGGCGGCATTGCCTTCGGCCGCAGCCTTGCCGCGCCGGCAGCGCCGCAGATCGTTCGGGGTGCTGCCCGCTACGCTTTCGACGTAGAAGTGGCGGATGTTCTTCACATCAAGCTGCTGCGCTCTCCGCACCCGCACGCCAAGATTATCGCGATCGACAAAAACGCCGCCCTCGCCGTTCCCGGTGTCCACAGCGTTCTTACATTCGAAGATGCACCGACAACTCTATTCTCGACGGCGCGGCACGAGCGATTGACGCGAAATCCCGACGACACACGCGTGCTCGACAATATCGTGCGTTTTGTTGGGCAAAAGGTCGCTGCTGTCATCGCGGAAACGGAAAGCGCCGCCGAGGAAGGCTGTCGTCAGGTTGGCGTCACATACGATCTTCTCACACCGGTTTTTGATGCCGAAATCGCCATTGCCGGAAACGCGCTGGCCATTCACGGCGACAAAATTGTCGAGAACCGCATCAGCGATCCGAAGCGCAATATCATTGCCGAAATACACGGAGAGTTCGGCGACGTCGCGGAAGCCCTGGCCAAGGCCGACGTCACCTATGAAGGCGTATTTAACAGTCACAGAGTTCAGCATGGGCACCTTGAAACGCACGGTGGTCTCGCTTGGGTCGATGCCGATGGCGTACTCAACGTTCGTTCCAGCACGCAAACGCCGTTCTTGACCCGCCGTGGTCTGGCGCAAATCTTCGATCTCAATCCGGAAAGAGTTCGGGTTTTTTGCGAACGCGTCGGTGGCGGATTTGGCGGTAAACAGGAGATGTTCGTTGAGGACATCCTGGCGCTCGCCGCGCTCAAGACCGGCCGGCCGGTTAAGCTCGAATTCACGCGCGAAGAACAGTTCACTTCCGCCTCGACGCGGCATCCCATGCGCGTCGCCGTCAAAGCGGGAGCCGATAAAAACGGCTTGTTGACCGCCTTGCAGATCGACGTCCTTTCTAACACCGGCGCCTACGGCAATCACGGACGGTCGGTTCTGTTTCACGCCTGCAGCGAATCGATGGGCGTCTACCGCTGTCCGAACAAAAAGGTCGACGCTGTCGTCGCATATACTAATTCGCTGCCCGCCGGGGCATTTCGTGGTTACGGCCTGCCTCAGACAATATTCGCAGTGGAGGCCGCAATTGACGAACTGGCGGAACAACTTGGCTTGAGTCCATACGAATTCCGGCTGCGAAACGTCATACGACCGGGCGATCCCATCTTATCGCCGCCCGGGCCCCATCATGCCGATATCATGTATGGCAGTTACGGTCTCGATCAGTGCATCGACCTTGTCGAGCGGTCGATGCGGACTGGTGACGCCCTAACCGGACTGCCGAAGGAATGGTTGGTCGGAGATGGTATTGCGCTTACCATGGTGACTACCGCGCCGCCGGACGGCCACATCGCCGACGCGCGCATTACATTACGCGATGACGGATATTTCGATTTGGTCGTGGGGACGGCGGAATTCGGGAACGGCACCAGCACCGTACACCGTCAGATTGCCGCCAGCGAATTAATGGTGACCGTGGATCGTATCCACCTGCGGCAATCCGATACGGCAAACGGGGGCCACGATACCGGCGCGTATGGCAGCACGGGCGTGTTCGTTGCGGGTCTCGCGACCCAGGCCGCCGCGCAACGACTGGCAGAAGATCTCAGGGCGTTTGCCGCCGTCCAGACCAATATCAATCCAGATCTCTGCTCGCTCGACAACGGATCCGTGGTCTGCGGCGATTATCGCCTGACATTTTTTCAGCTTGCAGCCGCCGCACAAGCAGAGCACAAGACGCTGATGGCCAACGGAAACTCGACAGGTACGCCGAGATCGGTTGCCTTCAATGTGCAGGGGTTCCGCGTGGCCTTGAACAAGAACACCGGTGAAATTCGAATCCTTAAAAGTGTTCAGGCCGCCGATGCCGGCGTCGTGGCAAATCCAATGCAGTGCCGCGGGCAGATCGAAGGTGGCGTCGCCCAATCGCTCGGTGCGACGCTTTACGAAGAGCTTCTGATCGACGATCGGGGTCAAGTGATCAATCCGAAGCTGCGAGAATACCATTTTCCTTCGTACGCTGACGTGCCACGTACGGACGTTTATTTCGCCGACACAAAGGACGCGATTGGACCAATGGGTGCGAAATCGATGAGCGAAAGTCCTTACAACCCGGTGGCAGCCGCTATTGGCAATGCGCTCAAGAACGCGACAGGAATTCGCTTTAGGGATACTCCGTTCAAGCCGGATAAATTGTTTCCAGCTCTTCAAGAGAAGTTTGGCGCCGCGTAGGTCTGCGCGATCAGCAAGACGGGGCGCTCTTCTAAGCTGCCACCAAGACGTGGAATTCTTGCGGATTCGGAACGTCGATTTGTGCAATCGCTGGACCCTTTGAGTTCGGGCTTGACGAGGAAACTGCATTCTGGACTGCGTGGAGCGGTTTTTTGTATGCCGAAGAACGCAAAGGCACCCTCTATTGGCGAACCGCACCTGAAATCAATTTGGAACGAGGATAAATCTCGCTGCTATTTCTATATGCGATGCCTGATTAGCGATGCCTTGGCTTCATCAGGGCCCGGAGGAACGGTCAGCAATCCCGATCGCCTTTTCGGGGACGCGTAACACTCGTTTCGCCATTATGTGTCTGCTGTGCTCCTGGAAACGGGCATTCCATAGCCATCATTCGCGAATTGGGAGCCTTGGCACAAAACGCCTTCGAGAATTTTGGGCAGACGGTCCAGTTTCGAGCCATACGCTTGAATCCTTATCGAGATACGGTCGCCCGATTCGAAACTCCGTCCCGTGAGCATCGATCCATTCCGCCAGCTTCAATGGAAATCCATCCCTGTGCCGTGCCGCGCCACTGACGCTCACGAAATCGGCCGCAAGGCTGTGGGGCTATGCGACGCATGCGGCCTGCCCGGGCGGCCTAGTTATGAATACCGCCCAATTTTCGACCCATTACGACCAGATTTGAAAGGGAACTTGTGGTTGCAACGTCGTGATTCTGATTGGACCTCGCATGTAACTCCATGAGGTACCGAATGAGGAAACGGACTCCATTAATCGCTTTCGCCACCTGCGTCGCTACGCTCTCATCCATTGAGATACCAATTGCACAGGCGAAACAAAAATGCAGCGCCGCGAAGCCACCAAATCAGCACGGATACTGGTCCTGGCGTTTGATTGACGGAAGGCAATGCTGGTACGAAGGCAAGCCCCAGCTTTCGAAATCCTTGCTGGAGTGGCGCGCGCGGGCTTCAGCACAACCGAATTCCGATCGAGATCCTACAAGCGCTCCGGCAGAGCAGAAGCCCGGCAATCCCTTGGATTCACAAGCGCGGGCACCAGATGACTCGGATACTTTCGAAACGCGGTGGCGTGCCATCGGAATGACGCGTTAGGCGCCGAGCTTCGCGGCGCGCGGAAACGCCTGAACAGTGCCGTGAGCGCACCATGTCTGCATCACTCCCCGGACACATCAACAGCGGACCCCTCGCCGCAATAACAATGCCAGTAATTGCCATTTTCATGCTGTCAGCAGGAACTGCACACGCCCAATTTCCGTTTTGGCCCCGGTACACGTTCTGGCCAGGCCATCACGCCACGTCCAACCACAAGCACCGCCACGCACCGCCAAACTCTGAATCGGCGGGGAACGCCCGGCCCAAGGACTTTCCGAATGGCCCCCTCCAGATCATCGTCTCGATCACAGACCAACGGGTCTCGCTTTTTGACAACGGAACCCTGATCGCGCGCTCCTCAGTGTCCACGGGAATTCAGGGGCATCCTACGCCACTCGGCGTATTCAGCGTGATCGATAAACAACGATGGCACCGTTCAAATATTTATAGCGCTGCGCCTATGCCCTACATGCAGCGCATCACTTGGTCCGGGATAGCGTTGCATGCCGGCGTCGTGCCCGGGCATCCGGCCTCACACGGCTGCATCCGCTTGAAAAATGACTTTGCCGCCCGACTCTGGCATCTCACGAAGCGCGGCGCGCGCGTGATCATTGCGCACAACGATGTCCAGCCGGTCGAGATAACTAATCCTCACCTTTTCAAGCCGAAAGCCGTATCCAGTTCGCCCGAATTTCAGACTGGCATAGCCGCAGCCGCGGCAACGCGGGGATTGCCAGTGTCCAACGCCGAAACTCCGGAAACCACTAGTCTCCAGATTCCCGGCTCGGCTGCCGCTCGAGGTGCACCAAATAAGATCGTTCCGATTTCCGTCTTCGTGAGTCGCAAGTTGAGTAAGCTCTTCGTGCGCCGGGGATTCGCGCCGTTGTTTGATGTCCCGGTCAGGGTCGAAAATCCGGAACAGCCGCTAGGAACGCACGTGTTTACCGCAATGGAATTCCAGAACGAGGGAGCGGCCATTCGCTGGACCGTCGTATCGATACCGGAAGATTTTCCTCGCATGTCCGAGGGTGCCACAAAAGAGCGCGAAGCGCCCGCAAAGCAACCACTCCCGTCGGCCCCGTTGCCAGATAAGGCCAACGCTGCCCTCGACCGCATCGAAATACCCCCGGATACGGTTGAGAGGATCTCTGAACTACTGACGCCGGCCTCTTCATTGATTATTTCCGACAACGGATTTAGCGGCGAGACGGGAAAAGACACTGATTTCATCGTGGTAACGCATTGATGCGGCGACGCAAACGCACCAAGCTACGATGCCGCCGCGCAAGTCCTAAACTCCACTGATGTGGGGCCAACACGGGGGATTGAGCATTGGTTCCTGAAATATTCGCGAGGATGCCGCTTCGCACCCGCAAGCGGATATTGCGGCATCGCTCGCCGCAACGTCAGCTCACGCTCTAACAGCTGTCCTGGCTTGCCTACAGGCCCTCGACCTTCTCACTCAATGGCTTACGCGAAATCGACGGCGTGACCGTGGGCCCACCTTGGCACAACGTCCGAAGTGGTTCGTAGCGCTTTTGGGCCGATTGCCTTTCGAACGCATGCCCACGTCTTGGCGCGGCCAATCGTGTACTGGCCCTCGGCGCGGTATTTTGGGATGAATTGCCCCGCTCACACAGAGTGCCCGCTAGAATGATTTCGAGGCTCTGATTAAGCTCAGCGGCCAACCCGGAATCCGTCATAGATTGAACGTTCCAGAAAGCCGGAGGGAGTCCATGAAAACACTATTGTCAATTCCGATAGCCGCAGCACTTACGTGCGGATTTTTACCAGCGGAAGCCACAGAGCCGCTCAAACAGCAGCTTGTGGGGACTTGGAGCGTCATTTCGTTTGTGAACGTGAATAACAAGACCGGGAAAACCACCGAAGCATTTGGTTCCAACCCAAAAGGATATTTCATGTTCGATGCGGCAAATCACTTCTCAATCAATCTCATGCGTCCGGGACGACCAAAATTTGCACGCCGCGACTTTCCGGTTGCCGGGGAAAGCGACGCCGCTCTGGAGGGGATAGTCGTGATGTTCGGCGACTACAAAATCAATGAACCTGAAAACTCAATATCGTTGCATATTATCGGCAGTAGCTTTCCTGCGTGGGACAATACGAATCAGACACGTTTGATCGCGATCAACGGTGATGAACTCACATATAAGAATCCTACACCGGCTTCCGGCGGAGGTACTGCTCTGGTAACTCTGAAACGCGCTGCAAGCGCAACCGAGTGATCTTTTGGCCGGTCCGTCGCCACGGGCAGAGCTGCTTCGGATGGGGCCGGGGCAAGATCGCGTCAGTACTCGAACCATCCTGCAAGCTGCCGGAGCTAAGGGCCAGCGGCCAACATACGCTATTCGCCCTTGATGTCCGCTGACTTCACGATTGGCCACCATTTGGCGATTTCGGATTTTTGCAATGCGCCTAACGCCGCTGGTGAGCCATCGGCCGGGTCGGGAAAGCTCAAGCCGAGCACAGTCAATCGATCTCGAACCAACGGATCGCCAAGCGCCTCTGATGCCGCGGCGTTGAGCTTCGCTACGACGTGGGGCGGCGTCCCCTTCGGGGCCCAAAGGCCATGCCAAACCTCGACGTAAAAATGGGGAAGGCCGGCTTCGTCAACGGTCGGAATGTCCGGCGCGGTTTGTAGGCGTGCCGCGCTCGTCACGGCGTAAGCCTTGATGGCTCCGTCACGGACCTGCGGCAAAGAGTTTGCGGCCTGATCGAACATGACGTCGATTTGCCCGCCGATCAGGTCAATCATTGCGGGTGCGGTGCCGCGATAATGCACGGGCGTGATCCGCGCCCCGGTCTCGCTCTGGAACAGCACTGCACCGATGTGGCTGGCGCTTCCGACTCCCGCGGTGCCGACCAGGGTCGTCCGGCCTTTCATCCATGCGACAAGCTCACTGAGAGTGTTCGCAGCTACGCCCTTTCGGGCGACGATCAGTTGATGCGCGCTCGGAAGACGTGCGATTGGCTCCAGGTCGTTCAACAAATCGTACCGCAACGTATACATCGCGCCATTGATGACATGCGTGCTCCAGTTGCCGACGCTGAGAGTGTATCCGTCGGGCGACGCGTGAACTGCACGGCCAACACCGACGCTACCGCCAGCCCCGGCGACGTTCTCGATGATGATTGGCTGATTGAGGCTCTTGCTCATGGATCCAGCAATGGCGCGAGCGACCGTGTCCGTGGGGCCGCCGGCCGCGAACGGGACGATGAATGTGATCCCATGGACAGGGTATTCTGCCGCAATAGCGGACGAGCAAAGAGAGATCGCAATCATTGCAGCGGCGAGTGACTTTCTCATGGTCGGTTCTCCAGAGGCAACGTCACGTTTGCAGCCGTAACCATAGGTCGCCAGACAACAAATAAATATTGGATTTTGTATCTTCAGAAGATAGATTTTCTTGGGATGGATACACGCTTCCTCGAAACGCTTGTGACGGTGGTCGAGTGTGGGTCCTTGGCCGAGGCCGCGCGTCGGCTCAACCTGACGGCTTCTGCTGTGGCGCAGCGAATTCAGGCTCTTGAAACCGAGATCGGCATCCCGCTCCTTGCGAGGTCGGGGCGAACCGTACATCCGACCAGCGCCGCAGTCGCTGTATTGGAACGAGCCAGGTCTGTTCAACGCGAAATCCGAGACCTGAAGTCAGTCGCCGCAAGCGGTATTCTGAGCGGCGAACTGAGGCTTGGTGTCGTTCCAAGCATGCTCACCGGTTTCCTCCCCGACGTACTAGCCCACTTTTCGGCAAGTCATCCACAAATCGAGTTGCGAATCGCCCGCGGGGATTCGGCCGAAGTGTACCGGGAGCTCATTGAGGAACGAACCGATGTCGCCATTACAAGCGAGCCCCCCTTTGCGATCCCGAAGACATGCGATTGGTCGCTGTTGCGCGAGGAGCCATATGTCGTCCTAGCGTCAGCAATGATCCTAGAACGAGACCCACTTGTGATATTGCGGCAGGAGCCTTTCATTCGTCTTCACCGCAAACTTCACGCAGGTCAAGCGATCGATCGATATCTACGCAAGAAAGGCATCCACCCGATCGAGCGCTTCGAACTCGACGGGCTCGGTGCGATTGCAATCATGGTGGATCGCGGTCTCGGTGTCTCGCTGCTCCCGGACTATCCGCCGCCCTGGCCGGAGGGTCTGACGTTACGCAAGATACCCATCTCGGATCGATCGATGGTCCGCCGGATCGGACTTCTATGGAGAAGAGCGTCGCTTCGTATCGGTTTCATTCGCGCATTTGCGCGACATGCCGAGCAGACAGCCGGCCGTAAAGCCCGACGAGCCCAACGGCGATAAAGGCCATCCGGGCTACGGCGCATTCTTTGCAAACGGCGTCCGATATCGTTAGCGTAAAGATATGCCGTTCTTGGATCCGAAGCCTCGGCCCGAACGTCCGCTAAGGGTCACAAGCAGACCCGCCCCTGAGAGAGAACGATGTCCGCTTTTGCCTCAACAACGGTCATGCGCGTTGAAAGGGGTAACTGATAAGGTTTTACTAAAAACGGCCACCTGTAAGGACAACTGATAAGGAAAGAAGAGAAACGTTATCAGTCCGCGAACCGACGCCATTTTGTAGAGAACCCTATCAGTGCGCGAACTGAATCCGTTTTAAGGGTATTCTTATCAGTCTCGGGGGGCTACCGCCCCGTCCTACGACGGAGGACGAACAAGACCGGCCATCCGCTCCAGAACTGCACAAACGGAAGCCGTATCGACGGCTCCGTATCCCATCGAACTGGCTGCGGCGTAGATAGCCTTGGTAGAATCGAAGAGCGGGGTCGGCACCTTCATCCCGTGAGCAAACGCATCGATGACGTCCATATCCTTGAACCAGGTATCGAGTTGCATGGTGGGCGGCTCATAACGGTTTTCCGCCATTAGAGGTGCGCGCATTTCGAAGGTGCGCGAGCTTCCGGCGCCGGCTCGGATAACCTCAACGACCTGCTTTGGATCGAGCCCTGCTTTCATGGCGAGCACCATGGCCTCGGCCGATGCCACGTTATGAATCGCGACCAGATGATTTGCGATGAACTTGAGCCGGCTGCCATTGCCGAAAGCGCCAAGATTGAAGCAGCCCCGCGAAAATTGGGCGAAGATCGGTTCGCAGCTTTCGACGGCGGCTTTTTCTCCGCTGGCATAGACGACGACATCGCCGGTTTTCGCCTGCGCCCCGGTCCCGCTAAGCGGGCAGTCGATCATCACGTGACCGGCCGTGGCGGCCTTGTCGCGAAGCGCAAGCTTCTGATCGAGCGAAAAAGTCGACAATTCAGCAATGATGCAGCCGGGTTCGGCTGCCGCGGCGATATCGTCAATCACGGATTTGGCGGCGGCGAAGCTCGGAAGGCTGGTCATGACGATGGTACAGCGTTGGGCCAGCGTCGACACATCCTCGGTCAAGCGAACGCCGACGCCCCGGGCACGGTCTTTTGCTTGCGCATCTATATCGCAGCCGTAGACCACCTCACTCTTGCGTGCGATGTGCTCGACAATCGCACCGCCCATGATGCCGAGCCCCACGACTCCGACGCTGATGTCCATTGTTTGATCCCATTCTCCAACGAGCCGCTTGATGCCACGAGGCAATCTGAAGATTGCCCCGCGCGCTGCTTCCTCAGACATCCGCCGTCCGGACCGTATCCGTAACCGGCGTCGTCGCGGTCTCTGACGGCCGCATGTTCAACACGTACATCGCAACGGCCGCGAAGAGCGACGGAGTGGCAATGATCGTGAAGAGATGGGCCAGCTCCACCTTCGCCAGCAGCAACCAGGTTCCGATCATCGGCCCTATGATCGATCCTACCCGGCCGAACCCGAGTGCCCAACCGATCCCAGTCGCGCGAACATTTGTTGGATAGAGATTGGCGGCGACCGCACTCAAGTTGTTCAACGCGCCATTGGCGCAGAAACCGGCAAGGAACACGGCAACCACCAACATGGGTATGTTGGCGCCAGCATAGCCAAGCATCACGGTGAACACCGTACAGCCGAGAAATGCCCATATGAGGATCCGGCTGTTACCGGCACGATCAAGGCTCCGCGCAAAAACGATGGTGCCGACGATACCGCCGAAATTCAGGAGAGCCGTGAGCAGTATTGCATTGCTGAGCGAGAGACCGGCTTGTTGCAGCAGCAGCGGCAGCCAGTTGATCAGGAAATAGTACAGCAGAATATTTGCAAAGACCGAAATCCACAACATCAGCGTTCCGAGAAGGCGCCCGTGCGAGAACAATTCACTGATCGCAACGCCTGCTCCCGTATCCTCTCGGACAACAAACACGTTCGATTCCGTCGCCTGAACTTCCGGCGCGATCTTGTGCAGCAGGCTCAGGATACGCTTGGGCTCCTTGCGGCGAACGACAAGATAGCGGATCGACTCGGGCAAAATGACCGCAAGGATCGGAATCAGGATTAGCGGAATGCTGCCGCCGACGTAAAACACCGATTCCCAGCCAAAGGCGGGAATAATTCGCGCCGAGAGCAGTCCGCCCAGCATGGCGCCGAGCGGAAATCCGCAAAACATGGCGCCGATCGCGGTCGCCCGCCAGCGCGCCGGCGCATATTCACCGCTTAGCGCCACGCAATTGGGAAGCGCACCGCCGAGACCGATGCCCGTCAGCAGGCGAACAACCATGAGGCTCTCGACCGACGTACACTTTGCACTCGCCAGCGTGAAGACTCCCATGAACGTTATCGCCAGGATCGCCGCAATCTTTCGCCCGAAGCGATCGGCGATCGGCCCAAGACTTAAGGCGCCGATCATCATGCCGACCAGGCTGGCACTGAAGACCGGGCCGAAGGCTGCGGGCGCGACGCCCCATTGCTTTGCAAGAACCGGGGCAACGAACCCGATCGATTGGGCGTCAAATCCATCGATCAGGGTTACGATACCGCAGATCAGGACAGTCGCCGTCTGAAACGATGTCCACCTTCCCTCGTCGATCGTGGTGTCGACCTCAATTACTGCCGTATTCTGGGTCATGTCAGCCACCTGTTGATACATCTCCTGTCCCGAGGAGATCACGCGTTGGGAGCCGCCTGTCCTGAACCCGCGCTCGGCTCATACGCGGGGCCACCACCACTTCGACGTAGCGTTCATCGGACCGACTGAGCCCGATTCGTCAGTGTCGTCGCATCGAACCCGGCAACTTTCTGGTAGTTCTTAGTAATTGCATCGATCTCAGCCTGCGAAATCAGCGCGGCAATATCGTCTTCGGGACCTCGCACACGCTGGCGCGCGAGCTCGAGCACGGCTTCCGGCCCCTTGCCGCGATTGCTCGTGACGACCTGGGCCGTGGCAGGCAGCCGCCGGTGTTCGTAGAGCGCGAGGGCAGCCCCGACATCCGTGGTTTCATCGAACGCCTGACCGAGCGTTGAGGCGTCGAGAATGGCTTGTGATGCGCCATTTGCGCCGATTGGATACATTGGATGCGCGGCATCGCCGAGCAACGTTGCCCGCCCACAATTCCAGAAAGGCAACGCGTCACGATCGACCATTGGATAGACGAATATGCGCTCGGTGCCGTGGAGCAGCTTGGGAATATCCAGAAACGAGAAGCGGAACTCCTCGAAAGTCGCAGCGAATTCTTCGAGGCTTGCAAGCCGGCTCCAATCTTCCTTTTGATAGGAAGCGTTCTGGCCGATGTTGATCTCGGCCACCCAGTTGGTCAGCACGGGAGCGCCACCTTTTGGAGCCTCGATCGGATAGACGACCGTTTTAGTGTCGTGGTGTCCGGCAATGATCATGGTTTCGCCATCGAGGAAGGGCTCGGCTTCGACGACGCCGCGCCACATCATTGTGCCCGAGAAGACCAGCGGCGCCGCGTCGGGATGAATCTGGCGGCACACCGTCGAATGGATGCCGTCCGCGCCTATCAACAGGTCCGCCTTGATCGTAACGGGCAGATTATCCGCACGCCGCCGCAGAACGGCGGTGACTCCGTCCGCGCCATTTTCGAATTGCTCGAAGCGGTGCGCCACGAGAACGGCCGAAGGCGGCAAGGTGGCGCGGACCTTCTCGAGCAGGACTGCCTGGAGTTTGCCACGATGGATGGAATATTGCGGCCAGGGCGACCCCGCATGCCGGCCACGCGGGTCTCGCAGGATCAATTGGCCGTATTGGGTTCGATATTCGATAGCGCGGGTCTGCAGACTTACGGCCGCAAGCTGCGGACCCAATCCGAGCTCATGCAGAATTCCTGCGCCATGCGGCAGCAGATTGATGCCGGTTCCGAGTTCGGATATCTCGGCAGCGGCTTCTACCAGCGTCACGTCCATGCCACGGCGATGAAGCACAAGTGCCGTCGTCAACCCGCCGATTCCCGCTCCGACGATCAGAACTCGCATGCCAATATTCCCACCGTCAGCGCCGGTTCGAGTTAAGACCGTCCTCGCAAGAATTGGACCACATCGTCGTCAAGACATTTGCGCGACTCAACTCGCTAACGGCAGATCAGACTTTGCCTTCGCCGTTTCGCTCGATCCCCTGATGTCGTATGAGCCTTCGAGGCGATCGACCATTTCGGTCGCACGATTCCAGTCGAATGTCCGGAAGGCATGGGCTGTTGTGACATGCGCGCCGCCACCGTAGAACATTTCGTATTGCAGGTGGCGTGATGCGAATTCTGACCCCGTCGCATCCCATGCGAGGCGGAAGATCTTCACGCGCTCCTCGGCGCTTCGCGTCGTCGAGCCCTGCGTCGCTTCGATGATCTTTTTTAGTTCCGGTGAGGCAAAGTCTTCGACCGATGACGGCAGCATGATTACCGCGCCGCCGGCGAGTTCACGAATGGCGCTGATGACTTTCGGATACATCTCCTGGGTCAGGACTTGCGCGGCGTACAGCTGCTCGCGGTTGGGGATGAAATATTCGCCGTGATAGCGCCCCGCCGCTTCCATGCCGTTCACCAGCGACTCGACCATGGTGGCGTGCGCCGAAATGTAGCCGAGCTTCGATTTCACGGGCGGCATATCGAACGTGCCGTTGGTTTCGCTTATACGCCGCGCAATTCCGGTGAGGAACCGCAGCTTCACCATCAGCCGCACCTGCGATTGGTAGTTCTGGAAGACGTGTGTCGGGGTCTCATGCCATTGGGCGCGCGCGGCCACAATGTCGCGGCAGACAAACACGCGCTCCCAGGGAATCTTGACGTCGTGGAAATAGACGACAGCGTCATTTTCGTCGTAGCGGGTGGACAGGGGATAATCGAATTCACACCTGGCTTCGGCCTCGTAAGACTTTCGTGACAGAAGCTGCACGCCCTCGGCTGCCAGCGGGATCACAAAGCTAAGTGCGAAATTTGCTTCTTCCTTGGACAACGGCGCGATCGCACCGACAAAAATCTCGTCCGACATCACCGCCGACGTTCCGAGTGTCTTGGCGCCGCGCACCGTAATGCCGGTCGAATCTTCATCGACAATGGTGGCAGCAATATCGAGCGAACTCTGTTGGTCGGCCCGCTTAGCGCGGTCGATAGTAGGACTCTGCAGAACGTAGCTGATGAAGAGGTCGCGTTCGCTCGCGTAGTGATAATAGTCCCGGACCGCCTTGGCGCTGCGGGCGCCAAAACGGTCGAACACGTCTGCGCCCATGGCCATCCCGGTGATGGTGGAGGCGACGTGGTCAGGCGAGCGCCCGAGCATTCCGAAATTGACATTCGACCATGCTTCCAGCGCGCGCCGCCGCTGAACCAGTTCTTCGTGGCTGCGCGGCATCTGCCAAGCGCGGTTGGCACGCCTGCCTGCGCCGATGTCGAACGTCATCAGCTCAAGGTTCTCCGGCCTCGACTGGAAGTCGTACATCTTGGCGAACGAGGCGGTGGCGTTTGCAAAGGCGGGATGGGTCCGCACGTCTTTGACCGGTTGGCCTTCGAAATAGATGCTCCTGGTGTCACCCAAGGCTGCCAGATAGTCGCTGCCGCTTCGAACCGTCATGAACCAACTCCCGTCTTGGACCGCAGGATTTTTCAGTTCAATTTCCTATATGTCAAGAACTTGAATTAGGCTAAGTTGCTGTATCTGTTTCAAAACATGATATGCATTGCGGCAACTTGCTCAGTATTCAAGCATTTTCATAAAGGAGTGGATATTTCCGAGCGAACAGGTTATTCGGCAACCTCCCTGCGAAAGACAGTCTGTCGTCATGCCCTTTACGCCCGCGATTATGAGAACTGCCGAAACCGACGGAGGTGAAACGTCCGTCGACAACTCCAAGCTTGGCGTTCAAATCCGACACGCGCGTCTGGTGAAAGGACTGCGGCTGAAGGATCTGGCCGACTTGGCTAACTGCTCTGAAAGCATGATCTCAAAGATCGAGAACAATAAGAGCACACCTTCACTCAATACCCTGCACCGGATCGCCAGGGCGCTAGATACGTCCGTCGCGGAACTCCTGCCGGACCGATCCGCGGTCGGTCGAGTCGTGATACGCAAAGGTGAGCGGCAGATTATCTCGGAAGCTGGTGGTGATGGTGGCAGCGCCGAAACCGAAGTGATGATCCCGTTCGGTTCGAGCTCGATGCTACAGGCCTTTGTGGTTCGGCTCGAGCCGGGCCAAGGCAGCGGCGGCAACCTCCAGCATGAGGGTGAGGAAGTTGGTTACGTTAAAAGCGGGCAACTACTTTTGACGGTGGCAGGTGTCCCCTATCACCTCAATGAAGGCGATTCTTTTTTCTTTGCGTCGTCATCGATCCACAGCTTCGCCAACCCCGGGACATCAACGGCTGAGATCATCTGGGTCAATACGCCCCCATCGCTTTAGCGTTTCCTATTTCAGCGAATTCGTATCCCGGTCGCTTCGAACCTTACCAAGGCGCCAAGCCCTTGGAAGCAGAATCTGGCATGGCGATATTCAGGCCGTGAGTTCATTTCCGAAGTCGTGACCTTGGTCGCTCTGCTCGTCCCACCGACTTCATAAACAGATCGTGATCGTGGCCGAGGATGCGATAACCCGTGGGAGCTGCTTCCGCATCGGCAATGGAAAGCAGATGCTGACCAATTCGCTTTGCCTCTTCAAGATAGAGAGTCAAGATATAGAGCCGCGCCGATCACTCGCTCAACGGCGACCTGCGTACCATCTTTCAATCCTAAGATTTCAATGGTCAGTGGCGGCTGTACTCGCATGCGCGCTCCGTTCGAGCAGCTGAAACATTCGGCTGCGCAGTCGGCCGATCTCCTTCAAAGAGTCTTGTCCTTTCTGGCCCGGCGGCAGTTGCCGAACGACAGCCAGGAACTGGACAGCCGTTTTGTCCAAATCTTCCGCAGTCATCCCGAGAGACTTTCGAAAAAATACCCAAGACACGGAATCAGAGTCGCCGATTTAATCTCGGGCCACACTGCCAAATTTACCCGATTTAGTTTCCAATTTTTCCCGAATGAAGCCTCGTAGCACTACGGGCCGCCACTCGGACCACAAACAAATGCCTTTACTGTGGGCGCAATTCACATTGCGTTATACGAAAGCCCAGTAGAGTTAGCCCAGCTGAGGATTTCAGGGCTCGGCTAAAGACCGTCGGCGAGACAATTTATTTTATTTTATTTCGAGCTCACCTGCGTATTTTTGATTGGAGATCAGTAATGGAAGCACTGGTTCAAACTTTTTCACGTCAATTTTCTACCGCCGAAGTCGAAACCCTCAAGACACTGATTACGATGTCCGCGGCCGGCCTGTTTGTTTCCGTGCTCTGCGCGACATACGGCCTGGATCTCAGCCCGGGATTTTTCTGATATTGCCGCCGATGGACGAAGGCGACGATCCGACCTGCAAGAAGTGCGGGCAAAAGCTGACGCTGATCGAAATGCGCCCTCAGTCGGGCGCCAAGCCCAGGACCGGCATCTACAAGTGCACACCTTGCGTTCGGGTGGCGGCCATTCCACCCCTCGGGATGTCTTCAGCGGAATACGACGCGCGGTAGCGCAGCGCGAAGCAAAGTCTCCGCCGTTTTTAGGTTTTCCTTGCCTCGTTGTGAGACCTGCTGAAACCTCATAGAGGCAGTGGTGACGTCTTTGTTCCCCGGCCGTGGAAAAGCTGCGAGCGGCGCAAATCGGCATGGATCCGGCGCTGCTGCATCGGGTTGCGGTGATCGGCTCAGGTACGCTGGATAGCCTGCCTCACAACGGCGCGGTGGTTACACTGCTATCCGTATGCGGATGCACCCATGGATCGAGCTACAAGGATGTTTTTGCGGAAACGACCTGGCTGACCTGTCGAAGGGTCGCTTCTAGCGACGCGCCTGCGAGGCGCCGGCGTCTCCGGTGGGTCCATGGCGCACCTGCCCGCTATGATGGACAGCGTTGCCGTGGTGATGGTGGTGAAGACGAGTCGTTCCGGCAGGAACGGCAAAAGCGTCGGTTGAAACAGCCGCCGTACATGCGATGACAATGATGACTGAGGCGGCGATCGAGGCGATGGTTCGAAACGACATAACCAATTCCTCCCTGCTATGCTTAACCAAGCTAAACTTGGCGGCTCAGCAGCTTGGCATTTGATCTACATCAAACCAGGCCGAAAAAGGTGAATGTACCATTTTTGGACTAAAATATCGCTTTCTCAATGGAGGTCCTTTTTAACCCAACTCCAAATTTGTGCGCAGTCTTGCCTTTGGGTTCGAGACAGAGCGGAAATTGTCGTGATCGCTCCTCCCGGCCGAGGCAAAGCCTGAGTGTCGTCCAGAAACAAGTGAGGGAGCGGGATGACATGGTCGATTCGAATAGCACCAACTTCGTGCCGCGGCCGAACTTGCCTTTGTCCCATGTGCCAGCCACGCGGCGTCGTTCGGCCACGGCACGGACGCTGTAATCGAGACTAACACGACGTTGAATTTGGTTGAGCAGGCGCATCGTATTCACCGAGCGTGGCTACGGGGCTGGGTTTCGCTGTGCGCTGGCATCGCGATGTGGGGCTGAGCCATGTGTCTGTCTGCTGTTGAATCCTCTGAGCGCACAGTGTGAGATCGACGACCCCAACTGCTCACAAAATGTGAGCGCCAAGGCGAACTCGTTTGAAAGCTACTAACCTATCGGAAAATCTAAACGGACGGATTAATTGCGACCGGCTTCGATCTAACTTGAGGGCTTGTACTATGAAACCCAGAATTGTCGGCCTGACTCTGGCTTTTGTCTCGGCTTTTGTTTTGGCTTTTGTCCTGGAATCAGCTCCTGCAATGGCCTCTCGTCAGAGTATCTATTGCGCTACCAGGCAACCTGGAAATCCGTTCAGCAGGTATTGCAACCCCACGGCCTGGCGCGAATGGCGACGACGGGGGAGCGGTTGGGACAGCCGACTCGATAATGCCTGCCGTCGCAACCCTCAATATATCCCACGAGGATGCCCCCCGCGATACGCACGCTGAGATCAATCAGATGGAACCACAACAGGCAGCAGCTTGGCATCGGCCAGTCAGCTTTGATTTTGAGCTTCGATATTCTGAAAGGGGCAAGCGGCGATGAACATCGAGACAATGCTCCGTGTCCTGGTTGTCGTTGTGCTTGTTTTTCTGGCCGGTCCACCCCGACGTGCTGAAGCCCAATCGCATCGGAATTCGAATGCGGTCACTGCTAAGCAAACTAAACCTGAGGTTAAGCCGACGAATCGGCATCAGCGGCGCCGCGGGCACTCGAGGCATCGAGAACGGACGCATCATCTCGATCCCGGATGGTGAGCAAGCCGAAATACGCAGAGCGCAATTCGGGACGCTGGCGCCATTGCGATCACCAGCTACCGCAGCGCTAATTGCGCTTCCTCGGACGGTCGAGCTTTACGATGTCAGTGGAGGAGCCATCCACAGCATCCGAGCCGCCGCCGCTTAAGGCGTGCGCTCCCGCCTGCGCGAATCCAGGATGATCCGCACAGATGGGCGATTTCATAATGCTAAGTGATGCCTGCTTTCCCTTGCCTCCAGAGTTCGTGCTTCATAGACTTGGCAATGAGCGCTATCTCGGTGATGTGTTTAATCCTGAGGAAGCGTGAACACCCGAGCCCGCCTGCGCCTGATGAATTTTGATTGCAAACGAAAGGATTCAGCATGGCTAGCTATGCCGGTGAAACTCTCTTACTCAAGAAATCTGCGGCAATCTTTCTTCTGCTTCTGGGCATCCTGCTGGTTGTGGTCGGTCTAAACGAGGAATCGTCGCCGGTAACCACGGTCGGCTTTCTTTCCTTGCTGGGCGGGGTCGCGCTCCTCGTGCTTAAGATTGTTCGGCGCAACCAAGGCTAAACCGAGAAAAGCTTGAGCGCACCGTCGGGCGAAGGAGCCGGGCGGCATCACTGCACAAGCCGAGCGCGCAGTCGTGCAAATTCAGCATCGCTGATCGATCCTGCCTGTTTCAGCCGGCCGAGCTTTTCGATTTCGTCTGCGGCGCTGAAACCGACGATGCTCCTGAGTTCATCGCGCGCATGCTGGCCTTGTTGCGCGTTTCGCTCCGCCATGCCTCTTCCCTGAAAGACCAGGTACGCAAGCATGAAAATGAATGGAAATACGATCCATCCAATCACCCATATTGCCTTGACCCAGCCGGAGATGTCATGGCGCCGGAATAGATCGGAGGCAACCGTAATGAGCAGCCAGAACCAAGCGATGAAGAAAAATATCGTGAGGGCGTCAACCAGGAAATTTCGATAGGTAAAGCCTTCCTGAAGGTAGAGCATTGCAATCCCCTCTTGCCTACCACTGAGCGCAGGAGTTCCAGCTAACTGTGATTGTCTCATAAAGCGCGGCCCGCGGCCCGCTTTGATCTGGGTCAACGCCTGTCCCAGAAGCGATCTCCGGAATCCGGCGTCCGCAACCACTCCCCCGCTGCGAGGCGATGACCCCTTTTGCCGCGAACTCGGTCCGGTCTTGCCACCGAGGGAGCAGTTGTGGCGCTTGGCTACAAGCACATGCCGTGAAAGGCATTGCGGAGGCAATGCTGTCCCGCGACGCAAACGTTATAGCGGTTCGATACGAAAGCACGGCATTGACATGCTTTTTTCTCAACGACTGCCTCCGGGCAGGGAGGAAGGTGCTTAAGTCTGACGGCCGCCGAAACCGCATCCATTCCGACAAGGACGCAAAAGAAGCCGATGACGGCGGACATTCTCATGACTTTATCTCGTCCAGGCTGACTTGCGTGCCCTACCAACTTCGAAGCCATTGATCGCGGCGAAGGCTCGCTTGCTCGGCGAGCGGTCCCATGCTTGCCGCCTCGCATGTCTGCAATGGGATCCATGAGCCGATTTAACAGAGCCGCCTTGACTTAGATCAACTGTGCGAGCCGTCCGCATGACCAGCCTGATCCGCCTCTGTTAGGGGCACGCAACAAAGGCAGGAGAGCCACGATAACCAGGCGAGAGTTCGTGACGACGATCCCCCAGTAGCACTTATGCAAATCGGCCCGCCGATTTGCATTTTCCAGCCATGGTCGTGTGATGTTGTCGGTCGCAGGGTGGCAAACCGCGCAAAAGCATAGACAAGAGAAAAGCATGGAGAAGAAAGGAAGAGACACATGTTGCGGACAGCATTTGCGGGCGCCGTTGCAGGTTTGATTGTTATGGCTTTATCCGGCACCGCTCAATCTGCACCTCTCGCACCACTTCCTCCGGGAATAACGGCCCACCTCGCAGATCCGACGGATGTGGCGTGGCGGCGTTGTTGGCGTGACCGCTGGGGCGCTTGCATTGCCGCCGATGCTGGCGTGGCCGCTGGGGCCGCGTACGCTGCTGGTGATTTGCGGTCGTTCCGACTGCCGGGCTGACTCGCCTCGACCACACCCGTCACCATCATCGCGGTGTCCATCATAATGGACAAGTGCAGGTGCGCCGTGGGAGCACGGCCCCGCGCTAGAGCCTGCTCCCCGCCGCAGCAGCGACCGCAAGACAAGTGCGTGGCGGAAAAAATAGCGGAGAACATTCGGATGCGGGCATGGCGAAAAGGAGTAATTCTAATGGAAACGAAAACAGTGGAACGTCGAACGGTTCTTAAGGGTGGCGCAGCCGCTTTTGGGATGCTGGGGAGTGGCGCATCGGCTTCAATGGTAACAAGCATAGCGCAGGCACACGCCGACACGCCTTCGTCGTCACTTCCGGATCAAATTCTAAGTGCATTTCAGCGTTTTCGTGAAACCATTCCAGCCAACTTCGATCACGAGTACGTCGAAAAGGTCGTCAGACCGTTTTTCCTTACGAGTTTTTACGAAGGTGAACGCCCGATGCTGCCGCTGATCGACGTTACCTTCAGTAAGGAAAACGCACTGCCTTACGACCTTTGGGGACTCATTACCCGCGACTGGCGACCGAGCCCCGAAGACGGCGTGACGGTCTTTTTGCAGGGACTTGAGAAACGGGGCCCCAATAATCTCCGTAAGAGAATCTACTTCTCGGGGATGACGCCTGACCTATATAAACCGATGTACAGCGCGAAAGTCGTCGCTTTCTTCGACAAACTCATGGACCAGAAATTCGCCAACAAGCCGTTCATGCGGCATTACCTCGATTATTATTTCGACCTTTATTGGGACCTTCACCTTGGAGTCGCTGCAGACGCTATTCCTTTCGAGGTACGTCAGATTGGTGAAGCCTTCAACACGGTTCTTGCATACAGGAACCCTTTGCTGCCTGTCACGTATGACAACTACATGATAGTTCGTGAACGCCTCGACTTTCTGAAATCATGGATCGATGATCGACTCATCGACATTGAAAGTGGCAAAACAAAAAATCCAGAAAAGACGATAGCTTGGTATTGGTTGAAGAACGCCGGCGACGGCCGTCACTTTGCGAAGAAGGACGTCGTGTTCGAGTGTTTCCACAATTTCGTTGCGCTCAGCCAATGGGGCAACTCGATCTTCGGAACTATGTCGCGCTTGTCCGACGACGGCGGCGATCCGGCTGTTCGGGCATCGTTTCAGAAGACGATGAGTGGAAATTTCGATAACGCCAACGGTGCTGCCTTCTCGCCCCTGGAATTGTTCGTCATGGAACTATTCCGCGTTATCTCACCGAACGGCGGGAGCATCTCGGCTATCCACGATGCGAGGACAAGCGCCTATGGCGGGTCTCCGCAGCAAAAGTTTGGCCTTCCCGTGGAACGCCATAGCTACATCAGCACGCCCCACACAAGTACCAGCCTGGACCCAATCCACTGGAAAGACCCGAACGCTTTTGATCCGGCAAGATATCTTGGCGTTCCTACCAGCGCCGAGATTACTGAAGATAAATGCCGGCAGATCGGGCTTGCGCGATGCCCGTTCGAGACCACAAATTTCGAAGTCAAGGATGGACGCAAGGCAAACATCACCAATAGTGGTTTTGGGACGGTTTTCGGTGTGGTCGATGGCAAGAGCCTCCCGGTTTGTGATTATGCCGGCTTCGCACCATTCGGCTTCGGATACCGGCGGTGTCCAGGCGAACAGTTGACGATTCAGGTCTTCGAAGATTTCCTCCGCAAGGTTTGGCGAGACAAGATTGTCTTCCGCAAACTCAATCTAGCCAATGCAGGCCAGGTTCCGATCGGGCCGACCGCTGTGATCGAAGACGATCTTGGATTCACCAGGTCGGCCTGATTCATCAGCGGAGCACCGTAATCATGGGAGAGCGCCATGTTCAGGAGTCTTTACTCCCGGCTCACGTGAGGTTCAAATGCTGTGGTCATTCCGCCCCCGTTTGTTTACCCGACGCTGGACCCGCATCGTAGCGGTTACAAGTATCTGTATGATCACATGGGGCGGAAACGC
>Ga0307478_10001323_pt1 | contig 21661 bp, 17 predicted proteins | sample atmos_gasesECM4C_2_FD_203713 | JGI IMG/M metagenome (GOLD analysis project Ga0307478, IMG submission 203713) | Hardwood forest soil microbial communities from Morgan-Monroe State Forest, Indiana, United States - atmos_gasesECM4C_05 | ecosystem: Environmental > Terrestrial > Soil > Temperate... | reverse complement strand
CGCGCCGCCGACCAGACGACGAGCTTTCTCGATCAGTTTTCAGATGTGAAGTGCACCGAAGTGGTTCGCCAGATGAAATTGGGCAAGGACGACAAGGTCGAATTAAAGGAAGAATCAACCTACGACTACCTCGTAATTCTGACCAATGCCGGGGGCGAGCTGAACCTCTCCGAATCACGAATTCCCGTGCGCGAGGCCAAGCGCGACCGAAAAAACACTTCGATGTTGTTGAGCAACGGTTTCGCCACGCTCTTCCTGGTGTTCCACCCCTATTACGCACCGGCGTTCAAATTCACGTTGGGTGGCGAAGAGACGGTCGGCGGCCATCTTCTGGAAAAGGTAAACTTCCAGCACGTTCAAGGAATGAAGTCTCCAGCGGCCCTGGCTCTGCGGGGGAGGGAATACCCGCTGGAGTTGTCTGGTACCGCCTGGATTGAGCCCCAGAGCGGCTCGATTGCTAAGATTCAGGCCGGCATTACGGACACGCTGGTCGATGTCGGGTTAAAATCATTGGACTCGGAGATTGATTTCGCTCCGATGCCCTTCACGGGCGCAAACAAGACCTACTGGTTTCCGACGCAGGCCCGGGTGGAAGTGGAAACACCCAAGCAGCACTGGCGTAACTTGCATCAATTTACGTCGTACAAGAAATTCTCAGTAAGTACAGAGGAGCAGGTGATTAAGAAATGAGCGCAAATGCCACCGCCACCGCCCGTATAGCCCCCCGGACGACGGTAGTATCGGACGCAGAAAAACGCCACCGTGTGCGTCTCTACGCGCTGTACATCCTCGCGTTTGCCAGCAACCTTGCCATCTTTATCTACGGCTTTGATTACTACAAGCTGTCGGCCATGGATCGGCCGTTTTCCCCCAAACACCACATGTTTCGTCCGAGCGGTCCAATCGGTCTGTATCTCGGATTTGTGGGTGTGGCGTTATTCGCGGGCATCTTTCTTTATCCCCTTCGTAAACACTGGGCCTGGCTCGGCACAAAGGGGAGTACTCGCCACTGGCTGGACATCCACGTTTTGATGGGCCTGACTGCCCCTTTCATCATCGCTTTCCACTCAACATTCAAGTTCCGCGGCATTGCCGGCATGGCCTTCTGGATTATGTTTGCTGTTTCCGCCAGCGGTGTGGTTGGCCGCTATCTCTACGCCCAGATCCCGCGCAAGGTGACGACCGCGGAGCTGACGATGAAGGAAGTGCAGGAACTCCAGGACCACCTGTCGCAGGAATTGGCGGCGCAGAATCTGTTGCCTGCAGCGGACTTGAGGGCTCTTTTGCGCATGCCCGATGCGGAGCGGGTCAAAAAGATTCCCATTGTCATCTCGCTGATTTACATGGTGATTCTCGACGTGCTGCGTACCTTCCGCGTGGCTCGGCTGCGCAGGAAAGCTCTAGGCTTTGGCGAATCCCTGGGTACGCTGGCGGGATTCTTGCCGACTCGGCATCGCGAACTGGAACGTGCGATCCATGCGGCTGCTGAAGAAGCCGCTCTCTTGAAGCGAATCCTCTTTCTGTCCCGCTCGCAGAAAGTTTTCCATCTCTGGCACGTTGTGCACAAACCGTTCAGCTACGCTTTCGCCGTACTGGCTATGCTGCACATCGGGCTGCAATTCGTACTCGGATATTTCTGAGTTGCTGCGATGGACACTCTCATTACCTATGCGATCGGCGGCGTTATCTGTTTTGTCTTTCTCTTGATCTATCTCAAGAGCCTGAAGAAGCGGGAAGCCCGCGCTCATGAGGCCGCTGAAAAAGGCAAACTGTTCTCTGAAGGTCCCAAGGCGCAGCATCCTCATATCGACACGAATTACTGCATCGGATGCGCTACCTGCACCACGGTCTGTCCCGAAGGCGATGTGCTCGCCATGATCGGCGCCAAGGCCGTCATCGTGAACGGGTATAAGTGCATCGGCCACGGGCTTTGCGCGGACGCTTGCCCGGTGGGTGCAATCACGATGGTGATGGCCAGTCCCAGCATGGCCGGCGATCTGCCCAGTCTCACTCCTGAATTCGAAACCACCGTGCCCAACCTGTTTATCGTTGGAGAATTGGGCGGCCTGGCTCTCATCAAGAACGCGGTGAATCAGGGCCGTGACTGCGTTGACACAATTTTTTCCCGCATGCAGGCCAATGGTACGGACCAGGCGATCCCCGGGGTTTACGACGTGCTGATAGTCGGAGCCGGTCCCGCCGGCATTAGCGCTTCGTTGCGTGCGATCGAGCAAAAGCTCAACTATCTGACTCTGGAACGCGACGAAGTTGGAGGAACGGTCGCCAAGTATCCGCGCCAGAAGTTGGTCATGACCAGTCCGGTCGAGTTCCCCATGTACGGCAAGTTCAAAAAGCTGCAACTCTCGAAGGAAAACCTTCTGGCTTTCTGGGACATGATCCTGAACCGGGCGGACTTCAATGTGTCCACCGGCGAAAAGGTGGAAGACATCAAGAGAGGGGAAGACGGGGTTTTCGACGTCGTGACCAGTACCAACCAGTACCGCGCTCGCGCGGTCATTCTGGCCTTAGGCAAGGCTGGAGAGCCGCGGAAACTCAATGTCAAGGGCGAGGATTTACCCAAGGTGATGTATCGCCTTATCGAGGCGGATCATTACATCAACAAGAAGATTCTTGTGGTCGGCGGCGGCGATAGCGCGGTCGAAGCCGCTATGGGACTGGCGAGTCAAACCGGCAACAAAGTGACGCTCTCCTATCGCAGTGAGCGCTTCAGCCGCATCAAGGAGCGCAACGAGAAACGCATTCAAGATTTCATGAAGTCCGGCAAGATCAATGTCCTCTTCAATTCCACTCCGGTTGAATTCAAGCCAGAGACGGTCATTCTCGAGGTAAAGGGCGTTCAACAGGAGATTCCGAACGACTACGTCTGGATTTTTGCCGGCGGCAATCCGCCCAACGCGTTCCTGAAAAAGATTGGCGTAGGCTTTGGCGAGCGCGACGTGACGCTCGAAGCCAGCAAGGAAGCCAAGCAAGCCGATGCGGAACGCAAGCAACTCGTACAACTCGCGACCGCACAGTAGAGATGGCCTTCCAACCAACCGTCGCAGCGCCTGTCATACAATGAGCGCTTGGCTGACTCCGTTCTTGACTTACTGACCGTCGTTCTGGTGCGCCCGCGCAATCCCCTCAATATCGGTGCCGCAGCCCGGGCCATGAGCAACTTCGGAGCTTCCAGCCTTCGCCTGGTCAATCCCTATGCAGTCGCTTTTCGCGAAGCCCGCTCCGCCGTCGGCGCCTCGAACTTGCTGAAGCAGGCCGAAGAATTCAGGAACGTGGCCGACGCGGTGGCGGACTGTTCTCTGGTCGTGGGCACGACCGCTGTCCGGAATCGTGCTTTGCAACAGCCGCTCCGTCACCTCGAGCACCGTACGGCGGGACTCATTCGCAGGCGACTTCCAAATGGCCGGGTCGCCCTTCTTTTCGGCTCAGAAAAAATTGGACTCACGAACGAAGACTTCACGCACTGTCATTGGCTGCTGACCATACCTACGCGGGAGAAGCACATTTCCATGAACTTGGGACAGTCGGTCGCCGTCTGTCTTTACGAGCTAGCTCGAAGCGCGCCCAGGACGAGAGCGGCGAAGTCAGTGCTCGAACTGGCTACTGCCGGGACCAACGAGCAGATTGCCGGAGCCCTGCTCAACGCCCTGCGCGACAGTGGATATGTGAAGCCTGGAACCGAGGCTGTCTGCGAGAAGAAAGTTCGTCGCCTGATTCTGCGGCTCAATCTCGAAGCGATGGACGCAAAGGTCCTGCTCGGCATGGTCCGGCAAATTGTTTGGAAGCTCCGCCACGACAGATCTAGCGGTTGAGTCTCTCGGGAGTCGCTTCAGTTCGCGCACGTCCGAAGCGGAAGTGGAGAACCCATATACTCGCGGTCGGCTGCCCGGAGATCTGGGGCGGTTGGAACTCCCAGCCCTGCGCCGCTTGCAGGGCCTTCCTGGCGAAGTATTTGCTCGGCCCGGGCGATGTGAGTTTTGTGTTGATAACCTTGCCCGAGGAATCCACGTCCACGCGAACGCTGACTTTGATCTTCCCCGTAATCGTATTCCGAGCGCTCTGCGGAATTTCAGGCAGAACCTGATGGACGGCCTGCCCCCGGGTTGCAGGCGATAGGTTCGGCGGTTCCAGAGTAGGCGCTGGAGTGGCAGGCGCCGGAGTCGTGGCTTTCGCCTTGGGCGGCGTCGAAGGCGCGGGAGCAGGCGATGGCTTCGGCGCCTCCAAACTTGGCGCTGGACTAGCCGGCGCTGGAGTCGCGGCTCTCGGCTTGGGCGGGGTCGAAGGTGCGGTGGCAGGCTTTGATGTCGGCGCCGACGGGTTTTGCGATTGCTCCGAACTACCGGCAGGCTGAGGTGGCCCTCCCTTTCCGTGAGAAAAAATGAAGAGGCCAACCAAAAGTGCGAGGACCAACAGGGCCACACCGATTAGGCCGCGATTCCTACGGCGGGGTGGAACCGAGACCCGCACTGGTTCAGGAACGGATCGTGCCGCAGGCTGCAGCCGCGCCATCACGTCAGCAATCGAGCACCTTCTCTTGGGATCGAAATGCAGGCACTCTCGCGCGATGCCGCGGAACGGCTCTGGCATGGTGGAGGGCAGGCCGGGATTTCCGCGAGATCCTTCACCAGAGAAGCTTGTGTTTTGCATCAATGTGGCCACAAGAGTGGCGCCCACCGACCACATATCGCTTGCGGCAGATAGAGTTCCCGCTGCCGTTTCAGGGGCGTCATACACATCGCGCTGGCGTCGCCCCACGGTGCTTCCATCTCGTGAATGGACTATGTCGTCTGAACTGAGTTTCAACTGATTGCCGATTGCAAGCACGTTAGAAGGCTTCACGCGTGCATGGACGAATCCTTTGTCATGCAGATATCCCAGCGCATCGAGAAGTGGAGGGAGCATTTCGCTGACTTCGCCGGGGGAGAGCGCTCGTTGGGGCAGAATCTGCGACAGATCCTCGTCCGCAAATTCGAGCACGACATAGAGAAGCTGGGTGTTGTCGAGTCGGCAAGTTCCCGAGTCGAAAATGCGAAGCAGATGTGGATGCGACAGCTTGGCTGCCTCGCGCCATTGCGAAAGTTGACCTTCCGCATTCGATCCGTCGGCAGCGATTAACTTGATCGCGGCCTTCTGCGGCTGTCCTTGGCGTTCGGTGAAAAAAACGGCGCTATGGTCCGAGCCCCCGAGCCATTGCCGGAGCAGGAATTTCCCGTCGATTTTTCGGCCTTCCCACGTTCTCCAGGCAACCGCGCTGCTCATGAAGGGCTTCCCGCGAAGAACATTCTAAGCCATTCGGCAAACGCCTCACGGAAACAAAAGTTCTTCGCGGGTGCAGCCCATTCTCATCGCGTCTTATAGCTGAAGGTCACTTTCGTCTCCTCATCGAGCACCAGTGGCCGGACAAAGGTGAAGGACGTTCCTGCGCGTGGTACCTCGACGGGGACGGGGAGCACCCCCGCGACCCGCTTTTGCAAGTTGATTACGCTTTCCGAGGCTGAATTTTGAACTGCCCCAGCCGGGAGTTTCGCCAACGAGTTGAAGTTGCGCCCCCCAAGGGATCCGCGGAAGACGTTGATCTGATTCCCAGCCTGAGATGCTTGCGCGGTCACTTCAATCGTTTCAGCCGTACTGGCCACGTTCAACGGGAAGTTGTACATCGATGGCTGATTCGAGTCGTAATTCAGGCTGAAGACGCTGGTCTTGAATCCCGGCATCTCCACCGTGGCCTTGAAGTTTCCCGATGGCATAGCCGCGACCATCCAGCGGCCTTGCGCGTCCGTGGTTGCGCTCCGGCTGACACCGGTTTCGGAGGTAATGGTGACCCGCGCGTAAGGGAACACTGCTCCGCTGGCATCTACAACGTATCCGCTCATTTGCCCCGGCAGGGACTCCATTCTGACGTTGCTCGGAATTACGCCACGGCTCCCCGCGTTGCTAAAGGAGTACTCTTCTTCCCGAAACGCGGCGGGAACCAGATTGGCTGCAACGACGTCGCCACCGAAGTCTTTTACCTTATACCGTTCGGGCAGAAAGACTTCCCAACTCAATAAGCTGATGGGGATGTCCATGTTGGGCAGCGCCAACTCGGCACCGCCTTTCCTTGCAAACGGTGCTCCCGAGTGCATGAACACAAACGAGACGACGTATGACCCAGTCGGGTGGAATCCGGTACGCAACAGCGGGACGCGATTTCCGTCCGGCCCCTGCACGGGTTTCACGCGTTCACCACCTACGTCCGCCGATAGAATGCTTGCGCCCGCCGGCAACGCAACTTTGAGAAACGGTTGTGCCTGATTTTTTACTATCAGCTTCACTTCGGTCAGCGACTTGCCGTCCGACGTGACCAGGGTTGTCACCTCGGCGCTTTCAGCCACAGCCGCCAGCACGCTTCCATCCGGGAATCTCACCCACTCAAGCGCGAGGGAGGGGCTTTCGTTGGGCTGGCGATGATAGCGAAACGCCGCTTGCGGTGGGAAGTGAGCCAAGGATCGCAAGTATGGATTCACTTCTTTTACGTCCATACGTTTCAACCCTCCGCCTTCTTTCGCCGTGATCTCCATCGTGCCGGCACCCTCCACCAGCACCTCGCCAGTTTCTCGCTGTGCTTTGTTGAAGCTCAGGAACGGCGCCTCGGCTTTGGAATCGCTGATCGCCCGCTCCATGGAGATCAGAAACTCGTGATTACGCTGGCTGGGCGCGTTCACCTTCAAAGTCAGAATGCCAGCATGGGTTTCACTCGACTCGAGCGAAGCTCCTGTCACTCCAGTGATTTCATAGCCTTCTGGAAGTTGCACTTCAAACTGCTGCGGTTCACCCTGCACGACCGTGATATCGGCGAGTACCGCAACCCGCATTTCTGCTTCGCTGATCGAAACCAGCGTCTTACTATCGGAAAGGAATCGCACTTCGCGCGACGCGACCGGTGCTATCACTTCACGCGTCGCCCACCAGATGTTTGCCGGCTGTCCTGGAGCCAGTGTGGCTTCGATGGTCGTGTGGCCGTTTTCTGATTTCCGGCTCGTGATCAGGCCGGGAGTAATATTGGCCAAAGTGTGATCCCCGGGGATGACCAGAGACAACTGCGCGCTCCCTGCCGCCGGAACCGGCAAGCGGAACGAAGCGTGGCCGGCCTCAATCCGCAGCGGCATACCAGTATCGAGTGCGACGGAAAATTCACCCGGCCCCGAAAGCATGGCGGTGTGCATGCCGTTTTCCTGCTGCAGTGGAACGCCTTTGCCATTCTGATGGGCGTCGAGGATTGTCAATCCGCTGGCCAGCGGTACTTTACTGATGCCTTTGCGGAAAACTTCGCCTTCGAGTTGCACGGTGCCGAGGACGCTGTCGCTGTCAACCCGCAGCTTCAGCGCGGCGTGCTGAATAGAGTAGGGAAGCGGTGGGGTATCCGGCTTCTTTGGGGGCTTTGCCGCCATTTCAACCAGTTTGTTGTATTCGTCGAGAGTCAGCGTGACCTGGCCGGAATCCGGTAACGGCAGCGTCACTTTCTCTTCCCCTGCGAACGAGTTTGCCACCAACAAGCTGCTGATCAGACACACCGCCAAGGTTCTGCTTTTCATCGCACACCTCCCTTTTTGTCCCGCTGAAAGCTGAATTCCGCGGCCGGAGACTGATTTTCACTGGTGAGTTCGGAAACGAGGTAGATAGAGGGGCCAAACGCCGGGAAGGAAACGTTGACCGGCAAAATTCCGGTTACTTTCCCGGCATTGGATTTCGCTCGGAATGTGTCAAGCAGAGCCTTCGTCGCGTCCTTCTTTTCCTTTTCGTTATCGACCTCGGCCTTGCCATAGAGATCAAGATGCTCAGCGAGGGTGGGAGCGGACGAGGATGCCTCGGGCGCGACGATTCCTCCGAGGGTCGCGGCGATACCGCTGCCGACTCCACCGGCAGAACCATTACCCACTCCGCCGCCCGTTCCGATCCCGTTCACGCTGACCGGAGCAAGCGCCCCTGACATGGGGTTCTGATATTCCTGCGTCCGAAACGTTCCTGGCTCCGCTGTCAAACGGAACAGCGCCGGGTAGTACAAGAGGAGACCTGTGCGTGAAATGGGCAGATCCAATGCCGGCAGCGTTAAACGCTCATGGCCTTTGTCTTCCCAGGCTGCCGCTTTGGCGAGATACAGAATCTCGACCACAAACGCGGGGGCATCTTCCCCGCCACGGGATTTCTCCAAAGGCAGCAGCAGGCTGCCATCCGGCGATTGCCCCGGCCGAATTGGTTTCCCCTGCAACAGGACACTCCAGACGGTGGCGCCACCCGGCAGCGTTACCTTTACAAAGTTGCGCTGGTTATTCCGGACCGCGTACCGCGCCTGCACCAGTTCTTTCCCATCCGCGCTCATCAGAATCTGGTATCGAGCCTCTTCTACATTGGCCATGAGCACAGCCTGCTGGTCGTATCGCGCAACAGTGACGCTCAGCGACCGGGTCGCGCCGGCCTGCCCGGATCGTGCCCGAAAGGCGACCAGCGCCGGTGACTGCCGACCCGCGATCATCTCGCCGAGATCGGTGGCATCGGCCTCCTCAAGTCCCTGAGATTTCTGCCCCTTGATCTCGCCCGCTCCCAGGATTTCAACGGCGACTCCGCCGTCATCGCGCTCAGTATTGAGCAGCCGCAGCAGGGGGACGTCGATGATGCCGTGGGGCGGCAAGCGCGTTTCTCCAGTCAGCACGAAGCGCGCGTTGTGTTCGACTGGCTCGAGAAAGCTGACGGCGAGTTCGCCGTTTTTCATCTCCCAGTCCGCTACCATTGCGCCCGAGACCTGGTTGATCGTGACTTTCTCAGGAAGTTGAATGCGTGCTTCGCGAGCCGCTCCTTGCAGCACGTCGAGGTTCACTTCCGCATAGAGAGAAGTGGAGTCTTCTGCCAGGCTCGTCAGTTGGGTCAGGGATCCCCGCATGCGCAGAGGTTGATCGATATGGTGATCCTCGGTTTTCCGGCGCCAGGTGAAAGTCAGTGGCTCATTGCCATGGCCGTAGGCTAGCCATTTCGTCTCGCCGGAAGTCTCCGATTTTTCAGACAGCAAGCCCCCGCCGACGCGCAGGTCAATCCCTTGCCGCGGAAGCTCGATCGATGCGCGCGTCACGCCCGAGTCGCCGGCGGGAAGGGAAATGTTCTCGTCTCCGGCGGAAGAGACAACCGGCACGTCGACATCAAGCAGCAGCACGAAACGCCCGGCGTGAGAGAGCAGCGCGGAAAGGTGCGCCTTTCCTTTTCCCTCCGCGCCCGGGACGAGGGACACCAGTTTGCCGTCGAGTTTAGCCTGGCGAACCAGCAGGCCCGCAGGCACCGGGACGCGAACCCATCCATCGCGCAGGACGTCGATCGTCAGGCTGGCACGCCCCGTTGCAAGATCGCCAGGAACCTGCAAGTCATAATCGACACGCGTCAGAGTTGCTTCCACCGGCGGCGGTTCCGGATCGTGATCCGCCGGATACGCTTTTGCCCGCAGAACTTTGTATTCCTCAACTGGAATCACGACCCAGCCCGACGCGCGTGCGGGTTCGATGGTCTTTTCCTGGGCGTCCGCCAGAAGCCCGATGCAGAGAGTGGCAGACAAACAACAGAAGAGAACTGACGGCTCAATCGAGCGTCTCAGATCCCAAAATACGGAGAGAATCGAAATTTTCATAGTTCAACCCTCGCTCCAACAATTCACGGGATGCATATATGTTTGTTAGGGATGTTCGATCTAAAATCGCATTCAAAAGAAGAACGTCCGGGCGGGAAAAAATTGCATGAGATCTTGTCAGTGCAAGCGCCGTGCCAAGGTAAGCCTTTCAAGGGATGGTTGGGACTTGCGATGCAAGCCCGGGCATCGAAAGGAACGACTGGCAGATTCTGCTGCTAGGATAGCAAGTCGCGGCGGGTCCGAAGGAGGCTCCCCTGGCTTATAGCACGGAAAAATCGAAGCAACTCTACCAACGCACACTGGGAGTTTTAATCGAAGCCAGCAGTTCCTCGTCGCGCGGGCCAGCGAACTACGGCGCTTATCCGATTTTCATGGAGCGCGGACGTGGGTCGCGCCTGATCGATGTCGATGGCAACGAGTACATCGACTGGATGATGGCTTTCGGCGCTCTGCCGCTGGGCCATGCTCATCCCGAGGTTGCGGAAGCGATTGCCGAGGCCGCAACCAGCGGAGCACACTTCGCCACAGCCACGTCAATCGAGCTCGAGGTCGCAGAGATGCTGCAGCGCATGGTGCCCAACGCCGAGCGCGTGCGCTTTGCCAACACCGGAACGGAAGCTGTCATGGCGGCCCTGCGTCTGGCTCGCGGAGTCACCGGCCGCCACATGATCCTCAAGTTCGAAGGTCACTATCACGGCTGGTACGACGATCTGCTGGTCAGTACCAATGTTCTGCCGCCCAGCGCTCTCGGCCTGCGCAGCGATCCCATCAAAATCCCCGACTCTTCCGGGCTGAATCGAACAGCGCTCGATGACACGATCGTTGTTCCGTGGAACGATCTGACGGCTCTCGAGCGGGCGATCCAAACCAACCCCGGTCAAATTGCCGCTATCATCACCGAAGGCATCATGGCCAACATGGGCGTGATCCCTCCCGCAGAAGGTTACCTGCAAGGACTGCAGAAACTTGCAAAAGCGAATGGGATTCTTTTGATTCTCGACGAAACCGTGACGGGCTTCCGCATCGCTCCCGGCGGCTGCCAGGAGTATTTCAAACTCGCGCCGGATCTCGTGACGTTCGGCAAAGCGCTGGGATGCGGCTTGCCGGTCGCCGCACTGGCCGGCCGCGCGGAGGTCATGGACGCACTGCAGTGGGGCGGAGTCCTGCACTACGGCACTCACAACGGCTCGCACATTGGAATGCATGCGGCCCGCGCCAACTTGCGCGTCCTGACACGCGATAATAACGCCTCCTTTCGGCATACCTGGAAGCTGGCAGATCGGTTAAGTACGGGATTGCGGGATGTATTTCGAAGAAAAGGTCGCGCGGCCATCGTGCAGAATGTCGGTCCCATGCTACAGATCATGTTTACCGAACGGCCTGCCATCCGCGACTACCGCGAATTCTGCCAGTACGTGGATCGTTCAGCGTTTCAGAAGTTCGTGTTGTCCCTGTTTCCGCTGGGTGTGTATGCGTCTCCGTCCGCTGCGCTGCATTCCATTGTCACGCTGGCCCACACCGACGAAGATGTCGATCGTACCTTGAAGGCGGTAGACCAGGTTCTCGATTCTGGAGCAACGCGATGAAAGCTTTGACTATCGCGGAACGTGCAGCGGCGCTTTTATCGCTCGACGGCAGAGTCGCGATGGTCACCGGAGCGGCATCGGGAATCGGTCGTGGCATCGCGCTTCGCCTTGCCGAAATGGGAGCTTCGGTCGTGGTGCTTGACGTTGATGAAGCAAACGGCTGCAAAACTGTTGCTATGGTCGAGGAGCTTGGAGCGACTGCCTCGTTCCTACCTTGCGATGTGCGACTTGCCGCAGAGTGCCACCGCTCCGTTGAATCCGTCATCGAGCGTTGGGGCAAGATCGACATTCTCTGCAATTGCGCCGGCATTATTGTTCGCAAAGATGTTGTCGATCTCACCGAAGATGAATGGGACCGAGTTCTCGACATCACATTGAAAAGTGTCTACCTGCTATCGCACGAGGTGATTCCGCATATGATCCGTAACAGAGGAGGAAGCATCATTCACATCGGTTCAGGATGGTCGCTCAAAGGAGGCCCACGCGCCGCAGCCTATTGTGCTGCGAAAGGCGGAGTCGTAAACCTAACGCGCGCTATGGCCATCGATCACGGCAAGCACAACGTGCGCGTCAACTGCGTTTGTCCCGGCGATGTAGAAACACCCATGCTCCTCGACGAGTGCGTCCAGCTTGGCGAAAACAAAGAAAGGTTCCTGCTCGAAGCCGCCAATCGCCCCCTGGCGCGCGTCGGCAGGCCAGAAGATATCGCGAATGCCGTCCTGTTTCTGGCCAGCCCAATGTCGAGTTGGATCACGGGTGCTGCCCTGGTTGTCGATGGCGGCGGCCTCGCGTAAAGCCGGGGATGTCCGCGAGGTAGCGTAAATTGAACAGCACCCGCTTTCAACTATAATCCGCGCATGCCGGCATACTTTCTCGTGGACATTCGCGAAGTCAAAGACGGCGCTAAGATGGAAGAATATAAAGCGCGTATCTCCCCTGTTGTTGAAAAATTCGGTGGCCGTTACCTGGTCAGAGGTGGTCCATTCGAAGTCATGGAAGGCGACTGGCGCCCCATTTCTCCAGTACTGATTCAATTCCCCAGCATGGAACAGGCACGCCGCTGGTACGACTCCGAAGAGTACCGAGAACTCAAACAGCTGCGACTATCGGCGACCAAGGGTAGCGGAGTATTTCTTACAGGTCTTTAAGCAACTTTGGCGGAGTTGGCTGAGCCCCGGATTGACTGGTACGGCGCTGGCGCGCGGCTTCGTACAGAACAACGCTTCCGGCCACCCCTGCATTCAGCGATTCCACGCGCGGAGAGTGTGGGATCATCACGGTCTCATCCATCTGCTCGATTAACACTTTCGGAAGCCCGGCACCCTCGCTGCCGATGAAAAGGGCTGCCTCACCCGTAAGGTCTGCCTGATCCAGCGGCGTCCCTTTATGCGACGAGGTCGCGATCAAACGCAGGCCCGACGCACGAAGCTTGCTCGAGATGCTTTCCAATCCGCCAGCCGTTTTCGCCACCACCACAGGAAGCCGGAACAGCGATCCCGCCGAGGCCCGAACCACCTTCGAATTGAACACGGTAACCGTGCCTTCGCCCAGAACCACGCCAGCGCTCCCGAAGGCCTCAGCCGAGCGCAGGATGGTGCCCAGGTTACCCGGATCCTGCAGTCCCACGATCACAATAATCGGCCCGACGAGCACCCGCTCGATGACGTCTTCGATAGTGAACTCCTTCAGCCGAACCAGAGCTGCGACACCTTGAGGCGTCTCGCTCGGCACCGCTCCATCGAAGACTGCGTCGGGTAGCAGCAAGGTTTCGACGTGCGCCCCGATCTGCGGCAGCAACCGCTCTGCGCGGTCTCGCGCCGACTCACGAAAGAAAACGGAACTGAATCGCAACCCGCTGCGGATTGCTTCTTCCACAACGTGCATACCCTCGATCGCGCAGTCGCCATCCTCAGTCCGCTCGGCGCGAGCGAACGCCTGACGCAATCGCTTTACGAGCGCGTTGTGGCGTCCTTCGATCCGGCGTAGCCGCTCTTGTGCGGAAGACGCGGTCTCTCGGCTTGATTTCATCGGTTTCGTCGTGGCTGGTTACCGCATGATACGCGCTTCTCGTTCCCTTGCGCCGTTTTTGCCGTATTATGATAGGTTTGCAATCCGAACTACAAAAAATCCTATAGCTAATGAGGAGGCGCCGTGCGCGCCGAGATCGTAAAAATCAATAGTGAGAAACCCGAGACTTCGCTGGTGAAGTACGCTGCCGACCAGATCCGCTCCGGTGAAGTGCTCGGCATGCCCACCGACACGTTCTACGGACTGGCTGCCGACCCTTTCAATCTGCGAGCCGTCGACAAGGTCTACGATATCAAGACGCGCTCGCGTCACAAGCCGCTTTCTCTTTTGATCGCGGGTGTCGACCAGGCCGAGGAACTGGCAAAAGACCTTCCGGAGGAGTTCTACGCCCTGGCCCGCAAGTTCTGGCCTGGACCACTGACGATTATCGTGAGAGCCGGCTCGCGCCTGCCGCTGAAAGTAACCGCGAATACGGGCAACGTAGCCCTTCGCGTTCCCAATGCCAAGATCCCGCTGGCCGTCGTCACGGCTGCCGCCATTCCGATCACCGCGACTTCCGCGAACCTGAGCGGCGCTTCCGAGTGCACCAGCGCCGAGCAGGTACGCGATCAACTTCACGGGCGCATCAACATCATCGTCGATGGCGGGAATTCTCCGCGCGATGTGGCTTCTACCATTGTCGATCTGAGCGATGAGAACGCGCGCTGGCGCGTCATTCGCGAGGGTGCAATTCCCGCAGATCAGATTTCCAGCTTTTTCGCGCAAGGATGAATGACGGAAGCGCCAACCAGCATCGAGTGCGGCGCTGGTGGCCCCGCCTGTTGGTCACCGTCGTCGTAGGAGCCGTCGTCCTGTTTCTCGTCTCCAGTGCGATCGAGATTGTCCACACCGCATCTCTCCAGGAACTGCATCCCGCCGACGCAATCGTCGTATTCGGCGCGGCGGAGTATTCAGGGCACCCTTCGCCGGTGTTGCGCGCGCGACTCGACCATGCCCTCGACCTGTTCCACCGCGGCATGGCGCCGGTAGTGATCACGACTGGTGGTGCCGGAGCTGACCCGAGCTTCAGCGAAGGTGGCGTGGGCCGCGATTATCTGATCCGTCATGGAGTGCCGGAACGCAGCGTGATCGCCGAAATGCAGGGCCGCGACACCTCCGAGTCGGCCGGCCGCGTGGCGGTCATCATGCGCGCCAATGGCCTTCGGAGCTGTATCGCGGTAAGCGACGCCTATCATGTATTCCGCATTCGCAAACTGCTCGAGCATGAAGGCATCAGTCCAGTCTCAGTTTCTCCCCGGCCCGATTCTCGCCCTCACGGCGAGGTGCAGCGCGCCGTCGCCGTACTTCGCGAAACGGCTAGTTATTTTTTGTGGAAGCTGGGGATTACTTGATTCTTGCAGTCTTGGGAAATTATTGTGCGCGAGTCGACGAGGGCAGCCGCTGATTCCTTTAGGGATCAGAGGAGGACAAATATGACCTTAGTGTCGCCTGCGCTGAACAAGCGTGCCCTTCGGGATCACCAGCCCTCACGCTCCCGCAGATTTGTAACTTGGGTCACATGATGCTTTCCATGCCAGGCGTAGAGGGCCAGGGTTTTCTCCAGCGTCATACTGCCAAGTTCCGGATGTCGGAAGGTGCGCTTCCAATCGTCTGACGTAAGCGAACGCAGCAGTCTCACCCAGCGGTCATGCAGGGAGTCGAGCAATGTCAAAGAAACGGCAACCGGAGTTGTCTTCGTGTCCGCCAACTCGGCCCAGCGATCCTCCGCATAGGGCTTAATCGTCGGATCGTCCTCTGTGAGCGCCAGTTTGAAACGCACGTAAGAGTTCAGATGGCTATCGGGCAAGTGGTGCACAACCTGACGTACCGTCCATCCGCCAGGGCGATACGGAGTGTCGAGCCGAGAATCGCTCAAGCCCTTTACCGCCGTGCGCAAATTTTCTGGTGTTTGAGCAATGTCGTCGAGGAACGCACGCTTTTCATCCTCATTGGATGGCCCGTCATAGCGGAACTTACCAATCGGATACCTCAAATCGTCATTCATTTCGCTTCTTCTTCTCTTCTTTCTATCCCGTATAGGAGGGGAAACTCCACGAAGGGCAGTTGAACTACAGATGATCGTCCGACAGCGGAAGGCTCAAATTCACAGATACCCGGCCCACATATGCTGTCTCGCGAACGATCGCCACGGGCTGCGAGGATGGGATTGAGAGGGATTTCACTAGTAAACAACAACCGGTTGTGGTCGCATTCGGCTTCCCCCATGTCCTCCGGCTTCGAATTTCGGTTCCCCGCGCGCCAACCTTGGTGCATCAAACTAGGGTTCTGAGCTAAACTCTCCCTTCTGTGGGGTTTAGAGCAAGCCTGAGGCCGTAAGAGCTTCGGGGTAAGAGGGAACTATGCCTTCATCGGTCTGGTCGGGTCACCTAACTTTCGGCCTTATCTCCATGCCCGTTCGCTTGTTTTCGGGAGCGCGCAGTAGCGGTATCTCTTTCAATATGTTGCATCGCCCAGACAAGTCGCGGCTGAAGCAGCAATACGTTTGCCAGGCCGAAGGCGTGGTCGTTGATCGCAGCGACACCGTCAAAGGTTACGAGTTCCGCAAAGACGAATACATCGTCATCGAACCCGACGAGATCAAGAAGATCGAACCGCAAACCGCCAAGACGATGGAGATCCTTGAGTTCGTCAAGGAGAGCGAAGTCGATCCCGTGTACTTCGAGTCGTCGTATTACATGTTGCCCGAAGAAGCTGGACGTCGACCTTACGCGCTGCTGACCAAAGCTCTGGAAGAGAGCGAGTACGTCGCGATCGCCAAGATCACGATGCACAACCGCGAGTACACCGTGTTCTTGCGTCCGACGCAAGGCGGCTTGATGCTCCACACCATGTACTACGCCGATGAAGTGAAGAAAGTCGAGGGCTTCGGTGCGCCCGATGTGGAGCTCAAAGAGGCCGAGGTGAAAGTCGCCCACCAGTTAATTGAAGCATTGGAAGCCGAGTGGGATCCGGAGAAATACAAAGACACGTTCCAGGAAAATCTCAAGAAGCTGATTGAAGCCAAGCTCGAAGGTGGGGAAGTGGCCGCAGTCGAGAAGCCCAAGAAATTGGCGCCAGTTGTCGATCTGATGGCGGCGCTGAAACAAAGTTTGGCGCAGATGGAAGGCAAGAAGAAGCCGGCTGCTAAGGCCGGTGAAGAGCGACCCGCCGCCGCGGCAAAGTCGCGCCGTGGCAGATGATGAATCAGGTCGCCTGAGCAACCGCTTCGCCCGTAGTGACCCCTCGATCATTCCGACTTCGAGTCGGCTGCGAAAGCCTGCCCGCACAGGCATCCCGATCCCAACCCCGAGCATCGACTCTGAGTGCCGAGAACCGATTCTGGTCTCTGGCACTGTTCCGTAGCAATCGTTACAATAGTCGATTCTGTTCCATCATTCGAAATCACAAACTTCTTCTCGGGGTGCCGATGAGTTTTCGACGTGTGGGCTGGTTAGGCGCGACAGCTCTGTCCGTTATGTTGTGGGCTTCTTGCGGTGAAGTATTTCGCCCGGTGGTCATTCCTGTAAGCACGACCCCGCCCAACCCGTCCAATTTCCACGCGGTCTTCGGACTCACCGCGAATGTCTCGTCCAATCCGGGCTCGGCGCTGCAGATCGATGTCGCCGGAGACTCCAACATCGGCGTCGCCAATATGGGAGCCAATCCCACTCACGCTGCCATTCTGCCCAACAATTCCCGAGTGTTCGTGGCCAGCGCGGGCAGCGTCGGCGCTGGCGGGAGTCTGGTCCCGGGCGGGGTCGATCTCGTTACTGCATTTACCCCGGCGGGCGATAGCCCTATTGCCACCGGACTCGGTACGCCCACCGTGTTCACTTTGCCGAATGTGGCTACAAATCAATCTTCGAACATCACGAGCATCGGCGAAAACGTCAACGCAGTCACGGTGGTGGTCGCCTCCACGTTGGTGAACGCTCAAGTCGGAGGGACCATTGTCATTTCTGGCGTTGTTGCTCCTCCCCCAACACCCTCGGCGAACTCGAACGGATACGACGGAGCTTTCACGATCACATCGGTCAACGGAACCACAATTACGTTTGACGATCCCATCACTGGATTGACTCCGACTTCCGGCGGTACCGCGACCATTCCAATTCCGCTCTCGTGTTCCTACCAGCCAGACTTTCTGGCGACTGCGCAAACCACTGCTGTTTACCTGGCCAATTACGGATCCGAAAATAACTCCGGCTGCAATGTATCCAGCACAGATTCTGTCGCGATCCTGAGCACGGTGCAGAACAGCATCAGCAACATCGCATATTTTCCAGGAACGCATCCGGTGGGGCTGGTGGAAACTCCGGATAATCAGAATCTGTACGTCCTGAACCAAGGCACAAATACGGTCGTTGACCTTTCGCCCCTCGACCTCTCTGTGACTGCGACCATTCCGCTTCCAGCCGGCAGCACAAACCCGGCATGGGCCACGGCTCGAGTCGACAGCTTGCGTGTCTACGTCGTCACGCAAGGAGATGGAAAGCTCTTTACGATCAACACCGCGACGAATGTCATGGATGGAGGGCAGTCCGTCGGAGGCGCCGGCGCCAACTTCGTGCTCTATGACAACACCCGGAATCGGCTGTATGTAACCAATCCGACGGCGGGATCGGTCTATGTGTTCGATGCAACCACGGACTCGCCCACGCTGATGTCGGCAATTTCTATGACGACCGGGGCGAATGCTCCTTGCCCGAACGGATGCTTCCCGGTCTCGGTGACGGTTATGCCGGATGGCTCACGTTTTTATGTGGCAAGCTACCAGACCCCAAGCGCATGCCCTGATCCGGCAATCGGAGCGGCCTCTGCTTGCCTGATCCCCATGCTGACCGTCTTCGATGCGCGCAGCATGACCGTCAAACCGATCCCGTCCTCCCAGTCTCCGCTGGCGCCCTCTCTGGCGTTGCTCGCGGCACCGCAGTTTGCCTCCGGCCAGTATGCCGTGCCTCTCGATCCAACATCTCCGTGCATTACTCCAGCAATCTATATCCCGGGCTCCACTCGCTTCCGCATGTTTACGACCGCGTCAGCCGATAGCAGCCATGTCTACGTGGGCATCTGCGATGCGGGGACGATTGCCGATATCAACGCGACCACCAGTTCAATTGCTACCGGCGGCACGAACACGCCCGACACCCTGATGACTGATCTGGCCGCTCCATTTAGCGCAGCACCAGCGGGGTCGAATGGGCAACCACCACCGCAGAACCCAATCTTCCTGCTGACTGGGCAATAGGATTTCGCGATTCGGTCGCAGAGAGGTAGCTTGCTACGTCTGTCGTGTCGGTAGGCAAGAAGGTAGTGCCAGGCAAGACGTTGCCAGCAACGTCTCTACCTCAGCGGGCGGTGCTCAGGGCTTCCTTGGCGGCGTAATGGGTGTCGACGTACTCGTCGAGAATCTCAATAAACTCTGCCACGATACGATCGCCTTTCAGCGTGGTGAACAAACGCCCGTCGACATAGACCGGAGCCTTCGGTTCCTCGAAAGTGCCAGGCAGAGAGATGCCGATGTTGGCGTGCTTCGATTCGCCGGGCCCGTTCACTACACATCCCATCACGGCGAGCTTCATCTCCTCGACGCCTACGTACCGGACCTTCCACGACGGCATTTGCTCGCGCAGGTAGGACTGAATCTGCTCCGCCATTTCCTGGAAGAATGTGCTGGTCGTGCGCCCACAGCCTGGGCACGCCGTGACCTGCGGCGTGAAGCTGCGAATTCCCATCGATTGCAAAATCTGCTGCGCGACCCGAACCTCTTCCGTCCTGTCGCCGCCGGGTGCCGGGGTCAGGGAAACGCGAATCGTATCGCCGATGCCTTCCTGCAGCACCACACCCATCGCTGCGCTCGAAGCGACCACGCCCTTCGCTCCCATGCCCGCCTCGGTAAGACCCAGATGTAGCGGATAGCTGCAACGAGCCGCCAGTGCGCGGTAGACATCGATCAGATCCTGCACCCCGCTGACTTTCGCGCTCAAAATGATCTGATCCGGGCGCAACCCGTACTTCTCGGCTAAAGCGGCAGAATCGAGGGCGCTCACGACCATCGCTTCCATCGTCACTTCACGCGCGTCTTTGGGCTCGGCCACACGCGAATTCTCGTCCATCATCCGGGTCAGCAGCGCCTGATCCAGCGATCCCCAGTTCACCCCGATCCGCACCGGCTTGTCGTATTTCACTGCGACTTCGATCATGGTGCGAAAGTTGGAATCATCCTTGCGCCCAATGCTCGCATTCCCGGGATTGATGCGATATTTCGCCAGATCACGCGCGCACTCCGGGTATTTCGTCAGCAGAATGTGCCCGTTGTAGTGGAAGTCGCCGATGATCGGCACTCGCACCCCCTGCTTATCCAACTGCTCAACAATCCGGGGCACGGCCGCCGCTGCGTCGTCATTGTTCACCGTGACGCGCACCAACTCAGACCCGGCGCGGGCCAAGGCGGCAACTTGCTGCACGGTTCCGGGAATGTCAGCCGTGTCGGTATTGGTCATGGATTGCACTACAACTGGTGCATCTGAGCCGACGCGCACACCTCCGACGACGGCCGTAACGGTCTTTCTGCGCTGGATCATAGCCATAGGGAACTACTAGTTTATCAAAGAAAATCGGGGTTTTCTGGTCAGGAGTGGTCCCAGAACTGAATACTGGCGGTTTGGGTCGTTTCTGCGCTCGGGATGGCGCAGCTGTGCGGGATCCTGGTGATCAGGGCCGTTGTTTCAAAAGATTGGACGATGCTCGCCATGTCCCTCCGGTACTAGGCGCGGTTAGGAGTGCAATGGTACGTTAGGGTTTTGGCGCTTCCGGATTTCGTAACAAAGTGATGCGGAATTCCGAGGCAAATAAAGAGCGAAAAGATTCTCTACTCAAATGCGAACCCGCAGCCAGTAGTTTCGATGGCACTTAACCGGACGGATAAGCGACAATCTCGGAAATGAGTTTTTTGTAACGAACCGACACATGTTTCACACTATCCGGTTAGCGGTCTAACATTGGCTGCCCGCTGTTGGGGAAATTAACCGACCGATCCCGACGCCGAATACGGGTTGTCGCGCGCAGCCCCCATCCCACTTCTTACCTTTCGAAATGGAGGTCGTCGAATGAATCACAGACTCAAATCCGATCACACCCAGAAGAAACCAACCGGCATCCGGCGCGATGCACCAGCCGCCCCGGCCTGGCCCAGTTACCAGGGCACATCTCAATTCGTCGGAACCAGTCCAAGCGGGCGGGTGACGGTGTTCGTGGATCCATCGCTGGGAGCTCCGGCTCTGCAAAACGCTCAGGATCTGGTTAACGACGCCGATCGCGTGGCGACCGCTAACGATGGCATCTTTGGCACTACCGGTGGCCCAGTCAGCGTCATGGTGTTTGCGCTCGGAGGCGCTACCGATGGCACCGGCGGCGCTGACCACATGGGCTGCGACTACACCACCGGAGCAGCCATCGAGGTCGACGCCTCGTTCGGAAACTCAGCTCGAGTCTCCGCCTTGTTCGAAGCTGAACTGAGTGAGTGCTCGATGAATGGCAATCTCTGCGGCGAGAGCACGGGCGAGGCGCTTTCGCGCTGGTGCGCCACCGTCGTTGGCAACAACGCGCTAGCCGACTTTGCCACCGCACCGACATGGGCGCAGGACGGCATGCCGAACTTCGTCGACCAGACCGACAACACCGATCAGAGTGCAGACAGTACAGGGTGCGGTATGGCGTTCATCTCCTGGCTCATCAGCCAAGGTTACGGCTTGGAAAAAATCGCCCCGGTGATGGTCAGTTTAGGCGATTCCGGAACGTTGGCGCAGCTCTATGCGACTCTGACTTCGGATGGCGCGGCTAACGCCTGGCCGAATTTTCAGAACGCAATTCAGAACCTGCCCAATGGGGTGACGAGCGATGATCCCTTTAACGGGCTGGCTCATCCCACCCAGATGGCGCATTTGCCGCCGCAGACGGCGGAACTGGTCGGGAAGCTTTTTGCCGCGATCGTTGCCGATGTTGCAGCGGGCCATCAGCCCGAACATGTCGCGGCCAGCGTTCGCGCCGTGCTGCTCACGACCTCGAATCGCAAGATGCCATCGGTTTGCCATCCCAAATCGAAGCGCTTGCGCCTGCCCAGCAACACACGGGAAACGGTGTTGAGCGCATAAAAGAAGCCGGCGGATATTGATTATCCGCCGGCTTCTTTCAAACCGGATTGCAATTTCGCGAACTGTGATGGCACGTGCGCGCGATCCTAGGGCAATCTTTCCGCCAATCCTGGAATCGTCTTCATGAGATCGTTGTAGATCACCATCACCGCGAACAGCACCAGGAAAACGAAGGCCGCCTGATACAC
>Ga0307478_10001322_pt1 | contig 21662 bp, 17 predicted proteins | sample atmos_gasesECM4C_2_FD_203713 | JGI IMG/M metagenome (GOLD analysis project Ga0307478, IMG submission 203713) | Hardwood forest soil microbial communities from Morgan-Monroe State Forest, Indiana, United States - atmos_gasesECM4C_05 | ecosystem: Environmental > Terrestrial > Soil > Temperate... | reverse complement strand
CGGTGCCAGTCGGATTCAATTTCGTAACAAAAGCAACGCTGTTGGAATTTTCGGAGGACGCATAGCCGTTAGCCGTCGGAAAATTCGTTGAGCTAGTCATACCGGCAATGTACGCGTTACCTTGCGCATCAACACCGACACCGGAATCGTAGTCGGTTCCATTTCCACCCACGTACGTGGAGTAAGTCAGCACCGGATCGATGACCAATTGTGCTTGCCTGTCATATTTCGCGACCTGGATACCGACTGTTCTTTCATTCCTGTGGACGGCGAACCGACCACCAATTGGAATATGCCTTCCGTCTCGAACTTGATAAATCTCAGGGCAGAGCAACTCGAAAGAACCTTGAGGCGTCAATACGGTTAGTTTTCCATCCTTCGTTATCGAGACCCGTCGAGCACCATCAAAACGAAGACCGATGGCATTCGGATCAGCGCCGGGAGAGACAACGAAGTCGAACTCCAGTCGTCCACGTTTTCCGTAATAGACTAGGTCAATACCAGGATAGATTGCCGAGTATTGGACTTTTGCATACATAGGAATTCCAGCACGCCATTGTTGACGATCACGCCCAATGAAATAATTAGCTTTACCCGGTAGTTGATCCAAGGAGACAACCTTGGGAGAAGGATTTGCTCCTTCGACAGCCACTCGAATCGTCTGGGTTTTCTGCCGACGATGAAAGCGCGGCGAAGCTTGATAAAACCGCCTCGCTTCAAACTTTTTCCGAGTCCGAGCGTCCATTTTCTGGAGAAGCCTATCGGTTTCGTCCGGCTCCTGCTGAGATATTACGGCTTCGTTTGAAGTTAGGAACACGCTATAGCCGACGCCGTGCGAAACGAAGTCGACGGATGGATCTGTTTGTCCTTCGTTGAGCTCGAAGCTCAAAGGCAAAGAGCCCCGACTCTTTGCTACCTGTGGCTGAGGTCTTGGCGAAATGCGACCTTTCGTTATCGAGGCGTGAGCATCGGTGGGCTCTCTCAGCCTGCCGTGGTCGTCGGATCGATTAGCAATCGATACGCCTTGAACGACAACAGTTACGGCCAGCAAAAGAACAACTCTAGTGGGACGACTGGATTGCCAAACGGCACCTCGTATCATTTTCATCGGACCCGACCCTGCCTTTTGAGGCTCAACTGTGGAGGAAAGCGAGAAATGCGGGAATTCTGTACTTTAGAACTCATTGCGTCAACAACTCTTCATTAACAATCTCTGCGAGTATTAACGTATTGGGCACTAAAGAGGCTAAGCCTCGACCGTTGTTCTCTTTGTGCTGTGGAAATCTATCGTGCCTTCGTCCAGCAGAGCCGAGCGCGCAACAAAAGAAGAAAAGCGTCCCCAAGATTTAACCAAAGGCTGGGGGAGGTATCTGCACGACCGACCAAAGACCCATGCCTGTCATAGATTTCGAGGCGTGGATGGCGAGCCGACATTCCGTTCGTTTTAAAGGAGGTTTACACTGATGCGGACTGGAGCCAACCGTGCCGTGACAGCGCAGCATTGTTATGTAATCGATCGATATCAAACGGTGTCGGCGGACATCACTTGATACCTCAAGGTACCGTGGGTCATTTCTTATCGTCCCTTTATTGTACCCAAATTGTTTCACCATCCGGCGCGCACGTTACCGGTAGGACCGACGCCAAGGGCTGGACCCACAACTCGTTCATGTTCAATAAGAAAGAGTGGGGCCCGCGGTGGGAGTCGAACCCTCGGGGGAATTGATAGTACGTAAGTTATTGATTCCACGAAACAGCAAAACGGGCAAAAACCACAGAAACGCCGAAGTGAGGTACGCGGCGGGTACACGGAATGATCGGGAGCTTGGGTAGAACGATAGCCGAGTCAAAGTTGACCAACCAAGGCTTGCGGTCTACTCTCAAAGAATTCGTGGCATAGAGGTTCGTCTGAGTGAGTTGGAATCCTTTTTGGGATTTCTCCGAGTTTCGAAATGCGGGCGAGTATATCATTTAGTGGTACCACGGAACTTGACATCTCTAACTTACGATGACAAAGAGCGTGATGAGCGATGAGACTTACCGCTGACGTTTTCCTTGAGACCCAAGTTTTCTATACAAATAATTTTGATTTAAAGCGGACCGCTTTTACACAGCTGATCCGCCGCGTAGAAGAAGATCGCGTGCGCGTGTTTCTGACTTCCGTAACAGTTGGCGAAGTTAAGCGGCATCTCGCTGAAAGAGTGAGGGCTGCGGCTAACGCAATCGACAAGGTGAAGAAAGATCTGCGCATCTTCGCGAACTCAACGGTTCCCGAAGTGAAAGCGCGGGCCATTGGAATCAATAGAAAAGAAGTTATAGCCGAACTGACGGCTCAATTCGACGAGTATCTCAAGAGGACTAAGGCAACGATCATCGGTTGCAGTAATGTCGATTCCGAGATCATCTTCCGAAAATATTTTGAGCTCAGCCACCCTTTCCAGGAACGTCAAGATAAACGGCATGAATTTCCTGACGCGTTCGCAATTGAGGCTCTCAGAGATTTTGCGAAGTCTGAAAAGAGAGAGATCGCCGTCATCACCGGAGACAAAGGGTTCACGCATGCGTGTGAAGCGTACGGAATGGTTGTTATGGAAACGGTGGAGGAGTTTCTCCATAAGGAAAATATAGAAAGAGAGTCTAAAGTGTCACAACACGTGCTCGAGTCCTTCACGCGGCGCGAGCATGAGATCATGAAGGAAATCACTGACGACTTTCTCTCGTCTGCTTTTGAACTCCAGGACGTTGAAGGCGAAGTCGATAGCACGAGTTTGAGCCGGATTGAGCTCGCCGAACCCCTTGTCGTCCAGATCGATGGTTCACGGGCGATACTCGAAGTCACGGTTCGAATGAAATACGATGCGGACATTTCTTATGACGATCCCGACGCCACGCATTACGATCGTGAAGATGACCGAGTCTATGTATTCAATAGAATTAGTGAAACCGTTGAAGAAGAAGTAGAATTCCCACTAGAAATAACCGCCGAATTCGATCCCGACGACGCCTCCTACTGTAATTTCGAAATCGGAAAACTCAACGAAGGCCGCGACTTCGAAGTCTCTTCCAACTAGCGACATTCTAGGTTGCGCTCCTGGGTTTCTCACTCTGCCTGGTTCCATGGTTTCCGGAATTCTATGACATGTCGGGACGCCCTCCTGAAGCAGTGTATCGCCTGATCGAGACTAGGGGCGCTGGGGATCGAACTAAAAGCGATGTTGAAAGCGCGCAAGTTATTGATTCCCTTAAAGGCGAAAAACGCCAAACACGCCTAATTCGCCCAAGTGAGGTACACCGGAGGTACACATAGCCGCGACGTCGGTCTTAAATGTGGTCCCAACTTTGGACCCGCGTTGAGCAAACTGTATTCTTTGCCTCGCTTTAGAACGCCACAACTGAGGGGTGAGCTCAGCTGGGAGAGGCTTGAGCCGCATTCGAAAGCAGGCGAAGTTGCCCTTCAGCCAGATGACAATCTGATCGCTTTGAAGCAGAGTTCTTCGACTGTGGGCGTCCGGGGTGAGCGAAAGCGTGACCCGTTATTGATTTGCTCAGAAGAAAGGCCCCTTTCCTTCGACATTGGAGAGAATCTCAAAATCCTGCCGCAATTTTGTTTGATTTTCAAGGCGGTAACGAGCGTGGAAGTAGAGATCGCTTGCCGAAGAAAGCAACCATAATCCAACGCCAACCACTTTCTCGGCCCGTCCTCCGGGGAGTTATCTAGGGCGAGTCTTGCCTGTGGGTGCTCCAGCATTGCTTCCGTCATTCTGTCGGGCGTCACATAATCTCTCGAAGGGCCTGCTCCGGCTCAGTTCGATCCAGCTTCGTCCTTGCGAGGCGCCGCCTGCCTGATGAAGGTTCAATAGATTTCCACAGCGTAAATAAGACAACCGTCAGAACTTAGTAGAATTAATGTCCAATACGACAATACTCATAGCATATTTTCCTAAAGAAGTGATTGACTCTGTAAGTACTAACAGCCAGTCTCATGGCGATTCTCGTCGTGTCCTCGACTATTCGCCGACAAGAGCGGGCCATCCGTACTTGGAGATTAACTCCAGGTATTTCGCGAAGAGGTGTGGCCCTCTGTCCGCTCTGAAAACAGGAACTAATTGACCGGCTCCAACCGCAGTGCCGTGGAGGCTATTTCTTATGCGCGCGCATAAATGGAAGCTATTCCTTGTCCTTGCGATCTTGTTTCTGTCCATTTTTGCTGGCGTCGCTCAGGCTGCCGCCCCGACCATCTCGAACTTATCTCCGTCTTCTGGAGCTGTGGGGGCTTCGGTGGTCATCACGGGGACGAACTTTGGTTCTTCTCAAGGAAGCAGTACCGTGAAATTTAACGGCACGCCGGCGACAACTGTGGGCCCTTGGAGTGCGACGAGCATCACTGCGAAGGTGCCAACGGGTGCCACCACAGGAAACGTTGTGGTGTCAGTTTCCAACAAAGCCAGTAACGGCGTCAGCTTCACTGTAGTTTCTGCACCCAGTATCACGAGTCTTTCGCCGGCATCGGGAACCGTGGGAGCGTCGGTGACGATAACCGGCGCAAACTTCGGAACTAGCCAGGGTACGAGCACGGTGAAGTTCAACGGGACGACGGCGACTCCGACAAGTTGGGGCGCAGGAAGTATCGGGGTTCCTGTTCCGTCTGGCGCTACGACTGGGAACGTGGTTGTGCATGCAAGCGGTGTTGACAGTAATGGTGCAAGCTTCATCGTTGCCCCGAGCATTAGCGGCCTTTCTACGAGTGTGGGCGGGGCGGGAACTTCTGTAACTATCAGTGGCCTGAATTTTGGTTCAACTCAAGGCGCCAGCACGGTCAGTTTTAACGGCGCTCTGGCTTCGCCGACAAGTTGGAATAGCACGACAGTCGTCACACTGGTGCCCACAGGGGCCAGCACAGGGCTGGTGGTGGTCACTGTTCAGGGGATGGTAAGCAATGGCCTCACGTTCACAGTCACTCCGGCAATCAACGGTGTCTCGCCTAGTTCAGGTCCCGTAGGGACTCTGGTCACAATTACCGGTTCAGCTTTTGGCGCAACTCAGGGAACAAGCAGTGTCTCTTTGAGCGGCACAACGGTCATTCCTAATAGTTGGAGTAACACGGCAATCCAAGTTACCGTCCCCTGGGCAGCAAGCAGTGGCTCTATCGTCGTTACAGTCGGCGGTTACGCGAGCAATAATTTCTCGTTTACCGTGTCACCGTCAATCTCCGGGCTATCTCCTGCATTTGGGCCCGTCGGTACCAGCGTGGCGATCAGCGGCTTTTTATTTGGAACAACTCAGGGAACAAGCACTGTCACCTTCAACGGCGTGACTGCGACACCGACAAGTTGGGGGATCGACTCCATAATGGCGCCTGTTCCTGCCGGGGCAACGACTGGACCTGTTGTCGTGAACATTGGGGGTTCGGCGACAAACAGCATGACGTTCATTGTCAGTGGCGCGATTACAAGTCTTACCCCAACTTCGGGAGCCTCCGGGGCCGCCGTCACCATCGCAGGAAACGGATTTGGATCCACGCAGGGAAGCAGTGTGGTCACTTTCAATGGCGTGGCCGCGCCTGTAAGCAGTTGGAGCAGCAACAGTATCGTCACTACCGTTCCTCTTCTAGCATCTTCTGGGCCTGTCGTTGTGACTGTCGGTGGAGCGTCAAGCAACGGGCTGCAATTCAGCGTCCCACCCACGATCACTAACATCTCACCAACATCTGGACCGGTGAACACGTCCGTGAGTGTCTCTGGGTCGAGCTTTGGTGTAACGGCGGGATTAATCACTTTTAATGGTGTGGCAGCCACATCAACAAGCTGGAGCCCTACCAGAATTGTGGTTTCAGTGCCCTCCGGCGCGACAACCGGTCCCGTAGTTGTAAGTGTTGGCGCGTTTTCGAGCAGTGGCGTCACGTTCACCGTGGGGACAGGGTCGATAACGGGCACGGTTACGAGAGCGATTGGCGGAACAGAAATCAGCGGAGCGCTAGTTGAAGCTCTTCAGTCGAACGTGCCCCTGGCATCCGCGACTACGGCTGCGGACGGCACGTACACTATCTCCAACCTGAATCCTGGCACGTATGACGTTCGCGTTACAGCCTCTGGTTTTGGAACGACTGTATTGGCGGGGTACGGCGTGGCGACCGGGAGTCCAATCACGGTGAACGCCGCCCTTTCCTCTCCTGGCTCTATTGCTGGCACGATTACGCGGTCGGACGGGATTACGGCAATCAGCGGGGCGAGCGTTACGGTTCTTCAGTTTAGTGACACGGCCGGAACCACTTCAACTGATAGCTCGGGCAATTACACGGTGTCGACCTTGAGTCCCGGGTCGTTCACTTTACAGGCTTCAGCCACAGGATTCACTGCGCAGAGTCAAAGCGGGGTTTCTGTTACCGGGGGAAACACAACAACAGTGAATTTGAGCCTGCTTGGTCAATCGGCGATCACCTACGACTACGATGAGCTTGGCAGACTAGTAGGCGTTGTCGATTCATTGAGCGACGCGGCAGCCTATCGGTACGATCCTGTCGGAAACCTGGTTTCAATTTCAAGAAATCCCGTAGGTCAAACCTCGATTATTGATTTCACTCCGAAGAGCGGTCCAGTCGGAACCGCAGTAACAATCAGCGGGACCGCTTTCAGCAGCGCAGCGGGGCAGAACACAGTCACTTTCAACGGGACAAGCGCCATCGTGAGTTCTGCGACGACAAGTCAAATCTTCACGACTGTGCCGACAGGTGCCACGAGCGGTCCCATTCAGGTTACGTCGCCCGGCGGTACAGCCACTAGCTCGGGCAACTTCACGGTCGCATCTGGAAGCGGACTGCCGACAATTACGAGTTTCACGCCGACTGTGGCTTCTGCAGGCACTGCAATTACGATCTCGGGCACGAATTTCGACGCCAACCCAATTAATGACAGATTACGTTTCAACACAACTCTTGCGACGATCAGCACAGCCTCTGCGACCAGCCTCGCAGCAAACCTGACGGCGGCCACCGCCTCTGGAAAAATCACTGTGGCGACTCCCGCCGGCTCAACAACGAGTAGCCAGGATCTTTACGTCCCATTCGGAACTCACGTACCGGCCGATGTGGGGTACACGGTGCGCACATCATTAGGAAGCCCGGCCACAGTGTCGATAGGGACTTCTGGAAAGATTGGACTGCTGCTCTTTGACGCGACTGCAGGTCAGAGCGTCAGTTTGAGCCTCAGCGGGTCGACGTTCAGCACCTGTTCGCTTTACCTCCTGGGGCCTACTCAAGTTCAGCTGCAATCAACTCTCTGCACAAGCGGTTGGCCATTTATTGATAGTACGAACCTGCCGACGACGGGGACGTACACGATTGGTATAGACCCTGGGACAGCCACCGGAAGTGTAACCATCACTCCCAACAACGATATCAACGTACTGGGCATGATTGCGCCGGGTGGTCCGCCTGTGACGGTGACGACGACGGTGCCAGGTCAGGATGCGCGATTGACGTTTACCGGGACTGCAGGTCAGCGGGTGAGCCTGGCAGCAACAAATGTAACGAATTCGACGGCCACAATTTACCTGGTGAGGCCAGATGGGACAAATCAGGGCAGCGTCGGTTGTAACCCATGTTTCATGGAGCCGCAGACGCTTGCGACGACGGGAACATACACGATATGGGTGCAGCACTACAGCACGAACGTGGGAAGCGATACGCTGCAACTTTACAATGTGCCTCCGGATGTGACGGGGACAATCACCATTGGCGGGTCGCCAGTTTCGGTGGCAACGACAGTACCTGGACAGAACGCTAGCTTGACGATCAGTGGGACCAGCGGACAGAAGGTGAGTATCAGCCTGAGTAGCGGCAGCTACAGCACTTGCACGCTGACGCTGAAAAATCCGGACGGATCGTCTCTGACGGGAGGCAGTTGCAGCGGAGCGACGGGTTTCGTTGACACTGCGACACTCGGGACGACAGGAACCTACACGATTCTCATCGACCCATTCAAGGCGGCAACGGGCGGTGTGACGGCGCAAGTGAACAATGACGCCGACTTCACGGGCACGATCACGCCGAGCGGTTCGCCTGTGACAGTGCCGACGACAGTGCCAGGTCAGGATGCGCGACTGGCGTTCACCGGGACGGCAGGGCAGGGGGTCAGCCTCGCAGTAACGAACGTAACGAATCCGACGGCAACAGTTTACCTAGTAAAGCCGGATGGGACCAATCAGACCCTTATCGGGGCCAACCCGAGTTGTAACCCGTGCTTCATGGACACGCAGACACTGGCGACGACGGGAACATATACGATCTGGGTGCAGCACTACGTCACAAACGTGGGAAGCGAAACGCTGCAACTTTATAACGTTGTTAACGCAACCGGCACAGTCACAGTCGGCGGAGCAGCCACAGTCGTCACAATATCGACGCCGGGCCAAAATGCGCAGCTTACTTTCAGTGGCACGAGTGGTCAGCAAGTGACCGTCCACATAACCAACAATTCGATAGCCAGCGCTACCACGGTCAAACTTCTGAATCCGAGCGGCGCCACACTCACATCCACCGGGAGCACCGGCAGTTTCAATCTTGCGACGCAAACACTCTCTGCAACGGGAACTTACACCATCACTGTCGACCCGTTTGCGGCGAATACTGGCAGCTTGTCTGTAAACGTGACAAATCCGTGAGGACAATGGAGAAGCAGATATGCAAAGCCTGACGCGCGTTAAGACAATCGCAGTCCTCGGCCTGATGCTTTTTTACGGGCCTGGCCTCGCTGCATCTCCGTCTCGAGCGGCTAAGAAGGTACACCATCACCAAGGTCCCTCCACTCAGGGTTCCGCGACGGTCGCGGGGCAGAGTCAAACTCTCTTGCCGGATGGCAAGGTGTTATTGGTCGGAGGCGAAGGACCTGAAGGACCACTGGCGACCGTCATCATCAAGGATGCGCGGTCCGGAAAGAGCGTGCCGGTCTCTGGAAAACTCCGGCATCCACGCGCGTGGCACACAGCCACGTTGCTTCCAAACGGTTTGGTGTTGATTTTTGGCGGCACCGGAATGGGCGATGCGATTGTACAAGAAGGAGAACTATTCGACCTCGCGACGCAGACATTTCAAGACCTGGGACCGATGGGGCTCACACCGCGCGCTTATCACACAGCAACGGTTCTCACGGATGGTCGTGTGCTTTTTGCAGGAGGTAGCACCAGTCAAGGAGAAATACTGGGGGGCTTGGAAGTTTGGAGTTACCGCACGCGCCAGGGGCAGAGCTTGTCCGCTGACCTCATCACCCCGAGATACAGACATACGGCGTCGCTCCTTGCTGATGGGACAGTTCTCTTTTGGGGCGGTGAGAAGGCAAATGGATCACTGCTAGAGTACGGCGAAATTTTCGACCCCAAGACAAATAGCATTCGGATTCAGGCTTCTCAGATTTCTGCGTCAGATAATTTGCAACTTGAAGAATCAAAACCCGAAAACGGCGCAACCGACGTCCCGGTAGACGCAGTTATCGCCATGCGATTCACGAGAGCCCTGCTGGTCGAAAGCGTAAGTTCAGATTCAGTCTTCTTGAGTAGCCCACAGGGCGATGTGGCCGCGAAGGTTGTACCCGCCGAAGCGGGGATGCTCGCATTCGTCACGCCAGCGGTACAGCTCGATCCCGACACTTTCTACACGCTTACAATCAGAGGGGCGATCGATACAAAAGGACTCAGCCTCCCGGATACCACGGTCATCTTCACAACCGCGGGTCAGGTAGATGGAATCGGAGTAATCGGCTCAGGTTCAGGTGGAGATTCCAATGGAGGCGTGGATTCCACATCCAGGCAGCTCCCGTCACTTCAGGCTCCTCCGGGTGTGACGGCAATCGCCGGCCAGGTATTACAGTTGAACGGCAGGCCTCTTCAAGACGTCACGCTTCGGATTGGTTCTTTGCAGACGAAATCGGACGGCACAGGCCGATTTTTGCTCAAATCGATTCCCACCGGACATCAGGTGATGGTGATTGACGGCGGAACCGCAAGCAATGCGCGGATATCCTACGGCTTGTATGAAGACGGAGTTGATATCGCAGCGGGGACTACGAATGTTCTGAGCTACAAGATCTGGATGACGGAACTTGACATGGCTCACGCCGTCACGATTCCCTCGCCAACGACGAGCGAGGCAGTGATCAAAACGCCGATGCTCCCTGGTCTTGAACTCCACATCCCAGCCAACACGGTGATCACCGACGAGAATGGGAAACCGGTCACGCAGATCAGCATCACGCCAATACCCATTGGTCAGCCTCCATTCCCACTGCCGAGTGGTGTCAAGGTTCCTGTCTACTTTACAATTCAGCCGGGCGCGGCCTACATCAAAGTTCAGAATCCGGACGGACCACAAGGGGCGCAACTGTATTACCCGAATAGCTTCAACTACCCGTCCCGGACAGTTTTCGATTTCTGGAATTACGACGCGGACCAGAAAGGTTGGTACGTTTACGGGCACGGCGCGGTTAATGCCGACCGTACTCAAGTAATTCCGAATTCAGGCGTCGTGATTTACGAGTTTACCGGAGCCATGGTTTCAGAGCCGACGAATGCGCCTGCAAACGGCTCTACGCATGGCAATAATGCCTCCGATGGCGAGCCGGTTGATTTGGGCACGGGCCTTTTTGTGTACACTAAGACCGATCTCGTGCTTCCGGATGTCATTCCTATCGTTCTGACTCGGACCTATCGGCCGAACGACCCAACATCGCGAGCTTTCGGAGTGGGTACAAGTCACCCCTTCGATATGTTTTTGGTCGGTGATAACAACACCTTCGTGGAGGGATACACCTATCAGGATCTTATTCTGGCGGATGGAAGTAGAGTTCACTTCACTCGCACTTCGCCCTGCACGGACCCAAATGGCTACTGCGGCCTTAACAACCCGGTGTTTACGGCACTGTCGGAACCTACGAGCTTTTACGGCGCCACAGTCACAATCGCGTCCTATGGCAATCCACTTGGTACCTGGGTGGTAACGAAAAAGGACGGAACGCTCTATTACTTCCCCGACTCGGATGCCGCTAATCTTCCCCAGGCTGCCGCCGTGAATGCTGTGCAAGACCGCTACGGCAACACGCTCATGTGTGTGCGCGACACCAACCACAACCTGACGAGAATCACTTCCCCAAATGGCCGCTGGATTCAGTTCACCTACGACACCAGTAACCGCATCACGCAGGCTCAAGACAACGCCGGGAGAACGGTCATTTACAACTATGATCCGAGCGGGCGCTTACAAACTGTGACAGACGCGAATAGCGGGCTTTGGACCTACGGCTACGACTCGAACAACAACATGACGACCATCAAGGATCCTCGGAATATTCAGTACCTGCAAAACTTCTACGACGCGAATGGCCGCGTTTATGAGCAGATTCAGGCAGACAATAGCACTTACCAGTTCTCCTACACTCTGGACGCGAATGGCAACGTAACTCAAACCAATGTAACAGACCCGCGAGGCTTTGTTCGCCAAGTAGCTTTTAATTCGGACGGCTTCACGACGAGTGACACGCGCGCGCTCGGCAAACCGGAACAGCAAACCGTCACTTACGTCCGCCAACCTACGAGCGGTTTGATTACGAGTTCCACCGACGCCCTAGGGCGCCAGAGCACTTTCAGCTACGACGCAATGGGAAACCTTACCAGCGTCACGCGACTCGCAGGTACGGCGAACGCGGTGACCACGACGCTGACCTACACGCCGCAGTTCAGTGAACTAGCGACCATTACAGATCCTCTGTCGCACACAACGTCCTTCTCCTATGACAATAAAGGAAATCTCATCACTCTCTCCGACCCGCTGGGAAACACCGCTACTGTGAGTTACAACTCAGCGGGGCAGCCAGTCTCCGTTACCGACCCTGCGGGAAACACAACGCAACTCGTCTATGACAACGGGGACTTGATCGTGGTCACGGACCCGCTCAGCCGCACGACGAACCGCTTTGTGGATGCGCTGGGCAGACTTGGTTCCGTGACCGATCCTTTGGGAAGAATCACAAAGTTCGCATACAATTTGTTGAATCAGATCACAACCGTCACCGATGCGCAGGGCAATCAAACCAGCTTTGGCTACGACCCGAACGGGAATCTTCAGAGCGTGACCGACTCGAACGGCCACGCGACCCAATACACCTATGACAACATGGACCGGGTGCAAACGCGCAAGGATGCGCTCCAGAGCCAGGAGAGCTATGTCCACGATGGAAACGGAAATGTGACGCAATTCACGGACCGCCGAGGAAAGGTCGTGGTATTCAGCTATGACGGCTTGAATCGGATTACGTTCGCCGGATACGGAATGACGGCGGGGCCTACGTATGAAAGCACGGTCAATTACACCACCTATGACGCTGGGAATCGATTGACGCAGGTCGCCGACTCCATCGCTGGGACGATTACGCGAGGTTACGACGGCCTGGACCGCCTGACGTCGGAGGCGGCGCCGCAGGGCACTGTGAGCTACACGTTTGACAATGCTGGCCGAAGAGCGAGCTTGACGGTGCCAGGCCAGGCTGTAGCAAACTATACCTTCGATAACGCGAACAGATTGACGCAAATCACCCAGGGAAGCACAACAGTGTCTTTCGGCTATGACAACGCGAGTCGTCGGACAACGCTAACATTGCCCAACGGTGTGGTAACGAGCTACAGCTACGACGGCGCCTCGCAGTTAGCCGGAATGACCTACCAGAACGGTTCGACAACCCTGGGCAATCTTGCGTACAGCTATGACTTGCTCGGTCGCAGGGCCAGTGTGGGAGGGAGTTTCGCGCGGACAGGTTTGCCGCTTTCGGTGAACCAGACAGCTTACAATGCGAATAACCAGCTCACGACCTGGGGAACGGCAAACCTCTTCTACGATCTCAACGGCAACATGACCAGCGACGGTACGCACAGTTACACGTGGGATGCGCGGAACCGCCTGAAACAGATTGACCTGGGGAACACGGCAAGTTTTACGTACGATCCATTCGGACGGCGCGCGACAAAGAGCATCGTCGGAACCACCACTACCTTTCTTTACGAAGGGGCAAATGCAGTACAGGAAGTGATCGGTGGCACGAGCACCGCGAATTCACTAAGCGGCGGCATTGACGAGGTTTTCCAGCGCACGGATTCGGCGGGAGCGCGGAGTTTCCTGACGGATCCACTCGGCAGCACGCTGGCTCTGACAGATTCGACGGGCACAGTGCAAACGAGTTACTCATTCGAGCCGTTTGGGAGCACGACAACCAGCGGATCGGTCACGACAAATAGTTTTGCCTATACCGGCCGTGAACTCGATGCCACGGGGCTAGACTTTTTCCGCGCCAGATACTACTCGCCGACACTCCAAAGATTCGCATCAGAGGATCCCATCGGCTTTAATGGCGGGGGAATCAATCTTTACGGTTACTCCGACGATAGCCCGACGAACCTTCGCGACCCGAGCGGAAGGAACTCCGTAGGTGATAAGTTGTCGTGGTCCTGGAACTTCACCAAAAGCTTCTTCAACGGTTTTTCGTTAAGCGGCCGTAAGGAAAAGATCTTGAATAGCTGCGCGGCATCACTCTCTCAAGACCTGGCTCTGAATAAGCTACCTTTCGTTCCGAAAGTTGTTGGAAGCAACACATTCGGAGACATAGCGGGATTGCTGACGGGCCCAGAACCTGGAACAGATCCCGCGGTCGGTGGAAGCGAGGCCTTTGATCAAAAAGCCGCAGTGACCCTTGACGCCACCGAGCATTTTGCGCTAGTTCCATCGATACTTAAGCTGGCGACGAGTTGGGACTTAGTAAGCGAAGCCCCGACTGGGTTGCTTACATTCACTCCAGAAACTATCGGAAGTTTGGTCGTGCCGGTTGTGAACGTGTCGGTAGCAGCCGCGGCCGAAGCAGTATTGGCGCTCAGGGTGCTATGGGATGCGGGGGTTTACGTCGGGGCTTTATACGTATGCAGCGAACAGTGAAGTCTGGCTTTCGCTAAGGAATGGTGATGGGGCTTGAAGAGCTAACACCTCGAAGTGCATTTCTTATTCTGATGGGATGTGCCGCCACGGTTTTGTTCATCATGGGCGGCGGAGCTCTTTGGGAGCACAAATACTCTACGGGAATTGTGCTCCTAGTTTCGGGCGCTGGATTAACCTATGCCTTCTTTCGAAAAGGGAAGATTGCAGTGGTTTTTATTGGTCTCATTTTCATTTTAGTGAACGCTGGTCTGACTGTAGTCTTCCATCCAAGCCTTCCAGGGATGCTTCTCACTGTTGCATCAGCGGTTTCCTTAATTCTACTCGCCCGCTGGCAAGCACAAAGATCCAGGGCCACGTTGCCGTGAGGCGCATGTTGCTGCCACAGGAACAGCACGGCCTACCGGCCTCATGAGTTCGACACCTCTGGCACACTTACCTTAACTGCGCTCGGCGGGTGTGGTGACCTGGATTGACCTGGGAACACGGCAAGTTTTACGTACGATCCATTCGGACGGCGCGCGACAAAGAGCACCGTCGGGACAAGGACGACGTTTCTTTACGACGGCGTGAATCTAGTACAGGAAGTGATTGGTGGCACGAACACAGCCAATTCGCTCAGTGGGGGCATCGACGAGGTTTTCCAACGCACGGATTCGGCGGGTGGACTTGGCGTTGGGATAAGTACGGTAATCCTACACATCCGGGTGAGCACTGGGACCTCGGTGGTCCCGAGAGCCCCGATGGAGGGGACCAGTGGTCGTTGCCGAAAGGCGGACAACCGATGCCAAAGGCAATCTTGCCTTGGCTTCCCGACCATATGTGGGGACGGAAACCCGGAAGTAACAGATGAGGCTTTAGCAAGAAGAGGAGTCATGACCACTCAACTGCAATTGAAAGATGTTACGTCGACAGTGCTTAATTACGAAGCTTTTGCTAAGGACCGGTTGAGTCCGCTGTACGAGTTTTTTCAATTCTGGCGATACCCCCGCACGTTTTCAAATCCGAGGGAGCTATTGGGGATTACGTTTTCTGATCTGGGTTTCCAGCTTGAGCCTCCAGGTGTGTCACAACAGCCCTTTTCGGCCGGATTGCGTCTATTCGCTCGCCTCTTTCCTGACATTATCGCTCGCTTGATGGGGAGGTCTGGCAAGTTGTGTCTGTTTGTAAAGGGAATGGATCGCACGTACTTTGATGAACTGGAAATAATCGACAAGGTTCTAGTTCCGAGAAATCTAAGCTATGTGTTACTCCCTCCGAGTGCACCATTCAAAAAAGACGCGCCGGTCCGCTTGGGGGCCGGGCATCTGATCTTCGAATGGCCCAGCGAACTGCTGGACGAGGTTCCTCGGAAGTGGTTCCACAGTCCGTGCGTCGAGATCGAGGGTTATATCGGCAAGGATAACTTCCTGGGACAAATCGCACGGCTCTATTTCGAGCCTGACACCGAACTGCGAATCCGAGAGCTCCTTAGGTATATCGACATCGGTTTTCGGGTTCACCAAGACAACGATGGTCTCTTCTTGGCGAGCCAGAAGCTGAACATGGAAGCTCTAAGCAATCTGCTTGGACTATCGCAGTTGAACTCGATGGTCCCACAAGGCACCGGGGTTAAGAACTGACGGCTATACCTGTCGGCCCCCTAGCCCCCTCACTGCCGGGTTAACGCTGTGCGCTGGAAGAGGGGGCGCGCTGCATGGAACGGAACATGCCACTAGGCGAGAGTCAAGAGCGAGTGAGCGGTGATCGGAGCATCCCAGAGGTGCGCGACCTAAGACCTCCAGCGATCCCGCCCAGTAGATATTTGGACAGAGTACTTCTAATTGGCACGGCCTTATTGGTGGGGATGACCGGCGTGGGCTCTTTCTGGCTCGCTGACCACTTTCAAGTCAATCCAGTATGGGTATTCGCGGCTTGGAGCTCCATACTGATAGTGCCGCTATTCATTAAAGACTTTCGCGCCCACCTGAAGAAACCTTCCTTCGTCGCGTATCTCGTCGCTTGGGCGCTCATCCACGGCCTTCTGGTAGCCACTTTGATGCGCTGGCTCTCCCTACCGGCCATGCTGCCATTCTTGGCCATAGAGCTCATTGGAGGCCGGTTTGCAGCCGACTACCTCTTCGGCATCCGACACGCCCGGAACGGGGAAAAGTAGAGAGCCAGGCAGGCCAAGCCGCTCTAGATGGCAAGTATGCCACCACGATCGGCGCTGGATTATAACGCCCTGTGGTTGGTTTGCTGTGATTGGCGCTTCACAAGTTACTTCGAGCCGTACCAAACCGAAGTGCGGGTATAAGTAATGAATCTGTTCGAGCTCGGCTTCTTCTTGGTGATGGTCAGCGCAGTGATTCTATGTTCTAGAGAGCTTGGGCGGCTTGTTGCCATGCCAGAAGCTCTGGCGGTTCCACTGATAATCGGGATCTTAGCCTTGTTGCTGCGCGTCTTTACGAGAATTCGTCCTCGTGCGCTGCTCTATCTCTCAGCTCTTTTGGCCGCCGTAAGTCTTGTTTCTATGGGTCTCGCGAAGGCATTAGATTTGCGAGAATCAATAATTATGACTCCGGTCTCAGCGGGCCTAACTCTGATTGTGATTCGCGGTGCGCTGTTTGCTAAGCGCCGTCGCAAGGCGCCAGATACAAAAACGGCGCACAAGAGTGAAGGTCGCCGCGGCAATCGATTGTAGGATGCCTGATTCTGATGCGAGATCTTTCAAGCGAGAGATGGATCAAACTTAAGGGCTTCCTATTTCTGTCGCTCGGTGTTTCGTTGTGGCTGTTTTTGGTGCTTACCCATCCCAGTATAAAATTTGGCCTACTTCTCACTCTTGCAATTTGGTGTTTTTGCAGATTCTATTACTTCGCGTTTTATGTCATGGAGCGTTATGTCGACCTTTCCTACAGACTTTCAGGATTGTTCTCTTTTGTTCGATATATAGCTGCCGGGAGAAAATGATAATACCGGGCTACACGGGCCGAGAGAACGAGAGCAATGGGCTCTATTATTATCGTGCCAGATACTACAACCCTCCGCTACAAAGGTTCATCTCGTGACCTTCCCTCCCGCAGTCCGCAAGGAAATGCGTATGATTTCCCTCGGAGATTCCTGTAGCTACGTTCATGCGAGATAACCGATACGCGCCAGCGGCGGAAGTAAGCGTTGATGCGAGACAGGCAATCGTCGAACATTCTATAGGTAAGGCTTCCTCCTAATTCAGAGCATGTGGGGTAGCAGCCGTCTTCGAGATCCCACATGCGACCAATCCTCTGATTACTAAGAGTCCCGTAACAGATGGGAGAAACCATGCGCCGTTGGATCCTATTGGCATTTCTCATTCTTGTAGGAGCGTGGAGCGGCTGGACTCTGCTGCAGCGCCACAAGGCAGAAGCGTGGTCCGCGTCAATCCCCCGTGCATCAGGAGCGTGGTCTGAGGCATTCGCGCATGCGTCGGGAGCGTTTGCTCGTCAAGATTATGCAGGGACAGAAAAGATTCTGGTCGCCATTCTTCCGGAAACGGAAGATAGGTATCCTCACGATCGTCGTTTAGCCGATGTTTTTGGAATGCTTGGCACGTCATACCGCGCTGATGGCAATTACGAACAAGCGGAACCTGTCTTGAAAAGGGCAATTCAAGTTTACGAGAGTGTTTCACAGACACCGAGTGTCGAGCTGGGAAGGGTGGAGCTGAACCTTGCACAGGTCTATCGCGACAAGCACCGCTTGCCAGAGGCTGAGGAGCATTTATCGCGGGCCCTAGCAAACTTTGACAAAGATCCTCGCGCCACCGGCTATGATCGCGGAGGCGCTCTCCTGAATCTGGGCTTTGTTTGTTCCGAGCAAGGGCGATACACCGAAGCGGAGCCGTGGCTTGTGCGCGCCGTAGCGGCCTATGAAGGATTTGCTCCTGCGTCGATGCATCCAGATCTTGCGAGTGCCTACTTCCAGTTGGCGGAACTATACAGACTCGAAGGCAAATTCTCGGCGGCAGAGGCACAATACCTAAAGGCATTGGCAATCCAAGAGAAAGTCTCGGGATCCGAGAGCAAAACGACGATTGATTCGCTCGAGGGATTAGCAATGGCTTACCAAGGCCAGGGCAAAACTTCCAAAGCGAAGCAACTGCTGGCTCGCGTGAGTCAGTTCAGCCAGAAGACTTCAGCCCTAAGTGGCGGTCCCAATGGAGGGACGCTAAGCGATCTCGGAACGGTTGCAGAGGGTCAAGGGAAATACACCCAGGCAGAATCACTATATAAACAAGCAATCGCTGCCTATGAGAATTCTTCCGGGCCTTACCCCGCCGACATCGCGGTCGCACTCGGCGATTTGGGACGCTTGTACCGCGACCAGAAACAATTCAACCTCGCTCAGGCCGGGCCTCTTTTTCTGCGAGCCCTTGCCATTCGCGAAAAGTCGCTGGGGCCAGACAACGCTGATACCGGCGTGACCCTGAGCGACCTGTCGCTGTTTTACTTCTACGAACACAAGTTTGCAGAAGCAGAACAGCTAGGCGAACGAGCGCTTTCCATACATGAAAAGGCTTTTGGGCCAGAGGGCTTGCAGGTCGCCACCGATCTGAACCGCGTCGGCCTCGCGCAGCGCGACGAAGGAAAGTTCAAAGGAGCGGAGAATGCCCTGAAGCGCGCACTGGCGATTCGCGAAAATCAGTTATCCCCTCAACACTCTTGGATTGCCGTGAGCCTTGAGAATTTGGCTTCCGTATATTTGCTTCAAGGCAACCGAGACAAAGCAGCACCCCTACTTGCACGAGTCCAGACGATTCGCGCGCATTCCTCAACCGACTAGTGCTGCCGGCGTCTTATGGGAATCCAAGGTGGGCACGATCTCGCGGTAGGCAATTTCAACTGAGCTCAACAAACAAGGGAAAAACGGTTCGTTATCAATCTATTGGAAACAGCGAAATTCTATAGAATTCAATCGGGGATGGATTCTGGTTCGGGACCAGGCGGTCGACCAACTGACTCGGCGGGCTGACCACCGTCCCGCGCATCAGCGGCGCCGAGCCTTATACTAGTGAGGGTCTACCTAGAAGCATCGCGGCTCCGAGATTCACGTCTCGGAGCTCTTTCTATTTAATACAAGAAACAGAATTCAACGTACAACAGAATCAGCACGCCTAAGACGATCGGAGCGGCTTCCAGAGTAGGACTTGCTTTGGCTTAGGTAGCACTTGTACGTTATAAGCGTCCCTCAATGGTTTAACCAGGTTCTGCTGGAAATCAGCTTTTATCAATTCTCTGATTTCCACATAGGCTGGGTCATCTGAAGCCCAGATCTTTGTGGCATTGAAGACACTGCGCGCTATGTTAATCCAGGTTCCCAGCATTGTTGGCATTCTCCTTTCTGTTGAATTGAGAGAAGAATTTCGCATGATCATCAGGGCAACTCTTCCTGATGTAGTCCTTGTCCTCCTTATCAAACTGGCGCCATTCTCGCTCTGGGTCAGCCTCTATATTGCCCCAGTCGATCACGGTCCAGGTTCCGTCTGTCTCTGGAGGGACGACCACCTCATCGACCACGCCACCAGAAACAGAAACAAGCACACGTCTGCTCATGACTTCTCCTTTTTAGTTGGGTCTGAGTTGGGACTATTCTTGGGACGATCTTATAAGGGGTTTTTAGGCGCTGAAAAGTGGGTTAAGCGCCGTCTAATCAGTGTGAAACAAGACCAAGAAGGCGAAGTTACGAAGTTACGGAAGTTAGTCAGCAGCAATAGGATGAGGCCGGGGCAATCAGTCAGTTCCGATGCTCCCGCACCCAGACGCGAATGTTCGATTCCTGCTCAAGATACGCGATGACCGCTTGGCATTTCGAACACTTTGGCAGGTGCTTCAAAGACGGGGGAGTAAACTGCATGTGCTTGAATCTCTGGCACGGCTTAGGCTTCGGTTTCGCCATGATTCTCAGGATTTAGAGCGTGGGGATCATCGGTCACGTTCCCATTGCCACCAATCAACCCTCTCGATAGTACTCTGCTAGTACTCTACTCAGGTCAATGTCTTACTCATCTTTCAGATATCCACTCGCTTTCAGCCTTACCGGGAAATTGGTACATCCTCTGCCAGTTTATTCCGGGGGTGTACCGACGAATTCTCCCCCAAGACTCCTTGCCCACGGCGCCCGCCGCGCCCGAAGGGCCGCAGACTCTTTGCCTTGGAGGCTCCATGCTCGCCGTCCGTTCCTCGTTTCGACTGCTGTTTTCGACGTCTCTATTCCTAGCGATCACTTTCATTGCCGCCCCACACGTCGCGGCCCAAACCACCGCCGGTTTCGTAAACAACATCACCGCCGTGCCGGTTCCCGGCGTAGGCCATGACTACCTTCACGACCTCAACGAGATTGTGAATCCCGCCAACGGGTCACTAAGTGTGCGCATCGAGGCGCCTAGGCCCAAAGAGCGCGGCCTGAACTATCCGCTTTACTCATTTTTGTATGACTCGACGCAGCAATTCACAATCCAATATAACGAAGACACCGGCGGCTCATACTCCTGCGGTCCTGACTCTGCTGGTGACGGCGCAAGCGGTGCACCGCCACAGCCCCTAAACTGCATTCTGCAGATCGATTTCCCCTACCGAACTATATCCTACGAAACCGGCGGCTACCCAGCCGTTTTGAGCGGACCGAATAGCCTGCTATCGAGCCCTAGTGAGTATTCCAGACTCGTCAACAGCTCTACCTTCGAAACATGCGAACTCAATCAGGGCTACTCCTACGAAGACCCCTATGGCGTCATACATGACCTCGGCGTGTACGCCATCACCCAAGGGTTAGCCTCGAATAACGTAAGCGTCCTTCCAGGGCCGTCTGGACGAATTGCGAGGAAATAAGGATGCTGCCCGTTGTGGGCACATCGATAAGTGTCCACGAAGGGATAGATGGACACTTCCGAACAGACGACGCTTGAGACAATCAAGCAGACGAAAAGGCGACGGCGATCGCTGGAAGAGAAGCGCCGAATCGTCGAAGAGACCTTAGAGTCTGGCGCGTCAGTGGCACGAGTAGCGCGACGGCACGCGGTCAATGCCAACCAGGTCTTCTATTGGCGCAAACAGTATCGTGAAGGAAGGCTGGGTAAAGGTCGGTCCAGCAATCTCCTACCTGTAGCTGTCTCAGACATTCCGTGGAGTAAATCCGGACCAGTCCGTGGTGCTTCGTCGCGATGCCCTTTGGGGACCATGGAAATTAAACTGCCGAAGGGCCAACTTCGCATCACGGGTAGTGTCGAAGCAGAATCGCTGCGTATCGTGTTGGAGTGTTTGCTCGGATGATCGGACTGCCCACCGGGACAAGCATCTGGATCGCCGCGGGATTCACCGATCTGCGGCGTGGTTTTACAGGGCTGAGTGGCATGGTGCAGACGACGCTTCAGGAGAATCCGTTTTCTGGTCACGTGTTTGTTTTCCGCGGTCGGCGTGGTGATCTGATCAAGATGTTGTGGTGGGATGGCGATGGGCTCTGTCTTTTCGCGAAGCGGCTCGAGCGTGGACGCTTCATCTGGCCGCAAGCGACAAGTGGAACAGTGTCGCTTACACGAGCACAGTTATCGATGTTGCTGGAAGGAATCGATTGGCGGCGACCGGTACGCACGCAAACGCCGCAGCTGGCGGTGTAAGCAGAAATTATCAACAATTGATTTGCCATGAATTTAGTTGCTTGGCATACTGCGCGCAAGATGAGTGAGCGC